>OGCZ01000024.1_pt1 | contig 166599 bp, 137 predicted proteins | sample 1570211 | NCBI WGS metagenome assembly OGCZ01 (sample SAMEA2582158, study PRJEB24529) | metagenome | biome: Human gut stool | place: China | collected 2011 | reverse complement strand
CACGCACGGTTTATTGAGAAGCTCGGGGTGAAACTCCCCTTGCTTACTCGGCGGTCGGAAAACGAAAAAGTAGGAAGAATACCAATTCGTTTTCCTCCTACTCGATTCTTTCAAAATTATGGAGGGGAAAATGCGCATTTATTCCTGTTTCCCGTTTCTCTTCTTTTTGTCATCTTCATTCTCCAGTCCCAGCCGCCTGCAGAGTTCCGGGTCATTTTTAATGCGTTCCATTTCCATGTTAATGATTGCCTGCGCATCCGCCTTGATCCTGTCATAGTTCCGTCCGATCTGCTGCGTCATGATGTCGTTTCCCTCCCTGTCCCTGAATTCATTGATGACGGGTATTTTTTTGTAATTCTTCTCTTCCCCGCTGACTTTTTCGTGGTCTACGATGATTTCGGCGTGGAATATCTTCTGTTCTATTTTCTCTCCGAAGTTGTCCGATACGGCACCAACGAATGTTCCTTGTGAAAGATTTGCTATCTTGGAGGCAGGAATAAGAGAGTCGAGTTGCGTGTTGATTGAGGTGGACACATCCTGCCGGTTGATGGATACGGACTGCCGCTTCTGGAGTACTTTTCCGAACCGCTCTGAAAGTGTCCTGGCGGTTTCCCCGACCACCTGGCCGCTAAAAATATTACCCACAGTATTTTGCACTACTTTGGATTCTTTTTCACCATAATCGCGGTTTAACTGGCTGAAATCCTGAAGGCCCAGACAGACTGCTACCTTGTTACTTCGTGCCGTGGCAATCAGATTGTCCAGTCCCCTGAAATATATAGTCGGTAATTCGTCAATGATTACCGTACTTTTCAGTTGTCCTTTTTTATTAATCAGCTTTACAATGCGGGAATTGTACAATCCCAGGGCCGCCGAATAAATATTCTGTCGGTCGGGATTATTGCCTACGCACAGCAATTTCGGTTCATTCGGGTTGTTGATGTCTAAGGAAAAATCATTACCCGTCATTACCCAGTAAAGCTGTGGTGAAATCATTCTGGTGAGCGGGATTTTTGCACTGGCAATCTGCCCCTGGAGCTGATCCTGAGCTCCGGATTTCCAGGCGTCCATAAAGGGTGAAAGGTAGTTCTCCAGCTCCGGATAAGAGGTTAATATAGTAAATAGATCTGAATACGGTTTGTTCAGCAGTTCCACCGCATGCGGGAATGTACAATAGATGCCGTTTTTGTAAATCTTTAAATACCAGATAATTGCCGCCAGAAGAATGATGGGTGATTCTACAAAGAAATCCCCCTGTTTCTCAATCCACGTTTTGTTCAAATTTAGCATGATTGTGTAGCTTGCTTCATATGCATCCGAGATGTCCGTCATGAACTCCGGATTGATAGGGTTACATCTGTGTGATCTACGCGGGTCATCGAAATTAATGACATAGAATTTGGGCTTTACCTTGTATTTATCCATATTGTTTAACAATGTGTTATATGCAATTATGGATAAATCGTCAAACTTGTAATCGTAAATGTAACAACTGTATCCCTTTGAAATCATCTGGCGTATGTAGTTATTTACCACTGCGTATGATTTGCCTGAACCGGGTGTACCAAGCACGATAGTTGCGCGGAACGGATTCACCACATTTATCCATCCGTCATTGAGTCTCCCCTGATACTGAAACTTTGTCGGCAGGTTGACTGAGTATTCATTTTCCATCAACCGGGTTTCCTGTTGGAAAGACTCGTTTTCGAGATTGAACACGTCCTCCATCAGGTTGTGCCTGTATAGACGGCTCATCCACAATCCTGCCATCAGCAGGCAAAGATAGCCGGGCACCAATGTGAATACATAAAGTGCGGTGACAGCCGCATGGGGCATGGGCAAATCCAATATCCACCAGTTGGGAAAGAAAAGGATGCATCCTGCGAAGAGTGCTGCATGGATTTTGTGCCGGGTGATCTTCTCGCCCTTGACACCTTTTGTTCCCAGACACGAGACGGCCAACAGCAGGATAGCTGCCAGTTTGCTCCATAGGACGCAATTGAAGATCCCGGTTGTATTGTTGAAGTTCATAATTATTTTGTCTATCACTTCCAGATTTAAATTCCAACTGGCAATGCTCGGATAACAATACACGTATACGTGTACTACCAAAAGAAAAATGCTCACCGCCCTTCCGAATTCCATTATTTTAGCGAGTGCTCTCAAATCGTCTTCCTGTTGCATAATACTTATGTGTAAATGGGGGTAATAATCAGTTTTCCTTAAATACCGCGGGACTTTCGTTTCGCTTTTCTCCTTTTCTTCATACGGCGTGCAAGGGCCTCCTCCCCGTAATCTACCGGATTTGTTTCCATGGAGAATATGCTTGCCGCCTGTTCCAATGGGCTTCCCGATTCCGCCTTGTGCGAATGGTGCTGCCATAGTTCGGTGCCGGTATGTGCGGAACGTTCTGTGGCAGGTATACCGTCCCACCATTTGAAAAGTTCATTGTAAATGTTTGCGGAAAATTCCTTGCCCATGCGCGAACCGTTAAATACTTCCCGCCTGTTATGGTCGATGAACGTGACACCGTAGATACGTCCCTGCTCATTTTCCCGGAATACTGCATCAATGCGGGCTTTCTTTAATAGTCCGGCCAGTTCTTCACGCGAACGTGCGTGCCGCATGGCATAAACCACCTGTGCATGAATAGTCGGCGCCCATTTACCATCCTTGAAATCCCTGGTGTGTGAAAGCATCCTCTTTTCCAGGCGTTCGTTTCCGAAACGTTTGCCGAAGCGTGAACTCTTGAAAGGTGGGCTGACCACTTTTCCGCTGTCATCGGTAGCCGAATAGATAATACCGGTATAAGGCTCGCCTTTGAATTCTCCCCGTACCTGTTTGGCTTCAATGTTTAGCGTGGATAACAGTGCACTGTATTCCCCGAAAGTCTGAAAGCGGTAACTTTCCAATACGGCTTTCAGGGTATTGCCTATCTGGTGCCGTACATCACCCTGGGTAGCATCCACTTTCTTCATTTCCGCTTTTTGATTCCGTTCTTCCATATCCGCACCGTTCCGCAGTCCAAAGTCTATTTCCAATTCCCGGCAGGCGGTCATGGAACGGCGATGCTCAAAAGAATCGTTGATTTTCCGTCCCTCTTCATCCACGCATACACTTACGATATGGATATGGGTATTGTGTGTATCACCATGCTTGTAAGCAATGTAGGGCTGGTCGCCATATCCCATCTTCTGCATATAATTCTGCGCCAGTTCCGCCAGCTGTTCATCGGTCAGCTTGTCCTCCGGTGCCGGGCTGAGTGCAATGTGCAGGACGGGCTTCTCCGTGTTCCTGTTTGCCAGCAGGTAATTCTCAAAGGAGAGCAGGGCGAGGCGCATGTCCTCGCCCGGTAGTCCCGGGCGGTCTGAAATCATCCGGTTGCCGGAGAGTATTTCAGCCGTCCCTTTCTCTACTTTCTCGTGATTGTAATGCAGTGCCCCGTACAGGCTGGCTCCATGACTTATTTTTGCAACCATTTCTTTTGGTATTCTTCGGTTAGTGCTATAACTTTTTTGGTCAGTAGCATCAGTTCAAGTGTCATTTTCTCCAGTTTGTAAAGTAGTGACATCGCACGTTTCTCCCCGAAATTGCTCCTGATGGCACGTACGACCTGGTTGTAGTTGTTACCGATAGTCTGGAATTGTCTGTGAAATTCCGTAAGGCGGATGTAGTAATCCATTGTCGCCTTGTCGATTTTAACCACTTTGATTGTGCCACCGAAGATGGCTTTTTTGATGAAACGTGTTTTGTCTTTTGCCTCTGATTCGGTAACCAACTTTTCAAACCGCATGTTTTCTCCGGCATTCAGGCGGAAGCTGTATTTGTAGTCCGCCGGATCGCTTTTGGGCTTTCTGCCCGTTTTTGCTCTCGATTCTTCCTTCATACTCATTGCATAATTATGGTCCGTCCTTTTTTCTCTTCCGGAATTTCCGACTTTGGAGGAAATTCCCCGACTGTCAGGTCGGGCAAGTGGTTTTCGTCGGACAGGATACTTCCTGTCGGACGAAAACACAACTTGCTATGTTCGTTTGAACATAGAATCCTCCTTCGTCGGATTGCTGCGCGACGTTCACGGCGTGCTGTAGTCCGATGAAGCATGGTTTCCTCCATAGTCTTATTCCGACTTTGCAAAGTTATGACTGATTAAGTGCTTGTGAAATAGAAGTTTATGTGACAAGTGATGACATCTGATGACATGTCATGTCAGGTGAAGCGGATTTTAGTTATTGTACCAAAAATCCGTTCTACTTTTGGCGTGACGCAATGCAGCAAGGGACGGAACGATACGGTATAAAAAATGCTTTATCAATGCGCTGCCTATGGTAGTGGGACAATACTGTGTATCCCGGTTGAATGTGACATTGGTCATGTATGGATACGGCACCGTTCCGATGCAATGATACGTAGGCGTATCGATGCCATGAGGCAGCTTTTGTATAGATACAGTCATACATAACGAATATTGGCGTATGGCATCAAAGGTGCATTCCGTTTTTAGTGTGACGCAAGGCTGCATGTATCGTATCGGTCCGGCACAAGAGAAGTCGTATTGATGTGGTGCAGACTGTGACGGGACGGTACTGTGTACCCCGGTTGGATGCGATACCGCCCATGTATGGAAATAGTGATACACAGCCGTATTCATGCTGCCGTATAGTATTGTGCGGCGTCACTTGATGTAAGGATACAGGCGAAAAGAAAATAAGTCATTAACCCTTAATTTCATGAAGTTATGAAGAAGGAACCTTTATTTGTAGCCCTCAGCAATCAGAAGGGCGGAGTCGGTAAATCAACGTTAACCGTGTTGCTTGCCAGCTATTTCCATTACCATAAGGCAAAGAACGTGCTTGTGGTAGATTGTGACTACCCCCAGCACAGCATGATGACTTTGCGTGAATGGGACATAAAAAATGTGGAAAAGACCCCTCGTCTGCAAAGTTTGCTGGTGGAGCAGTTTGGGGATACGGGCAGAAAGGCCTACAATATCCTGGCTTCCATGCCCGAACAAGCCAAGGAAACTGCCTATGGTTTTATAGACCGTTCCGATACCGAATATGACCTTGTCCTTTTGGACCTTCCCGGAACGGTCAATACCACAGGCGTTTTCCAGTCCATCATCAATATGGACTATGTTTTTACCCCGATCACCCAGGAGAGGATGGTCATGCAGAGCAGCATGTCATTTGTCCTGTCCATCCGGGAATATCTGCTTCATCACAAGGGAGTCCCCTTGCGTGATATCCATATGTTCTGGAATAAAATGGACAAGCGCGTCTCCAGGGACTTGTATGACGCTTATATGGAAATCATCCGTTCTTTGGGATTACCTGTATTGAATACGGTCCTTCCGGCTGCGGAGCGTTATAAAAAGGATGTCGGTTTGAACGGGCAGATATTCCGCAGCACCCTGTTTCCGCCTTCCGCCGCCGCTCTGAAAGGAAGCAACTTCGATCTGCTTGCCGCTGAAATGGAAACCATACTCGGACTTTAACCGGACATGACTATGGCAAACAAGAACAGATCCGTCTATAATGTGGACGAGGACGCGCTCAAGCGTATGGTAGCCGGAGATACAACGGCCTTGGAAAAGATAAGGAAACAGGATGAACGGCCGGAAGAAGATGCCGGTGCCTCCGGAGTGTCGGAAGAAAAAGAAAAGAAACCTGATGTCTCCATTGAGAAGAAACCGTTCGCGGGGAAGAAAACACCGCGGGCATACGGCTTTGATGATTACCGGGAACAATTCCTGCAACAGAAACTGACTGGAGCCAGAAGACAGACTTATATACATGATTCACTGTATAAGGTCCTGGCCAGGGTGCTTCCGGTTATTGCACCGGAAATGTCTGTCCCCACATTTGTGAACAGTGTATTGTCGGACCATCTGAAAAGGTATCAGGATATAATTAACGGAATGTATAATCGGGAAGCGACCCAAAAACCGGTGGAATGGGAACTATAGTTTATTTGTCGATACGCCTTGCCTGTGCCTGTTATATATTATATAAGGTATGTGGGCAGAAAAAGAAGATACGTGAAATTTGCGACCTGCTGTATGCGAAGTTACCTCCCGTAAAACAGAAAGAGCCGGAAAACGTCTTGTCGGAACCGGGCGGCGAATCCGGCGTCATGGGCAGCACCCGTTTTGTCTATCTGGATGAGGATGCCGGAAAGAGCGTTGCCCCCTATATGAGTCAGCCGTTGGAAACGGCTGCGGATTTTATAGGTGAGGAGGAAGATGTCGCTGAGGAAGAAGTGGAATGTAAATTACCGTTGGAGGAGATGAGAATGCTGAAAGAGGAACAGGAAGAACTGGACGGGACATACCCGGCAGTGGATGCCGTCTCACGGGCCGTAACGCCTGATGATCTTGACAATGCCGGCAATGTATTGTTTAAACTGAATGATGCGGACAAGGATGAGGGGAAATCCCTTCGTGCGGCTCTTACCCTGCACACCATCCGGGAAACGGACCTGTTTGAGATTTTTTCCTCCCAGGTCGAGAATAAGAATGTCATCGACAGTCTGATGGGAAAATATCTGGACGGGAACGGGAACCCTCTGCCCGTGCGGAAAACAAAATCTGTCGTACCTGTATCGGACGGTTGGAAACAATATCTGTGACCTTTCGGGTATACCAAAAGCGCATCCCGGAACAAATGCCGGGATGCGCTTTTATTTTTTCGTTTTCTTTACGGCTGTTTTCTTCTATTCCTTATTTCCGGACAATTCGTTGTTGATTAACTCTTTAATCTGTTTTTGTGGAATCAGGTAACTGTATTCGGAAACTCCGATCGGAGCCGTTGAACCTTGCAAGGCCACTTCCACTTCCACATTGTTCCTGTCCGCACACAATATAATACCGATGGACGGGTTTTCGTCCGGCATCTTTACCTGTCTGTCCAACAGGTTCAGGTAAAAGTTCATTTTCCCCACATATTCGGGTTGGAATGAACCTATTTTTAATTCCAGCGCTATCAGGGACCGGGTACAGCGGTTGAAAAAGAGCATATCCACAAAATACTCCTTATCCTCCAGTACCAGGCGGTACTGGTTTCCGATAAAGCTGAAGCCCTTTCCCATTTCGAGCAGGAACGTTTTTATCTTGTCCACGAGCCTTCTTTCCAATTCCAGTTCCAGTATGGGTTTTGTGATTCCCAGGAATTCCAGATTATACCTGCTTTTCAACATTTCCTCCGCCTGTTCCTGTAAACACTCCGGCAGGGTTTCCTTGAAATTATGCAATTTGGGTTGTTCCTCCCTTGTTGAGAAAGCGTCCGCTTTGATATAATTCAGCAGCACATCCCTTGTCCAGCCCAGTTCCGTGCTCCTTGTCGCGTAAAAGTATATTTCTTCCGGGTTCTTGCACTTGCTCATTAACAACAGGTTGTGTCCCCAAGGTAAAACTGCAACGCTCTGTTGCAGTTTTCGGCTTTCCCCGCAATATCGTTCATAAAACCGTTTCATTTCCCAAAGGTTCCTCGAAGAAAAGCCCGTAGTTCCGGGAAATTCTTTCTGCAAATCAGAAGCAAGCATTTCCACCACCTGTGCTCCGTATCCTTTGCTCAAATGTTGTGCGGACAGTTCCTTGCCGATGTTCCAATATAATTCCATTGTTGCACTGGTTATCTTGCGTGCAACCTGGATTCTTGAACTTTTGATTTCTGCAACGATGCGCTGCAGAATCTGTTTATAATCATATTGAACTGTTTCCATTGTCCTGTCAGTTTATTTGCCACGAAGATAGCAATAATATTCCGGAAAACATGGAACTGTCCTTTCTTCATTATGTTTCATTGGCATTCTTCGCTTCTGTTCTTTTGATGGAAACCAGCTGTTGTAAACGTCTTTTTGTTTTACGTTTAAGAAAGAAACTTCTTATAAACTTTGATGCTGTTAATGGAGAACTGACAAGCTCCGGAATTAAATTGCTTTTATCAATATGGTTTTCTGGCAGATATTAACAGACTTGTTTCTCTTTCAACCGGGCTGAAAGACGTCTGAGCTTTGTAAGATATGACATCTGCTGACATTTGCTGCCACCTGATGAAATGTTTGTATCATGGTCTTTTGTCCCCTCCTATATTTGCGTTCGAATTCAAATTTATGTCTCACCTTAAACGATTCTACAATGAGAAAGAGAATCCTTTTTTCAGTGCTTTTCGCGTTTTTTGCGGCCGGCTCTTTTGCGCAGGGGCAGGGGCTTGCTGGCATCAACGAAGCCACGAGCATGCTGACCTCGTATTTCGATCCGGCAACCAAACTGTGCTATGCCATCGGCGCGGTGCTTGGGCTGGTCGGGGGTATCAAGACCTACAGCAAGTTTTCAAGCGGCGATCCCGATACCAGCAAGACGGCAGCCAGCTGGTTTTTCGCCTGTATATTTTTGATTGTGGCCGCCACTATCCTGCGTTCCTTCTTCCTCTAGAGGCTATGGAATATGAGATAAACAAAGGCGCGGGTAATCCTTTGGAGTTCAAGGGCCTGAAATCACAGTACCTTTTTATTTTTGCGGGCGGGCTTGTCGCGGTGCTGCTTGTGGTGGTCATCCTTTATATAGCCGGTGTGAACCAGTGGATATGCATTCCTTTCGGGCTCCTGTCCGGTTCGCTGCTGGTCTGGCTGACCTTCCGCCTGAATGCCCGGTATGGTGAACACGGCCTTATGAAGCTGCTGTCGGGGAAACGCCATCCTCGTTATCTGATCCACCGCAGGAGATTATTCCGATTACTGACCAAAAGAAGAAAGAAATGAGAAATGTATTGAAAGCTGAAACGCTTGAACGTAAGTTCCCCCTGCTGTCTGTGGAGAACGGCTGCATTGTCAGCAAGGATGCCGACCTGACCGTGGCCTTTGAGGTGGAACTTCCCGAACTGTTTACTATGACTGCAGCCGAATACGAGGCTGTCCACTCTTCCTGGGTAAAGGCTGTCAAAGTGCTGCCGGATTTTTCGGTTGTCTGCAAGCAGGACTGGTTCACGAAGGAAACCTACCGTCCTGATTTCCGGGACGGTGAACAGAGCTTCCTGTCGAAAAGCTATGAGCGCCATTTCAACGAGCGCCCGTACCTGAACCACAAATGCTACCTGTATCTGACGAAGACCACGCGTGAGCGCAGCCGGCAGAGGAGTGACTTTAACAGCCTCTGTTGCGGTTCCCTTCTGCCCAAGGAAATGGTTGACAAGGACACGGCGGTCCGCTTTCTGGAAGCAGTGGAACAGTTCGAGCGTATCATGAACGATTCCGGTCATGTCAGCCTGCGCAGGCTGGAGGCGGATGAGATTACCGGCACTGAGGGACGTCCCGGACTGGTGGAGAAATATTTCTCCCTGTCGCTGGAGGATGAAACCGCCGTGCTTCAGGACATCTGTCTTAACCCCGGCGGCATGCGTGTGGGTGACAAGCGGCTGTGTGTGCATACCCTATCTGATACGGAGGACCTTCCCGTCAGAGTGTCCACCGATATGCGTTATGGACGTATGTCCACCGACCGCAGTGACTGCCGCCTCTCGTTCGCCGCTCCCGTCGGCCTGTTGCTTCCCTGTAACCATATCTATTCGCAGTATGTGTTTATAGACGATGCGCAGGAGATTCTCCGTACGATGGAAAAAACTTCCCGCAACATGCTCTCCCTCTCGAAGTACAGCCGGAGCAATGCGGTAAACCGGGAGTGGACGGAGATGTATCTGGATGAAGCCCATACGAAGGGCGTATTGCCCGTCCGCTGCCACTGCAACGTGATGGCGTGGGCAGAAGACAGGGAGGAACTCAGACGTGTGAAGAATGATACCGGCAGCCAGCTTGCCATGATGGAATGTACGCCGAGGCACAATACGGTGGATGCCCCGGTGCTCTACTGGGCTGGCATTCCCGGCAATGCGGGCGATTTTCCGGCAGAGGAGTCGTTCTACACCTTTCTGGAACAGGCCGTCTGTCTCTTTACGGCTGAAACCAATTACCGGAGTTCTTCCAGCCCGTTCGGCATCCGTATGGCTGACCGCCGGAACGGCATCCCCCTGCATGTTGACATCAGCGACCTGCCGATGAAACGAGGTATCATCACGAACCGCAACAAGTTTGTTCTCGGTCCCAGCGGTAGCGGCAAATCCTTTTTTACCAACCACCTGGTCAGACAATATTATGAACAGGGCACGCATATCCTGCTGGTGGATACGGGCAACAGCTACCAGGGACTGTGCCGTATGATCCATGACCGTACGCACGGTGAGGACGGTATCTATATAACGTATGAGGAGGATAATCCGATAGCTTTTAATCCTTTTTATACGGATTCCGGACAGTTTGACGTTGAAAAACGTGAGAGTATCAAGACGCTGATCCTGACTTTGTGGAAACGGGAGGACGAAGCCCCGAAACGTTCGGAGGAGGTGGCCCTGTCGGGTGCGGTGAATGCCTATATCCGCCGGATTACGGATGACAGGGCGTCCAGGCCGGATTTTAACGGCTTCTATGAGTTTGTCCGTGATGACTACCGCCGTATGATCGAGCAAAAGAAGGTGCGTGAAAAGGACTTCGATATTGACGGCTTTCTGAATGTGCTGGAACCGTTTTACAGGGGCGGGGACTATGACTTCCTGCTGAACTCCGACAAGGAACTGGACCTGACGAACAAACGGTTCATAGTCTTTGAACTGGACAACATCTCCTCCAACAAGGTCCTGCTTCCGGTGGTTACGCTTATTATCATGGAAACCTTTATTTCCAAGATGAGAAAGCTCAGGGGAATCCGCAAGATGATATTGATTGAGGAATGTTGGAAAGCCCTGATGTCCGCCAACATGAGTGAATACATCAAGTATCTCTTTAAAACCGTCAGAAAGTATTTCGGTGAGGCCGTGGTAGTGACGCAGGAGGTGGACGACATCATCTCCTCGGATATTGTCAAGGAGGCGATCATCAACAACTCGGACTGCAAGATACTGCTTGACCAGCGTAAATATATGAACAAGTTCGAACATATCCAGAAACTTCTGGGACTGACGGAGAAGGAGAGGGGTCAGATCCTTTCCATCAACCGTGCGAACCGTCCCGGACCTTTCTACCGTGAAGTCTGGATCGGGCTGGGCGGAACACACTCCGCCGTTTATGCGACGGAGGTCAGCGCGGAGGAGTATGCGGTGCGCCCGTAAAGGGAATTTGACGAATGTCGCTTTGGCAAGCGACTGGGCAAGTGTTTAAAATGCCCATTAACAACCGCTAACCGGAGGGGAAAACCCCACAAGGGAACATAGCACGTTGGTAAAGCCATAAGTCAGCCAACTGTCAGGCTGCGACCGAATGGCAAGTTAAAATGATAGATATGAGGATAAAGCCTGCATTGGTTGAACGATAGTCCGAGCAGTCGTATCCTTGGGCAATGACGGAAGACAGTTGAATAATTCTTCGGAATTATACCGTTATGTTGCGGTACTACACTGATGACACGTAGCAGGAGTAGCATAAACTTACCGCAAGGCAACTACCATAAGTAGTAAAGGACGAAAGTCGTATCCGACAATCTATCGAGCCAAATAGTCGTCAAATTTCTAAACGGGGATTGCCTAAACCGGAAAGCCAGTTGTAGGGCTATGGGGTCTGCCCCTGAATATCCGGCATGGCAACGGAGCTTCCATAGTAGTCTGAGCAGGGTAACGCCCTGTACATGGCGAAGGGGAGCAGCTAATTAAGTTTAACAATTTAAAGGAAGATGTGAGAGACATGAGAAATCCAGAAAATGTGTTGAACAGTCTGAGTAAACACAGCGGTAACTTGAACTATAAGTTTGAGCGGCTGTATAGAGTGCTGTTTAACGAGGAAATGTTTTATGTAGCCTATCAGAATATTTACAGCAAGACAGGCAACATGACGGCAGGAGCCGATGGTAAAACCATTGACGGAATGAGCATTGACCGAGTTGAACAACTGATTGGCAGTCTTAAAAATGAGACTTATCAGCCTAATCCGTCCAAAAGGACGTACATACCTAAGAAAAACGGGAAAAAACGTCCGCTTGGCATACCCTCTTTTGATGATAAGCTGGTACAGGAAGTAGTCAGAATGATACTTGAAGCAATCTATGAAGGTAGTTTTGAACATACTTCACATGGGTTTCGTCCCAAACGAAGTTGTCATACTGCTCTTATAGATATACAAAAGACATTCACTGCCGTGAAATGGTTTATTGAAGGCGATATTAAAGGATTCTTCGACAATATCAATCATGACGTACTGATTAATATTCTTCGGGAACGTATCGCCGACGAGAGATTTTTGCGGCTTATCAGAAAATTCCTGAATGCCGGATATGTGGAAGACTGGGTATTTCATAGAACGTACAGTGGAACTCCGCAAGGCGGGATTATCAGCCCAATACTGGCTAACATCTACCTTGACAAGTTCGACAAGTACATCAAGGAATACATCAATCGGTTCAATAAAGGGGTAACAAGAAAAGGCGACGCTCGATACAAGCTCTACGAACAGCGAAGATACCGACTGGCAAAGAAACTAAAGAATGAGAAAGATGTAAAGGTAAGGAAACAGATGACCGCCGAAATTAAGCGGCTACGAGAAGAACGGAACAACTATCCGGCACGTAATGAAATGGACAGCAGTATCAAACGGTTAAAATACGTGAGATACGCAGATGACTTTCTGATTGGAATTACCGGTAATCTTGAAGACTGCAAAACAGTAAAAGAGGATATTAAGAATTATTTGAATGAAGCTCTTAAACTGGAACTGTCAGACGAAAAGACACTGATAACCAATGCGCAGAAACCAGCGAAATTTCTCGGATATGACGTATTTATACGTAGGTGTAACGATTTACGTAAGGATAAGTACGGTAAAACGGTTCGTGCATTCGGACACAAGCCTGTATTGTACCTGAATTTTGAAACGATGCGGAAAAAACTCTTTGATTATAAAGCCGCAAGAATCGCGGTCGTCAATGGCAAAGAGGTTTGGAAATCCATCGTCAGAACGTACATGCTGAACTTGGATGACTTGGAAATAGTCAGTCAGTTCAATGCCGAAATCCGAGGGTTCTATAATTACTACTCAATAGCCAATAACAGCTATGTCATCAATTCTTTCTATCACATTATGTCATACAGCATGTATAAGGTATTTGCGAACAAATACAAATCATCTGTAAAGAAAATACTTCTGAAATATAAAAAGAACAAGGTTTTCCAAGTGGCATATGAAAATAGTAAGGGTAAGACACTTTACCAATCATTTTATCATGATGGTTTCAAACGCAAAAAGGTTGCAGGGAATATTTACTGTGACACTATTCCACGGACAGTTTCCATAACAGGTGGACGTAACAGCCTTATGGAAAGGCTGAAGCTCCAAGTCTGCGAATTATGCGGTGCTACCGATAAACTCGAAATGCATCACGTTCGCAAACTTAAAGACCTGAAAGGTAAATCCGACTGGGAAAAGAAAATGATAGCTCGAAGACGAAAAACTTTGGCTGTCTGCTCAAAGTGTCATGCAAAAATAGACCCCGACCGAAGAATCAGACTGAATTAATTAGTGGAGAGCCGGATACAGGGAGACTTGTAAGTCCGGTTCGGAGGCGAGTACTCGGAAACCTACCATAGAAATATGACAAGGCGCTGGGTGCTTAGCCTACACCTATACAACAGAGGAAACCGAGAAAATGGAAGTGTTCAAAAAGACGGACGAACTCGGCGGGGATTACGAACTGGCGATTAAACAGATTGCCGAAAGCAAAAGGCAATAATTATCAACCGGGGCGATTCAGCCCCACAACCACTAAAAGATCATGTTAAAAAGATTCAGTAACGGGCAACTGGAAAAGTTGCTGATTCACACGATAGGGATAAACAGTGTCCTTACCGAAGCCCTGCTTTCACAGCAGGAAGAAAGCGAAGAAGAAACGGAAGTCATAGGCGGCAACGCCCATATTGACATCCTTGTGATTGACCCTGCAAGCCTATTAAGAAAAGAGGCTAAGGAAGCGAAAAAGTAAGGAGGTGCGCCATGTTCAGCAAATGTAATGCAGCCGACCCTTGCGCCGCACATCAGGATTTTCACCTGTGGGAGATTACGGGACGTTGGATAAACCCGGACGGTGCGCCTGCGGTAACTATTTACCGCAACACTTCCCGCAAGCGGGGAGGCATCAGGCTCCGGCTTACTTACAACAACCCGCAGGTGGTCTGCGATTGTACGGTGTATTGTGTGTTCGGTCTGTATTACATAGACCTGTACGGGCGTATCGGAATTGCTTACGACCGGGAGCGGGAGGTACTCTTGCTTTCCGCTTTTGGCGAATATGTCCGGGAAGAGGATTAGCCTACTTGGGCTAATTCTTCAACCCAAGTAAATAACAATTAAAAAATTATAGCAATGAAAAAGATTCTTTTAAGCCTTGTATTAGCTGTTAGTTTCTTCGGCTTTGAGGCAAAAGCGCAATGGGCGGTCATCGACCCGTCTAACCTTGCTCAAAATATACTGACGGTTTCCAAAACGGCTACAACGGCAACCAATGTCATTAACAGCTTTCAGGAAATGCAGAAGATTTACAATCAGGGCAAGGAGTATTACGACAAGCTGCAATCGGTGCATAATCTGATAAAGGATGCCCGCAAGGTCAAGGAAACGGTAGAGTTGGTCAGCGAAATATCGCAGATATATTCGACCAACTTCAACAAAATGCTGACGGATAAGAATTTCACCCATGCAGAACTGGAAGCCATATCTAACGGATATTCCAAACTATTGAAAGAAAGCGGAAACCTATTGTCGGATATAAAAAATATCGTTTCAGCCTCCAACGGGCTTTCCATGACCGATGCCGAGCGTATGGCAATCATAGACGAGATACACTCGAAAATGATTGAGCATCGCAACCTCACCCGGTACTTCTCCAAGAAAAGTATCTCCGTTTCGTTTATCCGCAGTCAGGAGAAGGGCGATATGGAGCATGTACGCGCCCTGTATGGTGATCCATCCGAAAGATACTGGTAAGCCATGATGTTGTTAGCAATAGATTTTGAAAACCTGCACCAGATTCTAAGGAATCTGTATCAGGAGATGATGCCCCTTTGCGCCGACATGATCGGTGTCGCCAAAGGGATAGCGGGTCTGGGTGCGCTGTTCTATGTGGCTTCCCGTGTGTGGCAAGCCCTCTCGCGGGCAGAACCGATAGATGTATATCCCTTGCTTAGACCCTTTGCCATTGGCTTGTGCATTATATTTTTCCCGACAATCGTACTCGGCACGATCAACGCCGTTATGTCGCCTGTGGTAAAAGGAACGCATACCATACTGGAATCACAAATTACAGACGTGCAGGCTCTACAGGCTGAAAAAGATGCGTTGGAGTATGATGCGCGGGTACGCGAAGGGAAGGCATGGCTGGTCGATGACGAGGTGTACGACCGGAAAATGGAAGAGTTGGGAATCTGGGAAATGGGAGAGATTATCAGTATGTGGGGCGAACGCAAATGGTATGATATGAAAATGTGGTTCCGGCAGTTAGTCCGGGATTTCTTTGAACTGCTGTTCAATGCCGCAGCCCTTACGATTGACACTTTGCGCACCTTCTTTCTGGTGGTGCTGTCAATCTTAGGACCGCTGGCATTCGCCCTTTCTGTTTATGACGGCTTCCAATCCACGCTTACCAACTGGCTTTCCCGCTATATCAGTGTGTACCTGTGGCTGCCCGTTGCAGATCTGTTTTCGGCGGTACTGTCTAAAATTCAGGCATTGATGCTACAAATGGATATAGGGCTATTGAAAGACCCGTCATACGTGCCGGATGGGAGCAACGGCGTATATATCATCTTTTTGATTATAGGCATCATCGGGTACTTCTCAATACCGACCGTTGCGGGCTGGGTTATCCAAACCGGAGGTGGTAGTGGTACACGCGGAGTAAACTCGGCGGCAAGTAAAGGAGCTGCCCTTGCCGGAGGTGTTGCCGGGGCTGCTGCGGGTAACGTTGCCGGACGATTATTAGGCAAGAAATAGACACGCAGTGTCTTTTTATTAATTCAAAAACGAACATAAAAACATGGAATTCAAAAGTTTAAAGAATATAGAAACATCATTCAAGCAGATACGCCTTTTCGGTATCGTGTTTCTGGTGTTGTGTGCCGCCATTACGGGTTATTCCGTATGGTTGTCGTACAGCTTTGCCGAAGCGCAACGCCAGCGTATCTATGTGTTGGACGGGGGCAAGTCTTTGATGCTTGCCCTCTCGCAAGACCTTTCGCAGAACCGCCCTGTCGAAGCACGGGAACACGTCAAGCGGTTCCACGAACTGTTCTTCACGCTCTCACCCGACAAAAAAGCCATTGAAAGCAATGTAAACAGGGCATTGTTTCTTGTCGATAAAAGTGCTTTCAAATACTATCAGGACATGGCGGAAAAAGGGTACTATAACCGTATCGTTTCGGGTAATATCAATCAGATCGTACAGGTGGATAGTATCGCCTGCAACTTCGATGTGTACCCCTATACGGCGGTAACATACGCCCGGCAGATGATCCTCCGGCAGTCGAACATGACTGAACGTAGCTTGATAACCCGTTGCAACCTGATTAACTCGGTGCGCTCGGACAATAACCCGCACGGTTTCACGATGGAAAAATTCGAGATCGTGGAAAACCGGGACATACGGGTAATGGAAAGGTAAGTGCGCTATGATACGGAAAATAATCAATCGCATAAACGAATGGCTGGAAGACCGCTTGCGTAGCCTTGTCAGACCGTTAAGTCCTGATGCGCGGGTAATCGTAATCGTTACCATGCTGATAGTATTCAGCGGCTTGTCTATCTACATGACCGTTTCCTCGATTTACAACTTAGGTAGAGGCAAAGGCGAACAAATGCAGATAGAGCAGATAGAAACCCTGAAACTGCAACTGGAACAGCAGCAAAGGGATAGTATTAACAATCTTAATAATCATTACCAGTATGAGCGAACAACTGAATAATAACGAGGTACAGCAGCCGGAAATACCACCTGTACCGGATAAGAAAGAGCCTCAAAAGCCGCCTAAAAAAGAATTGACAATAGCAGAGCAGCAGAAGCGTAAAAAAATGCTGATAATGCCGCTGTTCTTCCTGATTTTCGGCGGTGCGATGTGGCTGATTTTCTCGCCATCGGACAAAGGCGAAACAAAGGTCGAAGGGCTGTCGGGCTTAAATGCCGAACTGCCCGTCCCCAAAGATGAGGAGATAGTCGGGGATAAACGCGCTGCTTATGAGCGGGAAGCCATGCAGCAAAAGGAACAGGAGCAAATGCGCTCTTTACAGGACTTTTCGACCATGTTCGACCAAGCGGAAGAACCGAAGCAGGAAGAAACAGGACAGCCGGAGTATTACGAAAACCCGTCTGCACGGCAAACGAAACCTGCCAATACACTGCAAAACTCTGCAAATGCCTATCAGGATATAAACAGGCAGTTAGGAGAATGGTACGAAGAACCTGCCGAAGTGGACAAACAGGCGCAGCTTGCCGTTGAGCAACGTATGAATGAACTTGAACGCAAGCTGGAGGAAGCCGAAGCGCGGAAAGCCGCCGAGGACGAACAAACGGCACTGCTCGAAAAATCTTATGCGATGGCGGCGAGGTATATGCCGCCACAGGCAGGGCAGACGGAAAGCAATACTACTGTTCCGGGAATAAAGGACAAAGTAAATGTACAGCCTGTCAGTCAGGTACGGCACAATGTAGTGTCGCTGCTCTCTGCACCGATGTCGGACGATGAGTTTATCGAATCGTTAAGCCAACCCTGCAACATGGGATTTTTCACTGCCGCCGGAAACGAGGGAGTGAAAGATAAAAACAGCATCCGCGCCTGTGTGTACCAGACCGTAACGCTGACAAGCGGAAAAGAATTACAAATACGCCTGTTAGAACCGATGCAGGCAGGTAATATACTTATCCCTGCCAACTCGGTCGTTACCGGAGCGTGCCGTATCGGTAGCGAACGGATGGAGGTTACAATTAATTCGATTCAATATGCAGACAACATTATTCCGGTTGAACTGCAAGTGTATGATTTGGATGGGCAAAGGGGTATTTCCGTGCCGAATTCCGATGAAATAAGAGCCGCCAAAGAGATAGCCTCGCAAATGGCGCAGTCCGCAGGGTCGAGCATTACGATTACCGATGATGCAGGTTCACAGTTTGCCGCCGATATTGGGAAAAGCCTTATACAAGGGGCATCGCAGTATGTAAGTAAGAAAATGAGCGTGGTTAAGGTTACGCTGAAAGCGAACCACCGCTTACTGCTCCTGCCTAAAGAGAATTAATAATACCACTAAAAATCAATGTTTAACGAATTAAGAATTAAAAGTATGAAAGGAATCTTTTTGATGTTCGCCCTTGTGGTGAGCGTGTTTGCAGCCAATGCGCAGGAAGTAACCGAAGAAACGGCTACCGTAATACAGACCAAACCCACAACGGGCGACTACTATCAGGGCTTTACCCGCCCACTGACGTTCGATAGAATGATACCGCCGTATGCGTTGGAAGTTACTTTCAATAAAACCGTTCACGTTATTTTTCCCGCACCAATCCGCTATGTCGATTTAGGGTCGGCAGATCTTCTCGCGGCGAAAGCGGACGGAACGGAAAACGTATTAAGAGTGAAAGCCGCTTTGCGGGATTTCAGCCGGGAGAGTAATCTGTCCGTCATTACCGAAGATGGAAACTACTATACGTTCAACGTACAATATGCGGACGAACCCGTAAAGCTGTCCGTTGAAATGACCGACTTCCTGCACGATGGGGAGGCGGTAAACCGTCCGAACAATGCCCTTGCAGTATATATGCAGGAGTTGGGACAGGAATCACCCTTGCTTGTCAAGCTGATTATGCAGTCCATCTACAAAAACAATGACCGGGAAATCAAGCATATCGGTTCAAAGCGTTTCGGCATACAGCATACGTTAAAGGGTGTTTATACCCATAACGGGCTGTTGTATTTCCACCTGCAACTGAAAAACTCGTCCAACGTACCGTTCAATATAGATTATATCACGTTCAAAATCGTGGATAAAAAGGTAGCCAAACGCACGGCGATTCAGGAACAGGTTGTCTGGCCGCTTCGCGCCTTTAACAATTTGATGGAGATAGGCGGTAAGCGCACAGAGCGAATGGTTTTCACCCTGCCGAAATTTACGATACCCGATGATAAAATGCTGGTGATTGAACTGAACGAACAGAGCGGAGGCAGGCATCAGCGTTTTACGGTGGATAATGCCGATTTGGTGCGGGCAAAGGTTATTAACGAACTGAAAGTGAAATAACTATGAGGCGGTTATCTTTTATTATGGCGATTGTGCTGTGCCTGGTCTTTGCAGACCAAGCACACGCACAACGTCAATTACCGGGTATGCAAGGCATACAGGTAACAGGTGGAATGGTGGACGGTATCTATTCGTCCGCCCTCGATAACGAAGCCGGATATTACTTCGGCGTGGCAATGGCAACCTATGCGAAAAAAGGGAATAAGTGGGTGTTCGGTGCGGAGTTTATGGAACGGTATTACCCGTACCGGACGATCCGCATTCCGGTTTCGCAGTTTACCGCTGAAGGCGACTACTATCTGAAAATCCTGTCTGATCCGTCAAAAACTGTTTTGTTTTCTTTGGGCGGTTCTGCCCTCGCTGGCTACGAAACATCGAATTGGGGCGAAAAGACCTTGTACGATGGTTCTACGCTCCGGCACAAAGACGCATTTATCTACGGCGGGGCTATCACATTGGAACTGGAAACCTACCTGACCGACCGTGTTGTATTTCTTATGACAGGTCGCCAGCGTGTCCTTTGGGGCAACTCAACGGGGCATTTCCATACGCAGTTCGGTATCGGGCTGAAATTTATAATCAACTAAAGGGGCACAGCCCCCTTTGTCTAACAAAATATATAGAAAACAAAGATGAAAAAAATAAAGAGTTTTTTCGGGATAACAGCGGGGCTGGTGGCGATAATGCTACTGGCCTTAGCCTGTAACGATGATATGGATATTCATAAGGTGTACGCATTTGATTTGGTTACTATGCCGGTTCAGAAAAAAATCGTTCAGGGAGAGGTGGCGGAAATCCGTTGCCAAATAGTAAAGGAAGGGGATTATCAGGACACGAAGTTTTTCATCCGCTACTTTCAGCTTGACGGAGTGGGCGAACTTCGACTGGACGATGGGCGGGTATTGTTGCCTAACGACCTTTACCCGTTGGAAAAGGAAACGTTCAGGATGTATTATACTTCGTTTTGTACCGACCAACAAGTGATAGATGTGTATATTGAAGACAGCTTCGGGCAGGTGATACAAAAGACTTTCTCGTTTCAGAATGATAAAGGAGAGGATGAACCGGAAGATGATAATGATAATTTGTAGTTATATCATGTTCAACGCCTTGTGCTGGTTATGTATAGCCCGGTCGTTGATTAATGCCCCGACAGACGTAGAGCTGTGGGGAGAGGAAATAGACTAACAGGAAAGCACCCGGAGTATTTCGGGTGCTTACTTTATTCAAATTGACTATGAAATATATACTAATGTTCTGCATCACTTTGTTTCATCTGTCTGCATTAGGACAACCGGGCGATTCACTAAACAGAAAACCGAAGATAGAAAAATATACGGAACAGGTTTATTCCGTATCGGAATTTCAGCAGATAGCCGATTCTCTACAAATGAACATTGACGAGCTATGCGACTATCCTGTGATTTTCCCGGTTAAGAAGCCACAGTGTATTTCATCGGACTTCGGGATGCGTAAACATCCGATTTACAAGATGTGGAAATTCCATACAGGGATTGATATTTCAGGAACTAAAGGTACTCCCGTATATGCCACAGGTAACGGAGTTATAACACGAAAGGGTTATTGTTCAGGCTATGGATACTTTATAGAAATTCAGCACACAGGCGGTTTCCGTTCGTTCTATGCACATTTAAGCAGGACAATGGTAAATGTAGGGGATTCGGTAGAGATAGCCCGGCAAATTGCTTGCGTGGGTAGTACAGGGATAGCCACGGGTAGCCACCTACATTATGAAGTAAGGAAAGGGAAACGCTATCTGAATCCGACCGGATGGTGCTACTTATTGTTTGAAATATTGAAAAACAAGTGATTATACTTTGTACCGTTTTGAAAATATGTATATTTACAACCATCTTAAATAAAAATCAGGTCATTATGAACTATATCGAATCAAACTTACAACCCGGAGAAGAGATAAAATATGTTGCAAAGCTGTACTTCTTCCTGTTCCTGCAACCGATAATATTACTGCTGCTGGGATGGTGGCTTTACAGCTCCGAAACGGCAGTATTGCATTATGGCGGGATATTCCTGTTATTTATCGGAGTAGTATCGTTGATACAGCGTATAATGGTAAAAATCGGTTCGGCTTATGCTGTAACCAATAAACGGGTGGTGCTTAAAACTGGTGTCATCAGCCGCAAAGCGGTAGATTTGGTACTGGCAAAGTGTGAGGGATTGCATATAAAGCAAAGTGTTTTAGGTCGTATATTCGGATTTGGAACGATAACCGTTACTACTAGAGGCGTTACAAGTTCATACCCTTATATTGCCGATCCGCTGGCTTTCCGGAGGGAGATAAATACACAAATAGGGTAAAAATGGATGATAGAATTAAATTCATAACAGCGTATAGATACGCTCGTTAAACTCCGTTTCGATTATATTTCAACTGAAATAGAGTTGAGCGCAGAGGATAAAGTCAAACATGAACCTAAATTACGGGAGTATTTCAAAGAGTATGTGCCGGAAGAAAAATTTACCGCTTATGCGATGGAAATCGACGGCGAGATTGTTTCGGCAGCTTTTCTAATCATTGACGAAAAACCTCCGGGACTGAATAACCTGAATGGCAGGTACGGAACGATAATGAATGTATTTACCTATCCCGAACATCGGGGCAAAGGCTACGCAACTTCTGTAATGAGTTCCTTGATTGTCGATGCCGATAATATCTTTGTGTCGGTTCTCGATCTCTATTCCACCAAAGCCGGAAAGAGGCTCTATGAGAAACTTGGTTTTAAGGAGGTGGAATATTCAGCAATGCGGTATTATACAGAATAAAACAACTTGTAGTAAGTTGTTGAAAAACATCTGACAAACAATTTCGTCAGGTGTTTTTTTATGGGTAATTTTGCAACCAGATTAAAATGAAAAACGATAATGGGAATAGAAAGACTTACCACATTAGCATTCTCAATGTATACTAACAAGGGAGCTTATGCCCTTTTGCTTGGTGCTGGCATCTCTCGCTCTGCACATATTCCATCAGGATGGGAGGTCGAGAATATGTTAATAGAACAATTAGCCGCGACTCAAGGTGTTGCCGATATAGAAGATTGGCATCAATGGTATAAAGATAAATATGGAGATTCGGCAACTTATTCATCCTTGCTGGAAGAATTGGTTAAAGAACCGACTGAGCGTGTGCAGTTGATGAGAGGATTCTTTGAACCAACAGATGAAGAAAGGGAATTAGGTTGGAAGAAACCAACGAAAGCTCACGAAGCGATAGCTAAGTTAGCTAAGGAGGGTTATATTCGTGTAATTCTAACAACCAATTTCGACCGTTTACTTGAACGTGCGCTTGAAGCAGAGGATGTTATTCCACAAGTGATATGCCATGAAAGTGATATTGAGAAATCTACTCCTATTGTTCACGGAAAAAACGTTACTATCATAAAGATAAATGGTGATTATATTGACTGCCGCTTTCGCAATACGACAGAAGAATTGGATAACTATCCCGAAGCAATGAAAAATTACGTTAGTCGTATATTCGAGGATTATGGTCTTATTACCTGTGGATGGTCTGCAACGTGGGATAAAGGATTGGTTGATATTATTAATGGTTCATCATCTTCACGTTATAATTCTTTTTTTACGAATGTTGGAGAAGCAAGTGATGTTATGAAAACATTAGCTGCATCCAGACGTGGTGAGATTATGCGAATAAAGGAGGCTGACGATCTCTTTACTGAACTTCATGAGCAAGTTGTAGCATTGGAGCAAAGCAATACAAGCCGTCGCTTGAATTACGATGTAATGATGTCAAGAGTGAAAAAATACTTATCATCAGAACAGTATAACATTAACTATTCAGACTTGATAGAGAAATTCGGTACTGAGGCTTATGATAAAATAATGGCTAAAGCCAATTATAATTTCACTATCACGCCAGAGCAATTTTCCGCTTATTTTGAATTACATCATAACGCAGTGAAACCGTTGATAGACATAGCGATACTTGCAGGAAGATGGGGCAAAGCATATCATATCGAAGCATTCGAGGATGTTTTGGTTAAACTATGTACAAAGCCTATCAAGAGTGGAGACTCTTATATTGACGGCACTCAATATCTACATGCTTTAGGTGCTACTTTATTGTTGAATGCAATAGGGATAGCGTGCGTAAAATATGAACGATACACAGAACTAAATAAAATATTAAAATTAAGTGTACCCGCCGGGAACTTTATAGGATTTTACAGAAAATCATTATTGTCCCTACTTGGTTCGACACATTGGAGTTACGATGAATTAAACCGTTTAGCTGGTATTAATTACATTTATCCGTGGAGCTTCATTCTTCTTGAAAGGTTACGTTCTCATTTCATAGGGTGTTTTACCGTTGATTCAGAATACGAAAATACTTTTTACATATGGGAACATTTGAAGTCTCTCGTTTATGGATACAATCAATGTTATATGTTTGATCGCTTCTATGTACCTACAGGGCAATTTCTCCGTAGTAGAGTTGAATACAAAATGCGTCAGAATGGCGAAGAGCCTTACAGTGTGTTTTTTGACAATGCAGATAAGCTAAAAGGCGAATGGGAGCCTATCAAACAAGGGATGTTTAATGGTAATTATGATGAATATAAGAAGAATTTCGACCAAGCAGAAGAGTCTTACAAACAAAATATGAGCTATTAATTATGGCTGAATTAAGTATTATAATTTCGATCCTTGCCGCACTATTAACAGGTGGCTTTCTTATGATTTTTATAGAAAGCCAAAAAGTGGCTGGAAGTGTGACTGATCGGTTTCATTTTATTATGAATCCGTTCTTTCGCAGTTTTAGTAGTTATGTACGATTTATATCCTCCTTCAAAACTTGCTTCACTTTCAAGGTTGCTAAAGATTCCGATTATATAAAGAGGCTGAAAGACGATGTTGAGAAAGTTGCAGGATTAGGAGGAAAATCCATCATATCGGGACAGGATTATCCTGCTGACTACTTTACAGCAAAAGAATTGGACTCAATTTGTAAAACCATTAACAATATTTGGTATCTTATAGATGGAAAGTATAATTACATTGACAAGTCTTTAGATTTTGACTCTCGTCATGCACAAATGTTTAGTGAACAAACAAAGGATTATCTGGAGGCAATATCTCCCAAGTACAAAGGTATGCCATTGACAAAAGATATGCTGGCAAAAGTATCTGGCGATTTCTTTGTAGATATATATCAACCGATACAAGATGTTCTTTTTGAGTATGAATTTTGGCAGAAGAAAGAAAAGGAATTTAAGATATTGATATTGGCTACGATTGTTTTTACATTGATAACAATGATGCTCATTTTATTACTAAACTGCTATATTCCAATGTGGATGTACAAAGCGTTATGCGTTATATGTTGCGGATTATTAATATTTGGACTTTTCAAACTGATTAAAATAGAAAATCTATCAAAAACTATAATGAGATAAATTATTATAAGAATAAACAAGAGCGAATATGTCTGAACTTACTGAAAAACAAATAAAAACCCGTTGGGTTGATGTGAAGAAGCAAATTAAAGAAAGACCTTTATTAGCATATCGTGTTGCTATACCATTAGATGATTGGGATAAATATATGCATTCTACACCTCCATTTGATGAAGTTAATAGAATTTACTTTGAAATTCAAGAAGACCGGAAACGGAAAACATTAAGAATAAAAGAAGCATTATCAAAAATTGTAGGCTATCGGGAATCTAAGGAATTTAGTCGAAAAAGTGGAGTTTCAGATACAGTTATTAGAGATATTATAGAAGAAAAAAAGGAGATGGCTGGTTATGATGTGATAAACAGATTGGAATTATTTCTTCACGTTACCATGACTGACTTCGAATTATCTCTTGAGAACCCTTTAAGCGTAAAGCAATATACTCATGAATACATTGGAGAAATTGCAACTCAAATTGATGGTGTAGCTGATAGGTTGAAACAATATTGCTTTAAACTGTCCGAGATGTCGCGAAAAATGGAGAATGACAAAGATTGGCAAGGACATGAAGTTGAACCTACTTATACTTTAAATCATATAATTGGAAGATTATCTGACTTGAAAGAACAAATTGATTCCTATTGGAAAATATATGTTGATAAAAATAAACGTATAAAGTCATGAGCAAGATAGACGAATATTTTGATTTTGAAGAAGAGAGAGCAACAATCGGTACAAATGAATTGAAAAATGTACGGATTGAAGATATTCCACTTGGTAACTTCATTGAAATTGCAGATATAGGAGAAGATGACGTTTATCACATGAAATTCGATGGTGAATTTGGATGGAGTGGTGAATCTTTTTGTGCATTTGTAAGACACGACTGGTACAGAAAATACTGGGATTTTCCATTAGGATTAGCCTTTCATATGGATTTGATGCGAAGACTTGCAGAATTTAGAGGAAGTCAAAATGAAGATATTACAAATATACAATTTGAAGATGATGGTGATTGGTGTCACTTAAATTATGAAATAATAATTCCTAATGATGCCAAAAGTCTGGAAGATGCTTTCAAATATGCAGTAGAGATTGTGGATTGGATTGATAACACTGTTCAAATAACACAAGAAAAGGTATCAGGACTAATAAACGAAGTCATAGAAAAATATAATGAAAATTCGTTATTGAAATTTCCAGAACTTATCTACAAGGTTAGAACAGTCAAGGATATAGAAGATAAAGGCAAATATTTGGAAGAATTGATTGCCCGTTTTTTTTCTGAGATTCAAGGTTTTCAAGTGATAGAGAGGAAACGTACCAAGACAGAAGAAATTGATATTGTTATTATTAACAACTCAGAACAAAGCTTTTGGAAATCTGAAAGCAATCTAATTTTAGTTGAATGCAAAAACTGGAACAAGCCAGCAGGTAAAAATGAATATGTATCATTTCGTGAAAAATTAGAGAATAGAAGAGGTAGGGCAAAGCTTGGATTCTTTGTGTCTGTGAAAGGATTTGCAAAAACATTCATGCTTGAAGATTTACGAAACTCAAAAGCAGATTTATTAATTGTTCCTATTGATCTCAATCAAATAGTTGAGATTATTGAAAATCAGAAAAATTACACTGGAGAATTACAAAAATTATATGTTGAGGCAACTACAAAATAACGCTATAATTCAACATGAAGTTATTCGAAGATAAAATCCGGACAGACTTAAATCCGGCTAATCATATAGATAATTCTTTCGATTTTTGTGACAGAAATTCGCAACCGAAAATTGAAAAAGTACGAAATATTCTTAACCATTGGTTTTCACATTATCCAGAAGATGAACAATATGAATTGAAGTGTCGATTTCAAAAAGAATTTGATAGTGCCTTGCATGAACTGTTTTTGCATGAATTATTTTTAAATCAAGGCTTTGACATTGTTATACATCCTAAATTGCCGCACACTGCAAAAACCCCTGATTTCCTATTGTCAAAAAATGGAGTAGAGTTTTATTTAGAAGCAAAAGTATCTACTGGAAGATCGAATGAAACAAAATCGTATGAACAACGACTAAATAGCTTATATGATTCCCTCAATAAAATAAAATCGCCGAACTTTTTTCTTGGCATTAAGAATATTCAGTTAAAAACGTCCAAACAACCATCAACAAAAGAGCTAATAAAAACAGTTGAAGCAGAATTGCTTAAATATGATGTCAAGACAATTGAGAATCGGATTGTCAAAAGTGAAACGTTGCAAGATTTAACCGATATTCATTTTGAGAATCAAGATGTTGATATTTCTTTTTATTTGATACCCAAGTCACAGTCAATAAGGGGAAAGAAAGGAATACGTCCAATAGGTGTTTATCCCAGCTATACACATTGGGGAGGTAGTGAAGATGATATTAAAACATCATTGGAAAAGAAGGCGAATAGATACGGTACATTAGATAAACCTTATTTAATAGCTATTAATTCGATAGGATCAATAATGACAAATGAATATGATGCAGATGATGCAATTTGGGGTTCTTTGCAAGTATTATATTCTACTGATCCTAATAATAGAGATACCAAATATACACGTGCAAGAAATGGGTTTTTCTTGGATAATTCGGGCATTAGGCATACAGGAGTAAGTGGTGTATTAATAACAAGAATGAATCTTGGAAATATACAAAATTCCGAATATTGGCTATATAAACATCCTTGGGCTAAATACGAAATAAATTTTGAGTTAATAGAATTAAGTTACTCTCATATTGTTTTAAATACAATTAAAAAAGTTGGGAAGAAACAAGTTGAAGACATTTTAAGGCTACCACAAGAATGGATAGACTTTTAATCTGGCAAAAAACGTTGAATATCTAACAGTTTTTAAATCGGCTTTTTGCTTCTTTTTCTCCCGCATAAAGCCCTGTTAATGGCTCATGGAAAAAGAAGTCCAGGCAAAGTTTCCCCTGCCCGGATATAAGTTCTTAAAATCGTTTTCAAAAGCATTTATAGCCCGTTTTCGACCATGCTATGCAGTCGGTCAGCCACCCACCCGATTGTGGGATTGCGTGGATAATAGAACATCCTACGGCTTAAATTCTCAATGATTAACCGCTCCTGTCGGAGTTGTACGCTGTGGCAGTCGGGTTCTACCTCATGCAAAAGTTCCTCCAGTTCGTAATAATCCTGTTGTGTGGCAATAATAGGATTACCGATATATGCGTCTATTCTCATATTTCCCCGAATTTATCCGTTTCACACTCAATTATAACGACTTCTGCATCGTGGGTATATAAGTCGTTTTCTTTGGCGTGATCTATCGCCAACGCCTCGGAGGTGAACACACCGAAAAATACACGGCTTACCCTTGTCCTGTGAATATCTGTTTGGAATAATACAAATACTGTCATACTAAATTTCAATTATGCGGTCGATACGCCCATATAATATGGTGCGCAAACTTGTTTTATCTATTGCCCTGTATTCTTGGTAACTTCCGTACTGCTTAACTACATAGGTTTTCAGTACATCCGAAAAGTCGAAACGCCAACCGCTCAAAGGAACGGCACTTTTGAAATAGGCGTTATGGCTTACATTTTCGGTTATCCAATTCTTTTCATCCCTTGTTAGCTTATCCCCTGTATTAAGCCTCTGCCGAAGTGCGTACACTTTCGAGCCTGTAAGGGTTTCAAGTGGTGGAATTTCCCACTTTACGAATTTTATTGCTATTGCGTTCATCTACTTGTTTATTTATGGAGCGGGATTTCTCCCGCTCCTTGTTGATACTTGGGTTTATACTGTTACCGCATCCGCTTAGGGTTGCGCTTTGGGTACTCCGACAATCAGCACCTTATCCGCTTGTGGGGTCGGTTTCGCCTCTTTCTTTTCGGATTGGGTCGCTTTGGACTGTTCCTTACCTTTCGGCTTGGTGGTTTCCGACTTCGGGGCGGTGGTGTTCGCTTCCTTTTTGACGGCTTTTTCGGCTGTTTTAGGGGCTTTCTCCGTCTTGGTGGTCTGTTCTGCCTTTTTCGCTTTGGCATCGGCTTTCGCTTTCTTTTCAGCCTCTTTAAGCCCTGCGATACGTTCGTCCAATCGGGCGTTTTTCTTGCCGTATTCTTCGGTATATTGAGCCTCTATCGTTGCCGTTTTTTCGGGTAGGTGTTGCGTGGCAAACGCTAACATCATACCGCCCTGTACGCCCGAAACAGTGTTTGTCCTCTCTGTTAAGTGGCTATACAGGTAATCACGGCGGATAACGGTTTTTTGTTCCTCTGTGAGATTGGCAACAATTTCCTGCTTTTTCTCGTCCGTCAATCCGTAATAGTCATTTTCTTTCAAACCTATGGTCTTGTAATGGCTACGGCGCAACTTATCGAGCATAAAGAAATACATTGCCTGTTCTTCTGCGGGGGTAAATTCCGATTTCGGTAACTCATCCGTGCGTAACAGTTCCTTTATATCCCCTGCCGTTTTTTCCTTTGCGATTTCGGTATTACGCACCTTTTTAGCTTTGAGGTCGGAGATTAACTGTTCGTTGGTCTTGGTGTCTTTGGTAGCTACTTCTTTGTAGTACATTCTTACGTTACTATCGCCGATTTTAGCGTACACACGGATTTTGCCCTGCTCTTTAAGCGTTTCGAGTTCTTGGCTCTCCTTTTCGTATCGTTCCTGTTGCTTACCGTATTTCTCCTGTGCCTTGTCGTAATCTTCGGGCTTTTTATATTCGGAGGCTTGCGGTTCGGTCGGGGCTGTGGGGTATGAATTAAGGTTGTACGTTTGCACGTTCTTAAATTCATAACCGCCCTTTTTGATAATTTGGGTTGCCTCGTTGTCGTGGCTGTACTGTTCGCCGATAAAGGTAAGTTTCGAGTCAGCAAGGGCTACGGCTTGCGCCTGTTCTACGAGGTATGCCGTTTGCTTGTCCGATAAACATTTTTTGTTGGTACATTTGCCACAACCGCCACCCTCGGCGAACAGGTCGAAATTGCTCGAATTGTGAATACATTTCAGACACTTGGTTTTGTCGAAACTGTAATTATCAAGGTTGTTCGTATAACAGTTCCGTATCTTGCCCTCCAACGCATTTGCGGAGATATTGCACCATTCGCCTGTGCCGTCCTTACCTAAACGGTCGTTCAAAATATCCTCCTGTATCTTCTTGTCGTACTTGCTAATGACGATCCCCGCCGATGCGGTCAGTTTGCCCTCCCTTACGAGGTTGGCAATGCCTTTGATAAGGTCGCACAGTTTCAGCGTATGATAGATGCTTTTCTCACTCTTGCCGAATTGTACGGCGAGGCTTGCGATGTCGTACCGCTTTGTGTCGATAAGGCGTTTATAAGCCTCTGCCGCCTCCATTGGTGGCACGTCCTCACGCTGTAAGTTCTCGGAGATTGAAAGGTCATACGCCTGTTCGTCTGTTACCTCCCGAATGATACAGGGGATTTCTGAAAGTTTGAGCATACAGCACGCCCTAAAACGGCGTTCCCCGCAAATGATTTCGTAATGTTCGCCTTTTTCGCCTTTGCGCCGTACCGTAATGGGCTGTATCAGTCCATGAACGGAGATACTTTGTGCCAACTCTTTGAGTGCATCTGCATCAAAGGTTTTTCGGGCGTTGTAATTGCTCGGCTCTATCAAGTCCGATGCGATGTTTACGGCTTTACGTTCGCCGTTGTCGGGTTTGCTAACCACTACTGCGGTTACTACTTCGTTTGCTTTCTCTGCTACTGCTACGGCTGTACCGTTGTTCTTAATTGTTGTCATAACTGTAAGTATTTGAATGATTATTAATTGTTGTTTTTAGGGTTATTGGCGCAAAGGGGGCAAATAACAAGGATTTCCAAAATGTCGTTATCCTCTTTGTCAGTTACATCGAAACTGCATCTAACGCTGTCGCATCCGTATTTTCGGGGGTTATGCTCAAATGAAAAACTATTATTCGGATAGTTGTTTGCATACTCGTTTAACGAGCCTAACGAATTGAAATACTTTGGTTTCATGTCTTTATGTTTTAGAAAATTAATATTATCAAAAGGAGGATAAAGCCAACGATGACGGCGAGAGAAACAAGGCAGGACAAAACGCCTCTAATGATTGCCCACGCTAAATAAATCCCTGCGACAACCGCCACGAATGACCAACCCCAGAGGGCAAAACCCGCCACCGCAAAAGCTATTTTCAAAATCGAACCTATGCTGATTGGAAGGTTTGAGAATCGTTGTTTCCTGTTTTTTTCTACTGTTCGTATCATAATTCTGACTTTTTTTTAGAACGCTATGCCGTATCGGAGCCGGTTATGAGTGATCGAGTTTCAGGGGCAGAGAAAGGTAGTGTTTAGCCGATGCCAGTTTTTCGGGAATAAATACGCTCGCCGGAACGGAAAGAGGAAGATTTTTCACGAAACCGGAGGCTCGAACTTGCATCGGCGTGAAGAACACGGAAATACTTTCGCGCATGAAATCGAACACTTCATCGGCTAAGTCGGCATTCCCGCTAAAAGAGGAAGAAATTATAAGATACGGGCAGTAGAAAAAATCCCCCTTTACTCCCGGATAGGCTGAACAGGGAGTACAAAAAAACGGCATATTTAACCGCCGCCGGAATTAGGATGTACTTTAGGTATAGACAAGTGCAGACGAAAGCTACCTGCCTCTAATGGATTGATATGTGGTGTATTTTAATGACTTACCTTTGTTTTCCCGTAATCATAGTATTAACGATTAATGGTAAATTACTATGGAGATAATAAATATAGAAGCCCGCACTTTTGAGGCAATGATGGAACGCTTTGAAACATTTGCCCGGAAGATAAATATGCTGTGCGATCAGAGCGAAGATAAGGAAATGAAAGAATGGTTGGATAGTCAAGAGGTTTGTATGATACTGGATATTAGCAAAAGGAAATTGCAGTATCTAAGAAATTTTCAGAAAATCCCTTATTCAATGCTTAACGGCAAAATCTATTATAAGCCGGACGATGTTAAGAAGTACATCGAATTAGAAAGGGGGGAGTATGGAAAATAAGAATGCAGAAAATCAAAATAGCCTTATTACGAGAACTACTCCCCAGATCACAGTTTTTTTTGAAACCTTAGACCGAATGCTGGATAAAGTCGAGGTGCTTGCCAAAAAGAGCAAACCGACCCTAAATGGAGATAGATATTTAACTGATAAAGAATTGTCGGAACGCTTAAAGATTAGTAGAAGGGCTTTACAGGATTACAGGAGAGAGGGCAAGATACCTTACTATCAAATTGGGACAAAAGTTTTATATAAGGAATCTGATATTGAAAAAATGTTGAAAGACAGCTACCGAAAAATATTTTAAACAACAAAGGCTATCATTTCAGATAGCCTTTTGCTGTTGTTAATCAATTTACTAAACCTCACTCATACTCATTTTAGTTTGAACCTTTTTCATGTCAGAACAGATATTATGATTAAGTACTTTGGCATAATGTTCTGTCATTCTTGTACTGGTATGTCCCAACATTTTAGCAACGTTTGTAAGTGCAACTCCATTGGCAAGCGTAACCGTTGTGGCGAAGGTGTGGCGGGCACAATGCGTGGTAACGTCCTTCTCAATACCGCAGAAATCGGTAATTTCTTTCAAGTATGAGTTCATCTTCTGATTACACATAACCGGAAGAAGAATGCCTTTTGACTTGCACATTCTATGATTTTCATACCTGCGAATTATTTCCAACGGAATATCAAGTAACGGGATGTCGCACATATTTTCTGTTTTCTCCCTTGACTTGCGAATCCAATAAGTACCTTCGTTATCCAAAACAATATGCTCCTTTTTTAAGTTGCTTACATCTATGAACGCCAATCCGGTATAGCAACAGAACACAAACACGTCCCGCACTAACGCAATTCTCGGCAGGGTAAATTCTTTGGTTGTGATTATATCCAGTTCCTCTTTAGTAAGGAAAACAGGATTAGTTTTAGCCTGCTTGAACCTCATACCCGCAAAAGGATCAGTTTTCAATAAGTCGGTAGCCAAAGCAAGAGTGCTTACCTTTTTGATTACTTTCATATACCGAACGAGGGTGTTAAGGCTTAATCCCTTATCAACCGTCAGGTATAGTTCGTATTTCCGAATAAGCTGGGAAGTAAACTCGGTAAAAGTTATATCGGATTTCCCGTACTCTTTTTCAATTACGGTTTGCAGCGATTTATAGCAATTATCGTATCGGTTAATGGTGGAGTAGGCATAATCCAGCCCGATACGCCGTCGGCAATCCTCGTTATGCTCTTTGAAAAATGTAAGGACGGTTTTCGTTGTTTCTTTATTAAAGAGTTTTTTCTGTAAAATTTCGGGGGTAAAATACTCGTCCTGTAATACCATGTTTCGGTGAATTTCATACAGGCGGGTATGGAGGCTACGGATATAATCGTTCAGTTCGTTAGCCTCACGGCTCTTTCCCCTGCACATTCCTAATTTTGCATCCCAGATTTCTTCTTTTACGCTGCGATTGATACGGATGTCGCTGTAAACCCCGTCAATAGTTACCCTAAGTAATACAGGGCATTCTCCGTTTCTCAATTTTCGGGTCTTGATAATGTAGACCAAAACATTCATCATTTCTTGCTTCATAATACCTCTATTTTAATGTTTCAAAATTAAGGAAATGAAACGAGTTTGTCGGTATGCAAAATTCGGCAAATCAGTACATTAGATACTGTTTCGTTTGCTTTTTTTGCGCCAAATAAAAAGCATATGAATGAACAAAGATAAATGTTCTATAAACCGTCATTTTCTGCCATTTTCGAGGAGTTGCCCTAAAAAGAAAAATCCCTGAAACTGTCTATGTTTCAGGGATTTGCTTTGTTTTACTACTCTTATTAAGTGGTGCCACCAGGAATCGAACCGGGGACACAAGGATTTTCAGTCCTTTGCTCTACCAACTGAGCTATGGCACCTTTCTCGTTTGCGGGTGCAAAGATAAGTATATTTTTTAATACTGCAATAACTTAGAGAGAATTTTTCGTCTAGTTAGGGAGAAAGAAAAAAACTTTTCTTTTTAGGTAGAATAAATATGCAAATGTAGCATCATTTATTCGGTATATTTTATACTTTTACGAGTCAAAACGATCAGGGCACTACAAACAATAGAATATATTATTATGGCATTACAGTTTGTTACAGTTGTTTTATTAGCTGCATTCATTTATCTACTGATTAAGTATCAGTCGGTTAAGAAGAAAATGATATCGGAAACATCTGTAATGTTGCATGAATCCAAAGAGTTAACTTCCATCCTACAGAATATAAACGTTTACTATCTGTTGATTGACAGAGACTTTATCGTTCACAATACCAATTATTATACACTGAATCATTTGACTCCTGTGCAGGGAGAAATAAAAAGAGTCGGAGATTTATTGCATTGCAGAAATGCGATAGCAGCTGGAGAATGTGGGAAACATGAACAGTGTAAATTGTGCTGCATACGTACATCCATAAGCAAGGCTTTTTATGAGAAGAGAAGCTTTAAGAAACTGGATGCCTCTATGCAACTTTTAAGTGAGGATGAAAAGACGGTTATTCCCTGTGATGTTTCTGTTTCGGGCGCTTATCTGAAAATAAACGGTGAAGAACGTATGGTGCTGACAATTTATGATGTGACGGAACTTCGAAATATGCAGCGCCTGCTGGAGGTAGAAAGAGAAAATGCGATTTCTGCCGACAAACTTAAGTCTGCCTTTATTGCCAATATGAGTCACGAAGTCCGTACTCCATTGAATGCCATTGTCGGATTCTCGGGGCTGATGGCTACTGCTACCAGCGAGGAGGAAAAGAAGATGTATACCGATATTATCTCTGAAAATAATGAGCGGTTATTGCGACTGGTAAATGATATCTTCGATCTTTCGCAAATAGATGCAGGCGTGTTGAACTTTGTATATTCGGAGTTTGATGCTAATGATCTGCTGAGGGAGCTGGAAGGACTTTTCGGAATGAGGCTGAATGAGAATCCTTTGGTGGCACTGGTCTGTGAAGCACATCTGGAACCGATTATGATGCATTCGGAGAAACAGCGTATAATTCAAGTATTGACGAACTTGCTTCACAATGCGATGAAATTTACTAAAACAGGTGAAATCCGTTTCGGATGCCGTATGGAAGGTACGGATGAAGTCTATTTTTATGTATCGGATACCGGTATTGGTATTCCGAAGGAGGAGCAGGAGAAGATATTCTCCCGTTTTACGAAGCTTGATCGGGAAATGCAGGGAACGGGGCTTGGACTGACGCTTTCCCAAACGATTGTTCATAATTTGGGGGGAAGATTCGGTGTAGAATCGGAAGTCGGTAAGGGTAGTACTTTTTGGTTCATCTTGCCTTTGGTTACGAAGAAAGAAATAACAAATGATAAGATATGAATAATCCCACCTTGAACATTTCCTGATTCAAGGTGGGATTATTTATGTAAACAATATGTTTAGCTTTTAAGATTTAGGTGCACCCGCATCTTTAATTCCTGAATTTGGCGATCCGTTGCTTGCTGCGGTATTTCCACCGGAAGAAGCCGGATTGCTTGTCGGAGTAGAACCGGAGGTTGTAGAGCCTGCGCTTGCCGGACCGGAAGTTGGGGTACTTGCTGGTCTGGCAGTAGCGGAACTGACCGGACTTGCAGACGATGTCGAAGCAGAAGCCGGACGAGCGGCATTTGCACTGTTGGCAGTAACACCGGCAGTCACAGCCTGAGGCTGAACTTCCCAATGGAATGGCTCGAAATTAGAGTTCGGATCTACCCAAGACGGTTTCTTGGATGCGTAGATGATAAACGGAGCAACGACTACGATCAATGCACCGATGATCAATACGGAGAACCAAACGGTATTGCTACCGGTAGAAATCTGGCTGGGGGGGATGAAGCTCAGAATGAATGCGAGCAATGAACCACAGAAGCCAAGACCACCAATGAACCACATCAAACCGTTACCGGACTTACCGATACGGAACGGGCGGTTCAATTTCTTCATCTTATAACGCAGTGCGATAGCTCCGGAGAACATTAACAAATACATAATCAGATAAAGAATCACTGTCAGCTGTGACAGAATCTGATAGAAACTCTGTACGGAAGGCATAACGACGAACAACAAACTCAGCACAGTCACAGCGATACCCTGCACGAACAAGATATTCTTCTGTACACCCAGTTTGTTTGTTTTCTGGAAGAACGGAGGCATATAACCTGCTTTACCTACGGCAAAGATACCTTTTGACGGACCTGCAACCCATGTCAGTACACCTGCCAACACTCCGAATGCAAGAGCGATAGCGATGATCGGTGACAACCAGGAAGCGTGAATGTATCTGAAGTAGTTATCGAAACCGACGAGCAAACTCTGAGTTAAGTTAATATCCTTGGCAGGGATAATAACGCCCAGTGCGAAGGTTCCCAATACGAAGATAAGAACAGTGATCAGCGCACCGATAAATACTGCTTTCGGATAGTTCTTGGAAGGGTTTTCTACGTCTTTTACGTGGATACCGCCCATTTCCATACCGGCATAAAACAGGAAGATACTGGCAGCAAGAACGACGTTATCGAAGTTGGTAAAGTCAGGGAAGAAGCTGCTGTGGAAATCCATATTGGATTGTCCTCCGGTTGCCAGATAGATAATACCTAATATAATCAGCAAAGCGGCTGGAATAATCGTACCTACCATACCACCGATTTTGGCTACCTTACCAACCCAGCTCATACCTTTCAGAGAAATGAATGTAGCCAGCCAGTAGATGATAAGAACTACGACGAGGGTGTAATACTTGTTGTTTGCCAGCGACATATCATGTACGTCGTTCATTCCGATGAAGGCGATGGATACGGCACCGAATGTCAATACGGTAGGATACCAGATCGTACTTTCGATCCATTGTACCCAGATGGCGAGGAATCCCAGTTTTTTGCCGTAGGCTTCGCCTACCCATCGGAACACACCACCTTGCTTATCCTGAAACATAGCTGCCAGTTCGGCTGCTACGAGCGATGTCGGGATAAGGAAGACAATCGCCGCGAAAAGATAGTAGAAGGCCGAACTCATTCCGTATACGGCCTCGGCTGGTAGCCCACGCAATGATACTACTGCCGTAACGTTCATGATAGCCAGGGTAAACACGCCTAGCTTCACTGCATTTTTAATATTTGCCATAAGTTAAGGTTTTAAGTGAAAAATATTTTAAAGTCAGTGTTATAACAACATTTTGCGTGAGATGTTTCCGCAATCTCTTTCAAAGTTCGTTAATTAACATCGCCGGATGGCTCAATTGTAAACCTCCGGATGCCTGTTCCGAAACAATCGCTTTCTTAGATTGTTTCTAAGCATTATAAGTTACATAAGAATCATTTTATTATAAATTAAGTAGTTATGAAATCAGCGCTTTCCGATTTTATTCTGGGGAAAAAGGGAATTTATGGCATTCTCCACATTATTATATTGTTAATGTCCCTTTTTCTGGTTATTAGTATTTCTATTGATACGTTTAAAGGGATTCCTTTTTATACACAGTCCTCGTACATGAAAATCCAGTTGTGGATCTGCATCTGGTTCCTGTTCGATTTTGTACTGGAGTTTTTTCTGGCAAAGCATAAGTGGCGTTATATACGGACGCACTTTATCTTTTTGCTGGTGGCGATCCCTTATCAGAACATCATTGCGTATTACGGGTGGACCTTTTCTCCCGAAGTCACTTACCTACTCCGGTTTATTCCTTTGCTGAGAGGGGGATACGCATTGGCCATCGTAGTGGGCTGGCTCACCTACAACCGGGCTTCCAGCCTGTTCGTCTCCTATCTGACAATGTTGTTGGCAACGGTCTATTTCGCCAGCCTTGCCTTCTTTGTCCTTGAACATAAAGTGAATCCGTTGGTCACAGATTATGGAGACGCTTTGTGGTGGGCATTTATGGATGTGACTACCGTTGGGTCGAATATAATCGCGATGACGACCACCGGAAGGGTACTTTCCGTACTGTTGGCAGCTTTGGGAATGATGATGTTCCCGATCTTTACAGTCTATATTACGAATCTGATTCAGCAGTCTAATCAAAAGAAAAAGCAGTATTATGCGGAAGAGGAAGAAAAGACGGCGCCTGCACAGGGGACATAATCCTTTTTTATAAGGTCAGACTCATATCAGTATCGATTTGTATTGGAATGATACACAGTGCGATATGAGTCTCTATATTCTCAACGTGTTCTCATACCTTTGAGAAAAAATTCTCACCACAATGAGAAAAAATACTCATTGCAATGAGAATATCAGTGTTCAAGTACATTGTTTTTTTGAATAGAGTACTTAAAAAATAGAAGTAAGATATTGATAGTAGAAAAGGTTACTACCCCCTTAAAGGATAGCAACCTTTTGTTTTTCTCATAGAGCGATAAACTAGTCGACTACGATCAAGTGATTGTCACTGAATACATTCAGTCCCAGTTTATTCATGACATATTGGATAGCCAATTGTGCTTTTACCGAATTGCCTGCACCATCCAAAGGAGGAGCGAATGCGGCAATACCGAACTGTCCGGGCAATACGCCCATTACACCACCGCCTACACCGGTTTTAGCCGGAATGCCGGAGGTATACATCCAGTCTCCTGTATGCTCGTAGAAACCTACGGCAGCGATCATTGCAGTGATCTTGGGAGCGAGGCTGGCATCGAATACTTCTTTCTTTGTCACCGGATTCACACCACCGTTGGCGATTGTCCCGGCTGCCACAGAAAGCTGCAAGGCCGTTACTCCCAATGAGCATTGGCGGGTATACAGGTCCAGCGCCATATCCGGATCATCATAGATACGGTTGTAGTTTTTCAGCAACCACGCAATGGAACGGTTGTTAAAGTTCGTATCCGATTCGGATTTGTACAATTCATCAATCAGTTGGGGAGCGCTGCCGCATAAATCGGTCACGTTCTCTACGATGGCATCCCACTTCTTGGCAGAGTCACCGATAGGTTTTACCATACTGCAGGCGGAGATGGCACCTGCGTTTACCAATGGAGTAGACGGGTGGTCATTTTCCAGCAGGATAGCGATGATTGAATTGAAAGGCAGGCCCGTTGCGTCAGCTCCGATCTTGTTTAATATTTCTTTGGCACCATATTGGCGCAGTGCAAGGATGGCCGTATGTACTTTGGATACGGATTCGATGCCGAAGCGGTAGTCAGTATCTCCCACATGGATGGTCTGCCCGTTGAGCAGGCAGACACTGATTCCAAAGAGATCTTTGTTGACATTGGCCAGATAAGGGATATAGTCGGCATTCTTACCGCCTGTATTCGTTTTCACCTGATCGTATGCCTCCTGTACCACTTCTTTCAATTGAGCGAGTGTTACTTTTTTGTCCATAGATCAATTTATTTTTTTACGGTTTTATGACGACGACCACCGTGATTGAACATCTTGGCTTCTACCGGAAGATTTTTTTCCTGAGCCATGCGGGTAGGAGTCGGGAAATCAAGTTTTTCCAGTTCGGCAATTGCATTCTTGATATCACCCAGCAACATATCTGCCATATCGCGGCTGAATCCCTGGCGAACAACTACACGCATTACTACATAATCTTCCAATTTGGAAGGCAATGTATAAGCCGGAACCATCCAGCCGTGCTGAGACAGTTTATCCTGCAAATCGTACAATGTCCACTTGGCTGTTTTTGCATATTCCGGTTTCAGATACCAGATGAACAATGGGTTCACTACATTTTCGGAGTAGTTGACGAACGGAGCCATCTTGGCGATTTCACCGTGGATGTATTTGGCAATCTGCAAAGAATTATATTGTACTTCCTTGTAACCTTGGAATCCCAAACGGATGAATTGATAATATTGTCCCAGAATCTGAGCGGCAGGACGAGAGAAGTTCAAGCCGACCTGAGTAATGTTGGCACCCAGATAGTTGACGCTGAATGACATTTCTTCGGGCAGATATTCTTTGCCTTTCCAGCAAACCCAGCCAAGTCCCGGATATACCAGACCGAACTTATGACCGGATACACTGATAGAAAGTACCCATTTCAGACGGAAATCCCACTTCGTATCCGGATAGAGGAACGGAAGAATGAAACCACCACTGGCGGCATCTACGTGGATAGGAATGTCATAACCTGTTTTGGCGTTGTAAGCATCGAGAGCTTTGTCCAGTGCTTCAACGTCATCGTTCAGTCCTGTCCATGTAACACCTTGGATAGGTACAACACAGATAGTGTTTTCATCACACATCTTCAGCGCTTCTTCGGGGTCGAGAGTGGTCTTTTCAAGAGTCAAAGGCACTTCACGCATTTCGATCTGCCACAGTTGCGCGAACTTTTCCCATACAACCTGGAAACCTGTTGAGATAACGAAGTTAGGTTTGTCAAACGGTTTACCTTGAGCTTGTCTTTTCTTACGCCAGCGCAACCATGCAGCTACACCGCCCAGCATACAAGCTTCGGAAGAACCGATTGCCAACGCACCGGTTTTCCATGTATCTTTTTCCGGAGAGTTCCACAAGTTGGCGACGATGTTGATACATTTGCCATTCATTACGGCGATACGAGGATATTCGGTTTCATCGATATAGTTGATGTTGATTGCCTCATTCATCAGCTTGGTAGCGTAATCGTCCATATAGGTGGTTACGAAAGTAGCTAAGTTCAAGCGTGGCTGAGTTTGGGCAAATGTTTCATCTTTAACCATCTGGTAAGCGACTTCAGGGGTGGTTGGTCCATCAGGAATTCTTTCTACCGGAGAGGGTTGTAACATTCTGTCTGAACCGAATACGTCGGTTTTTGCATCACCTTTTCTGAAATTTAAATCTTCCATACTAATTTGTTTTTTTAAAGGTTTAGGGCGATGGGGATTTTCCCCGTCGAATTTCCCTCAACAACAGCAGATGGTTTTGAAAGTTTTCGGCTTTTACATTATTTGGCGTTTATTAAGGGGCGGCTTTGGGGCAGGCGTAAGGCGGTGGGGACGGAAATAAAAAAGGCAAGAAGGGGTTGTTTCCCTCTTGCCTTTGGCTATTTGCTGACAACTGGCAGCTTATAGTTATCTGATACCTATTGAATTGTGTTGTTAAGGTTTAGCGGAAGTCCTTCAGTTCTTCTTGCAGTTTTTGGCGGGTGAAGAATATGCGGCTCTTTATCGTACCTAACGGCAGGTTCAGCTTTTCCGCGATTTCGCGGTACTTGAAGCCGGAAACATGCATGGCAAACGGCACTCTGTATTCTTTGGGTAATGAATTGACTACACGGTGCATCTCTTTCAGGTCATAGGCTTTTTCGGTACTTTCAAACCCTGTGTCCTGCGGTAAATTCAGGTGGTAAAGGTTGTCCGTCCGGTCAATGAATGTCTGGTCACGAACTACTTTGCGGTAGTTGTTGATAAAGATATTGCGCATGATGGTATACATCCATCCTTTAAAATTTGTGTCAGGCATATATTTATCTTCATTGTCTAATGCTTTTAATGATGTTTCCTGCAACAAATCGTTTGCTTCTTCGCGGTCGGTTGTCAGCTTATAAGCGAAACGGAGTAATTCGTCCTGTACTCCTACTAAATCTTTTCTGAAGCTTACACTTTTCATATACGTTGCTTTTTAAATTGTGAATATTCGTTGTTAAATTTCGATGATGCAAGTTTACGGGATTTTTTTAAGTACGGCAGGGGTGAAACTGACGGAATTTAACCTAAAAACTGTCTACGGATAGTTTTTAGGTCATAATCTGATAGTTTTTGGGTGTTTTTCACCCGTTTTTTGAATATTCACTGTTGTCTCATTTGAACTTTATAAGGTAATCATTGTTTTCATCAGACCTAAACTTTTAACGAACCGGTATATGAAAATACAAACTGGGAGGGGAACAATACCTCTTATCACTTTAATAGCTATCTGGTCTATCTCGGCATTGACCTCTTTGCCGGGGCTGGCTGTTTCGCCTATATTGGGCGACCTTACCAAAATTTTTCCGAAAGCGACCGACCTGGATATTCAGATGTTGACTTCGCTGCCATCGTTGCTGATTATCCCTTTTATCCTTTTGGGCGGTAAACTCACCGAAAAGGTCGATTTTGTCCGTATCCTGAAAATCGGACTCTGGCTCTTTGCAGCAAGCGGTATCTTGTATCTGATCTCCAACAAAATGTGGCAGTTGATCGTTGTGAGTGCCCTGCTGGGCATCGGCTCCGGACTGATTATTCCTCTGTCCACGGGGTTAATCTCAAAATACTTTGTGGGTACTTATCGGGTGAAACAATTCGGATTGAGTTCTGCCATTACCAATTTTACATTGGTGATAGCTACTGCCGTGACTGGATATCTGGCGGAAGTCAGCTGGCATTTGCCGTTTTTGGTCTATCTGCTCCCGTTGATTTCTATTCTGTTGGTTGGTCACTTAAAAGAAAGTCGGTCTGACGCTGCCGTCGAACCTTCTTCTCAAAGTACCGCGCCATCCGGACAAACGGCTGCCGTAGATACCGGAGGAAGTAAATATGGAATCCATATCAAGCATCTGCTTCAGATCATGCTTTTCTACGGAGTGACGACTTTTATTGTGCTGGCAGTCATATTCAACCTTTCTTTCCTGATGGAGAAACACCATTTCTCCAGTGGCAATTCGGGACTGATGATCTCGCTTTTCTTTTTAGCGATTATGGCTCCGGGTTTCTGTCTGGACAAGATAGTGGATGAACTGAAAGAACGTACCAAAGCATACAGCCTCCTGTCTATGGCTGTGGGGCTGGCGCTGATCTGGATTGCCCCGATCGAATGGCTGATTATTCCGGGATGTATCCTGGTCGGTTTGGGATATGGCATTATTCAGCCTATGCTGTATGATAAAACGACGCATACGGCACTGCCTCAAAAGGCGACAATGGCATTGGCTTTTGTGATGATGATGAATTATCTCGCCATCTTGCTCTATCCTTTTATTATAGATTTTCTCCAAAATCTGTTTCATACCCAGTCGCAAGAGTTTCCTTTTGTCTTCAACTTGTTGATAACTATTGTCACATTCTTTTGGGCTTACCTGCGCCGCGATACCTTTTTGTTTAACGATCAACTGAAATAAAAAATGATGAAGAATAAGAAACTGGAAGCCAATCTGAGTATGGCTGTATCAAAAATATTCAGCGGTTTGAATATGAATGCTCTGAAGTATCTGCTTCCCCTATGGATGAGCCCGTTGACAGGTGCGACACTTCGTTGCACCTTTGCCGCCGCTGCATTTTGGGTGATCGGATGGTTCATGCCGCCGGAAAAGTCATCCGCCAAAGACAAATGGCTGCTTTTCCTGTTAGGGGCATTCGGACTGTACGGCTTTATGTTTCTTTATCTGGCGGGGTTGAGTAAAACGACTCCTGTATCTAGTTCCATATTTACCAGTCTGCAGCCTATCTGGGTGTTTCTGATTATGATTTTCTTTTATAAGGAGAAGGCGACATGGAAGAAGATTCTCGGAATCTCCATCGGACTGGTCGGTGCACTGGTCTGCATCCTGACCCAACAGAGCGATGATTTGGCCTCCGATGCTTTCATGGGAAATATGCTTTGTCTGATCAGTTCTGTCGTTTATGCTGTCTATCTGATTTTGAGTCAGCGCATCCTTTCTTCTATCGGAGCGATGACTATGTTGAGATATACATTTTCCGGTGCGGCGGTCTCCGCTATTATCGTGACATTTATTACGGGATTTGATGCGCCGGTGTTCTCTATGCCGTTCCATTGGACACCTTTCCTGATATTGATGTTTGTACTCATATTTCCGACAACGATCAGCTATATGTTGCTTCCGGTCGGTCTGAAGTATCTGAAAACAACAGTCGTCGCGATCTACGGTTATCTGATTCTGATTGTTGCGACCATTGCCTCTCTGGCTCTCGGACAGGACCGTTTTAGCTGGACGCAGACGTGTGCCATCATTTTTATTTGTATCGGTGTTTATCTGGTTGAGGTGGCCGAAAGCAAAGACAAGTCGCCGGACCCCTTGAAGAAATAATCATATATAATGTATGATATGAAAAAAAGCGGGCGCCCTTCTCAGGGTGCCCGCTCACTTATGTCGTCATCATGTTTTATAGAGAGGAGCTGATTGCTTGCGCAATGGATTTAAATTCTTCATCCGATAATTTCAGCTTCGGATTGGAGAACAACATATCCGATTCCTTCTGAATAGGAATTAAGTGGATATGGGCATGCGGTACTTCCAGGCCGATAACCGCTTCGCCTACCTTTTTACAAGGGAAGGCTTTTTCGATGGCACGGGCTATCTTCTTTGCGAATACGTGCATTGCTGCGAGGTCTTCGTCACTTAAATCGAAGATGTAGTCTACTTCCTGTTTGGGGACTACCAGCGTATGTCCCTTTACCAATGGATTGATATCAAGAAAAGCAAAAAAACGATCGTTTTCCGCTATCTTGTAGCAAGGAATTTCGCCTGCGATGATTCTACTGAATATTGTTGCCATAATCTTTGATAGATAAAAGAAGGCAAGCCTCACACGGAGACCTGCCTTTCTGTTAAATTGATATGTTTACTACTTCTAATGCAATTTTACCCTGTGGTACGGTAATTTCTGCAATATCACCTACTTTCTTGCCAAGCAGACCTTGTGCAATCGGGGTGTTTACGGAAATCTTGCCTTCTTTCAGGTTAGCTTCGCTTTCGGAAACGATGGTATAAGTCATCTTCATGCCATTCTTGACGTTCTTCAGCTCCACTTTGTTCAGAATCTGTACAGAGTCTGTCTTTAGTTTGGACTCGTCGATGATCTTGGCATCTGCAATGACCGTTTTCAATTTGTTGATGCGCATTTCAAGCATCCCCTGTGCTTCTTTGGCTGCATCATATTCTGCATTTTCCGACAAGTCGCCTTTATCCCTTGCTTCGGCTATAGCCGCAGAGATTTTGGGGCGTTCCACTGTTTCCAGTTCCTTTAATTCTGCCATTAACTTTTTGTAACCTTCTTCTGACATATAAGCCATGATGTTTTTCCTCCTTTTATTTAAAATGGTCATATAAACAAAAAAGAATTCCAACATGGCACATGTTGGAACCCTCTCTTCAATTATTTCTCTGCAAAGATAGACTTTTAAGTGATATCTGTCAAGTGAAAAATGATGCTATGTAACATATTTAAATGAAATATGCTAAATTATAACAACTTAGAGTAATGACTTGACGGATGCTTCGAGGTCTTTGATGTCTTCGCCGCGGAGCTTCAGTTCGTTGTTCCGGTTGATCAGGAAGATGGATGGAACCTGACGAACATTATATACAGCTACGTTGGTCGAGTAGACACCGTTGCCGTCACGTACGCAAACCCAGGGCAGGTTGCCTGCTGCGGTTTTCCAGTAGTGCTCGTCTGCGTCGAGAGATACCTGGTAGATTTCCAGCCCATCCTTTGCGTATTTATTATATAGTTCGCGAAGCATCATATTGTGAGGCGCTCCTGCCGGTGACTGGAATACGGAGAAATCCAGCAGCACTACTTTCCCTTTCAGGTCGGTCAGTTTGCGGGTATTTCCTTTCACGTCACGCAGGGCGATGTCGATAATACCGGTCTCGATGATCTTGTCCTGTGGAATTTCCAGAGACTTGCTCTGTGGCTGACGGGTATTTTTCATCCCTTTGATTACGATATTATATAGATTTTTTGAACGTACAGCATCCGGATATGTATTGTTGAGGCTGGTAGCGACAGCTGCAAAACATTTTACATCGTCCTTGTTGTTCAGCGGATCGAAGATCAGATAGTCATTCAGCTTTTGGAACAGGGCGAAGTAAGCGGCTGCCGTGTTGGGAGCTGCGAATATATAATTCACTTTGACGTCCTCCTTATAGTTCTTCAGCAGTGTTGCGAGGTTCTCTTCAAACGTATCGTGTCCCAGTTTGTTGGCACGCAGCGCATTCAGTTGCTCGTCCACATTCTTTTGAAGATTGATTTGTTTCAGCGTCAGTTCCTTTATCTTACTGCTGTTTTCAGATCCTTCTACCGTGTAGGCGGTAGAGAAATCAACGTATGGAGCGTTGATCTGTAGCGTTTCGATAGAATCCACAGAAAAGTTGATGACTTTGTTGTCTACCCGCAAGCGATAAAACTCGGGTGATTCGGGGCGGGGTTGTTTAAACTTGAATGTACCTTCTCCTTTCAATTTAACCGAATCAAGCGGAACAATACCTTCCAGACCGGAAGCTTCGAGATAAAGCATTTTCCCGTCGGCCCCTGATATGTCTCCGTTCACTTCAAACTCAGGACCGGAACTACAAGCTGTAATGGTAAGTGCGGCAAGCGCTACAAAAGTTATCTTTTTCATATCTCGTGTGTTTTTTAAGAGTTGCAAATATACGTCTTTTCGAGATTACTCAAAGCTTTTTGCCTGCTTCTTCACCTCTATTTTGCAAAAAAAACATATAGCATCTAACTTTTTAGCTCATTTCCACCTGATTACAACGAGAAATGTATATCTTTGCAGGAATTTTGAAAGAAAAGTATAGATAAAACAATTTTTATGATTAACCCAATTGTTAAGACGATCGAGTTACCTGATGGAAGAACCATCACACTCGAGACGGGAAAGTTGGCAAAACAGGCAGACGGTTCTGTAATGCTACGCATGGGAAACACCATGTTATTAGCTACTGTTTGTGCCGCTAAAGATGCAGTTCCCGGAACAGATTTCATGCCTTTGCAGGTAGAGTATAAAGAAAAATTTGCGGCATTCGGCCGTTTTCCTGGTGGCTTCACCAAGAGAGAAGGTAGAGCTTCCGATTATGAGATTTTGACTTGTCGTCTCGTTGACCGCGCTCTCCGCCCACTATTCCCTGATAATTATCACGCAGAAGTATATGTAAATATCATCCTTTTCTCTGCTGACGGTGTAGATATGCCGGACGCACTGGCCGGATTGGCAGCTTCTGCAGCACTCGCTGTTTCAGATATTCCTTTCAACGGACCGATCTCGGAAGTACGTGTAGCACGTATCGACGGTCAGTTTGTAATCAATCCTACTTTTGACCAACTGGAAAAAGCTGATATGGACCTGATGGTTGCCGCTACTTATGATAACATCATGATGGTAGAAGGCGAAATGCACGAAGTATCTGAAGCTGAACTGCTGGAAGCAATGAAGGTAGCTCACGAAGCTATCAAAGTGCATTGCAAGGCTCAGATGGAGCTGACTGAAGAAGTAGGCAAGACAGTGAAACGTGAATATAACCATGAAGTAAACGATGAAGAATTGCGTAAGGCAGTTCGTGAGGCTTGTTATGACAAGGCTTATGCAGTAGCTGCTTCCGGAAATAACAACAAGCACGAACGTTTCGATGCTTTTGATGCTATCCGCGAAGAGTTCAAGGCTCAGTTCTCTGAAGAAGAACTTGAAGAAAAAGCTCCGCTGATCGACCGTTACTATCATGATGTAGAAAAAGAAGCGATGCGTCGTTCAATTCTTGACGAAGGCAAGCGCCTGGATGGTCGTAAGACTACTGAAATCCGCCCGATCTGGTGTGAGGTTGGTCCTCTGCCCGGTCCTCACGGATCTGCTATTTTCACTCGTGGTGAAACTCAGTCTCTGACTTCTGTCACTTTGGGTACGAAGCTCGACGAAAAGATTATCGACAATGTATTGGAACACGGAAAAGAACGTTTCCTGCTGCACTATAACTTCCCTCCTTTCTCTACAGGTGAAGCAAAAGCTCAACGTGGTGTAGGCCGTCGTGAAATCGGTCACGGTCACTTGGCTTGGCGTGCCTTGAAAGGACAGATTCCTGCTGACTATCCGTACGTAGTACGTGTTGTTTCGGAAATCCTCGAATCTAACGGTTCTTCTTCTATGGCTACCGTATGTGCCGGAACATTGGCATTGATGGATGCCGGTGTGAAGATCAAGAAGCCGGTATCGGGTATTGCTATGGGACTGATCAAGAATCCGGGCGAAGAAAAATATGCTGTATTGTCTGACATCCTCGGTGACGAAGACCACCTCGGAGATATGGACTTCAAGGTAACCGGAACAAGAGACGGTATCACTGCTACTCAGATGGATATCAAGGTAGACGGTCTGTCTTACGAAATTCTGGAACGTGCTTTGAACCAGGCTAAAGAAGGACGTATGCACATCCTCGACAAGATCACCGAGACAATCGCTGAACCGCGTGCTGACCTGAAAGACCATGCTCCTCGCATTGAAACAATGACTATTCCTAAAGAATTTATCGGAGCTGTAATCGGCCCTGGTGGAAAAATCATTCAAGGTATGCAGGAAGAGACCGGTGCTGTTATCACTATCGAAGAAACAGACGGTATGGGACGCATCGAAGTTTCCGGAACCAACAAGAAATGTATTGATGATGCAATGCGCATGATCAAAGCAATCGTTGCTGTTCCTGAAGTAGGCGAAGTATATAAAGGTAAAGTTCGTTCTATCATGCCTTACGGTGCATTCATTGAATTCCTGCCGGGTAAAGACGGTTTGCTGCACATTTCCGAGATCGACTGGAAACGTCTGGAAACAGTGGAAGAAGCCGGAATCAAGGAAGGTGATGAGATCGAAGTGAAACTGATCGACATCGATCCGAAGACAGGAAAATTCAAACTTTCAAGAAAAGTATTGATGCCAAGACCGGAAAAGAAGTAAAAAAGCAGATAGCTTTTAGATAATGTGATAGCCCGATTACTCAGTATTCGGGCTATTTTTTTTGTCTATTATTTTGCTTTTCTGCGAAAATATGTGTTCTTTTGTACGAACTAATGAAAATAGCCTGTAAATCTTATGCGTGATGCACCAAACGAACAACATATCTTCTATTCAACTTTTTTCTGAATTCTTTCATGAGAATCAAGAGAAGTTTTTGTCGTTTGCCTATTCTTATATAAGAGACAGGCAGGAGGCGGAAGATATATTGATGGAGTCAATGATTACTCTGTGGGAAAACAGGGATAAGTGGGAAGAAGATTCCAATCTGCACGGTCTGCTGCTGACTATCATCAAAAACAAAGCGCTCAACTATCTGGCACATCTGCAGGTGCGTCTTCGGGCCGAAGAAGAGATAAATAGCCATAGCCAGCGGGAACTGGACCTGAGAATCTCTACACTGGAAGCCTGCGAACCGGATGCGATCTTTGATTCGGAAATACAGCATATCGTACAGAAAGCATTGAAACGTATGCCGAACCAAAGCCGGCAGATTTTTATATTGAGCCGTTATCAAAATACTCCGAACAAAAAGATAGCGGAACAACTCGGCATTTCCGTCAAAAGTGTGGAGTTCCACATCACCAAAGCATTGAAAATTCTGCGTACCGAACTGAAAGATTACCTGGTTTCTATTCTTTTTTAAAAATAATCGCATTTTTCGTTAGGGTTGTTCAAGGCTGACCTGTTTTATATATAGAAGGGAGAGAAAAAGCCTTTCTATAAATATAAATAGGAAAAGACAATATCTATGAACCAGGATTTACTACATAAATATTTTAAGGGCGAGACTTCTGTCGACGAAGAAAAACGCATTCTTAACTGGGTGGACGAATCGGAAGAAAACCGGAAGACATTGCAGAAAGAACGTATGCTGTTTGACATCGCCCTTTTTACTGACTCTAAGAGAAAAATGAGAGAGAAAGCAGGCGCGGGCGCTCGCATCATTCCCATGTTAAGGTGGAGTGCCCGTATAGCTGCTGCTGTAATTGTAGCTGTCAGTTGTGGATTTCTGATTAATGAATATCGGTATGATAAATTGGCACAGTTGCAGACGGTCACTGTTCCTGCCGGTCAACGGGCACAGATTACGCTGGCGGACGGAACCAAAGTCTGGCTGAATTCTGAATCGACGCTGAGCTACAGATCTGACTTCGGGCGCCGCGACAGAGATGTGGAACTGGACGGAGAGGCTTACTTTGAAGTAGCGAAGAATAAGGAGATACCTTTCTACGTAAATACGGAGACCAATCAGGTCAGAGTGGTAGGCACTCATTTCAACGTCTGCGCTTATAAAGGAAGCAATGAATTTGAGACTACCTTGGTAGAGGGCATCGTTGATATTTACGCTTATGACAATGAACGTCCGCTGACCCGCCTGACTAAGAATGAATTCTTCGGTTCCTATCAGGGAAAATATAAAAAAGCCGTTCTGCCTTCTTATGATTATCTGCGCTGGCGGGAAGGACTGTATTGCTTCGACGATTCTCCTTTCAGTTGCATCCTCACCAAGCTGGAGAAATATTATAATGTGAAGATCACCGTAGAGAATCCGAAAGTGCTGAATTATCGCTGTACGGGCAAGTTCAAGGAACAGGACGGCGTTGAACACATTCTCAAGGTTATCCAGAAAGATCACCCGTTTACTTATTCGATCAGTGAAGAAGGAGACAGCATCCGGATAGAATAAAGCCAGAATAAAAATTAAGATGAATAACTGAGCTCAATGATATACACCTTAAATTAGTACTAACCCTTTAAAAGCATAATGATTATGAATAACAGTCAATAAGTATACCCCTTACCGAAAAAGAATCGGAAAGTACCCCCATACTTCCCGATTCGAAACAGTCAAAAATCGACCTTAATCAATTTATTAACTTAACACGTTGCAAAGATATGAGAAAAATTTCTTTGAAAGGGCTTTTTTGCCCAAAAAGTTTAGAATCTAAGCAAATAATACTGACTATGAAGATCACATTATTCCTTCTTCTGTTCGTAACATTCCAGGCTTATTGTGAGAATGGATACTCTCAGAGTGCTAAAATAAGCATTCCGCGTTCGACTCTGAAAGTAAGCGAATTGCTTACCCAGATTGAGTCTCAGACCGACTATTTGTTTGTCTACAATAAAAAAAGTGTCGATACCAAGCGGGTAGTTAATGTAGATGCTACCAATCAGCCGGTATCCGAAATACTCGATAAGGCTTTTGAAGGAACAGGTATCCATTATGTGGTGGAAGGCAATAATATCGTGCTGACCAAGAACATAACGGAACATGCATCCACACAGCAACAGAAACAAATTACGGTGAAAGGTGTCGTGACCGACATGAGAGGCGAGCCTATCATTGGCGCCAGTGTCGTGGAAAAAGGTACGACGAATGGTACAATCACCGATTTGGACGGTAACTTTACTTTGAAAGTGCCAAGCGACGCTATCATTAATATCACCTATGTAGGTTACCAACCGCAGAGCCTCTCTGTCAGCGGACAAACCACTTTCAAGATCAAGATGGAAGAAGAGTCGATGGCACTGGAGCAGGTAGTGGTAACTGCTATGGGTATCAAGAAAAAAGCCGCCTCGCTGACTTATTCTACCCAACAGCTCGGAGGTGACGAACTGACCCGTGCCAAAGACCCCAACATGATTGCCGCCCTTGCCGGAAAATCGGCAGGTGTGCAGATCAGCAAGAGTGCTTCCGGTCTGGGAGGTTCGGCCAAAGTATCTATCCGTGGTATCCGTTCGGCCAACGAAGACGGAAATAACCAGCCGTTGTATGTGATTGACGGTGTGCCTATGCTCAATAGCACCACAGAATCCGTATCTACTGTTATGGGTGGTAAGAATGACGGTGTCAACCGTGACGCGGGTGACGGTATCTCCAATCTGAATCCGGATGATATTGAAAGCATGAGTATTCTGAAAGGTGCCTCTGCTGCTGCATTGTACGGTTCGCAGGCAGCCAACGGTGTGATTCTTATTACGACTAAAAAAGGTAAAGCGGGAGTTCAGAGAATTACTTACTCATCCGGTCTGACGGTTGATCATGCGATCAGTTTGCCGGAATTTCAAAATAGTTATGGAGCGAAAGCCGGTTCAAGCTGGGGAGAAAAGGAAAATGTGAAGGACTATGATAATGCCGGAAACTGGTTCAGCAATGGAGTGACCGCTATCAACTCGGTTTCTGTGATGACCGGTAATGAGAAATTGCAGACTTACTTCTCTTATGCCAACACGACCGCCAAAGGTATTGTCGACTCCAACAAGTTGCGTAAGCACAATCTGACTTTGCGTGAGAGTGCTTCCCTTTTCAATGACCGTCTGAAACTGGACGCCAATGCTAACCTGATGGTGCAGACTATTAAAAACTCTCCTACTTCCGGAGGTATCTACCTTAATCCGTTGGTGGACGTTTATGGTTTCCCGCGCGGACAGGACCTGAGCGAATATGCCACTAATTTCGAAAAGTTCGACGAGAATCGTAATATGCCCGTACAGAGCTGGTTTACCACTCCGAGCGAATGGACACAAAACCCATATTGGGTAAAGAACCGTATCTTGAACAACAATAAGCGCTACCGTGCATTGGCCTCCCTGACTGCCAATCTGAAAGCAACCGACTGGCTCAACCTGCAAGCTCGTGGGAATGTGGATTACGTCAGCGATAAGTTTGACCAGAAAATGTATGCGAGCACTTCTCCTGCCATTGTAGGAAATAACGGCCGCTATGTGTATGCCGACACACAGAACTTCCTGATTTATGGTGACGTGATGGCTATGTTCAACAAGCATTTCGGTGATTTCTCTGTGAATGCCGCTTTGGGTGGTAGTATTAATGTGCAGACCGAGAATTCATTGACATTGGATTCCAAGACAGCTTCTTTGTACAAACCCAACTTGTTCACTGTTCCCAATATTGTAATGAACACCAGTGCTTCTGCCGAGCAGGTGATTGACCGCAGACGTACGATTCAATCCGTATTCGCAACAGCACAGGTAGGATGGAAAGACGCATTGTTCCTCGACTTGACAGCACGTAATGACTGGTCGTCCACGTTGTCACATACCAATAGTGTGGACAAAGGATTCTTCTATCCTTCTGTAGGACTCTCCTGGGTGATCAACGAAAGCTTTAAATTACCGCAATGGATTTCTTTCGGAAAGATTCGCGGATCATGGGCGCAGGTAGGTAACGACTTACCGATTGGTATTACCGATTTGTCCGATATCATCGGAGCCGGAGGAAAGTTGCAGGCAGTAGACGTATATAACAGAGGTGACCTGAAACCGGAAATCAGTAACTCTATTGAATTTGGTCTGGAATGGAGACTGTTCAACAGCCGTGTTGATTTTGATTTTACTTACTACAAGACAGATACTAAGAATCAGTTGCTGAAAGTTCCGACCAGTGCGGGTGAAGATTATGCATACCGTTATATCAATGCAGGTAAGATTCGCAACAAAGGATTTGAAATCACATTGGGAGCTACTCCGGTGCTGACCGAAGATTTCCGTTGGAAAACGACTTTCAATTATTCACAAAACCGTAATAAGGTAGTCGAACTGGCTCCGAATTATACTTCCTTCGTATATGGTGACCCGGGTTTCTCTATGGCATATATGATGCAGATTAAAGAAGGCGGCTCTTTGGGAGACATCTATGGAAATACGTTCGCACGTGACGAACAAGGTAAGATTAAGGTATCCGATGAAGGCAAACCTATTTCAGAGTCAGGTAATAAAACATATCTGGGAAATTGTAATCCGGACTTTCTGTTGAGTTGGGCTAATACCTTCACTTATAAGGGTTTCTCTCTGTATTTCCTGATCGATATGCGCAAAGGCGGTGATGTCATGTCTCTGACACAAGCTACATTGGACGGCAGAGGCGTAACGAAGGCTACGGCTGAAGCACGTGACAGAGGTTATGTGGAAGTTGACGGAACAAGATTTGAGAATGTAGAAGGTTTCTATTCAGTAGTAGGTGACCGTAACGGTATCTCCGAGCGTTATATGTACAGTGCGACCAATATTCGTTTACGCGAATTATCTCTGAGCTATTCGTTCCCGTCTACTTTGCTGGCCAAGACTAAGGTATTCACCGGTATCGATGTATCATTGGTGGGACGTAACCTGTTCTTCTTCTACAAAGATGCTCCTTTCGATCCGGATGCTATCTTGTCTGTAGGTAACACTAATCAGGGAGTTGATGTATTCGGTATGCCGACAACCCGTAACATTGGTTTCAACGTTAAATTTACATTCTAACTTTAAAGCAAGCGAATTATGAAAAAAAATCTATATATAGCGAATCTGTTAGTAGCCGGACTGATGACATTTACCGGATGTACGGATGGTTTTGAATCAGATAATGCCAATAAAGCCGGATATACGCCTGAACTTCAGGAATATGATCTTCAGAAATATGTGCTGAACCTCGGAGTCATGCAACAGGGTATTTACTTCAACTACGATTGGGGAAAAGGTACCGACTGGACTTTCCAGACTATACAGAATCTGGGTCATGATATGTTTGCCGGATATTTTCACGATATGAACAACAGTTTCAATGACAAGAACTCTGTATATGCTTTGAATGACGGCTGGACAGGCTCGGCATGGACATATACTTATGGATATATAATGACCGCCGCTCAGAAATCGGAGAAGATCAATCAGGAACAGAAAGGTTTGCTGGGAGTGACCAAAATCCTGAAAGTCGAGTTGATGCACCGTATAGCTGATACTTATGGCCCTATTGTCTACACTAAATTCGGACAGGAAGAGGGTGATAATGTCGATAGTCAGGAAGCCGCTTACCGTCAGTTCTTCAAAGATTTGGACGAAGGAGTCAAACTGATCAACGAATATAAGAAAGCCAATGCCGCTCTCGAACCTTTTGCTGCTGCCGATATTCTGATGCCCGCAGGCAAACGTACACTGTCACAGTGGATGAAGTTTGCAAACTCTCTCCGCTTGCGGCTTGCAATCCGTGTATCGATGAGTGCCCCTGATCTGGCGAGAGCAGAAGTTGCCAAAGCGATGGATGCAACTGCCGGTGGCGTGTTGGAGAGTGCGGATGAAACAGTTGCCGTTTCTACCGAAAGCGGTTATAAGAATCCGCTGGGCACAGTCAATGAAGGCTGGGGAGAAGTATTCATGGGTGCTACGATGGAGTCTGTTTTGGTAGGATATAATGATCCGCGACTGATTAAGTATTACTCGAAAGCGGAAGGTGGTGATATAAAAGACGAAAAGGGTAATTTGATTATTGCCGAAAGAAATAAGATTGCCGGTACTTATAAAGGTGTTCCCCAAGGAACAGGAGTTACTGTAAAAGACGAGAACCGTTACCGTCTGCATTCCAAGAGTACGATTACCAAACAGACCGATGCTATCTTGATGACTGCTGCCGAAGTATGGTTCCTTCGTGCTGAGGCTGCCTTGCGTGGATTTACTTCCGAAAATGTGAAAGACTGCTACGAGAAAGGTATTACGGTTTCCTGTCAGCAATGGGGAGTGAATGTAGGCGATTATCTCACAAGTGATGCTACTCCTTCCGATTATGTCGATGCCTTCGAAGCAAAATATGATGTGAAAGCGCTGATTAAAGTGACTCCGAAGTGGGATGGAGGTGCTTCTCCGGAAGAGCAACTGGAAAGAATCCTTACACAGAAGTGGATTGCTTGTTATCCTGAAGGCTATGAAGCTTGGACAGAACAACGCCGTACAGGTTATCCGCAGTTGTTCAAAGTCTTTGTGAACAATAGTGGTGGAGCTATCGATACCAACATACGTATTCGTCGCTTGCCATATCCGTCAGACATTCAAAAAAACAATCCTACTCAATATTCTGCTTTGAAGAAAGCTTTGGGAGGTGAAGATAACGGTGGAACTCGCCTTTGGTGGGATACTGGTAGAAATTTCTAGAGGTTTATAAATATTAGGTGTAACTTTTTTTAATTCAAACTTGTTTTCTCCGTGTATTAGGCAAAAAGTAGAGGAGAAAGATTGTGGGGGAGTGAAGTCAAGGGGGGCTTCGCTCCTCTTTTCTTTAATAAGTTTTTATGGGAGTTATAGAAAAAGCATTATAGTCATGGTTATATTCTTCAGTTTATTATTTTCTCCCATCATCAGATTCTTGAAAACTGCAAAGGAATGAACTAAACAGTAATACACAATAGTAACTCCATTCTCCTCCTTCAGGAAGGAGGAGTGGTCGAAGACCGAGGTGGTAGGAAAAATAATGTTTATACCTATTTCTTTGTAAATGACAGGATTATGTATTCACCTACCACCTCCCCCTACGGGTACTCCTCCTTCCCGAAGGAGGAGAATTGAAGATAGAACCGACTATCATTTAGCTCAAAACCGTGCGGAAATGAGCTATACAGTTTGGACATGAACATAAACTCTATAACATTACCGATAGAACTCTATGTGGTTAGATCTCAATGACTTATAGTTTCCTGTCATTTCTTGTAATGGAAACTGTCGTTTCCCAATGAGGGAACGGGCGTTCCTTTTAATGGAAACGACCGTTCCTTTTAAAGGGAACTGGCGTTTCCTCCGAGGAAACCAACGCTTGCCCCGTATGATACTGATACTTGAATTATATGGACTAACAATTTAGCGTATAACTGATTCGAATATGAAGCTTTCCGCTGTTTGGAGTTGATGTCTTTATTTTAAAAGGGACGACCCCTTCCTTATGAAAAAGAAAGAGGCCGTGGGGATAAAAAAAGACTGGTGGGGTATTTATATATAGATTAGGATTTATTGTTTTTGCTTAGATGTTGGGTGAATATCTCTTCTGACTGATATTCTTCTGCTATCTGTTTTATTCTTTCATCAGTTTGATCTAATATGTAATTTAGTTCTGTTTCGTCGAAACAATCTCCTAAGTGTATGGGAGTATGTAGTAAATCTGAATTCTGATTTGTTTCTGTTGCTAATTGTTGTCTATGAACTGTGACTTCAATTTCTCCCTTTTCATCTGTAGTGAAAAGTAAGTTGTATTTTTCTATCAGGGCAATGAATTCTTTTAAGAACTTGTATTCTGTTTCGGTCAATACTTTTATCATATTTGTTCGTTTGGTGTTTATTTTATACTTGGCAAAGTTCTAATTTCTTTTTGAACTTTAGAATGAAAGTAATATGATTTTTATTCCATTTGCTAAGTTGGAATATTCCTTTTATTCATATTACCACATCTATTCGTTTTTTTCGTATATTTGCTTCGAACGAAACTTTTCATTTGTATATTTGTTGGATTTTAAAAAGAAAAAAGAATCATGGAAGCAGAAGAATTAACTGTTGGGAGAGTTCATCATGGACATAACATACGTCGTTTTCGTATAGAAAAGAATATGAATCAGGAGGTTTTAAGCCAATTAGTACATTTATCACAATCAGCAGTATCTAAATATGAGCAGATGAGAGTGATTGATGATGAAATGTTACACCGCTTTTCACGGGCATTGGGAGTCCCTTTCGAGTATCTGAAGAGTTTGGAAGAGGATGCGCAGACGGTGGTGTTTGAAAATAATACGGTGAATGATTCGGAACAATATACAGGTGGAGCAAAGATTAGTTTGGGTACAGTTAAATCCTATACGGAAGATAGCGACAATAGTACTGATAATAGAGTCAACAACTTCAATCCTATCGAAAAAATCACTGAACTCTACGAACGTCTGCTGAAAGAGAAGGATGAAAAGTACGCAGCACTGGAACGTCGTTTGCAAAATATAGAGCAGAGCTTGCAGAAATAAAGAACAAATATAATGAAAGGAATCGTGATATGATGAAACAAATACCCTATGGATTGACGGACTTTGCCCGAATTCAAAAGGACAATTATTACTATGTAGATAAGACCATGTTCATCGAGAGAATCGAGATGCAACCGGCTTATCTTTTCCTGATTCGTCCTCGTCGGTTTGGAAAGAGTTTGACTTTGGCTATGTTGGAGGCTTATTACGATGTAGTATATGCTAATGACTTTGATGAGCTATTCGGGCATCTTTATATAGGTCAACATCCAACCCCGAAGCATAATTGTTATCTCATTATGCGGTTCAACTTTTCGGAAGTAAGTTCTAATGTCAATGAAGTAGAGCGATCATTTAAATTGCATTGCTGTAGTAAGCTTAGGGATTTTGTGTTCAAATATGAAGATCTTTTGGGAAAAGAAATTTGGGATGTTCTCGATGAAGAGATACAGCAAGATCCGGGTGCTTTTTTATCAGCTATCAATTCTTATGCTTCCCGTAAAGGAAATCTACCTATTTATCTCCTTATTGATGAATATGATAATTTTACGAATACGATTCTTTCGACCTATGGTACAGAGTATTATCAAAAGGCGACTCATGGTGAAGGCTTCGTTCGTGGATTCTTTAATGTGATAAAGGCTGCTACCACCGGTACGGGGTCCGCTCTTCAGCGTATGTTTATCACAGGAGTGAGTCCTGTCACGATGGATGACGTCACCAGTGGTTTTAATATAGGAACCAATATTACGACTGATCCTTGGTTTAATGATTTAGTAGGTTTCAGTGAAGCGGAACTGCGTGAAATGCTTACTTATTATAAAGAACAGGGAGTGCTCATGCAAACGGTAGATGAGACAATTGTCATGATGAAACCCAACTATGACAATTACTGCTTTAGTAGAAGTAGATTAGCAGATTGTATGTTTAACTCCGATATGGTGCTTTACTTTATGAAATCTTTTGTATTGCATGGAGAAAAGCCTGATGAAATTGTAGACCCCAACATTCGTACTGACTTTAATAAATTAGCTTACTTGATTCGACTTGACCACGGATTGGGGGAGAACTTCTCTGTTATTAAAGAAATAGCCGAGCAGGGAGAAATAACTACGGACATTGCTACACACTTTTCCGCATTGGAAATGACGGATGTACGCAATTTCAAGTCTTTGTTATTCTATTTCGGACTTCTTTCTATTAAAGGAGTCGATATGGTGGGAAGACCCATTCTGCATGTCCCGAATCTGGTGGTCAGAGAACAGCTTTTTAGCTTTTTGATCCAAGGATACAATAAACATGATATTTTCAAGATTGATATGAACCGGATGACGATGTTGTTTGAGAACATGGCTTTCAGAGGAGACTGGAAACCGTTGTTTAATTTTATAGCAGAGGCTATCCGTGAGCAAAGCCGTATTCGCGAATATATAGAGGGCGAAGCACATATTAAAGGCTTTTTGTTGGCTTATTTAGGTATGTACCGTTATTATCAACTGTATCCGGAATACGAACTGAATAAAGGTTTTGCCGACTTCCTTTTCAAACCTAGTCCGTCGGTTCCTGTAATGCCGCCATTAACTTATCTGCTCGAAGTGAAGTATGCAAAAGCTGGTGCTTCGGAGAAAGAAATAAGGGCACTTGCCGATGAGGCGCGGGAGCAGTTACTTCGTTATAGCCAGGATGAATTGGTAGCGGAGGCTAAAGCGAAAGGCGGACTAAAACTAATTACGATAGTGTGGTGTAGTTGGGAACTTGTGCTACTGGAAGAAGTACTTTAGATTCCTACTGCCTTTATCCCCTTCAAGTAGTTCCAGCATTAGTTTCAAGCGAATGAAACTTTCAGTGAGAGCAAACGTTTGCTCTCACTCTGTTACCACAGTTGCTCCCATTGCTGCAACCCTCATGAATAAAGGGATATAGATAAACTGTTAGAGCATGAGAGCAAAACTGCTATCAAATCACTGTGGAGGCTATATAATGTATCTGCCCGAATCATTTATACTGTACATGAAAAAACAGTAACAATTGAGGTGATTGCCGTGCGGAGCTAAGAGCCTTACAGGTAAAAATAGGAATGGCTACGTTTGTTATTTATAGATTTGTACAGGAAGTTCCCCTCTTAATGCCCCTAAAGCATTAAATGCTAATGACTCCATTTCCCCTTCACCGGGATAGACATGTATAGGGGCTAAGAAAGAGATTCTTTTCTTCAATCTTGAAATGATATAGTCCGAATAAGCAATACCTCCTGTCAGCAGAATGGCATCTACTTTCCCGTAGAGTACGGTGGCGGCTCCGCCAATGGCTTTCGCAACATTATATATCATGGCATCCAGTATCAGTTCAGCTTTTTTGTCACCTTCTTCTATGGCTTTGATAATGGCGGGAACATCGGTAGTGCCCAGATGGGCCGTCAGTCCGGCACGTCCGGAGATACGCTTCTTTAATTCATCTTTCGTGAACTGTCCGCTATAACAAATATCGATCAACTGACCGGCAGGAAGGGTGCCAGCCCTTTCCGGCGAGAAAGGCCCTTCGCCGTCTAAAGCATTATTGGCGTCAATAGCTTTGCCATGCTGATGAACGGCTATAGAGATACCGCCACCTAAGTGACAGATTATCAAGTCCAGTTCTTCATATTTCGTTCCCTGCTCCTTTGCGAAGCGGCGGGCGATTGCTTTCTGATTCAAGGCGTGCCAGATGGTGATCTTAGGCATCAGCGGAGAACCCGAAATACGCGCTACATCTTCCAGTTCATCCACCACTCCCGGGTCTGCGATGAAAGCCGGGCAATCAGGAAGGGAAGCGGCCAGTTCAGCTGCAATCAGTCCGCCTAAGTTGCAGGCATGGGTACGCATGGCGTGCAAAGTATCTTGCTTCATGGCTTCGTTGACTGCGTAGACTCCTCCCGGAATGGGTTTGACGAGGCCGCCGCGTCCGATGACAGCATCGAATGCAAAGGGTATTCCATTTGCCTCTAATTCCTGAAGAACCAGATTCTTACGAAATTCAAACTGGTCTATCACCTGCGGATAAACGGATAATTCTTCGACCGTATGCTTGATGTTACGGACGAGCAACGGAGTTTCGTTCTCGTAGACTGCTATCTTCGTAGAAGTGGAGCCGGGGTTGATGACCAGAATCTTCATATCTTTGGAGTTATAAGGTTTGAATTATGATTAACGGTTCAGGTTGAGCTTCTCTCTGCATTCGCAGCCGGCCACTTGCAGGCAGGCCATTGCGATGCTGTAATATTTCGATAAGCCGGAATCACTGCGGGAAGGGAGCACTACCGGGCAGATAGGTCCTTGCAACAATCCGGCCATATCCGCATTGGCAAACAGGGAGACGGACTTGTAGAACGCATTTCCCGATTCTATATTGGGGAAAATCAGCACATCCGCCTGTCCGTTGATAGGCGAAACAATTCCTTTGATGTCCCCGCTCGCCTGCTCACAGGCAGTGCGTACATCCAGCGGACCGTCGATGATTACATTTCCGAACTCTCCCGCTTCGGCAAGTTCCACGATGTTTACATAATCCAGCGAATGCGGGAATTTGGCGCTCACTTTCTCGGTACAGTGTATCAGTGCAACGCGAGGCTGCTCGATACCGAAATGGCGGCAAGTGCAGATGGCATACCAGATCATTTCAATCCGTTGTTGCAGCGTGGGGCGTGGAATCACTGCGGCATCGGAGAAGAACAGCAGTTTATGGTAAGTCGGAATCTCCATCACTGCCAAGTGAGTGAGGATTTTCCCTTTGGGGAGCAGTCCTTTCTCTTTGTCGAGGATGGCGTGCAGCAGATTGTCCGTGTTGATGATACCTTTCATTAAAATATCCGCTCCCCCTTCACGCACGATGCGGACAGCTTCGCGTGCCGCTTCGTCCGAATCTTCGATGTGAATGGTCTTCACATAGTCGGGATATTGCTTCAAGGCAGGATATTTTTCCAGAATAGCCGAATCCCCGATCATGAGAAACTCTGCAATTCCTTTTTCCAAAGCACGGGTAATGGCATATTCCGTATTAGGGTCGTTGGCGCAGACTACGGCAATTCGTTTCCTACGATTCTGTTGTTTAAGATGGGCTGTTAACTGGGCAAAGTTCTGAATAGGTTCCATAACGTTAGATTTTTAGCAAATATCAGAAAAATCATTGAGAAAATAATACTCATAACCCGAAAAATTGCGCCTGTTATGTAACATTTTGTTATATTTTAGTTGTTTTAGTGTGTAGATATACACCGAACCGTTTTTTCCTGTATTTTTGCAAATGAATCCCCCTTAAACTTTAAAACAAAATGAAACAGTTCAGAAATCTATTATTTATTAGCACATTACTCCTTTGTTGGGTACTCGTTTCCTGCAAAACGACAAAAGTTTCTTCCTCCGGCTGGTCGCTGGTATGGGAAGAGAATTTTAATCAGAAAAAAAGCTTTGACCCGCAGGTTTGGAGCAAGATTCCGCGAGGGAAGGCCGACTGGAATAATTATATGACGGACTTTGATTCCTGCTTTGCCATGCGCAAAGGCAAGTTGGTGTTAAGAGGCATTGCCAATCAGACGCTGCCCAATGATACGGCACCTTATCTGACAGGAGGCGTTTATACCAAAGGTAAAAAGGCATTCCTTGACGGACGCATCGAGATATGCGCCAAGCTGAATGCTGCAAAAGGAGCATGGCCGGCTATCTGGATGCTGCCCGAAAATGCCAAATGGCCGTCGGGAGGCGAAATAGATGTGATGGAGCGTCTGAATGATGACTCTATCGCTTATCAGACAGTTCATTCTCATTATACGTACACTTTGGGCATCAAGGATCATCCCAAGTCACACTCCACAGGAGTCATCCATCCCGATCGCTATAACGTTTTCGCTGTAGAAATGTATCCGGACAGTCTATCGTTCTATGTCAACGACATACATACGTTTACTTATCCCCGCATACAGACGCAGAAGGAAGGACAATTCCCGTTCGACCAGCCGTTTTATCTGCTGATCGATATGCAGTTGGGCGGTTCGTGGGTCGGAGCAGTCGATCCCAAAGACCTTCCGGTAGAAATGGAAGTGGACTGGGTGCGTTTTTATCAGCGAAAGTCACTCAAATAAAACATTAAATATGAATATTCAACTTCCTTCTTTTTTACAGAAAGGTGACAAAGTAGTGATTGTGTCACCTTCCAGCAAGATAGACAAAGAGTTTCTGAAACGTGCGAAGAAACGGCTTGAATCATGGGGATTGAAAGTCTCTGTGGGGAAATATGCCGGTGGTTCTTCCGGACGTTATGCCGGAACGATCCGGCAACGTCTGCAAGACTTGCAGAGTGCGATGGATGATCCGAAAGTGAAAGCTATTCTTTGTAGCAGAGGAGGATACGGGGCCGTGCATCTGGTGGACAAGATTGACTTCACCGCCTTTCGTGAACATCCGAAGTGGTTGCTGGGATTCAGCGACATCACTGCCTTGCATAATTTATTTCAGAAGAATGGATATGCCTCCCTGCATTCGCTGATGGCGCGTCATCTGACCGTGGAACCGGAGGAAGACCCTTGCGTGGCCTATCTGAAAGATATTCTCTTCGGCAATCTGCCCGTTTATACTTGCGAAAAGCATAAGCTGAACAGGCAAGGTATGGCCGAAGGTATCCTGCGTGGCGGAAATATGGCGGTAGCTTACGGGCTGCGCGGCACTCCTTATGATATTCCTGCCGAAGGAACTATCCTGTTTCTCGAAGATGTCAGTGAACGTCCTCATGCGATTGAGCGCATGATGTACAATCTGAAACTGGGCGGTGTGCTTGAAAAACTCTCCGGACTCATTATCGGTCAATTTACCGAGTATGAAGAAGACTGTTCGTTGGGTAAGGAGCTATATCCCGCTCTGGCCGATTTGGTGAAAGAATATGACTATCCGGTTTGTTTTAATTTTCCGGTAGGGCATGTGACGCATAATTTGCCGCTTATCAATGGCGCGAAAGTGGAATTGACTGTTGGAAAGAAAAATGTGGAGTTAAAGTTTATTTGTTAATAATCCATTCTATCTGAACGATACTGTGGTGAAAATGACTAATTTTGAGGCTTCATATAGATAAAAGGACGATGAAAAAGAAATCTATGATAGTATTGACGAGTGCCTTTGTATTATTATCTGCTTTTTCTTGTGGAGGAGGCAGCAAGGCAACTGGTACGAATGAACAAAGTGAAAAAGTGGTGGTAAATGTACCTCAGTTTGATGCGGACAGTGCCTATTTGTATGTAAAGAATCAGGTAGATTTTGGTCCCCGTGTCCCCAATACGAAGGAGCACGTAGCTTGTGGCAATTATCTGGTCGGAAAGCTGGAGGCTTTCGGTGCGAAGGTAACGAATCAGTATGCCGATCTGATTGCCTATGACGGCACACTGTTGAAGGCGCGGAACATCATCGGCTCTTACAAGCCGGAAAGTAAGAAGAGAATAGCGTTGTTTGCACATTGGGATACCCGTCCGTGGGCGGATAATGATGCTGACGAAAAGAATCACCATACCCCTATTCTGGGAGCCAACGACGGAGCAAGCGGAGTGGGAGCTTTGCTGGAAATCGCCCGGTTGGTCAATCAGCAACAGCCGGAACTGGGCATTGATATCATCTTTCTGGATGCGGAAGACTACGGAACTCCTCAATTCTACGAGGGAAAGCACAAGGAAGAGGCTTGGTGTCTCGGCTCGCAGTATTGGTCACGCAATCCTCATGTGCAAGGGTATAATGCCCGTTTTGGTATCTTGCTCGATATGGTGGGTGGTGAGAACAGCGTATTTCTGAAAGAAGGATATTCCGAAGAGTTTGCTCCGGATATCAACAAGAAAGTATGGAAAGCGGCTAAAAAAGCAGGTTATGGGAAAACCTTCATCGATGAGAGAGGCGATACCATCACCGACGACCATCTGTTTATTAACCGTCTGGCTCGTATCAAGACAATCGATATTATTCCCAATGATCCGGAAACAGGCTTCCCTCCGACTTGGCATACCATTCATGATAATATGGACCATATCGACAAGAATACGCTGAAAGCCGTCGGACAGACAGTGCTGGAAGTGATTTATAATGAAAAGTAAATAGTTAACTAGTAAACCGTAAATAACTTCATGTCAATTAATGAATTACAAGACGAAGTGATTGCTGAATTCAGCGACTTCGATGACTGGATGGACCGCTACCAGCTGCTCATTGACTTAGGTAATGAACAGGAACCGCTCGATGAAAAGTATAAGACCGAACAGAATCTGATCGAAGGCTGTCAGAGCCGTGTATGGCTTCAGGCGGACGATGTGGATGGAAAAATCGTGTTTAATGCGGAAAGTGACGCTTTGATTGTGAAAGGAATCATTGCTTTATTGATCAAAGTCCTTTCGGGACATACGCCCGATGAAATACTGAATGCTGATCTTTATTTTATTGATAAGATAGGTTTGAGAGATCATTTGTCTCCTACCCGTAGCAATGGGTTGCTGTCGATGGTAAAGCAGATACGTATGTATGCGCTGGCATTTAAGGCAAAAGAAGGGAAATAAAAGATAATAAATTTAGGCACGGATTACGCGGATTACACGGTTTCTGCCAGATGCATCTCTTAAAACCGTGTAATCCGCGTAATCCGTGCCTAGAAAAATATAAGCTTTCCCTTGTTTAATCGCAAATTTCCTCCTGATATTCCAGTATATCTGCCGGCTGGCAGTCCAGTACTTTGCAGATAGCCTCCAGCGTAGAGAAACGGATTGCCTTAGCTTTTCCGGTTTTTAATATAGAAAGGTTGGCGGGGGTGATATCTATCTTCTCCGCCAGTTCGCCCAGAGATATTTTTCTGCGCGCCATCATGATGTCAAGGTTTACTATAATTGCCATAATTTTATTTTCTCGGTTTGAGTTAAATGGTGAGCTCCTGTTCTTCTTTCATTTTCAGCCCGATAGCGAATGTTTCGGCTACAATCAGGCAGCCGAGTCCCAATAATAAATCAGTCGTCTGTAGCGCCAGGGGAGCGATGATATAATGTTCAAGCGCGAATACTTCTTTCAGTCCCCAGTAGTTGACGACCTGCGGAATCAGGTAAAACACGAAGGACATAATCAGCAGACTACCCAGCCAGCGCAGGCGGCGGACATTCTTCCATTCGAATATCTGCGATTTGTTGATGCTCAAAATCAGCATGACAAAGATAATAAGTGCGGAGATGGTGAGCAGTGCATTCATGAGCGAACAGGAACTGCTGATAATCAGATAACTGTAGTTCACCTCTTTTCCGGTGCGTACCGCCATTTGCGTATACATGACGGGCACTTTCTCATTGTTACGGGCATTGATGATCGTATCCGGTTGGATCATGGCGATCGTAGGTACGACATCCACAAAACGGAAATCGCCTGCAAGCATAGGTCTGTCACATGCTTTCGATTCCTTGTGCTGTTCTTTGGCCAGACTCATTCCGGCTTTCATGCCTGTTCCGAACTGGTATCCTGTGGTATACAGAGAAAGTCCCAGAACTATGAATACCAATATGCTGAGAATATTCAAACGTTTTTTCATCGCTGTTATTTTTTTAGTCCGTGATATTTGTTTCTTCTTTCCAGGGATAGCGGACGGTCGTACGACGCATCGCCCAGATAACTCCTGCCAGTATCAAAACTGCTACAAAAATAGTAATTAGATAGGAGCTAGTGTTCATCAGATCGCTCATATTTTCTGCTTCCGGATATTTTGTACTGAGAAATACGGATAACGAATTATTCAGTATATGCATCAGTATGCAGGGGATGAGGCTGGCAGTCTTGTAATACGTCCATGCAAACAGGATACCGATCAGGAATGCTGGAAGTATCTGGGCAGGATTGATATGGAAAACACCGAATAAAAGGGCTGAAAGCAGAATTGCCTTTGTCGGGCTGTACTGCTGTAGCAATGCTTTGGTGATGGCTCCACGAAATAGCAGTTCTTCGAGTACGGGACCTATGACGGCTATGGCGAGAATGCCTCCCCAGCCGGACTGGAGGATATCGAAGGATTGTTCCATGATGTTGGGAATCCATTTCATTAGTTCCGCCAATGCGGATACGACGAAGCCACAGGTGAGGACAGCCAATGCGCTGAAGAACAGATACGGGGATGAAACGGGCGACCAGGTTATTTTCTTTGTGCTGATGTATCCGGCTTTCCATAAATAGATACCCATCATCAGCTGACCGGCCAGTTGCGCCGGAATCATAAGCATGGTGATAAGTGCGTCTTTGTCTAAGTTTCCGGTAGTGGCTACCAGATAAATCACACAGGGAATCATGACTAAAATGGGAGCAATGATCTGTGCGATGAGCAGATTCAGTAATATCAGTTTAATAGCAGTTCTCATATTCGTTTTATTCTTAGTATTCTTGGATAGGATACAAAGATAATCGTTTGTTATTTACTGGCAATGAAGCTGCACAGAAACATGGCTATCATTGAGATGGATACTACCAGCATCGATATACTCATTAATGACTTTTTCATAAAGTGTTATTTTTTAATAGATGATTAAATAGGAAATGTTTGTTTATCGATGATTATTTATCGTTTATCGATATGCAGATGTAGAGGTAAGTTTTGAGTTGGCAAAGGAAAAAGAGATTTTATTTATCGAAAAACAATAAAAAAGATATGTTTTTCGATATTATCGGACTCGTTTCAGCCGAAAAGAGGCTTATTAATGTGGTCAATTTAGAGAAAAAGGGGGATCATTTCTCCTGTTTGGCGGCGAGGAGAATGGCTTCAGTTTCTTCCGCATCCTTGTGAAGCTGTGCGATTAGTTCGTCGATACTATCGTATTTTAGTTCGGGGCGTGTCCGCTTCACGAAAGTAAGCCGGATAAATTTGTCGTAAATGTCGGAGTGGAAGTGAAGGATATTCACTTCGATTGTGCGGTTGGGACCATTTCCGATGGTAGGGCGGACGCCTATATTCAGCATTCCCATATAGGTCTTTCCGTCGAATGTGACCCATACGGCATAGACTCCGTCTGCGGGAATCAGTTTGTCGGGATCATCCACGCTTAAATTGGCAGTCGGAAAACCGATCTTCCGGCCTACCTGATAGCCGCCTACTACCGTTCCGTCCAGAAAGTATTCATAGCCCAGACAGCGGGCAGCTACGTCTACATCTCCCTGATGCAGCAACTTGCGGATTAAAGAAGAACTGACCGGAGCACTTTGGATGGTATCTATCTGTATATCATCTGTGTAAGCCTGTGCACGGATGACCTCAATGCCGATTGCCTGCCCGTAGCGTACATAATCGTCAAACCCTTCGCTGCGGTTGTGACCGAAACGGTGATCGTATCCTATCACCAGATACTTTACCTGAAAACGTTCTTTCAGTATTTGAGTCATGAATTCTTTGGCGGTCAGACGGGAGATGTCGGGCGTAAAATCAAGCATCAGGCAATAATCTACTCCCGTGCCTGCGAGCAGGTTTGTTTTTTCTTCGGGAGTAGTTAAAAGTTCCGGATGGTAAGCGGCGTTCATCACTTTGCGCGGATGAACGGGGAATGTGACCAATGCAGAACGCAGACCTTTGGCTGCCGCTATCTCCTTCACCTGTTGAATCAGATAGCGATGTCCCATGTGTACTCCGTCAAAGAAACCGATGGTAGCTACGCATGGTTCGGGAATCATAGCCGATGTGTCATTTATAATCTGCATACTTACATTCTCATTTTTTTCTGAAAAGATGGCTCCAGTCTTCACCGGCTTTCGGTGTGTAGGTCGAGATACCCAGTTCCTGAGCTACTTTACAGTTAATTTCGGAATCGTCAATAAAAAAAGTCTCTTTCGGGTCAATACCCGCATCTTCGGTCACCGCCTTGAATATTTCCGGTTCGGGCTTGGCCATTTTCATTTCATAAGAGAGATACGTCTTCTCAAAATAGTCCTCTACTTTGAACGTACGGTAGGGGAAGGCATTCTTGCATACCCATTTCCAGTGGATGTCATTGGTGTTGCTGAGCAGATAGACTACGTATTTCTCGCGTAGTTTGAGCAGCAAGTCGAGCTTGTAGGTCGGGATGTCTACCAGAAAGCTGTTCCAGGCTGCGTCGATCTGCTTGTCGCTTACCATCTTTCCCATCATCTCCCGAATGCCGTCACGGAATTCGGCAGGAGTGATCAGTCCTTTCTCCTGCTGCAAGAAGATTCCGTCCAGCTGGTGGGTGCAGAACTTTTCTTCTATGTTCTGGAACCCGATCTTTTTAAAGTTCTCAATACAACGTTCGCGGTCGAGATTTATCAGTACACCGCCTAAATCAATAAGTAAGTTTTTAATTCCTTTACTTTTCATTATTTTCTCATTTGTGAATACTACGTTGAACAAGGCGAATAAGTTCTCCAACCCATAACACCGTGGACGAAACGCCTATAATCAGAAGCCACGTCTGCCAGTCGAGCGGCTCTGTGCGGAATACAGCTCCACCGAACTGTACGATCAGAAATTGTCCGACCAGAATGGCCAGAACAATCAACTCCATGCCATACGATTTGGAAAGTCCCTTGAATGCCGAGTCGGTAGTGCCGAATACGCGGGCATTGAACAGGTTCCAGAATTGCAGCATGACAAAGAAAGTGAAGAAAATGGTGAGGTTATGTACATCCATACCTTGCGCACTGTGGTCGAAATAATAAATCATTCCGAGCAATACGGCGAGGAAGATCGTACCTACACCTAATATATTGTTACGCATCGCTTTGCTGATGATAAAGTCAGTGCTGCGGCGCGGTTTTTCCTGCATGACGGTTTCGCTGGGAGGGATGGAAGCGAGGGCCAGAGCGGCAAAAGTATCCATAATCAGGTTCACCCACAGCATTTGTGTCACTGTCAGCGGAAGTTCTGTTCCGATCATCGATCCCAATAACACGATCAGCAAGGCTACAAAGTTGATCGTCAGCTGGAATACGATGAAACGCTGAATATTCTTATAAAGAGAACGTCCCCACATGACAGCGGTACCGATGCTGTTGAACGAGTCGTCGAGCAGTGTGATGTCACTGGCTTCTTTGGCTACGGACGTACCTGTACCCATTGACAGACCGACTTGGGCATGATTCAGGGCAGGCGCATCGTTCGTACCGTCTCCGGTTACGGCGACTACGGCTCCTTTTTGTTGAAGCAACTGCACAAGACGTTGTTTGTCCGTCGGGCGGGCGCGGGACATGATTTTGAGGTCCATCACACGGTCCAGCGCTTCTTCGTCACTCAGTTCGGCAAAGGCAACACCGGTGATACGATTCCGGTCGGTATCTGTTTCCGGTTGCCACAGTCCGATCTGACGGGCAATTTCTGTGGCAGTTCCCGGTGTGTCACCGGTAACGATCTTGATACCGATACCAGCCGACTGGCATTTGGCCACAGCGGCGGGTACATCCGGACGAATCGGGTCTGAGATGGCTACGACTCCTAAGAAATTAAGGTCGTTGGCAGATACCAGTTCCGTGCAGTCATTCGGTTCGTTTTCTCCTACTATTTTGAAGGCAAAGCCGAGTGTGCGCATTGCCATATTCTGATAATTCAGCAACTGGGCTTCTACTGTCGAACGATATTCGACGGCATCTACCCGTCGGCCGTCCAGCACGACTTCCTTACATTTGCCGAGCACGATTTCGGGTGCTCCTTTTATATAAAGTACTTTCTTTCCGATGATCGGAGACTCGACGAGAGTCGCCATAAATTTACGTTCGGTCGAGAAGGTGAGCTGGTCGAGGATGCGGGCGTGTTCACGGAGTTCGAGATAATTTCTTCCCTGACTGTTGAGCCATAATAACAGGGCGACTTCAGTAGGGTTACCGACACCTTTCGGCTTTTCGCCCGTTGCCGCTTCTTCGAGGAAAGCGGTTGAGTTGGCGCTGATTCCTTCTGCGACGAGAGCGCTGATGTCATCATCGCCCAGGTTGCCGCCATTCTTGATTCCGTAGAAATTGGGTTCGTGTACCTGCATCAGGTTTTGAGTCAGTGTACCCGTTTTGTCCGTACAGATCACGGTGATAGCTCCCATCGTCTCGCAGGCGTGCATTTTCCGTACCAGATTGTTGGTCGAGAGCATACGGCGCATATTCAGGGCCAGGCTGAGCGTTACGCTCATGGGCAATCCTTCGGGGACGGCTACTACAATCAAAGTAACGGCCATCATGAAATATTTGAGGGTCCGTTCGAAAACCGGAAGCCACTCGTGCCAGCCGTTCAGTGAACTGAAATCAAAGTACAACAGTACATCTTTTACAAAGAAGATAAGGAAGGCAAGTCCGGCAACGGTAAAACCGATTTTACCGATCAGGTTCGCGAGCTTGGTCAACTGTATATTCAGAGGGGTCGGTTCCAGATTTTCTTCGGTGCTCTGGCGTGCTACCTTGCCGATTTCTGTGGCATCTCCCACGTGCAGTACGCGCATGGTACCGTGCCCGTCCACCACTGTCGTTCCGCGCATCACTAAGTTGGAGGCATAGGTTGCTTCTTCGTCAAAGTCCGCTTCGATCACAGTCTTGTTGATTACCGGTTCTCCGGTCAGGTTGGATTCGTTCACTTGCAGGGAGATCGCTTCCAGCAGCTGGCCGTCGGCAGGAATCTCTTCGCCTGTTTCCAATATGATAATATCGTCTACAACGACGTCTTTACGTGGGATTTCCTGTACGTGTCCGTTGCGAATCACTTTTACGAGTGTTTCTTCATTGACGGCGTTCAGTAAGTCGAATTTTTTATTGGCATCATATTCGAAAAAGAAGCCGATGCCTGTGGCCAACAAGATGGCCGCTATGATTCCGATAGTTTCGGCATATTCATTTTCGATGATGGAAATGATCAGTGAAAATACGGCGGCTACCAACAATACCCGCACAACCGGATCTTCAAACTTTTCGAGATAGAGCTTCCATAAGGAAGGACGCTTGGGGGGTGTTAACAGATTGACACCGTTCTTTTCTCTGCTTTGTAGGACTTCGTCATCCGTAAGGCCTACATGATAATAATCGTCTTTTTTTGTAGTACTCATGCAAATACATGCGTTTGATTAGGACCGCAAAAATACAACATAAAATTGTGATAAAATGTTTAATTAAAACTTTTTATGAAGTTACTTTATTCGGGACGTCCGCAAGTACGATAGGGAATCGTAAACCAGAACGTTGATCCCTTGCCTTCTACGGAGTCTGCGCCGATTTGCCCCTCCAATTTGTTTACGATGGTTTTAGAGATGGAAAGTCCCAGCCCCGTTCCTTTCTTGTCTTTGTTCAGCTTTACGAAGCGGCCGAAAACTTCCGGTAGTTTGTCGGCAGGGATTCCGGCTCCGGTGTCGGTGACATAAAAATAAAGTTCGGTATCTCTTGCCTCATAACCGATGCTGATCGTTCCCTCCTGCGTGAATTTAATGGCGTTGGTGGTAAAATTGGAGAGCACCTGCGCGACACGGTTCCGGTCGGTCTCTATGCTACAGGAGGGAAGGCTTGGTTCTGCAATTATCCGGATGTTTTTTCCTGCGTCGTTGACTCTCATTTGGAAAAGCTGCCGCAAGTCGGATAGTAACAGATTGATATCTACCTTTGTATATACAAATTCCAGTGTACCGGCTTCTATTTTCGACATATCCAGGATATCGTTCACTAGTTGCAGCAGCAGATCGGCATTCATCTTTATGATCTCCTGATATTGTGCCTTTTCTTCTTCTGTATTGGCGCTGGCGAGTACTTCTGCAAATCCTGTGATGGCGTTGAGAGGCGTGCGGATTTCGTGACTCATATTGGCAAGGAAGGCAGACTTCGAAAGGTCGGCATTTTCTGCTTTCTCTTTGGCAAGTGTCAGTTGCTTTTCTGTTTCTTTAAGTTGGGTGATATCGTGCACGGTAAGTACCATATTCTCTTCTTCGTTAAGGAGAAAATAGGAACCGGATATCACGGCGTCACATTCTACGGATTTCTTTTCGGAAGTAAGCACGCTCAGAGTAGCTTCCAGATCAGTGAAGCCTCTTCTTTGTTCGAAAGCCTGGCGGATGGCACAACGTATGGGGCAGGAGCCACAGTAAGCATGAGTACCGCAGCCTCCTTCCGCCGATAATGCGTTGTGGCATTGCAATAAGTCGCCCACTCTCTTTTCTTCCAGACCTTTCTGAGTTCCGGTGAGTTGATAGTAGTTTGTTTTTAATACTTTGAAGTCGTTATCTATTAATAAGATATAGGCATGGACATTTTTCAGAATGGCGCTGGCGATGTGGTTGGTATGTTCCAGCTTTCTGGATTCCCGGAATAGTCGTTTTTGCATCCGAAGACATTTTCTCCGTTCCCATAGATAGCTGAGCAGGAGGATTGCACATATAATTAGCAGGATAGGTAGCAATGCTATTAGCATGATGTAACTTGTTGGTTTTGTTCTACAAATATGTTGCAAAGATAACTTTTTTACTCGGGATAAGAAATAAGTTCGAACAATTTGCATTTTATTTGCGTTATATTATTTAGTAAACCAATAAAAAAACGAACGTTATGAAAAAGTACATTTGCACAGTCTGTGAATACATTTACGACCCCGCACAAGGAGATCCCGAGAGCGGAATTGAACCGGGAACAGCATTTGAAGACATTCCGGATGATTGGACTTGTCCACTTTGCGGAGTCGGAAAAGAGGACTTTGAACCGTACGAAGGATAAAAAAATTAAGAGAGAGAAGAGATTATTAAAAAAATGACCGGAAAGCAGTGCTTCCGGTCATTTTTACGTTTCAGCTCATGCAGAGCTTTTTTTGTTCCTGTTTTTATACTGTCGGGTCAGGTGCTTCCTCATCGCCGCCGTCACCGCCGCCGTCGGGGTTGGGAGGAGTAGGAGTGTTTCCGTTGTCAACGATCTCGCTGCCGGTTACCAGTTTTTGAATACTTGCCTTTTTCAGCATATCCTTAAACTTGTATCCCGGAGTAAATACGATCTTCACCCGACGAATCGTGTCGGAATCCACTGCCGCTTCCGTCTCCTGACTTTCGCTGCTGATGCCGGGACGGAATTGACCGAAATCACCCAGTTGTACGGAAATACCTTTGTTTAAGTTTATATTCAGCGTATCGATCAGTGCATCGAGTACAAACTTGACCGCTCCGCTGGGAACCATTCCCACTTTTGAAATCTCATCACACAAATCCTTGAAATTAACCGTATTGGTAATAAAATTCTGTGCTACATACTTTTCGGTTTTCTCTTTACCGAAACCAATCATTCTTTTTTTAACGACATACCTAAGTGCCATAATCTTTTTTGTTTTTTAATAGTTAGTAAATCTGTTTCTTTTGTTTTGTGATCACGATGCAAATGTATGTGTTTCCAAATGAACTGCCAAGCAAAAAACTCAAAGTGCGTTAATAAGTTTCTTCAACTAAAGAAATGGTCAGATGTTTTTTTGTTGTTCTCCTTTCATCTTTTTCCGATTGAAAATTGTCCTTTTCATATCATATCCATACCTTTGTAGATTCAAGAATCCAACGTGACTCCGGTGACTCAGGAGCCGGGATGTCCGGAGAACGACCGGCTAGGCGATGGAAAGGGAATGAAGAATATGAATCAAGAATTAACGGATGTAGTATAAATGATGACTTCCTGTTTATTAAGAATACACAGTTTACGCTTTTTCGACGGAGGCTTGCATGAGGTTCCTGTAGAAGAAGTGATGACGGTTGCGCTTATTGCGATATTTATCTTTGTTCCGTGCCTGTGGCTTGTCCGGTATTTAAAAGATAAGAGGCTGGACTCGGACGAGAAAGACAAGTTTATACAAATACATATTATCTCGACCATTGTCCTGACTATTGCGGGCGGTGTTTTTACACGGATGTCCGGGCTTGTCAATAAATGGATAGACGAACAGCCATTGATTATCGCTGTTTACATCGCTTTGGCGCTTAGTTCTTTCGGTATCATTGTCGGAAAATTGATCGACTTTTGGGTGTATTGTCTCCGAAAGAAGATGTTTTAAAGTATCTGTATATAGATGCTTGTTGCCTCTGCCCGAAGAAGGTTGGAAACAGGCTTATTCATCTAATGAGTTCAATTAGGGACATACGCTATATGCTTCAAATCATTTTCTTCGCATAAACCACCTGTTTTCCTGCTCCGTAGCGCATCAGTATCCCTTTTTCGATAAAAGCGTTCAGCTCTTTTAGTGCACGTTTTTTGTCGTGACCGGTCAGATGGCAATAATCAGTGCGAGTCATGCAAGGATATTTTTCAAGGTGGGCGGTTATTAGTGCCAGACATTCCGCTTCGCTACGTCCGTTACCTTTGGGGCGGGTGAGGGATTCGGTACGTTCCAATCTCATGTCATACCCTACTTCCCGCTTGAATTGTTTGGTCGGTAGATAGTTGATGTTTTTTAGTTTGATTGATTGTGCACGCACATCTTTCTTGTGCATTACGGGTGGTCCTTGCAGCGATACGGAGAAATAGCCGATCTCGCCTAATTCTACAATCCAGCCGTTAGCCAGTAAATCTTTTAACTCATTTTGAAAAGACTGCATTGCTCCTGCCAGCAAACTACGGCTGATTCCCGTAAATTTGTGCACGCGGTCCAGAAATTCGTCCTGGCCGATAGTCCCTTTGGGGACAATGCGGGGATGAAGGGGCTGTTTTTCTCCTGTCTGCTTGATATCGGGAGTCTCGTAAAGGTCATACTGTGCGCTCATAACTTAAGTTATTTTGTTGTGTTATTAATGTTTCCGTTCCTATAAACTAAGGAATCCGGCTTAAATATTAATTCGTTCTACTACAGTTCCCCGTGCGTACCACTATAGTGGGGCACAAGGGGAACTATAGTTCTTCTTTCGTGCCACTATAGTGGTACGAAAGAAGATTTGCATACAAAGTTATTAATATTAAAGAGAAAAGGGTTAACCTTACGAGGTTTTTGCGTTAATTATTTATTTCCAGCCGCAATTCCTCTTGCATCACCTTGCTTTTCCCATCCTTTGTGTATCGGTACGACAGCAGAAATACATTATAAGTATGACCGAAAGATTCCTCTACCTTGAATGTATTGGGGTATTTGGAGTCACCGTCTATCTGAGTTACCTCAATATCCTTGTACGGTTTTATCGTGACATGATTGTTTTCCTCCACTTGCAGTATGATAGCGGTTTTGTTGATGTGATCCACATTGCTTTCAAAAGACTCCGTTCCGGCTATCACGCGTACGCTGTTGTGGGTGAGTGGAAACATCTTCTTGTTACCTGCGGTTGCCATCCCGTCTGCCATCCCGGTCATTGAATAGTAAACGTTTTCGCCCTGCGTTGCATAATCGTTCTTGATAAGTATCTGATATAGAATGGTGTTTTTGCTTTCATTAATCTCGACGCCCGAGATATCCGTAGCTTTTAATCCTACGAAGTAGGTAGAATCCGGTGACAGTCCTTCGGGACGTATCCTGATCATGGTTCTGCCTGTCCGTTCGCCCGCATTGATCTGAATCTTGTAATCTACAATCTCGTATTTGTCACTGGACAGGAATTTGGCATAGCAGGCTTCATCGACGTCGTAAAGAGACCGGTTGTAGAATTCCAGTGAAGTCAGGTCTTCTTCCAGCCCGATCACCATGTCTTGTTTCGGGGCATGGGTACCTCCGGTGCAGGCTGCGATATATCCTGTCGCCTCTTCTCCGGTAGGAGACAAGGTGACTACTTCTTCAAACGTGTTATAGTAGTCACTGCTGATCAGGGCCACTACATTCTTGTACATTTCCTTTTCAAACAGCGCATCGTCATTGCATGACGAAAGCGCCATCATAAGTGCGAGTATCGTTATAAAATCTCGTTTCATTTTCTTTTTTGTTATTTAGATTAATAACCCGGATTCTGGTCGAGGGAAGGCAGTCTTCTCATTTCGTTGCGTGGTATGGGCACCCAGACAGACCTTTTGTCAACCACTCTCGTCAGGAATGAGGAAGAACTAGGGATAACACGCTGGTAGTAGGTCTCTTTGGTTGCGCCGTCGGGATTCATTCCACGGATAGGTTCCTGCTCTGTCTCTTCATAAATACCCCAGCGGCGGACATCATAGAAACGTCTGTTTTCCCATAAAAACTCTACCATACGTTCGCGTTCTATCTGTTTCTGTACTTCCGGCGTACTGTTGAGTTGATTGGCTGTCAGCCCCGGCAGTCCGGCCCTGTAGCGGACTTGATTGAATGCTTTTTTAATTTCCTCTTTATCCCTGCTCATGGTATAAGGCTGACCATCCAGTTCTACGGTGTGGGGGCCGGTCAGGTTGTTGAGTGCCTCCGCATACGATAGCAGGATTTCCGCATAGCGGATGATGGGATAGGCTTTCTGGATATGGCGGGCTCCGGTGCCGGTCCAGGCATCCATCGGGTTATTGTACTTTTTGATTACGTATCCGGTGATGGGATAGTTGGGCGAAGTGGCTGTAACACCGCCACGACCGTCTTCATCCTGATAGTAGTACTTGGCTGTGTGGTTGTTGAGAGTCGAACTGGACAATGCCTGCCATACTGCCTCATTGAATCCTACAGATGCGTAGAACCGCATTTCACGATTGGCGTACATCTTATATACACCGGCGTTGAGGGGATAGCCGGAAAAGTTACGCGGTTCGGAAGTGAAGCCTGTCTCCGAGTAATATCCGTCGGCGGCGGCTTCTTCTTTCGTACGGCCGTCGTCCATCAGATAGGCGTCTACGACTTTCTGAGTGACGCAGAAACGTCCCCATCCACCCATCGAGGGAGGGAAAGAACCTTTGCTGATGGTTTCGTTGAGGTACGTCGTGTTTCTTCCCCAGATCAATTCCGGGTTGATGGACGCTACGGCTTCGCCGGTAAAGATGTCCGAATAAGATTTGAAAGGGTCTATTCCGTTGGCTCCGTTCGGGTAGGCGTCATAGAAATTGGGGTCGGAAGTGACTCCGGCGGGAAGTTCCGGCGTATTGTCGTCTTTTGCATATGTATAGAGCTTGTACGCTCCCATATCCATCACCCGTTTTGCGGCGGCGGCAGCTACTGCCCACCGGCTTTCGTCATATTGCTGGGAGACATAATGCACACCGTCGGTCTTGCGTTTCCAGTTGCCGAAATAGGAGCTGGCAACAGGCCCCCCGTTGAATAGCGGGCTGGCGTGTATCAATCGCAGGCGGGCTACCAGGCCGAGTGCGGCTCCTTTGGTGGGGCGTCCGAAGTCCAGCGTGGAAACATCCTGAGGCGAGGGCAGCAGCCGTGCCGCTTTTTCGAACTCCTCACAAGTATAGTTCATTGTTTCGTCATAGGTGGCTCTGGGGCGGTCGTAGTATTCGATAGGTTCGTTGGTATTCACTACTTCGTCTCCCAGCAAGATTGCCGGACCGTAATCGACCAAAAGATTGTAGTAGGCGAAGGCACGGATAAAACGTGTGTATCCTTCCAATCTGAGCCGTTCCGAGTTTGTCAGGTCTTTCGGGCGGTCGAGGTTTTGCAGGATGCTGTTGCACTTACGGATAATTTTGTAGTATTTGCCCCATTGGTTCAGGTTGGGGGAGCCGTCTCCGAGGAAATCCTGTGTGATCTTTCCGTTGGCGAAATCCATGCCGTGATAGATATTGGCCGTTCCGCTTCCGGTCAGTCCGTTAAATCCTTCGTCGGTCGCCATCGGTCCCGGTGTGTACCCGTTACGGATGGTCTGCGCCTCATCCGGGAACATGGCTGCCGCTCCCCACATATACGCTTCCATATATCGGGCATTGGTGAAAACCGAGTCGATGTTGAATTCATCATCAAAGTAATTGTCTATGTTTAAGAAGTTGCTGCAGGACGTTACCAACATGACTGCCTGAACCAAGAAGAACGTTCTTGCTGTTTTTTTTATTAGGGATGTTTTCATTCTATCGGGTGATGTATTTATTAGAGATTGACATATAATTGCAGGGAATAGGTGGAAGGGATGGGATATACACGGCCGTTCCAGCGTGCCTGTTCCGGATCGAAGAGTTTCACTTTATCCCATACATAGAGGTTGTTACCTACGAATTGGATATCCAGTGAAGAAACACCAATGCGTCTCAGAAATGCTGCTGCAAGATGGTAGCTCAGGGTGATTTCCTGCAGGCGTATGTAGCGTGAATCGCCCTGCCAAAAGGTGGATAACTGGCTGTTGTTGCTGTTATTGCCATATTGCAGGCGCGGGAAACGCGCATCCTTGTTTTCGGCAAGGGAAGGGTCGATCCCGTGTGCGATGGCATAATCTCTGGGAATCCATCGGTTGGCCGGATTGGCTGCCAGGGTGAGTACATTTCCGGTATTACCTTCGAAGAAAGGCATATATCCCATTCCGTTGAGGCGGGTTTCGTCGTTCACCGTCGTCTTTTGACCTACATAGAAAAAAGAGGTCTTGCCGGTTCCCTTGAACAATACACCCAGAGTCAGATTCTTGTAGCGGATTTCTGCCCCCAGGCCGTACATCAGCAGCGGATAAGTGCTGTGTGTCAACGGCACCATGTCCAGCTTGTCCACCATACCGTCTCCATTGATATCCTTATATTTGATGTCACCGGGCATTACCTCCCCGAAAGTCTGCTTGGGACTGTATTTGATGTCATCTTCGTCTTTAAACAGTCCGACTGCCTGATATCCGCGGATGGAATTGTACGGGAAATTATTGTATTCCAAGTAAGGGTATTCCAGATAAGCCTGCTCCCAGTTCTGTACTTTATTTTTGGAGTACGTGAAATTACCCCGTAAGGTGAAGCCGAAATCGGGAGTGAAGTCCTGCGTGAAGCTGATGTTTCCATCGGCACCGTAACTTTTCATTTTACCCACATTCGCGTATGGATTGGAGACCACTCCTACGAATTCGGGCACCTGTACCCGTTGCTGGAAAATACCGTTACGCTGATCATGGAAAATATCGACAACGAAATCGATCTTGTTATTAAACAACTTTCCTTCAATACCCACATTGGACTTGATGGCCTTTTCCCACGCCAGATTATCAGCTCCGATACGTGTCTCACCGATAATCTCGATGTCGGGAACGCCCCAAGCCGATCCGGTGCCTTCGTTCACTTTTGTAAGGTAGGGGAAGCGGACATCGGTAATCCGGTCGTTACCTACCGAACCATACGAAGCTCTTATTTTAAGATAGTCGAGCCAGGGGAGCGCCTCTTGTATAAATTTGTAGCCGGTAGGTACCCAGCCCAATGCGACGGATGGGAAGAAACCGTATTGTCTGCCGGGCTGGAAGTTTTCGGAACCGGTATATCCGAAGTTGACGTCCAGCAGGTAAGTATCCTTGTAGCCATAAGTAAACCGGCTGGATACTCCCTGATAGCGCAAGGGAATGGCCGATAAATTACTTGTAGCGTCGTCCGTGTCTTTGGAATCGCTGATGTAATAATAGACCAGCGCGGATGTCCGGTGATCTGTACCGAAAAGCCGGTCATAATTGAGTGTAGCCTCAAAGTGGTATTTGCGGTACTGGCGGGTGGACTTGCTGTACGAGGCTTTTTTCTCCTGTACGGTCTCCTGCATGATGAGTGATCCGTCGCTTGCTCTGCCCAGCGCATTGTAGAGGGCCGGCTGCACGCTTCTCCGTTCATTGAAGTAGCTGTGGATATCGTATGCTCCCTGTACACGTAATTTAAGCCCGTTGATCAATTCGGAAAAGTCCTGATTGATTGCCAAAGTTGATTTGCCCTTGTACACTTCGTTGGCAGCCTTTCCCGTATGGTTGATCATGACATAAGGCGATGACAGCTCTCCGGCACCGCGTCCGGGCAGCATACCATTGGAATATTGGGTGGGAATGGACAATGGAGTAAGCCGCGACTGTGCTCCCCATATATATTCGGTATTGGCTACGCCGGGCTGATTCAACTGGGAGAGGAATCCGTCAGAACCCAAATAAACTTTCGTTGATTTGGTCAGGTTCACGTCTAGATTGATACGGTAATTATAGGTGTTGTAGCTGACGTTCGAACTGTATATACTGTTCTTGTCTACCTTGTAGGCCGCACTTTCGTTTTTACCTCCCAGGCTCAGAAAATAACGTGCCACATCGCTGCCGCCACGTCCGCTTACATAATAAGTGTGCCGCCAGAATGTTTTGTTGAGTATCTCATCCTGCCAGTTTACGTTGGGATAGAGGTCGGGGTCGAGACCGTCGCGTATAATTCCCATTTCCGTATCGTCATACAAAGGTGTTTCGTTCCGTACTACTCTGGCTTCGTTTGCTAACTGCGCATACTCATAAGCTCCCAGATATTTCGGCAGACGGTTGAGGACGGACAGCGTGGTGTTGAAACGTCCGGTAATCTGAATTTTGCCCGAAAGGCCTTTCTTGGTGTTGACCAATACGACTCCGTTGGCTCCCCTTACTCCGTACACGGCAGTTGCCGACGCGTCTTTCAGGATGGAGAAACTTTCGACATCGGCAGGGTCGATGGTGTTGAGGTCGCCTTCCAGACCGTCAATCAGTACAAGGGCACTGCTGTTGGCTCCGAACGTACCGATACCACGTACCCAGAAATCGGCGATATTCTGACCGGGCTCGCCACTGCTCTGCAAGGAAATAACACCGGCTGCCCTGCCTCCCAACAAGTTACTGATGGAAGGGGAGGGGGACTGGATATCTTTAGTGCTGACCGTCGTAATGGCACCTACCGAACTGATTTTCCGCTGAACGTTTCCCAGTGCGACGACAACCACTTCATCAAGGGAATTGTTGTCTTCAAGCAGTGTGACCGTTAAGTCGGTTTGGGGTTTGATGGCCACATGCTCCGACGGTTTGAAGCCGATAAAAGAAAATATCATTTTGTCTCCATAAACCACTTTCAGCTTGAAATTACCGTCATTGTCGGTTGTGGTACCTTTGGAGGGCTTGTCTTTGATGTATACCGATACGCCGGGCATGGATAGCTTGTCCTTATCCACGACAGTTCCTGAAACGGTAAATTCCTGAACTTGCTGCGCGAAGGTTGTTGCCGAAAGCAATAAGCAGAACGACATTAAGTATAAAATCTGTTTGATTTTCATTGTGAGTTTACTTTGTTATTCGATAACCAATTTGCGAATGCGTGCATTACCCCAGTCTGCAATGTAAATGTCTCCCTGTTCATTGACAGCCACTCCCCAGGGATTCTTGAATAAGGACTCTACCGGTCCTCCGTCCTTGTATCCGGCGACGCCGGGCTGTCCGGCAACTGTCGTGACGATATTGTCGGCAGATATCATGCGGATGCAATGGTTGCCATAGTCGGCAACGAACATATTGCCGTCGTTGTCAAACTTGATATCCTTGGGATAATTGAACAGGGCATCTTCAATCGGACCGTCGCGGAAAGCGCTGCCGCCGGGAGCATTGAGACGCTTAAATCCGCCTGTTCCATCCGGATCGCGGAGGTCGAGCACCGAAATCCCTTGTCTGTATGCGGTAGGGGCGTTGGAGTGAAGCGTTATATACAGAAGCCAGGGCTTCGCAGGATTAATCGCCTGTCCGTATTGTGATCCGCTGGGACCTTGATGGATAATGTGTCCTTCGAATGTGTTGGGATCTATTTTAGCGATCTTTCCATCACGGTATCGTGTATATAGATAGCCGTCATAAGGGCAGAAGGTGACGAAATTCTTGTATCTGTCGGCATCTACGATTGAGTTCAGATCCGACTGTGAGTATTTTATGTTACGCTGGCGGGGATACCAGGCTTCACGCGGATCGAAGGTAAACGTCACTTCTTTGACCGACTCGTGTGCGGCGGTCAGCATTCCGGTGGCACGGTCCACCGTTAAGCCGTTGGCATATAAGATACGGTTGGCGGCATCTGCTTCAATGAGAGGAGTCACAATGTTCTGTTGTTCGTTTATCCGGGCGATTCCAAATGTACCGCCGTCACGCCATGACATGAAAAGATTGCCTTCGGCATCCAGATCAAGATATTTGCCATATACCTGAGCGGTGGAGAGTGTTCCGGCAAGGAAGCTCGTTTCACCGTTTCCGGTGACCGTGCTGACCAATGCCTGTGTATGATAAGCATATGTTTCTTCGTAAGCGACAGAATCGGTGTCGACCACTACGGAGATACGGGGATTATCGCCCGGAAGGCGCGGTACAATGGCATAAATACGGCTTCCGCTTGATGAAACGACGGAGGCCCTGGCATTGTTGAAATATACTTTGATTTTACTCACGTCGGTGCCGAAGTTTTTTCCGTCCAGAAGAATTTTGTCACGTGCTCCGCCTTCTTTGGGATAGAAGGAGGTCAGTACAATCGGTTGATCGGATTGGTGGGCTTTCTCGGTGGGCTCACTGTAGCTTTCGCAACTCGATAAATAGAAGAAAGCTACCAGCGAGCAGGCTAGGGATAAGTAACGATTCATAAAGTAATAATTTAAAATTAAACGATTATCCGCATGTAGTTCGTCGGATATCTTGATATTACATGGCTTTGATGGCTGGAACTTTATAGTTTGATGGTGTAATCCAAACCTTTATCGGGGGCTACGATGAAGTTGGTAACTTCAAAATTGCAGTCGCCTCCTTTGATACCGTTGTCAAACTTCACAGAGATTGTATGCTGCGTATGTGGTTTCAATGTCATTTCGCGGAAATAGACCAAAGAAGGATCATGTGCGGTCTTTTTCAGTTTCAGTACCAGATCGGTAGCGTTCATGACAGAAAATGTCACTTCTTTTTCGGTGCGTTTCACTTCTTTTATGTCTACGCATTTTTCAAAGAAGGGACGGAGGATTTCTTCACGCCCGATCACCAGTTCGCGGTAATAAACGGCGGTGCGGCGATTGTCGAGTGCTTCACGGATACCTTCCGGAGAACGTTCTTTGACAAAGACAAACGTCATCGTGCGGTGTTCGCCTTTTGAAAAATCATAGTCTGTCTGGATAGGCTGGTGGATATCGGAAGTTCCTATCATGGTCAGATTCTTGTCCAGACACCATTGAATGGCTTCGGGCATGAAAAGACCACCATTGGCTACTTCAATGCCGTGCATGCAGCCGTCATTGTAGAGTTGTGTATGCTCAGGCCACCACAGGGTGGAGTCCGGCTGCTGGCGTGCCCAGCCCGGATGATTCCAGAAGATAAAGGCTCCTTGTTTTTTTGCCTCATTGAAAGCGTCTTTATATGCCTTTTGTTCCAATGGATTGGAGTCGTTCAGGAAGATTGCATTAAAATGTCCCGGAGGCATGGAACGGGTGATTTCACTGCCTCTGATTAGAAGTATTCCTAACTTCTTCGCCTGCTTCTGAGACAGTTCATAAGAGCGGTTATGATCTGCTATAATGTCTTTTTTGTGTGGGCGGTACTCAATATGTTCTGTCAGAGAAATGGCATCCAGTCCTTCTCGATATGCTTCGTCTACACGTACGGTAGGCCATACCAGACCGTCCGAAAAAACACTGTGCATGTGAAAGTCACATTTTAAAGTAGTGTACCCGTTCAGATTGGGAACTTGAATCTCATTGCGGCGTTGCGCTTGTGCGCTCATTAAACACATTGCTGCCAGTGCAACTCCCATCAATACTTTTTTAATTTTCATTTCTTTTGCTTTAAATTAGAGATTTGGTTTTCTTTTGGAATGCCTCTGTCCGGTCATTGGAAAATGGTACTAAACATAGGCCCCTGTGTATTTTGGCGCAAATGTATATGCAAAAAAAAGACCTGCAATAGGCGCAGTAAAAGCTTAACGGGAACTTCACGGAAAAGAAATGTAATCGTTAACGTCTGTGAAAAATGTAATGCCTTTGTAAAGTGTGAGTGTCCTTGTAAACGGACATGAGTTGTTTTGTCTGTGTGGAAATAAAAAAGAAATGGATAGCCAATTTATGCGTTGCAGCATAAAATTGACTATCCATTTCTTTGATTGAGTTCCTCTTTATTTAAGAGGCTTTCTTCTCTTTTACATCACTGCTGGCTTCTACCACATTCACTACATAGTCGCCCAATTTCTCACATTCGGCGATAATATCCATATAATAGACTCCCATCTGATAATCATATTCCTTGTTGTTGACATCCAGAATATTCTGATTTTTCAGTTGGTTACGGTAGTTATTGATTTCGTTTTCGATGTTGAAAGACTTGTTGATATCAATGCTTTGGTGTTCCGGTTTCTCTACCACCACAATCATTTGTGCGAGGGCATCATCGGTCAGCTTCATCATGAAGTGGATGTGCTCGTATTGCTTTTCGGTAAAGTCCTGATTCGTCTGGCGTTTCCGGTTGATGGTGCGTGCCAGGTTGTAACAGCTGTCGCCGATACTTTCGATTTCCGTCACTTCGCGCAGCATGGCACGTATCTGCAACTTACTTTCAGAACTCAGACGCCCTTCGGATACCTGATTCAGATAATTGGCTATTTCAAGTTCCATGTTGTCGCTGATGTTCTCGTACTTTTCTACGCGGCTGAACAGCTTGTTAAAGTCATCGTCCTTTTCGGTGTGCATCAAGTCCTGCACCATTCCGAACATACGGTGGGTACGTTCTGCAAACAGGTGGATTTCCTTGCGTGCCTGCAGGATAGAAAGCTCCGCAGTAGAAAGCATACCGCCGGTGATAAACCGAAGGCGAGGTTCCTCGTCTTCCTCTTTCGGGTGGATTAATGCGCATACGGTGCGTTCGATCAGTTTCACTCCCCATATCAGGATACATACGTTACAGATATTAAAGATAGAGTGGAAAGCGGACAGTTTATAAGAAATGGCTACTTCCGGATTATTGCTCTGGAAGAAGGTATCCACTACCCAGTTGACCAGTTCCATGAAAGGATGGAAAATGATCAATACCCAGATCACACCGAACACATTAAAAACAAAATGGGCCAATGCTGCCCGCTTAGCCTGTGTGTTGGCTGTTAATGCGGCAAGATTGGCCGTGATGGTAGTTCCGATGTTTTCGCCCAGTACGAGCGCTGCTCCCAGTTCCAGACTGATCCAGCCGTTGGCGCACATAATTAATGTGATTGCCATCGTGGCGGCTGAGGCCTGTACGATCATAGTCAGTATGGTACCGATGAATAAGAACAGGAGAATGGAGAAGAATCCCATATCCGTGTAGTTCTGTACGAAGGCGAGCATTTCCGGATTGGCGTTCAGGTCGGGAGCATTTGCTTTCAGGTAAGAAAGTCCCATGAAGAGGAAGGAAAAACCGAAAATGAATTCACCGATGGACTTGCGGTTGCTCTTGCCGGAGAAGATGAGCGGAAGGGCGATGGCCAGAAGTGGAAGAGCGAAAGCGGCCATATCAACCTTAAATCCGAAAATTGAAATAATCCATGCCGTAACCGTCGTACCGATATTGGCACCCATGATGACACTGATGGACTCGGCCAGTGTAAGCAAACCGGCGTTGACGAAACTGACGACCATTACTGTTGTCGCCGAGGAGGACTGGATAAGGGCTGTGATCAACACTCCTGTTAATACCCCCGTTACCCGATTGGTGGTCATAGCTGTCAGGATACTTCGTAGCCTGTCACCTGCGACTTTTTGTAAGCCCTCGCTCATTATCTTCATGCCATAAAGGAAGAGCCCTAACGAGCCTATGAGCTTTAAAAAATCATAAAAAGAATATTCCATCTATAATAATTTTAGTGGTTGTTTGTTCTCTATCTGATTACTAAGTATATTTAGTCCCATGTTATTCACCTTATTAAAAAGACTACGATGAAACAGATGTTACAAATATGTTGCAAAAATAATAATATTTATAAAGAATTCCCTATCGGAAGCTCACTTTTGGATATTTATTACGGTTTTAATCTTAATTTTCCTTATCAGGTAGTCAGTGCCAAGGTGAATAACCGTTCCGAAGGTCTCAATTTCAAAGTATATAATAACAAGGATATAGAGTTTCTGGATGTACGCGATTCATCCGGTATGCGTACGTATGTGCGGTCACTCTGCTTTGTCTTGTTCAAGGCTGTCAGTGAGCTTTTTCCCGAAGGGAAGCTGTTTGTGGAACATCCGGTATCCAAAGGTTATTTTTGTAATCTGCGGATCGGTCGCCCTATTACATTGGAAGATGTGACGCGTATCAAACAGCGTATGCAGGAGATTATCGCAGAAAATATCTCTTATCACCGCATCGAATGCCATACGGCTGAGGCTGTACGGGTGTTCAGTGAACGCGGGATGAATGATAAGGTGAGGCTGCTCGAAACTTCCGGTTCACTATATACCTATTATTATACGCTGGGCGATACGGTCGATTATTATTATGGTAATCTGCTCCCCAGTACCGGATATATCAAGTTGTTCGACATCGTGAAATACTATGATGGCCTCTTGCTGCGCATTCCCAATAAAGAGAATCCGGATGTGCTGGAGGAAGTGGTGAAGCAGGAGAAGATGCTGGATGTATTTAAGGAGTATCTCAACTGGAGCTATATCATGGGACTTAATAACGCCGGCGACTTTAACCTCGCCTGCGAAGAAGGGCACGCTACGGATTTAATCAATGTAGCGGAAGCATTGCAGGAAAAGAAAATAGCCCAGATTGCCGATACGATCTTCCATCGTGGGGAAAACGGTGACCGGGTGAAACTGATTTTGATTTCCGGTCCGTCCTCTTCGGGAAAGACCACGTTCAGCAAACGTCTTTCCATCCAGTTGATGACGAACGGGCTCAAACCCTTCCCGATCTCCTTGGACAATTATTTCGTAGACCGTGAAGAGACACCTCTGGATGAAAACGGTAACTATGATTATGAGTCTCTGTATGCGCTCGATCTGGAATTGTTTAACCAGCAGTTACAGGCTTTGCTGCGCGGTGAGGAAGTGGAGCTTCCGCGTTTTAACTTCTCTCTGGGGAAGAAGGAATATAAAGGTGATAAACTGAAAATTGAGGATAATACGATTCTCATTCTGGAAGGTATTCATGCGTTGAATCCGGAACTGACACCGCATATCCCGGATGAAAAGAAGTTCAAAATTTATGTCTCGGCATTGACCACTATTTCTTTGGACGACCATAACTGGATTCCTACAACAGACAATCGTTTGCTTCGCCGCATTATCCGCGACTTTAATTATCGGGGATATTCGGCCCGCGAGACTATCTCCCGCTGGCCTAGTGTGCGTGCCGGCGAAGATAAATGGATATTCCCTTATCAGGAGAATGCGGATGTGATGTTCAATTCGGCGCTGTTGTTTGAATTTGCAGTGCTTCGCCTGCATGCGGAACCTATTTTGATGGGTGTTCCGCGCAATTGTCCGGAATATTGTGAGGCGTACCGGTTGCTGAAATTCATTAAATATTTCGTTCCGGTGCAAGATAAGGAAATTCCCCCGACGTCTTTACTCAGGGAGTTTTTGGGAGGAAGTAGCTTCAAATATTAGATAATAAATTTATTTAAGAGAATTATTTTGGAATTTATAGTTATTGTATAAATATAAGTTCGTAACTTCGCGCCGCAAAAAACAAGCGTGGCAATATGTTGTTGTATTCCAGGGAAAGGAAATAACTGTAAGATTAGACTTAAATAATGAACATTTGTACGTTCTTTCCGTTTATGTTATTACACAGCAAAAAAAGGGTATATGATATTTTATAACAATTTACTAGCGAAATGCTTTTTAGGGAAAAAGAAGCATTATTTTATGATAGGAGGGTTATTCTTTACTCGGTACAAGTATTTGGAAGTTTGGGAAGAAATGGAGTTAAGAATACATGCACGGCAATTCTGGGAGTGTTTTTTATTGACTTTAATCCCAGCATTGGGTTTGTCACTATGGTTTTCATGGTGGTGGATGGTGCTTCCGTTCATGACATATCACTTGCTTTACTGGTTTGAAAAAGCAATTAGTTCTCATTCGGTTTTTAACTGGGAGGCATTGACCTATTGTGGTGATGCCGTTTATATGAGAAAAAGAAAATCCTATGCCTGGATGAAATGGTATGGGAAGAAAACTTTTCCGAAATCGGAATGGGAAGATTAAAAGAATAGAGAGACGTTAAAACTCTCTTGCGGATTTATTCAGGCACGGCTTACACAGATTAATATGGTTTCGATTAAAACAGAACCATAAAAACTCTGTAAGCCGTGCCTGAATAATGATATGATAACAGTTATTTCTGCTTTCGGCGGTTTTTCCTTTTCTACTGCTTTTATTTCAGATGTTTCTTTATCCAAAGCAGATGTCCGTACTCTGTGTCACTGGAGGTCCAATGTTCATTAATAGGAGTGATCAATGCTTCTTTCGGGCAATTCAATACATTATATACAATGTAGCTGGTAGTCGGTGGACAAACGTCATCATTGAATCCCCATGTCATATAAGTATCCGCCCTGATTAATTGGGCAAAGTTCACCACATCATAATAAGCCATTGTTCTGATCTTTTCGGGAGTATCCATATCTACGGTATTTCGGAAGAAATGGGGGTAACCTCCGGCACGACCGGCTTTGTAACCTGCCATATCGCTTAGAGCCGGATGATTGGCTACGCAGGCCGTTACCCGCTGATCCAGTCCGGCGGTGACGAGTGCTAATGCTCCTCCCTGGCTGCCGCCTTGAACGATTACATTCTTTCCGTCCCATTCCGGTAGTGAGGTCAGTAGGTCGATGCTGCGGACACAGGCCAGATATACCCGTTTCATGTAATAGTTGTCGCGGCTGTCCAGACCGTTGGACAGGTAGCCATTTTCTCTGCCGTTGAAAGCGGCACTGATTTCTTTGAATTCTTCTTCGCTCATTTCCGGGTTCAGCCCGTGAATCTCTATTTCAAAACGGATGCAGCCTTGTTCGGCGTAATACTTATGTCGCAAAGGTTCCTTGATTGTTTTGATTCCTGCGCCCGGAGGACATAGTACGACAGGGTATTTGCCTTCTTTCTTCGGATAGAACAGGTAGCCGTAGATACTTTGTCCGCGTTGGTTCACCTGCAACTTGATAAGATAGCAGTCTATTTGGTCGGTCGAGTATTTCTTTACGTGCTCTTTGGTGTATGTCAGCGGAAATTTGGCCAGTTCCACCTTTTCGTTCTCCCAGAATTGCTGAAAGTCGGCAGGCATGGTGGTATACGGACGGAGCTTTTCCGGCGAGAAACCCACTTTGACGTGATGGGAGTATTTCTTTCCGTCTACGGTGGTGGTCAGGCGGCAGTCTCGGAAGCCCGGTTTCTTCATGGTGCCTACGGGGATTGTTGCCTTTCCTTTTCTCATGATGACTGTTCCTTTGGTATCGGCAGGCATCATTTCTCCGCCTATTTCGAAATTAATCGCTATGCTATCTCCCGGAATGCCGTATTTGTAAAACTGTACTTCTACATTTGCCTGTTCTCCAGTTTTGTAAAGCCAGTCGGCATGATCGGGTACGGTTACCCAAAATACGTCACTCCGGTAGGGATTATTTTCGGCAACCGCGAGCAGCGTTGTCAGTAACAACGCTGCTGATACGTAAAATCTTCTCATATTCATTTTACTGTTCAATATAACTGTCATTCGTTTTCTCATTCTATTTTCCATCTGATCGGTTTGTTAATTACGCCGCAATATTAGGGAAGATTAGAAAAACAGAGGTCGATAAAATGTTCTATTAAGTGTAAATTTAGAGCAACTTCCACTCGAATGTATGTTTTCCGGCTTCTAACTCTATGACACGTTCTCCTTTCACAGTATCGGGCACGTATAAAGTGGCACTGCTGTTGGCAGGAATCGTCACGCTGTACACAACACTTTTTTTCTTACGTTCCCATTGGGACTGAATCTCTCCGTACGGAGAACGGTGTCTGGCCTCAAACTGCTTTAAATCACTGGGGAAGTTGGGGCGCAGGAGGATATGTTTAAAACCCGGCTGCTGTGGGTCGGGGAAGATACCGCCCAAGCCTTTATAGAACCATCCTCCGATTTCTCCGAACATCATGTGGTTGTCCGAAATGTCACGTGTAGCATTCAAATCCCAGTTTTCGAGCAGGGTGGTGGCTCCGTTGGCAATCCAGCAGCCCCATGACGGGTAGGTGTCTTGTGCAGCTACTTTATAAGCGGTTTCGGCTTCTCCGTTTTCACTCAAGGCGTTCAGTATGGCTTTGGCTCCCAATACACCCACATCCAGATGGAAACCGGCTTCTTCCACCTTCTTCGCCAGGTTGCGGGCTACTTTTGCTTTCATATCCTTGGGGACAATACCCCACATCAGCGGTACGCTCAGTTCCGTCTGAACGCCGCTGGCGTATATACCGGTTTCCCTGTTCAGATATTTGTCATTGATCGCTTGCCTGATCTTTTCCGCAAGCGCCTGATAATGTTCGTAATCTTCCTGCTTGTTGAACAGCTTTGCGGCATTGGCCAGTATTTTAGTATCTACATAGAAGTATACCGATGAGGTCAGTTCTTTGGACGAATGCGATTTCACAGGAACCCAGTCTCCTCTTCCCCATGAAGTCAGTCCGCTTGGGCTGGTACGGTCTACGTAGTCTACATATCGTTTGATGTTTTCGTAGCAGTCGGCTAATAATTTGCTGTCTCCGTAGAACAGATAAATATTCCAGGGAATAATGGCGATTGTACTCGTCCAGTCCAGACCGTTGTCCGTGCCGTATCCCCATCCTCCGGTTGGAATGATGTCGGGTAATACTCCGTTGGGTTGCTGTTCGTCACGGTGGTCGGCTAGCCATTTTTCGTAGACTGTGATGCCGTCATAATTATATAGTGCTGTTTCTATCGCAAAATGTCCGTCTCCCGTCCATCCGTTTTTCTCCCGTTGGGGGCAATCGGTGGGATACCCCATCAGATTGGACAGATAGGCGTTGTTGGTAGCCCACCACAATCGGTTCACGAGTGGGTTTGACGTGTTTATCTCTCCTTTTTGCGGAACGTCGCTATGAACGAAATAAGCAGTCAGACTGTTTTGATCAAGTGCGACAGGCTTACTGCTTGTTACTTCTACGTATCTGAAGCCTTTGTAGTTAAACCGTGCCATAAACTCGTCTTCTCCCTTTCCGCTCAGGATGAGAATATCCGTCTGGAATGGGTCTTTGTCATCTACCGGACGATGGTATACGTCAATGTTTGACATATTCACCCGTCCGTTGTCATAGATGCGTTCGCCGTGTTTGAGCCTTACTACCGTTCCTTCTTCTCCGGATACCTTGATGCGGGTCACTCCGGACATATTTCTGGCAAAGTCGAATACATACGTCGTGTCGTTCACTTTCTTAAGAGCTTTTGCCGGTATTGTTTCTACGATACGAATCGGCTGTACCTGCTGGGATATGACGTTTTGAGAAGGGACGGCTCTGTAACCTACTTCCTTCCATTTCGAATCGTCAAAATCTGCCGTATTCCAGCCTTTCTGTTTCAGGCGGGCGTCATAATGTTCCGCTGTATAGATGCTGTTGAAGATCAAGGCCCCCGAAGAAGTCTTCCAGTCTCTTTCGGAGCGGATTACTTCTGTCGTGTCGTCTTCGTAGGTAATTCTCAGGTCCATGCAAAAAGCGGGGCGGTTACGCCACGGTGCGCGGTCAAAGTCCCAGACTGCTTTTGACTGATGGTTGTACCAGCCATTTCCCAGCAGTACGCCAATCGCGTTTTTACCTTTCTGAAGTTGGTTGGTCACATCATAAGTCACATAGAAATTCCGTCTGTCGAAACGGGTATACAGCGGGTCTAGCCGATGGTTTCCAATTTTCTCTCCGTTGATGTATAATTCGTATAAACCGGCGACGGCGATGTACGCTCTGGCGGATTTGACTTTCTTTTGAGTGTCGAATGTTTTTCTGAAATAGGGGGCGGGCTTATAGTTGATGTCTCTGTTGTCGCCAATCCATGCGCCCTGCCAGTTTTCCATTCCCATCATTCCGGTCTCGAAGCTGTTGATGTCCGAAGTAGCCTTTTTGCCGTCCTTATCCCATACATTCACTTTCCAGTAATATTTGGTAAAGGGTTGAAGATTCTTTTCCGGATAGGTGACAAGGATTTGATCCGATTCCTTTTTCCCCGAGTTCCAGATTTCCCCGTTTTCGTTGTTTGCTTTCAGTGAGTCTGTGCTGACTATTATCTGATAGGCAGTCTGCCGGGCTCCTTGTCGGGCATCGTCCAGCATCCACGACAATCTGGGATTGGCATTGTCGATGCCTAGCGGATTGATCAGGTGGTCGCAATGAAGGTTCACGGGCTTGCATTCTTCTTGCTTTTGTGCAAGGGTCGGTTGCAGTGCACAACATGCAAGTGCAGTCACTAAATATATTTTTTTCATTCTGTCTATTTGTTTTCCTTTTTAACCACAAACTGATATGTACCGGACTGTAGTTCTAATACTGCCTTTCCATTCATGAAAGTAACCGAAGAAACTCCTTCCGCTTTCACGGCAGTTTTTCCGCTTTCTTCTACTACATAGTCGAGAGTAGGTAATAGTAAGTGAAGAGTGGCGGTGGTGTTGGCAGGTATCGTCACTTGGTAAGAAACTGTTCCGTCATTTTCTTTTTTCCAGCTGCTCTTTATATCTCCATAACAGGAAGGGAACGAAGCATTTACCCAGTCAATCCGTTCCTGACCGGCGGCAACTTCCGGACGGTTGTCTGGAACCGGCTGTAATACGATGTGCTTGAATCCCGGACGTGTTTCGTCGATATCTATACCGCCCATTGTGCGGTACATCCATTCGGAGACTGCTCCATACGAGTAATGATTGAACGAGTTCATCGATACGGGGCCAAAACCTTTCTCTTTGGTATACGAATCCCAGCGTTCCCAGATAGTGGTTGCTCCCTGGTCTATGCTATACAGCCAGGAAGGGTTGTTCCGTTGCAGCAGTAGATCGTAAGCCGTATTTGATTCTCCGAACTGGCTTAATGTCTGATTCAGGATGGCTGTACCCACGAATCCTGTGCTCAGGCGGTTACCGTTGCCGGCAATCTTGCGGACCAGTGTTTCCACTCCTTTCTTACGTGCTTCTTCTGTCGGGAATAAATCCAGTTTCAAGGCAAGCAGATAGGCCGTCTGGCTCTTTTGTTTCAAATCTCCGTCTGCATCGATGTAGCGTGTCTGGAATTCTTTCTTGATTTCCTGTGCCAGCTTTCTGTAAGCCTTTGCTTTGGAGGCGTAGGCATCACAGTCGTCCGTTTTCAATGCTTCCGAAATTTTGGCCATCAATTGTGCCGTATATGCGTAGTAGCATACACTGACATAGCGGCGTTCGGTATCTTCGTACGATAGCCAGTCGCCATAATTTGTTCCGGCACCGTTATAGTTATAACCGTCTCCTTTTTGATGGGACAGGAACTCCATGTATTTCTCCATAGATGCATAATTGTCCTGCAATATCTTTTTGTTGTCGTACATCAGATAGATAGTCCAGGGAACGATGATACCGGCATCAGCCCAGGCTGCCTGTCCGTAGCCTACCCATGAGTGTGGGGCTACATCCGGATAGGCGCCGTCACTTCGCTGACCGTCACGCATATCTCTCATCCATTTTTCGAAGAAGGCGGATACGTTCGCATTATAAGAAGCGGCACGGCAGAACACTTGTGTGTCTCCGGTCCAGCCCAGACGTTCGTCTCTTTGCGGGCAGTCGGTAGGGATGCTCAGATAGTTGCCTCTTTGTCCCCACATGACATTGCTGTATAACTGATTGATTGACCGGCTGCTGGTGACAAACGAAGCTCCCTCTTCGGTAGCGGAACCGACCACTTCCCCTATCAGGGAAAGTACCTCGATGTCTTCACTTGCCGTTATCTCACAATACTGAAAACCGAAGAAGGTCATGGACGGATGGAATGATTCGCCTTCCTTGCTTCCTTTCAGGATATACTTCAATGTTGCTTTTGCACTTCTGAGGTTGGCGGTATATATACTTCCGGCAGGGCCGTCGTCTCCGCGTGATTTATCTCCCGTGTCGTTCAGCATCTCGCCGAAACGGAGTTTCATCTCCGTTCCCGATGCGCCTTTTACTTTGAACCGAACCCAGCCGACCATGTTCTGACCTAAGTTGTAGACGGCCGTTTCCCCTTTCTTTAGCCGGATAGGAGCCGGTTTGTCCGTAACACTCACTACATTGATTTTACCGTCTTTTTCACCTTGGTAAACAGTAGTGGACAAAGGGATACGGCTCAGATGCGGACGTACCTGAACGGTGGGACCGGCAAAGGCGATTAACTCTCCTTTGAAATGAGGATTGACAGCCGTCTTGTTCCAGTTGGCAGTATTATATCCGGGCTTCGTCCATCCACTTTCTTTTCGGGCGTCATAAGTTTCTCCGTGGTAGATGTCTCCCATTCGTATGGCACCGTCCATGGATGACAGCCAGGAAAGGTCCGTTACTACCGTTTCCGAAGTGCCGTCCGTATATTTCAGTAATATCTTTGCGATGAATCCTACTTCGTGACTGCCATACTCTCCGTGGCAGACGTCACTGTTCCACCAGCCGGAGGATACCTGGGCGCCGACTGCGTTTTCTCCTTTCCGGAGCAAATCGGTGATGTCATACGTCTGATAGTGGGCTGTTTTGCTGAAATCCGTCCATTCCGGCTTCAATTCGTCATAGCGTATGCTGCCGTCTTCCATCTTGTTTCCTACCCGTTGTCCGTTGATAAACAAATCATAGACGCCCAGAGCCGAACTGTAGATGCGGGCGGATGCAATCTTCTTTTTTGCCTTGAATTCTTTACGGAACATGGGTACTCCGCTCATGTCAACCTGCAATACCCGATAATCGCCGGAACCGGAAACCATATTCAGTTTACGATTACCTCCCACAGATACGATTTCTCCGCCTTCAAAAGCGGACTGAGGTTTCTCGAAATCCTCTTTCAGAACGACTTTGGCTTCTTCCTTGTCGCCTTTCTGTTCGTACTCTGTCAGTACGATATTGTCAAACATGGCCGTTTCGTTGGTGTTATTCCCTCTGAATGCCCGGAAGCCGATATATCCATTCGATAGTTTGGAATCGGTGTCGGTATAGGTATCCACCAGTACCTTGTCAATATAAGTCTTGACCACTCCATCTTTTGCTTCGATTGCCAGATGGTGTTCTTTATTCAGCAAGTCGGATTTAGTGAAGAATTTGCCGATCGGAGTATCCGAACTTCGCAGGCGTCCCCTGTCATAAATATGTCTTCTGATCAAAGGCTCTTTTTCATTGTCCAGCGTATTGACAGACCACATGAATACGTTGGAAGCATCGCGTGCGCCGAAAAGAACGGATGCGTTGCCGGAAGTCAGTGTGACATCCATTTCCAGCAGCATTCGTGCCTTTGTCTGTTTCTTGTCTTCCGGATTGATTTTGGAATTCTTGTTTATTTGAGTTGCCTTGATCCATTGCGCTCCCGACCATCCGTCGGACAGCAGTCCTGTTTCGAAGAAAGCCTTTTCCGTCGAAGTCTCTTCTCCGGTTTTGTTGTTCCACACGGTTACTTTCCAATAATAGCGGGTGGAAGGGGTGAGAGCCGGTCCTGCATAACAGATGTGCAATGATTCGTCAGATGCCACCTTTCCGGAAGTCCAGACCGGATTTAGACAGGCTGCATCGGTCGCTACCGTGATTTGATAGGCTGTTTGTCTGACTCCTCTTTCCGCTGACTCTAGTTGCCAGCTGAATCGGGGAGCTGTTATGTCCAGCCCGATAGGATTGGTCAGATATTCAACCTGTAGTTTTTTGATTGCTGCATTCGTGGGCAGCAGAAAAAGAATAGATAAAAGTAACAAAGTAGTTCGTGCCATTAGTTTAAAGTATTAATAGTTTGTTATGATGGGGGATACTTGCAAATATAGTGCTTATTGTCTTGGATAGACATAAGAATTTTGACACTAATACTTAAAAATATGACCGTCCCCTTGAAATAATAAATGCCTATACTTGTTGTAGTACAGGCATTTATCGTTTTATGTGAATTCCGGTGCCATCTGTGAATAAAGCAGGGGTTATCTTAAAGCTTCCACTTCTTCGGGTGTCAGCGGAATTTTCTTGCCGAGTCGGCGGGCACCTGTCTCCGTGATGAGATAATCTTCTTCGTTGCGGATACCGCCGAAGTCTTTGTAAGTTTCCACTTTGTCGTAATTGATAAAATCGGTGAACTTCTTTTCTGCTCTCCACATATCGATCAGTTCGGGGATGAAGTAAATGCCCGGTTCTACGGTATGTACGAATCCCGGTTCCAGTGGAATGGCGAGGCGTTGCGACTTGCGTCCGAACTGCGTGCTCTTCGGCTGACCGTTGTATCCTACCCATATCTCACCCAGATTTTCCATATCGTGAACATCCAGTCCCATCATGTGTCCTAATCCGTGCGGATAGAACAGGGCATGCGCGCCTTCGCGGACAGCATCTTCCGTATTTCCTTTCATTAGTCCGAGAGTTTTCATGCCGTCTACCATGACGCGGGCGGACAATTCGTATACATCCATATAAGGAATGCCCGGACGAAGCGCCTTGACAGATTCCAGATGCATCGCATTCTGGATTTCGTAAACTTCGCGCTGGCGGGTTGTAAATTTCTTATCCGCAGGAATCGTGGACGACATATCGCCTGCATAACCCGACTCGACTTCCGCACCTGCGTCAATCAGGAACAGATCGCCCGGTTTCACTTTATTTCCGTGATAATGGTTGTGCAGCGTCTGCCCGTTGATGGTGGCGATCGTTGCAAACGACAGTTCGCAGTTGTTGGACTCTGCCACGCGATTCATTTCCGCTACTACTTCATATTCGTACATTCCCGGACGAAGCACCTTCATGGCGGTGATGTGCATATCGGCAGTCACGTCACAGGCTTTTTCTATTTCTACGATTTCTTCCGCCGACTTGTAGTTGCGCTGAGCTATGACGGCACGGATGAAAGGTACGGAACCTTCCTGACGTGCAGGTGGTATTCCGAGCCAGTCCATCAGTTTCAGTTTATGTTCGGGGCGGTAGGGAGGAAGATAATGAATTGCTTTTCCACTCTGGACGCATTTGTGCAGATAGCCGACGATATCGGCGGAAGCCATCATTTCCCTGATGCCGACGCGTTCGCATTTTTCGCGTAACGTAGGCTGTGAGCCCATCCATACGATGGCATCGATGGATAATTCGTCACCGAAAATAATTTCTTTGTCTTCGTCAATATCGATGATGGCCGAAAGTCCGGCACACGAAAGACCGAAATAATAAAGAAAAGTGGAGTCCTGACGATAACGGAACGTGTTATCCTCATAATTCAGCCCGCACTCGTCATTTCCCAGAAATAACAAAACTCCGGAGCCTAAATTCTTTTTCAGCAGGGCTCTGCGCTGCATATACGTCTCTTTGGCAAACATACTGTCCTAATTTTTAAGTTCGTGCAACAAAGATATAATAAAGAATGAAATATTACATAATCAACAAGTGACAATTAAACTGCGACTTACATAGAAAATTCTTTTTCTAATTCCTTTGTTACAGCTCTGTTGATAAATTCATTAATAGTAGTACCTGCGTTAGCGGCGGCTGTTGCTACCATTCCGTGCAGGTCGGAAGGCATACGTAGGACTAATTTTCCACTATACGGTTTACTTGGCTCCACTCCACGATCTTTGCAACTTGCCAAATAGTCGTCAATAGCCCCTTCAAAGTCACTCTTTAATTCACTGATGGTTTCACCTTCGTAAGTGATGCAATCTTTTTTAAGACCGAGAACTTTACCGAACAGGCAATTATCTTCTTCGTTGTATTCTACGCTACCAGCGTAACCTTTGTACTTTAACTGTCCCATAATTACTTTATTCTTTACTTTGTTCATATTTCTCAATCAGCTTGTTCTCACGGATATAAGCAAGTAACTGCTTCATCACGTATCCTTTAATAATATTAGACGGATGCGGCTTATGCATGATATACGAGCTTTTGTTATCAGCGCTTATAAATTCAACCCGTGAACCAGAAGTATTTCCTTTTTTTCCTTCACTATAACCAAATAACCCAAATAACCGTTTTACTTCATCGTAAGTGAAGTTCTTAGGCAATGTAAGGAAACGTTCTATTAGCTTTTCTTTTGTACCCATAATGTATAATGGTTTATGCAAAGATACTAAATTTAGTATCATGCTCAAGTGCTGGCTTTTCTTTTTATTAATTGATACTGATATTTAACATTAAAGCAAAGTAGATAACAGTGATTTTGAACTTAATTTGTTGTAAATTAAGATTTAATCTCTTATCAATCTGTGTTCTTTTCTACAATGATTTTAGGTAATACAATCTTAACCTCTTGTTTGTCTTTCCGTCTTTCCCAATATACTACGAAGTTGACAGCTGCCTCTTTAAGTCTATATCCTTTTTTATCTAACTCTTCAAGTGTATTTTGGAATTTTCTGGAGAAACGTAATATCTCGTTACCATGAAAGTCTGTACAGCCATTTGCTTTTAGCTGTAAAGGCATTCCACTTTTTAGATTATATATAGCGGCCTGACAATATGAGGAAATAAATGTGTCTAGATTTAAATCTTTGTGAGTTAATAAATAACATAGTCTTTGAGGTATAGGATATTGATTGTTGTCAGTCCGAATTTCTGTTAGTCCATTGACAATATTATTAAAATAATGTCCATTTAGATGGATAGATATGTTTTGTTTTGCACGAGTGATGGCAACATATATTTCACGTTTCTTTTCATCTGAGAGTGAGTTACCATTGTTAAGGAGTAAAAAGACATTGTCGAACTCCTTTCCTTTTGCTTTGTGGATGGTGGAGACAATAACTGTTTCACCTTGAGCTGAATAAAAGTCTTCTAGATTGGATTCAAATAGATAGGTTTTCCAGTCCGACAAATACTTTCGGGAGTAGATTTGTTCGAAAGTAAGTATGATGGAACGACATATTTCCCACGAAGAAGTATTGCCGAATTCGTATTTCAGCTTTCTCTTAGCTACTTCCCATCGTTCATTGTCGATAATATGGGTATCCTTAGTAAGATTTAGTACTTGGGTGAAATAGCGGATTTCATTTAAATCGCCTAAATAAAAATTACTGCTATTCGTTTGAACTAGTTTGGTGGCTATACCCTGTTCCTGTAAGAGGCATGATATAAAAACTGCTTCTTCGTTTGTTTTGGTGAGTACACCAGTCGTGCCTGCAAGCGGGCTTTCAACTACATCCTTTATTAAAGGAATAATTAAATTGTTTGATGGGTAGTAGGTGATACGAAGCGAACCATTCTCCGGTTGATGAGAGACAATAGGATTGTGCTTCATCCGATGAGGTATTTGATTGACAAATGAATTTGCGAATGTCACAAGATTGCTTTTACTTCTGAAGTTTTCATATAACTCATAAAAGCGTGCTTGGTATTTGCTGATGAGGTATTGCATATATTTGGAGTCTGATTTACGAAAGGAATAGATGTTTTGATCATCATCTCCTACAGCTATGACCTTTAGAGTTTCATTTTTATCTATAAGAGCAGTAATGAGATTGAATTCATCCTCTGTCATATCTTGTGCTTCATCAATTACAAGTACGCTTTTGGTGATACGGCTTATTTCAACTTCATCATTCTTGATTTTGTCTATTGTATCTTTAATGACAGATTCTGATTTCTCAATCGAACCTAGTTTGCCTAATAAGTCGAAACAATAGGAGTGAAAGGTCTTTATTTCAATGTAACCTACTGCATTTCCTATTAAATCATGAAGCCTTTTTCGGAATTCACTAGCTGCTGCTCGTGAGAAGGTAAGCATGAGTAACTGTTCATGTTTTACGTCTTCCATTAATAACAGAGAAGCCAGTTTATGTACGAGTAAACGGGTTTTGCCACTTCCCGGACCAGCTGCGACAACAATGTGTCCCGGCTGATTGTCATTAATAATATTTAGTTGGCTTTCGGATAGCTCTCCGAACAATTGCTTGTATTTGGTTGGAGTGATTCGTCTGCTAATCTCTTCTTTTCGTCCTCCTGGAAAATATTTTTGAATGAAAGACATATTGTTCAACCTGAAATAGTCATCAACGAATCGCTGTGCTTCTTGGTTGTTTTGGCTCATTTTTCGTGCATATTCTCCTACAATGTGAATCTTTTGTGTTTTGTTACTATAGAATTTTTCTAGTTTGCGATAATCGTCCTGCTTATACCGTATATTTGTGTCTCCCAATCGTTTAATCGTCATTCGGTTGTATATGACTAGAAATCCACCTTCTATTTGCAGAGCTCCTATCCGGGAAAGGTAAAAAAGCGTATCTTCTATATCTTCGAGAGTAGTCAGTTCTTGAAACAATACTTGTTGTTTTTCATAGCTTTCTTTTAATTCTACTACGGAAAATTCAACGAGAATTTCATCTCTTTTAGCTGAACCAGTTTCTGATTCAGTTTTTTCATATAGGTAATTTATTATAAACTCGGATAAAAGATGTCTGTCCTTTGTTTTTTTATCAAATGAAGTATTGGAGGATGAACACCGATAAATAGCACGATAGTTTCTATTATCATCTTTGTGTGAACGTATAATCCAGTTCTTTTCACACCAGAAATTTATGAGTGTTTTTAATTTGTCAAGACTAATCTCTTTTTTTATTTCAATTTCTGCTTGTTCACGTAATTCTTTCAAGTTAAATAACTTCTCTTCTTCATTAAACTGTGTGAGGAGGAAATCTTCCAAACAGTTGTATAGTCTGGTGATTTCAAGAGAACGGTTTCGCTGCTCTTTTTTGATTATATAAGCAGTGAGATCCTGATTGTCGGCCAATATCTTTTCGTCACGGAGTAAAGTTATTATCTGGATGACTTCATCATTGGGGATACCTAAATGATCGGAGATATAATCAATACGGGCCTCCGGTGCTTCATCATTTGCATACTTTCGACTTTTGGTTGATATGAGCTTTTTAATGATGCGAATAGCTTGCGTTTTTTGTTTTTCATTGAAGCGAGGAGACAGGTTAATTTTATCAATAGCTTCCTGAACTGTATTTGCCAATATACTGTCGGCAAATACACGTGGAATATTTTGTCCACGGCGTAAATATCCGGATTCTTCAAGTGCTGCTATGGCCGTGGTCACACGAGTTTCTATGTTGGTGACATTCTCATCCCATCCGGCTCTACGAGCTATCTCTAAAGCTGACTGCGAAACAGTCGGGCGCAAGCGAGTGTTATTTTTTATAGCTTTCCAGACCTGTTGTATTTCTCCGATATGTAACTTCGTTTGATTAAGCAGGATGAAATGCTTTGTTAAATCTTCTTCGTCAAAAAGAATATAACAAGAGGCTTCGATATTCTCGTCTCGGCCAGCTCTGCCCGATTCCTGTACATAATTCTCAAGTGAATCGGATATTTCATAATGGACTACGAGTCCTACATCTTTTTTGTCTACTCCCATTCCGAAAGCAGAAGTGGCTACCATAATTTGTACGATGCCGGAGATGAAATCGTTTTGGTTTTCTGTTTTATCCTTAATGTCCATTTTTCCATGGAAAGCTCTAACGGAAAAACCGTCTTGCTTTAAACGCGCTGCGAGGGTGGAAGCTGTTCTTGTGCGTGCTACATAAATAATTGTCGGGCATTTCTTTAACTCAATAATCTCCCTTAGACACGTATATTTCTCTTCTTGCTGACTTTTTTGGAATACTTGATATTCAAGGTTGGTCCGGTAACTGTTGGAGCGAAATAATTCTAACTGTATATTTAGCTTTTCTTTGAAATAAATGGAAATATCCTCAATCACTTCCTGTTTGGCTGTTGCTGTGAAACAAGAGACGGGTATTGGTTGTACCAAACCTTTTTTCAGTTGTAGTTGTCTGATATAATCACCTATGTAGAGATAGTCAACACGGAAATCTTGTCCCCATGAAGAAAAACAATGTGCTTCATCAATTACAAAACGAACAATTTTACGTCCCAATAATAATCTTTCAATTGATTTTGACCGTAATGATTCGGGAGATATATAAAGAATGGAAGCAGTTCCGTTTTCAACTCTTTCAAAAGATTCAGAACGTTCTATAGGATCAAGCAAACCATTGATAGTGACTGCATCTGTAATGGAATATTTTCGTAGGTTGTCCACTTGATCTTTCATTAAAGACTGTAGAGGAGAAATAACTACTGTGAGTCCTTTAACTAATTCTCCACTCATTAATGCCGGGACTTGAAAAGTGATAGATTTTCCTCCTCCTGTAGGGAAGATTGCGAGGAGTGATTTACCTTTTAAAGCAGCTTTTACTGCGTCTTCTTGCAAAGATTGATTGTTGTAAGTTCGATAAGAATCAAAACCAAAGAAAGTTTTTAATCCTTTATGTGCGTCAAAAACCTGATTACAAAAATCACATCCAGTCAAGCAAGGAGTATTACGTAATGCATACATGATTGACTCTACTTTCGGGTGCGAATGCAGTACCCAAGGTGGGGTAATAGAGTAGCGATCTTTACAATTGATTAGGGCAAGGCAATAAGCTAATTCGACAGGAGATTGGTTGATATAGTTTGTAAGTGGGGCATACTTACATAAATCACCGTCAAATCTGCGGTTTATGATAGCATCTAAATCCTCCTGCTGCTTTTCGTAGTTATAAGTAATATAATCAAAAAAGTAACCGAACTCTTTGGTATGATATAATAGTGCAAAATAGATATCCTTTAAATCTTTGTCCAGACAATTAAATGCTTCTACCTCAGAGAGGAATAGCTCTTGTGCTTTGATTGAATCATTTAGTGGGTTGCTGAGGCTTTCTGTTTGTAATTTGTCGTCTTTCAATAAATGATGGTAAGGTCTTGCCGGAAATAATAAAGGCGAGAGATAGAGAGTGTCTATTACTTTGGGGTGTTTGTATCCGACTTGCGCAAATAAAGGCGAAATATATTGAAGATCATGATTCAAGATGTTATGTCCGCCTATATATTCTGTTTGTGCAATGAATTGCATTAAATCTTTGGGCGAGTTGCAATGAAAAGAAGCTCCGTCATGGCGAATAGCTCCTATATCCAAAATCTGACGATTAGTTGGATTAATTTCAAGGTCAATAAAGGTGATATTTGTCATGCCTGTTTTTTTTAATCAACTGTTCAAAGATAATACTAATTTACAAAAGTATAATGAACTTCATAGAATAAATATTTGTTTAATTTATAAATTACTGTGATAGGATTAAAAATAATCCCACTAATCTGTGTAATCTCTCGTTAAAAAGTTACTTTTGTAGCGAGAAACAGTAGAAAGCAAAAACGAATATGGCACAAGGTTCCCGTCAAATACAATCGCAGGCGCAACAGCAGATACAAACGCTCTCGCCACAGCAGATTCTGGTCGTGAAGTTGTTGGAGCTTCCCGCAGTCGAGCTGGAAGACCGTATCCATGCTGAACTATTGGAAAATCCGGCGCTTGAAGAAGGCAAAGAAGACGCTGCTACAGATGAATATGCCGATGGCGTCAGTCCGGAAGAAGGCATGGATAACGATGCCAATGATTATGATTCTTTAAGTGATTATCTCACCGAAGACGATATCCCCGACTATAAATTGCAGGAAAACAACCGCTCGAGGGACGAGCAGGCGGAAGATATTCCTTTCTCCGACGCCACCTCTTTTTATGAAATCCTGAAAGAACAACTCCGTGAACGTAACCTGACCGAGCACCAGTGCGAACTGGTGGAATATCTGATCGGTTCGTTGGACGATGACGGACTGCTCCGTAAATCGCTGGAAAGTATCTGTGACGAACTGGCTATCTACGCCGGTATCGAATCTACGGAAGAAGAACTGGAAGAGGCTCTGTGCATCCTGCAGGATTTTGACCCGGCAGGTATCGGAGCACGCAACCTTCAGGAATGTCTGATGATACAGATTCTGCGCAAGAAGAGCGAAGAGAAGAAGCCGTCACCGATATTGAACCTGGAAGAGCGCATCATCAGTGACTGTTATGAAGAATTTACCCGGAAGCACTGGGAGAAAATCATTAAGAAACTGGATGTCAGAGAAGAGACTTTCAATGAGGCGATTGCCGAAATAACCAAGTTGAATCCCCGTCCGGGTGCTTCGCTCGGAGAAACCATCGGAAGAAACCTACAGCAGATTGTTCCCGATTTTCTGGTGGATACCTACGATGACGGAACGATTAACGTAAGCCTGAATAACCGCAATGTTCCCGAACTCCGGATGAGCCGCGACTTTACCGAGATGGTGGAGGAGCATACCAAAAATAAGGCGAACCAGTCCAAAGAGTCGAAAGAAGCCATGATGTTCCTGAAACAGAAGATGGATGCGGCACAAGGATTTATCGATGCGGTGAAGCAGCGGCAGAATACATTGATGACTACCATGCAGGCGATTATCGACTTACAGCGTCCTTTCTTCCTCGAAGGCGACGAGTCATTGCTGAAACCGATGATTCTCAAAGATGTGGCAGAACGTACCGGACTGGATATCTCTACGATTTCCCGTGTCAGTAACAGCAAATACGTACAGACCAACTTCGGCATCTATCCGCTTAAATTCTTCTTCAGCGATGGCTATACGACGGAAGACGGAGAGGAAATGTCCGTACGCGAGATACGTAAGATTCTGAAAGAATGCATTGACGGAGAAGACAAAAAGAAACCGCTGACAGATGACGAACTGGCGGATATCCTGAAGGAAAAAGGCTATCCTATCGCCCGCCGTACGGTGGCGAAATACCGTCAGCAGTTGAATATACCGGTGGCAAGACTGAGAAAGTGAGTTTAAAGTATTAACTATAAAGTATTAAGTATTAGGTGCTGATGGATAAAGAAAAAGAGCATATCATAGCGGATAAAACAATGTTGCGGGTGGCACGGGTCACCTCCATCGTGTTTACTCCATTTTCTATACCGTTTCTGGCGTTTCTGGTGTTATTCCTGTTTTCTTATCTCCGTATCATGCCGATACTTTATAAGGGAATTGTGTTGGGAATCGTTTACTGCTTCACCATACTGACGCCCACCATCACCATTTTCCTGTTCCGGAAGATCAACGGGTTTGCCCGTCAGGAACTGAGTGAGCGTAAGAAACGTTATGTACCTATCCTGCTGACTATCATTTCGTATGTGTTCTGCCTGCTGATGATGCGGAAACTGAATATTCCCTGGTATATGACCGGAATCATTTTTGTTTCCCTGGTGATATCGATCATCTGCATTCTGGTCAATCTGAAATGGAAACTGAGCGAACACATGGCGGGGATGGGCGGTATTATCGGCGGACTGGTTTCGTTCAGTGCGCTGTTCAGCTATAATCCGGTAGTGTGGTTGTGCCTGTTTATTCTGATTGCAGGCATATTGGGCTCGGCGCGGATTGTGCTGGGGCATCACACCTTGGGCGAGGTCCTTTCCGGTTTTGTAGTCGGGCTGGTCTGCTCTTTTTTGATACTCCATCCGGCGTACAACCTTATATTCAGAGTATTTTTATTTTAAAAACAATATAAATCCTAAAAACTAATTATTATGAACTTTCCACAGAACTTGAAGTACACGAATGAACACGAGTGGATTCGCGTAGAAGGAGACATCGCTTACGTAGGTATCACAGATTACGCACAGGAACAATTGGGCGATATTGTATTCGTTGATATTCCTACCGTAGGAGAAACGTTGGAAGCCGGAGAAACTTTCGGAACGATTGAAGTGGTAAAGACCATTTCCGATCTTTTCTTACCGTTGGCAGGCGAGATACTCGAACAGAACGAAGCTTTGGAAGAAAATCCGGAGCTGGTAAACAAAGATCCTTACGGCGAAGGCTGGCTGATCAAGATGAAGCCTGCTGATGCCAGTGCTGCGGAAGACCTGCTCGATGCCGAAGCATACAAGGCAGTGGTCAACGGCTGAATTTGAATAAACAGTACTTCTGCCTCAATGGAAGCTGACTAAATAGTCGTTAGTAACTCCAACTCTCCTCCTGCTGGAAGGAGGAGTCCCCGTAGGGGGGGGGTAGGTAAATGAATGTATGTAATAACTTTTAGATTAGATGAAAATGACTCCAATTGTAAGTATCATCATGGGTAGCACGTCCGACCTTCCTGTTATGGAGAAGGCTGCGCAACTGCTGAATGATATGCATGTACCGTTCGAAATGAACGCCCTTTCTGCTCACCGCACGCCGGAGGCTGTGGAAGAGTTTGCCAAAAATGCCCGTAGCCGTGGCATTAAAGTAATCATCGCTGCTGCCGGAATGGCTGCCGCCCTTCCGGGTGTCATCGCAGCCAACACAACGCTTCCGGTGATCGGAGTACCTGTAAAAGGCTCTGTGCTCGACGGTGTAGACGCTCTGTACTCCATCATTCAGATGCCTCCGGGCATTCCTGTGGCTACGGTTGCTATCAATGGAGCGATGAATGCGGCTATCCTTGCCATTCAGATGCTTGCGTTGAGCGATGCGGCATTGGCTGAGGCTTTTGCTGCTTACAAAGAAGGACTGAAAAAGAAAATCGTAAAGGCAAACGAAGAACTGAAAGAAGTGAAGTTCGAATATAAAACTAATTAATTGACAATTGACAATTGACAATTGACAATGGGCTGGCGCTGTGGGTGCTTTGTTGAGCTTGTTGTTGATTCTCGATTCTCAATTGTCAATTGTCAACTGTCAATTGTCAATTGAAAAGATGGATTTATTCAATTACTTTCGAAGAGAAACATCCGAAGTAAATATTGGGGCTGTACCTTTGGGCGGCCCCAATCCTATTCGTATCCAGTCGATGACGAACACGTCCACTATGGATACAGAAGCTTGTGTGGAACAAGCCAAACGCATCGTCGATGCCGGCGGCGAGTATGTACGACTGACCACGCAGGGCGTCAAGGAAGCGGAAAATCTGATGAATATCAATATCGGGCTACGAAGTCAGGGATATATGGTTCCGTTGGTGGCCGATGTGCATTTTAATCCGAAAGTGGCCGATGTAGCAGCTCAATATGCAGAAAAGGTACGGATCAATCCGGGCAACTATGTAGATGCAGCGCGTACTTTTAAGAAACTGGAATATACCGACGAGGAGTATGCGCAGGAGATACAGAAGATTCACGACCGCTTTGTGCCGTTTCTGAATATCTGTAAGGAGAATCATACGGCTATCCGCATCGGAGTCAATCACGGTTCCCTATCCGACCGTATCATGTCCCGCTACGGAGACACTCCCGAAGGGATGGTGGAATCCTGCATGGAATTCCTGCGTATTTGTGTGGCGGAACATTTCACGGATGTGGTGATTTCGATCAAGGCTTCCAATACGGTGGTGATGGTGAAGACCGTCCGCTTGCTTGTTGCCGTGATGGAACAGGAGGGAATGTCATTTCCCCTGCATCTTGGAGTGACGGAGGCCGGAGACGGAGAAGACGGACGTATAAAATCTGCCTTGGGCATCGGTGCGCTGCTTTGTGACGGATTGGGAGATACGATTCGTGTGTCGCTTAGTGAGGCTCCCGAAGCGGAAATTCCCGTAGCGCGCAAGCTGGTGGATTATGTTCTGTTGAGGCAGGATCATCCCTATATCCCGGGTATGGAGGCACCGGAATTTAATTATCTTTCTCCTTCGCGCCGCAAGACGCGGGCAGTGCGCAATATCGGGGGCGAACATCTCCCTGTTGTTATTGCTGACCGCATGGATGGGAAGACGGAAGTCAATCCGCAGTTTACTCCGGATTATATCTATGCCGGAAGAACGTTGCCCGAACAGCGGGAAGAAGGAGTGGAATATATTCTTGATGCCGATGTATGGGAAGGGGAGGCCGGAACATGGCCTGCTTTCAATCATGCGCAGTTGCCGTTGATGGGTGAGTGCAGTGCAGAACTGAAATTCCTGTTTATGCCTTACATGGCGCAAACGGATGAAGTGATTGCCTGTCTTAAGGTGCATCCCGAAGTTGTGGTTATTTCTCAGAGCAATCATCCGAATCGCCTGGGCGAGCACCGTGCATTGGTGCATCAACTTATGACGGAAGGTCTGGAGAATCCGGTTGTTTTCTTCCAGCATTATGCGGAGGACGAGGCGGAAGATTTGCAGATTAAGTCCGCCGTTGATATGGGAGCATTGATTTTTGACGGTTTATGTGACGGGATTTTCCTGTTCAATCAAGGAAGTCTGAGTCATGCGGTAGTAGATGCTACTGCCTTCGGTATCTTGCAGGCAGGACGCACCCGTACTTCTAAAACGGAATATATTTCTTGTCCGGGCTGCGGTCGTACGCTTTATGATCTGGAAAAGACAATTGCGCGTATCAAGGCGGCTACCTCACATCTGAAAGGCTTGAAAATCGGCATCATGGGATGTATCGTCAACGGTCCCGGTGAGATGGCGGATGCCGACTACGGCTATGTAGGTGCCGGACGCGGAAAAATCAGCCTTTATAAAGGTAAAGTTTGCGTAGAGAAAAACATACCCGAAGAAGAGGCGGTGGAACGGTTGCTGGAATTTATCCGCAATGATCGGAAAGAACTGGAACTTTAATCAGTTATACTTTTAAATAGTTAAGACAGGAGTTGCTTTAAGTTTGCTTAAGGCAACTCCTGTCTTTTATTATAGTATACACAAACATTTATCCGTACAAGGGGAAGATAACCACCCGGGATTAATAGTAGGAGAACCGTTCATTAGGCTATTATGTAGGTTAGATTAATGTATTCTGTCAGTAAGAAGAAGTCATTTCACGTACATGGGTCCATCAGTCCACGTACGTGATCTATTGGGTTCATGTACGTGAACCGAACGGTCCACGCACGTGAAACGAATACATGAAACGTACTAAATATATTAGTCAAACCTTGTTAGCTTGTTAAGGTTACTATGCTATGGCTTAATGCAGGCGGCATACATTAAGTTATATATGGCATAAACAACGCATATTCACGCTGAAAATGGAGTTTTTAACACATGCAGATAATGCTTCTGAATAGTCTGTTTTATAGTTGTTAATCAGCGTGTTAATCCTGTTTCTTATTAAAAGCAGGTGATAATAGAAACCAGAAAAAGTTCTATTATCACCTTATTATCACCACCTATTATCACCATTACTGCCTTAATAATAAGGAGCTTATCCTTTAAAAGTGACAAGTGACAATAACAAAGTGTTTTATTAACTCTAGTGAGAGACGGTTGGAAGCCTAAGGGCATTTTTCAGCCATTGCATACAGCGCATGACGAAAGATTCGTGATGCAGGTTTTTGGTTTGTTCTTCTATCTGTATTTCCATCTTTCGCTGCAATTCTTCCAGCAATGCTTTTCTTGTTTTCCGTATTATTTCCTGTTCTTTTTCATGTGTTATTTCTTGTTCGTCCTTCGAATGCCTTTTCTGATTATCCCGAAGCATGTCAAGTTGGTCGTGCAATATTTTGTTTTTCAACTGCAACCTTTGGCATAATTCATCATAATCCCGTATTTTATGTTCTAATATATCCCGTTCCATTTTTAGCCGGAGATTGACAGACTCTTTGGCTGTAAACGCTCCGTTATTAATCTTGCGTCGCAATTCGCATACGATAGAACGGAATTCTATTGCTATTTCTTCCGGTGTTTGCTTGTGAAAGTCAGCCAGACGTTTTAGCTTGTGTCCTTTTACGATGGAGCAGAAGATGCTACGCCTTTTGTTATCTATAATTTGCAGTGCCAATGCTTTAACGACTATCGGGTAGAGGTTGAAACATTCGCTCTGCAAGCGGATGTAGAATTCTGCTTCTTCATATTTGAGCATCTCGTTCCTGATAGCTTTATCCATATTCCGGATGAGCTTTTCGTGATTGGTTCTTTTAAGTGCCAGTGTTTCTTCTAAATCCATATCGCTTTCGTTGTTTTGATTGTCTTCTAAAAACGACTGGGCGTCCATGCACTCTCCTTAAAAAAAGGATGTGGGGTTGGGGTAAAAAAAGGAAAGGCACGGACGCTGTTGTCGTTTCACTATCCACACATAGGTGTTGGCTAGACCCTATCAAGAATAGTGATAAACAACAGACATCCATGCCAATTTTATATATAGGGATTCTATATAACAATTAGCATGGAATATCTGTTGCATCACTTCTCCTTGATTTTAAAAGTAAGCCAACTTTATGTGCGAAGAAGTAATACGTTTATATTCCAATATTTATAAAAAACACCTTTCTCCTACATTCACGTCACGCTGACGGGGAGAAAGGTGTATGCAAAGATAAGTGTTTATTCTGAAATCTCAACGAAAAGCGGGGATTTCTTCACATACGACTATCTCCATGCCACGATAGACGACCATTATTTTGTGGAGCGTCGTTGTGCCGATGGCTTTTTGTACTGTTTCGCTGGCGGCATAGCTGAATCGGATTCAAGCAAGTATCCTGCTTCGAGAAGGAAAAATTAAAGTTTGGCCGTTGGCTGGATGTGGTGGATTATGAGTTATTGATTTAGTTTTCTGGTGACTTATCATTCATTTTTTCTTCAAGTAGTTTGAGTAGTTCGTTGCAAGCAGTATCCATGTATTCTTTGCCTTCTTCTGCCAAAACATCCGGATTATAAGGCAGTTTCACAGAATTGGGAATGATATCACAGCTTACTTCACATCCATCTGACAAGTATTGAATATAAATACAGAATGGGAAATCAAAAGTATTATCGCCTGCATATCGGCAATGATTAAAATGAAAAGTTACTGCATCATATTTTAGCTTAAAGTAGTCAACCAGAGATTTCTTGGATAAACGTATGATATCCTCTACAAAGCCATACTCTTTTGACTTAGTATATAAAATGTGTGACTGGATAATTGGCTCATCAGGATTGGGTGTATTTATTTTTCTAGCCATGTTCCAAGTGGGAGTGTTGGTTATAAATGTTCTGTCAAATAGCTTTTGGAGTCCACTGATCTTTTGCTCCACATAAACGGCCAATTCAAAAAAAGCACTTCTTGCCTGTTCTACGGAACGGCTGCTTTTTTCGATAGCCTTATCTGAGTATCTACGCTGTAACATCGCTATTTTCTTTTCGAAATCACCTTCTTCCTCTATGCTTTCTCCCTTGGCGGCTTTGATTGCGAGTGTCAGACTGCGTATCAAGCAACTGCTCAAATAGTTGACGAATGGTAATATATCATTCAAAGTGGCATTAGCACCATCTGAAGGGGTTAATCCTGCTTCTACATCACATTGATGGAGGATGTTCAGATAGTTGGATTTATCTTCGGAGTGAATAACGATCATCGGATATCCATAACGGTGCAGCACAAAGTTTACTAATAAACGGGCAATGCGTCCGTTGCCATCTTCGAAGGGATGAATGCGGATATAACGGTAATGAAGCAACGCAGCCAATTCAACAGGAGTCAGTATTCCTTTGTCTGCTTCCAGGTTGTACCAGTCTACCAAACTCGTCATAAATGCCGGAGTTTCTTCGGGCGAAGCATAACTGAAAACTTCTCCTGTTGCGGTCAGTACGGAATTGGGGCGTGATTTATATTCGCCTACTTTTATCTGCATACGGATGTCTTGTCCGTCGGGTGTTTTGGCGTTCTTCCAATAGTCCTGCACAAGGATGGTACGGTTCAACTCGCGAATAAAACTTTCAGTCAGCGGACGTTCTTTGTCCTGCGCCTCTTGCTTTATCATTTCCAGTCCTACGTTGTGAGCTTTCATCTCTTCATAATCTTTCAAGCTGGCATTACCCGAAGTTTCACCGAACATTAATAATAGTTTTGTTTGTCCGTATGTCAGTGTATTTCCTTCCAAGTGGTTAGAGTTATAATTAAACTCTAACTTGAATTTATCATTCCAACGTTTCAGGTCCTCAGGCTTAAGAGGCTGAAGCGATTTCCATTCGCTATATAATTGTTTTATATTACTTATTCCCATTTATATATGTGGGGCTGTGCCCATTTTTTTGTTTAGATACAAAAATAGGAAACTTTCTTTATATGCCAATCCCTTGAACGATATTTATTTGGAGATTGGCTATGGCATCTTCTTTTGCAACTTTGTTGCACGAATCATTCGCTACCTTTGCAGCAGATAAAAAAGAAAGAATGATTATGGGACATTGTAGTTGTTGCGCACATACACACGAATGTGCACCCGAAAAACATATTGAAAAGAAAGAATCAATATTCGCTGAATATTGGAAAGTGGGACTTTCATTTATCCTGTTGATAAGTGGAATCATCATGAACGCTCTGGAGTTACCTTTCTTCCGTGAAGGATATTTCTCTCTGATATGGTATGTCGTGGCTTATCTTCCGGTCGGCCTGCCCGTTATGAAAGAGGCTTGGGAGAGTATGAAGGATAAGGACTATTTCAGTGAGTTTACGCTGATGTTTGTAGCTACGCTTGGAGCGTTTTATATCGGTGAATATCCGGAGGGAGTAGCGGTGATGTTGTTTTACTCCGTCGGAGAACTGTTTCAGGAAAAGGCTGTTGATAAGGCGAAGCGTAATATCGGAGCTCTGCTGGATGTCCGTCCGGAAGAAGCGGCAGTAGTCAGAGATGGACGTGTCGTTATTGAGAATCCTCAAAACGTAAAAGTAGGAGAAACAATTGAAATAAAGACAGGAGGAAGAGTTCCTTTGGATGGAATGATGCTCAATGAGGTAGCTGCTTTCAATACGGCGGCATTGACAGGTGAGAGTGTGCCCCGAAGTATCCGGATGGGTGAGGAAGTACTTGCCGGAATGATTGTTACCGATAAAGTAATCCGTATCAAGGTGATCAGACCTTTTGATAAAAGTGCTCTTGCCCGTATTCTGGAACTTGTTCAGAATGCCTCCGAACGCAAAGCACCGGCAGAACTGTTTATCCGTAAATTTGCCCGTGTTTATACTCCGATTGTGATAGGGCTGGCGGTTCTGATTGTTTTACTGCCGTTTATTTATTCCTTGATCACTCCCCAGTTCTTATTTACTTTTAATGACTGGCTGTACAGGGCTTTGGTCTTTCTTGTGATTTCATGCCCGTGCGCTTTGGTGGTCAGTATTCCGTTAGGATACTTCGGAGGCATCGGGGCAGCTTCCCGGTTGGGAATTTTATTTAAAGGTGGAAATTATCTGGATGCTGTTACGAAGATTAATACAGTCGTGTTTGATAAGACGGGAACCCTTACCAAAGGTACGTTTGAAGTACAGTTTTGTAACTGTGAATCCGGTGTATCCGAAGAAGAATTAATCCGGATGATAGCCTCGGTAGAAAGCAGCAGTACACACCCCATTGCTAAGGCTGTGGTGAATTATGCCGGACAGCGGGATATCGAACTTTCCTCTGTAACCGACAGTAAGGAGTATGCAGGTCTCGGACTGGAAGCTGCCGTAAATGGAATTCAGGTTTTGGCAGGTAATGGGCGTTTGCTTTCAAAATTTCAGATAGAATATCCACCCGAACTTCTTTCCATCACAGATACGATCGTTATCTGTGCGATAGGAAACAAGTATGCCGGTTATCTGCTATTATCCGACAGTCTGAAAGAGGATGCAAGGATCGCCATCCAGAACCTGAAAGCATTGGGAATTCAAAACATTCAGATATTATCCGGTGATAAACAAAGTATTGTTAGTAACTTTGCAGAGAAGCTGGGTATTTCGGAAGCCTATGGTGATCTGCTCCCCGACGGAAAAGTGAAGCATTTGGAAGAATTGCGCCAACATACGGAGAACCAGGTTGCCTTTGTGGGTGACGGTATGAATGATGCTCCGGTACTGGCTTTAAGTAATGTAGGTATTGCCATGGGCGGACTAGGCAGTGATGCGGCTATTGAAACGGCTGATGTGGTGATACAGACCGACCAGCCTTCCAAAGTGGCTGAAGCGATAAAGGTAGGAAAACTGACACGAAGGATTGTATGGCAGAACATTTCACTGGCATTTGGAGTGAAACTGCTGGTATTGATTTTGGGAGCCGGTGGACTGGCTACACTTTGGGAAGCTGTTTTCGCCGATGTTGGTGTAGCACTGATTGCTATCATGAATGCCGTAAGGATACAGAAAATGATAAAATAAAAGAATATGGAAGAAAAAGTTTATCTGGATAAGTTGGCAAAAAGAGACATCAAGCCGACGGCTATCAGACTTCTCATATTGAAAAGTATGATGGAAGCGGGGCGTGCCGTGTCTCAGCTTGATCTTGAAACGTTGCTGGATACGGTTGATAAATCGACTATATCCCGTACAATCACGCTTTTTTTGTCTCATCATCTGATACATAGCATAGACGACGGAAGCGGTTCGTGGAAGTATGCCGTTTGCGATGATTCCTGCAACTGTGTCCTGAAAGACTTGCATTCACATTTTTATTGCGAGAAATGCCATCGGACATTTTGTTTGGAAAAGATTCATATTCCGGTTATCGACTTACCGAAAGGATTCACTTTGCATAGTGTGAATTATGTAGTAAAGGGGGTGTGTGCGGAGTGCTCAAAAGTGTAGGATTAATTGCAGACAAGCAGTAATGGTAAAAGAAAAACACCGGAACTCGAACGGAAAAATATCGTTGAGTTCCGGTGTTTATTATATTAATGATACTGGTTAGTCAATATTGGGATTCAGAGAATGCCAGTCTTTGATTGCCGGGATGATACCCATTTCAATCACTTCATCACGAAGCTTGCACAAATGTTCGTAGCTCTTTTCCAGTTCTTCTTGTTCGGAAGGAGATCCGGCCACTTCTTTGTAAGTAACGCCATCTTTTGTAATGGAAGTTTCCATAGCCATCATGATGTGGTCGAACTTACCATTGGAAACATAAGTACCGGCAGGCCAGCGGAACGGTTGTCCACCCATTGCGGCAGCGATCATTTCGATAGAAAGATAAGCCGGGCTTTGGAAAGAAGAACGGCCACGAAGATCGATGATATGTTTGCCACCCTGTATGACACGTACTTTTAATGCTTCCCATTCTGTCAGCGGAAGACGGGTAGTTCCGATGAAATCAGTCAGCGGTTCGCCTTTTACTTTGGTAGTTGAGGCGAATACGGCCATCTGTTCTCCATGTCCGCCATACGTACGGCAGTTTTGAATGTCGGAAGCGGGAATATGGAAATATTTCACCAGTTCATTCTGTAGACGGGTGCTGTCCAGTGCTGCCAGTGTAGAAACCTGGGATGGTTTCAGACCGGAATATAGCAGTGTGATCAATCCTGTGATATCAGCAGGGTTAAAGATGACAACGATATGTTTTACATTCGGACAGTATTGGCGGACATCTTTACCGAACTGAGCGGCAATTTCAGCATTTCCTTTCAACAAGTCTTCACGGGTCATGCCTGCTTTGCGGGCTGCACCACCGGAAGATACGATATAAGAGGCTCCTGTCAATGCTTCTTTAATATCGGAAGTATAAGTCAGATTCACGCCTTCGAAACCGCAGTGATATAATTCTTCTGCCACGCCTTCCAGAGCGGGTGCGAAAGGATCATATAGACAAATATTCGGAGTGAGTTTCATCATCATAGCTGTTTGAGCCATATTGGAGCCGATCATTCCGGCTGCTCCTACAATCGTAAGTTTCTCGTTGGTTAAAAATTCCATAATTATATATGTTTAAAGATGAATAATCTGTTCTTGCTTATTACCGCTACAAAGATAACGACTTAATCGGATGATTGTTCATTGAAAATAGTTTTGTTTGATAACGAAAAGTTATACCTGTCTGATGAAAGGGATGTGCCTAAAATAGATTATCTTTGCAGAGGATAAGAAACTTTCCTGTATCAATATGAATGACACCACCAAGTAGAGATATGGAAAGTTGCTGGAAATGATTTGGCGACAATGTAATTGTGCTGAACTTCTGTGCATTTCATCAAACAACTTTGTACGAATATAGAATAGGCAAATACTATTCAATTATAGTATCTACTCATGTTTTTTACAATCTCTTTAATTTGTTCTTTGAGTGATGTTGGAGACAATACCTCTATTTCATCACCATGCGATAATAGTTCTTGGCAAAAATCATAGGTCGGCTTTAATAAATACTCAAAAATGGAATAGCTTTTGGTCGTTTCAACTTCACTTTGCGAGTGATGCAAGGGCAAAGCTTTAATATATTGACATTTTTTGCCATATACTTTAATTCGGATTTTATCAATGTTACAAATTTCATCTACGACAATACCGAAACTAAACTCAAAATAACTTTGTGGATCAAAATCTGATGGATAATTAAACGTTATATCCGTAACTTGTAAGTTCTGAATACGATCGAGCGCATAAATCATTATAGTATCATAATAAGGACTGCGGGCTATGATATACCAGCGTTGTTTGAACACTTTCACACAGAATGGTTCAATTGTAAATGTATTAGCTTCTTCTTTCCAATAACTCTGATAAGTAATCTCAATAATCCGGTTTTCCAGCATTGCTTCAATAATTGAGGATAAATATTGTTTTCCGGAGGGGATATCCTCAAACAAGATTCTTTGTTTAAGACGATGGCTTTCGTTAGCTAAGTTATTTATGGCAAAGGTGTTAAGTAACCATTTTTTTATCTTGTCTTTATCGATATCATCGGCATTTTCTATGTAATAATAGTAACCAGCTCGTTTGTTACATTCAATATTGATATCAAACATTGTTTCAATCGCTTTCCGGTGGTTATGGAATGTTCGTAATGGTATTTCTTCTCCGTTACTCATTTCGGTGCGTAACCAGCGCTTATTAATTTCTTCAAATGTAATTTTTCCAGCACGATAAATTGTGTCTATCAACCAAATATATCTGTCAAATAAGCCTTTTGCCATAAAATAAGATTAGTAATTGTATTTATTTTTAAACTATAGTAGAACTCTATGTCCATTCCTATCTATATAATAAGCTTGATTCCCGTGTTTTACCGGAATTAATTGGGCATCTCCACAGCATAGCATTTCATCATATATAAATGGGATCATTATTTCTCCTTCAATGGTAATGCTCCCATATTTCCCTTGAAGGAGAGCTTGAATCCATCCATATTGATCTGACCACGAAATCCAATCATATTCGAATGGAATAATTATCTTTTCGGATATATCAATAACTCCCCATTTTTTTAGAAATTCTACAGCATACAGACCATTCTCCCACAGATAAATTTCCGAATATTTTAGTGGGATCAGAATATTATTATTCAAGTCGATCACGCCCCATTTTCCAGACTCTTCATATGATTCATGCTCTTCAAATCCAATATTGACAGCTATATTTGCTCCTCCGTTATATTTTATATTGTCATATATCGGAGGTATAATAAACTCTCCCTTATCATTTATCAGTCCGCATTTCTCACGACAGCAGGAGTAATTATCAGAGAGAATGGAGTTTTGTACCCAAACTACGGCAGCCTCTTTTATAAAGGGATATGCCGTAGTTATAATTATATTTTCTAAACCCGATTTAGCCATTCTATAGCTTCCGGTATTTGTTGTTTCAAGAAATCATGCCACTTGCCGGGACTAAAATAGCAAGAAGAATGTTTGATGAATATAATATTGATATTATTTTTTGAGTCCAATCTAATCGAGGTTTTCTTAGGATAAGCGTCATTGAGTTTTTCCAGTACATCAATGCCAGTATACTGAACTCCATATTTATCCATTATTTCTTCAAATAAAGTCACTGACTCAACTCCAACAAAAATGCAGTCTGTAGGTTGTAATATGTCAATAATGTGCAGAAAACATTTCCAAGCAATTTTATAGTCATCAATATTGGGACGTTCTTTAGTATCTTTTGAATAATCCATTTGCCTTTGGATGAAATTATAGTATGCGATTTCCGATAATGCTGTTTTGTTATCTGATAGAATACCCCTGTCACACAAGGCCTCCATTATATTGGAATATGTTTTGCTAGACCAAGATTTATTAATTAATACCTCATATAAGCAATTTCTAGTGTGTTCTTTATCTCTTATAAGTAATTCTCTCCTTTTCTCATTATTTTCATCACTATCTTCATTGAGATAGTGAGATTCACCAACTACTAAGAGTTTTCGTTTAGCACATTTATAACCTTTCCCCACCCAAGGGAACCACGTAAGATTTTCAATTTTATCAAATTGAGAATCTAATGATTTGTCTAAAATATTGTTCATGACGCTATAGTTTTAATATCATAATAAACCAACCTATATTTAAAAATATTGAGAGTGAAAGACCTGCAAATCGATCAATGGTATATAGCCAGTTTGCTTCAAATAAAGATACACAGCTGTTACGATATAGCATTCGGAGAGAAACAACATCATCAAAGTTTAAGAATGCGTAGATTGCAGATATAAGTCCAATTACACTACTTCCAATAAATAATATCCAGAGGAAAGTCCAACTTAGGAAATTTTGTATTAGTGAATCATCTAAGCCAGGTCTCCAAATGAGAAAGGCTACTATCAGCAAATATTTTATTATTCCTACACCAGCATTTTTCGTTTGTAAGGTTAATCCTCCAATAAAAACTGCAGATAGTATTAGAAGCTCAAGTAGCCCTTTGTGTGAGATTATTGTTCCATCGTCTTTTATTGGTGGATTACTAAATAGAAATATAGCTATTATCGAAAAAATAATGCAAAATATAACTCCTTCAAAATTGGCAATAATCCACGATATAAATGTTTTCATAATATCCTACTTTAATAATTCAACATAAAAAATCACCTTTCGTATAATTTCCATTTCCGGAGTAATTACTACTCCATTTCCATTTCTAACTATTTTCAGAATTACTTTAATTTGTTTTGTCATAGTTGATTAATTTAATTAACCGATATTTATCGGATTATCGATGTTCCGGTTGCCTAAAAAGAAAAAAGGACGCAACACTATCTTTTCTCTATTTTTCGGTTAGGCTCTGGTAAGCCCGGAATCAAAATAGGTAAAACAGTCTGCGCCCTTAGAGGGTACAAACCTGCTTCGACCAATATTTTAGATTCCTTGTTTAATTTACCAGATTTAACCGAATCAAATAATAGTCCGCAAGTTATGCTATATGTCTTTAAATAATCTATTTCTTTTTTGCTGTTTCTTTAGTTCATTTACAAAATTACAAAAACTATTTGAATCAAGAAATAAATCGATAAGATATATCGCAGACTGTTATGTTCGCAAAATAACAACCATGATATGCCAATTCGTTTCACAGGATGCTTGTTTTTACAGAATTATGTGTGTCTTTATGAGGCGGTAGTTTACGTTGCAGGGCAAAGGTTGTGCAAGGCTTAGAACATATAAGATTTCTGGTAAAATACTCTTTGGATAGAGTACGACAGTACGATTTTTATCAGAACCGCTTGCAGCTTGGTCATGTTTGTTCGTTAAGAGTTCGGAACAACCTTAGCCCCTTCAACGAAAATGCCTGACTCCACTTTTCTCTGATTATCGCATAAATCGCTCTTTTACAACCTTCTTTCTGAGCTCTGCTTTTAGTCTCGTTTTTATTTCTTATCTTTGTTCGTTATATAATAAATAGATAAAAGTATGAGTATCGAATTAGGAAAATTCAACCAACTCGAAGTGGTAAAGGAAGTCGATTTCGGTTTGTATCTCGACGGAGGAGATGAAGGTGAAATCCTGCTGCCCACCCGTTATGTACCCGAAGACTGTAAGGTAGGGGATATGTTGAATGTATTTCTTTATCTGGATATTGACGAAAGACTGATTGCCACGACACTGACTCCGTTGGTGCAGGTAGGGCAGTTCGCCTGTCTCGAAGTCTCTTGGGTGAACCAGTTCGGGGCATTCCTCAACTGGGGATTGATGAAAGACTTATTTGTACCCTTCAGTGAGCAGAAGATGAAAATGCAGGTGGGAAGATCCTACGTGGTCCATGCTCATGTGGATGAGGAAAGTTATCGTATTGTAGCTTCGGCGAAGGTAGAACGCTACCTGTCGAAAGATATGCCCGATTATGCTCCGGGTGCGGAAGTGGATATTCTGATCTGGCAGAAGACGGACTTGGGTTTCAAAGCGATTATAGACAATAAGTATAGCGGATTGCTGTATGAAAATGAAATATTCCGTGCATTGGAGACCGGTATGCAGATGAAGGCGTTTGTGAAACAGGTACGCGAAGATGGTAAGGTGGACCTGATACTTCAGAAACCGGGATTTGAGAAAGTCGATGATTTCTCGAAGACACTGTTGGAGTATATTCGGGAACATGGCGGACGGATCAATCTGAACGATAAAAGTCCTGCGGAAGATATTTACGATACCTTTGGTGTCAGCAAGAAAACTTTTAAGAAAGGTGTAGGTGACTTGTATAAGAAACGATTGATTTCTTTGCATGAGAACGGCATCACTTTGGCAGAATCCTAAACAGAATAGGGAAATCCCTATGCAGGAATAGAGAGAATCATTGGGGTGGGGAGTTTTCTCACCCTATTTTTGTGATATCAGTTAAAGATAATAATTTTAAAAACAGATAAGCTATGCGTAAGATAATAATAAGTTTCTGTATTTTGCTCGCTGCCCTTTCTTTAAAAGCGCAGCCTGTCAGCGGAATCCGGATTGATGGCGGAGATACTCCGATTCTTGTTTATTTTGGCGGAAGGCAGATGTGTTATCCTACTACTACTTGTTTCGTTGCCAATCTGAAACCGGGAAATTATACCATTGAAGTGTACGCTTCCCGCCCGACTCGCCCGGGAGAACGTGTATGGAAAGGAGAACGGTTGTATAATGACCGCGTTTACTTTAACGGAAACGAAGTAAAAGATATCATTGTAGAAGAACGTGGAGATATCCGTCCGGGCAGACCCGGAAGACCGGGAAACGGTCAGGGTGGACACCGTCCGGACTATAACCGCTACGACAGAGTGATGAATGACCAACTTTTCAAGAAGTTCTTTGATAGTGTGAAGAATGAGCCTTTTGAAAAAGATCGTATGGGGTTGATTACAACTGCATTGGCGAACTCTGATTTTACATCGGAGCAGTGTCTTCAACTGGTGAAGTTCTATACCTTTGATAATGAACGGCTGAAGATTATGAAAATGATGTATCCCAATATTGTAGATAAAGAGGCTTTCTTTACAGTGATCGGTACTCTTACATTCTCCAGTAACAAGACCAAAATGAACGATTTCATCAAGGAATACGAAGGACGCTGATCATACATTAGTTCACTAAAAACGATACGGTTATGAAAAATATACATATAATCCTGTTTTTCACGTTGTGGGTAATACTCGGTAGCTGTTCTACTTATTACGTATCCAACAAGCAAGTGATGGAGGTTCAGCAGGGAATGTCCCGGCAGAATGTAGAAAAAATCTTGGGTAAACCGGATTACAGACGTTTTGACGGAGGTGGCGAGGAATGGGAGTACCACCGGATTTCTTCAGTGCTTTACGGCAACTCGATCAAGATTATTGTATATTTTGCAGATGGAAGAGTTACGGGTATGGATACCTTTAATGGTGATGAAATACTTCTTCCGCCGCCTCCGGTTGTGATGTCTCCTTCCGTTGTTGTAACCAATACGGATCCGGTTCGTCCGCCACGCTATGAAGAAAGTCCCCGTCGCAGAACACTTATGATGCGTGATGAGTTTGATCGTTTTCTTAGTGATTTCCGGATGGTGATCATGTCTGATGAGCAGATTAAATATATAGATGACGTTTTGTTGGATTGCAATTTTACTTCTGCCCAGTGCGGAAAGATCATTGATCAGATAAGTGGTTCGGATGCCCAGATGACTGTGATGAAACGTATGTATCCGCAAATTGTGGATAAAGAAAATTTTGCTTCGGTCGTCAATAAGCTCTTTTCGTCTTTTGACCGTGACAAGATGAAGGAATATATCCAGGCTTACCACGGTGACCAACGACCGGGAGACGTAGGATATGTACGGCCCAGAGCTATGAGTTCAGCCGATTTTGACCATTTCTTCAATGAGTATAGAGGTAAATCTTTTGAGTCTGACCGTACCAGAATGCTGGATGAAGTTGTACCTCCTTCGGGATTCACTTGTGCCCAATGCCGTAAATTGGTGGATATGTGTACTTTTCAGACAGATAAAAAGAATATGATAAAGAAACTTTATCCGAAAATCGCAGATAAGAAGAACTTCTCCATACTGACGGATGTTTTCACTTTTGAGATGGACAAAAGAGAGATGAGGGAGTTTGCGGAATCTTACGATAGCGGACGTAACTAAAAAAGAATGAAACCATGAAAAGAATTCTATTTATATTGTTAGTCGTGACTGCCAGTACCACTGTAATGGCGGGAATGAGTACCAGCAAGGTACGTAAGGAGACACGTTTCCTTACTGATAAGATGGCATACGAACTGGACCTGAATAATCCCCAATATAATGACGTGTATGAGATTAACTATGATTTCATTTATTCGCTTCGTAATATTATGGATTATGTAGTACGGGGTGATGAGTGGGCATTGGATGATTACTATGAAGCGCTGGATATTCGCAACGATGATCTTCGTTGGGTGTTGAGCGATGCGCAATACCGCAGATTCCTGGGAGCTGAGTATTTCTATCGTCCCATTTATGTCACCGGAGGAAGATGGAGTTTCCGGATTTATATCAATTATCCGAATCGTAGTTTATTCTATTTTGGTGTACCTTATCATTATCGGACTTACTGTGGTGCACATTATCGTCCGCATATTCATCATGTGAGTTATTATCGGGGAAGATATAATAATCTTGTGCACTATCCTACGCCATATCGGGTAAGAGATCAGCGGGTATTCCATTCTTATCGTCGTTCAGACTTCGGTTCTGTACGTTTCCGTCCGAACACTTCCGTTCGTCCGCATAATGCACCTACCCGACCGGGTACTTCGGGACGTCCGGGAACAACGTCACGGCCTAATACATCAGGACGTCCGGGAAATACTTCCCGTCCTCGTCCTGAAACGGACCATAGACCGTCCACTTCAGGCAGACCATCTACATCGGGCAGGCCGTCCACTTCCGGAAGACCTTCCAACTCTGAAAGACCTTCGGTCAATGAACGACCGTCTATTCCAAGGAGACCGTCCACTCCGGGCAGAAATGATAAACCGAACAAGGAAGTAACTCCGGGCAGAGGCCACAACAGAGGTGAAGGAGATCGTCATTCAGGAAGTCGTCCGGGAACGAGTACAAGTACTCCGAATTCTAATCGTCGTCCGGAAACGAATTCAGGGTCTTCGAATTCCAGTCGCCGTCCGACAAGTAGTGGTACGAGCACAAACCGTGGCAGCAGCTCCGGTAGGAACAGCAATTCCGGCAGTAGTTCCAGCAGAGGGAACGTATCCGGCAGATCAACAGAAAGAAGCTCATCTTCAGAAAGTTCGAGAAGCAACAGCAACCGAGGTTCTTCTTCCCGTTCTTCAGAAAGAGGAAGCAGCTCAAGAAGATAAAACCTATTCCTTTATTAATAAATTATTGCTCCTCAGCGGTAGGAGAACTGGACTCCGGCGTTTCGCCGACTAGACTATTCAGGGCGTCGCCCGTAACTTGGATATCGGGGCGGATACTATCCGCCTCGATTTCACTTATTAACCCTTTCTTGGCGAGGCGTCCGGCAATCAGCTTATAATAGCCTTCCATATTCTCTTTTAACCGTCCGTTTTCCGCAAAGGAACTGCGGAAGTGTTTAGGCTTCGGGATAATAGAAGCTAGAAAAATACTTTCTTCGGTCGTGAGTTGCGAAGGGCGTTTGCCGAAATAATAGGCAGAGGCTTCCTGAATACCATAAACCAGCGGTCCCCATTCGGCTATGTTCAGATAAACTTCATACATACGTTCTTTAGAAGTCAGCCTTTCTGTCTCTATCAGCCATACGATGAGTGCTTCTTCCAATTTGCGGGCAAAGTTCTTGTTCCGGTTGAGAAATACGTTTTTTACCAGCTGCATGGTAATTGTGCTGCCTCCTCTGGCGAAACGTTCGACTTGCAGGTCGTAAATCAAAGCTTCACGCATCGCATCAGGCAAAAAGCCCTTGTGGTAGAAAAAAGCTCCGTCCTCACTTTGCATGACAGACATCCGCAGCAATGGAGAAATGCTGTCCAAAGGAGTAAAATGTTCCCATGAAGGTCCGACAGGAAATGTTTTGACCGGTATTCCGTTTTCATAGGCGGTATAGACAAACTCTTCACTCATTTTTGAAAGAGATGTTGCACCATATTCTATTATCCGAAAATCTTTTTCTTTCAATTCGGACTCAAACTTAAGGCTGTCTAGTCGGGCAAAATCGATATCTAACAGAAAATGATAAGCCAGCTCACCACTTGTTTTTATACCTTCCAGATTGCTGAATAAGCCTTTGGGCAAAGAACTGAATAGTTCGTCGGCCGGAAACCATGATTTATCTGTGGCAGCAGTGAAGTGCCATTGATTTTCATTCTTTTCTGCCCGCAGATAAGGATGAAATTTTATTTGGTTGAATAATACCGTCGTCGTACTGTCCAGTTCCAGCGTTTGCTTGCCGATATTCATCTGATACGTGAGTTGTCCGCGATCCAGATGGATCACTTCGGGAGAGAGTGCTTTGTGAAATACATCAAGTCCGCTTACTTTCGCCGTACCGTCAAGTTGCAGTTGGTTTTCGGTACGATTTTCTTTAGTCATACTATAATATAAGGTATCGAAAGTAACTTCTGCTCCAAAACGGCGGTTGATATACGGTAGTGAAACTTTCTTTTGCTCTGTGGCAAAAAGTTCTGCCTGCAGGGTATGTACCTTTCTGTTCAGTTCTCCTGCTGCTTTCCATTGTTGAGTCAGTGTATCTTCTTTTATTTTGATAGTGGACTGAAAGCGATTGTTTTCGATTGTAAAGGTGGGGATATTGACTGTTACGAAATTGCTGTCTTTTCGTTCGGTTATATTAAGTTGAGTCAGTTGACCGTTTTCGGGGAAGAAACCATATATTAAGTTTAATATTCGGTTGATGCGATGGGCGTAATTGGTTTCTATGACCGGCTCTGTGGTTGCTTCCGGGTGGTGTCCGGAGAATAGAAAATCATAGTTGGCTGCACTGTCCCGTTTGATAAAAGCGATTGCCAGTCCATTCATGTGGACGTTGCGGACTTCAATATTTCCTTTCAGCAGTTCCCAAAAATTCAGTCTGACATTGACAGATTGTAGTGTAAGAAGGGTATCCCGTTGGTCGGGAACGATGGAAAGCCCTTGCAGGGTAACTTCGCTACATCCCTTCATCTGTAGATTCTGATAATGAATTTGCAGTCCGTATGTTTGTTCGATATGAGTCGTACGCTTGTTAGTTATGCTTTGCAGAAGCATATTGCGGCTCAAATAGATACTGATAAGGCAGATAAACAAGCCTCCTCCGATTGATAGAAGAAGAATACTTTTTTTGCTGTTCTTTTTCATCTTTTGCCTTTAATAAGTTATTGGCTGCAAAGGTAGATAATATTCTGTTCAACAAGATATAAGCAGTCTTTTTTATTAGTGTGTCCGCTTATGAGCGTACAACTGTTCATTTTCGTACATCTCATTTTTCCTTCTTTGCGCTGACTATTAAGTATTTATCTTTTTGGCATACCCCTTGCATTTATAGAGTCGAAGGCGGGCAACAAAAAAGATGAAAAAAAGTTCAGATAGTTGCAACCATTCCATATAGACGTTCCGTCTAATAAACAGAAGAACAAAAAAAGAAAGTTGAACTAATAAAAAATATACAATTATGAAAACTACAGTATTATTCAGAATGATGGTTTTAGTGGCAATGGTAGTTGCCGGTATCGCTAATACAGAGTTGAAAGCACAGGACAATAACTTCATTACTAATGAAGAGAAAGTAGATGATCTTGTTGTTTCGAAGGTGATTTACAGACTGGATGGTTCTCTCTATCGTCACATGAAATATGACTTTACTTATGATGATCAAAAGAGAGTAACAGCTAAAGAAGCTTTCAAGTGGGACTCATTCACTGAAAAATGGATTCCGTATTTCAAGATCGATTATACTTATTCTTCTAATGAAATCACATTGGTATATGCACGTTGGAATAATTCTCACAGAGCTTATGATGATTCTGTAGAAAAGAGTGTTTATGAACTGAATGATGCTAATATGCCGATCGCGTATATGAACTACAAGTGGAATGACTATAAATGGATTGAAGAATCAGCCGGCAACTGGGCTATGAATATACAGACTCCGGTAACAGATGAAGCAGACTTGCTGCTTGCCGGAAGATAACAATACCGGGGATTGTGAAATTCTCTTTCTCTCTTAAGGTTTTAACAAACGAAAACGGTGGATTACCCAAACGAGGGAATCCGCCGTTTTTTATTGTATCTGTCTGAAAGCGATGCTGTTTACTAGGTTATTCTATTTAATGAGCGGCAGATATTCTCCATATCCTTCTTCTTTCATTTTTTCTTTCGGGATAAAACGCAGCGAAGCACTATTGATACAATACCGCAATCCGCCTTTGTCCTTTGGCCCGTCTGTAAATACATGTCCTAAATGCGCATCTCCTGTCTTGCTGCGTACTTCTGTCCGTATCATTCCGTGAGTAGTATCTTTCTTCTCTGCGATCAGCTCTTTCTGAATCGGTTTGGAAAAACTGGGCCATCCACAACCGGAATCAAATTTGTCTGTGGAAACAAACAACGGTTCTCCGGTGGTGATATCTACATAAATGCCGGGGCGGTGTTCATTCCAGAACTCGTTATGGAAAGCCGGCTCTGTGGCATTTTTCTGAGTCACTGCATACTGTTCGGCAGATAATTTCTTACGGAGAGTGGCATCATCCGGTTTTTGATAAGTTGCGGTCTTGGGAGCATTCGCTTTTCGTGCCATTTCAAATAAAGCCGGATTGATATGGCAATATCCGCCCGGATTCTTATCCAGATAATCCTGATGATAGACTTCTGCCGGATAAAAGTTTGTCAACGGTTCCACTTCAACGGCAATCGGTTTGTTGTATTGAGTGGCTAATGCCTGGATCGCCTGATTGATGGTGGGGAGATCGGCTTTATTGATATAATATATACCGGTTCTGTACTGTGTACCCCGATCATTTCCCTGTCGGTTGAGGCTGGTCGGATCGATTGTCTGAAAATAGAGGTTGAGCAATAAACTCAGATTTACTTCTTCCGGATCATAAACAACCTTCACTGTTTCGGCAGCATTTGTCTTGCCCGAACACACCTGTTCATAACTGGGATTGGCAACGGTGCTGTTGGCATATCCCACCTGAGTACTTTCTACTCCTCTGATTTGTTTCAGGAAGTGTTCGGTTCCCCAAAAACATCCTCCTGCAAAATAAATTTCCGCTTGACTTTTCATTGGTTTTGCAATTCCTAAAAATACATTACTAATTGTTAGAATCACTGCGATGATTATATGTTTCATAACTGTTGGTTCTTTCTATAGTAACGGATGAACCGGTGGATATGTTTTAGAAATCTCTTACATAAATAACAAGTGCTTTTGGGGAAGTTTGAAAACATGAGTAAAGCCTTAAAAATAGAATACGTTTCCGATGTATTCTATTTTTAAGGATTTTGATAAATAGCTGGAAATCTGTTCTATTCTATGATTTCTCCTTTGTAGAAATCCAGTATTTTAGTACGGAATAGATAATCGTATTTAGCTTGCAGTTTATCCGACAGTGCTTTGGTCAGGTTTAGTTTCGCTTCATTGTATTCCACAAAAGTAGCTTTACCGTTATTGAATTTTTCGCTCATCAACCGAAAAGATTCTTCGTTGGCTTTCACTGCAACTTCGCTGGAGTTATATTTACTTTCTGCAGCTACTGCATTATACCAGGCTTGCTGGATTTCTTTATAAAGAACTTTCTTGGTGTTGTCCAGTTGCAAAGCAAGGTTTGACTGTTGTAGGCGGGCAGTGCGTACCCGATTACGAGTGCTAAAACGGTTGAAGATCGGAACGCTCAGGTTGAAAGAAATAGATTTGCTCAGGTTATTTTTTAATTGACGGGCAAAACCGGATTCTGCTTCACCGTTGAGTGTATAGTAGCTGCTTCCTAGCCCTGCACTGAAAGAAAGTTGGGGGTAGAATTCACTTTGAGCGATACGAATGTTTTTTAAACTACCTTGTAAGCGATATTTTGCTGCCTTGATGCCGGGCTTATAGGCAATCGCCTGGATATAAATGTCATCCGGAGCTGTTAGAGGTTCAAATTTCAGTTCTTCTTTTGGATTCTCAAGAACGAAACCTTCCGGTGTAGGCAGTTCTAATAACTGGCTGAGACTTAATAGTGACAATTTATATGTATTGTCTGCCTGTACGGCTGTCATCTCATCCTGTGCTACACGTGCCTGCGCTTCAGCTACCTCCGCCGGTGAAGCCTTGCCGACATCATGCAGTCCTTTGATACGTTTCAGCTGATCTTTGCTTAACTCAACCTGATTTTGTGCTACCTTGTTCAATTCCAGATTGAAAAGCACTTGCAGATAGGCAGAGGTAACATTGATTGCAATATCCTCTTTGGCTTTATTCAGGTCCTCGATAGCAGCCTGTAAATTGAGCTTGGCAAGGGAATATTGATTGGATAATTGTAAGCCTGTGAAGAGAGGTACATTAGTACTTAAGTTCACTCCCGTACTGGAACTGTTAGTATCACTATATGAATTATCTTTCGGAGAAGCTGTACGTCCCCAGCTCCACCCCTGGCTGATACCACCGTTTAAGTTCGGCAGACGTGCCCATTTAGCGGTGTTTACACTAATCTTATTTTGTTCGGCTTCATTGGCTGTCTGGCGGATGTCGATGTTATGCTCGATGGCATAGTCGATGCATTGCCGTAAAGTCCATGTCTGCGGAGTGGTATCCTGTGCTTGAACAGAACCGATACCGGTTCCGCTCAACAGGATGATTGCCATCATTTTATTGATTACTTTCATTGGATGTCAGTTATTTATCTTTTTTCTCAGCACCGCGTAACTTGGTCTGAGCGGTTACACCTTTTTTTATCTCAATCTTGATACCGTCACTCATTCCGGTAGTCACCTGTGTACGTTCGAATTTCTGTTGTGGTACGGAGTCCGTCATGATATACACAAATGTAGAGTCACCGCTGAACTCAATCGTACTTTCGGGTACTGCCAGCACTTTGCTGGCACGCTGGAGCACAATCTCTGCATTGGCAGAATAGCCGGAACGAATCTGCACGGTATCCGGAACTGTGATAGCAGCTTTGATTTCAAATTGATTGGCTCCGTTGGTTTCTACTCCTTTCGGTGAAATATATTCGAGAATAGCATCAAAAGTCAGATTCTGTAAAGCTCCGATCGTCAGTTTAATCGGCATTCCCTCATGGATGCGACCCACTTCGGTTTCGTCAATATTTCCCCTGAAAATCAGATCGTTCATGTTTGCTACCGTAGCAATGGTAGTACCGTCGTTGAATGTATTACTCATGATTACGGAGTTACCGGCTTTCACTGGTACGTCCAGAATTAATCCGTCAATAGTAGAGCGGATCATGGTGCTACTGAATGAAGCACTGTTTTTAGTGATTCCTTCTTTTATAATTTCCAGATTATCTTTGGCAGTCTGATTCTCTTCCCGTGCCTGCTTTACCGCTACTTCTCCTTTTTCGTAATCTTCACGACTGATAAGCTGATCTTCATATAACTTCTTGATACGGGTAAAGTCTGTTTCGGCCTGCTTTGCATTGATCTCTGCCAGGCGGACACGACTTTCTGCGGAGTTCAGTTGTCCGAGTTCGGGAATTACTTTGACTTTCGCGATCACTTCCCCTTTTTTTACGCTCTGTCCCGCTTCTTTGAATACCTCGTCTACAATACCGGAAATCTGAGGCTTGATTAAAATTTCATCTCTCGGCTCTACCTTTCCGGTGGCTACTGTAGTCTTTTCAAGGTCCGTGACTTCTGCTGCCAGTGTTTCATATACGATCACTTTAGGCTTGGATTTCTGATAAAGAAATACGAACGTTCCGACAAGGATTATGGCAATAATTACCAATAATGTGATTTTCAGATACTTTTTCATCTTGAATATATATGTTTAATTTTTAATTCTTCATTTAACTCTCAACTCTCCCTTCTCAACTCTCCACTTCTACTCATCTCTGATCGCTTCAATCGGTTTGATAGCCATCGCACGGTAAGCAGGTGCCAGTCCTGCCAACATACCTAATGCGATCAGCAGGGCACAGGTTCCGACTGCTAATCCGAAGCTGACCTGGAAATGAGCATCTCCTCCGTTGGAGTTCGCTCCCATCTCAACCAGTTGCAGCACCATGACAGCGAAAGAAATTCCGAACATGCCGGCGATGGTTGTCAAGACCATGCTTTCAGATAAGATTTGCTGCAGGATGTCTTTGGGGCGTGCACCGATGGCACGGCGTATGCCGATTTCTGTAGTGCGTTCTTTTACTGTCACCATCATGATATTCGATACACCAATGGCGCCTGCCAGCAAGGTACCCAAACCTACCATCCAGATCAGAATATGGATACCGGTGAATAAGTTGTCTACCATGGAAAACATAGCCTCAGCGTTCAGATACATAAGCGCCTGCTTGTCATTAGGAGCAATATAGTGTGCTGCCTTGATGATTTCTTCCATTTGGGGTTGTACATCGGAAACCTTTACGCCTCGTTTGACGGTGAAGCAGATTACATCAATTTGTCCGCCTAGATTATAAGTCTGCTGCATGGTGGTGAATGGAAGGGTAACAGCCTCGGAGGCACGGCCCTGTATGTTCATATCTCCTTCGGAAGAAGACATGCCGATGACTTGATAGTAGATGCCGTCTACCCGTACATATTTGCCACACGGGTCTTCTCCCGGTTTGAACAGGCTTTCGTAAACACGCTTGCCAATAACGCAGACCTTACGCGCTTCACGGATATCTACGTCGTTGATAAAACGCCCGTATGCCATTTCTTGTGATTCGATATGGAGATAGTCGGGATATAATCCTTTCACACTACAATCGTATTTCTTGTCTCCATAAATAGCGTTGGATCCCCAACGGGCAACGGAAGGGGTGATGACTTCCACATCCTTTACCTGCGAGCGGAGGCGTTCGATGTCGATGGCTTCCAGATCCCACCAGCGTCCTTTACGAAATCCTTTGTAGGCTTCTCCCGTTTTTTGGGCGGCAAGGAAGCCGGAGTTGGTGGCAAATCCCTCAAAGTTCTTTTGCATCATATCCTGCAATCCCTGTCCGCCGCCGATAAGCGCCACGAGCATGAAGATTCCCCAGAATACGCCGAATGCCGTCAGCAGGCTTCTCGTTTTATTTCTTGTGATGGTGATGAGGATTTCCTCACAAGTATCTATGTCTATTCTCATAATCTTTAATCGGCTCTAAGTGCTTCGATCGGTCGGATGCTGACTGCTTTGCGGGCAGGGAACAATCCGGCTAATGTTCCGGCTATTACTAATGTGAGTGTAGCTTGGATGGCGATTCCTATGTCGACCGTTGGATTCAGGAATACCGTTTCGGACCATATACCGTTGTCCATAGTCTGGTTTCCGAAGGCATTGTTCATCCATTCGGTGGCTCCGATACCTGCAACCATACCTATATATCCGAATATGGTGGTAATCGTGACGCTCTCTACGATAATCAGCCAAAGGATAGAAAGTGGTTTGGCTCCGAGCGCTTTGCGGATGCCAAATTCTCGGGTACGCTCTTTAACGGTAATCAGCATAATGTTCGAAACTCCGACAATTCCGCTTAATAAGGTGAAAATGCCAATCACCCAAATGGCAATACGAAGCATCGCCGATCCTTGCTGTTGCTGCAGATAATTGGTGAAACGGTTCCATATCCAGATGGCGCTATGATCGGTCGGGTCAAAACGCTGGTTGGCGCCGATCACTTTACGGTAGTGGGCTTCGAATTCCTCGTTAGACTCTATTGTTTCCAAATTCTTGGTGGTCATGATGAGGTTATTCAGCTTGTCTCCTTTATTATAAATCGTTTGCAGGGTTGTGAACGGAAGATAAGCATCGCTGTCTCCGCTGTCACCTTTGTCATTGTACAGTCCTACTACCTGATAGACAACATTGCCCGCATTCACGAATTGTCCGATGGGGTCAGTATGTGTTTTGTCGAACAGGATTTCGGCAGTCTTTTTGTGGAGTACAATTACTTTCCGTCGTTCTTTAATGTCGATTTCGTTAATGAAACGTCCCTTGAAAAGCTTTACTACTTCCACTTCCGTATGGTTGGGATATACTCCAGAAAGATTCAGGTTGACATATTCCGGTCCGAAGCTAAGGTTCACACCTCCCTGATATACGGTTGCTCCGGCCTTGATGACATGATCCGGAAAATTCTTATTGGTCGTATTCAAGTCTTTGTTATCCAGTCGTATCCGCCTTCCTTCCTTCAGACCGTCGTATGATTTACTGGTCCATCCCGGAAAAATTTTGATGGAGTTCATGGCCCGTTCCGAAGCCGACTGTTCGAATGCGTGAATCAGCCCGTTGCCGGCACCCAGCAGGACGATGAGCATAAATATTCCCCATGCGACGGCAAATCCGGTGAGAAAAGTCCTCAACTTATTGCGTTTGATGGTACTATATATTTCTTGCCAAATATCAATCATATTTTAAGTAATAAGTTATAAGTAATAGGTAATAAGTATTAGGTATTAAGTATAAAGTATTAGGCTGCGTTGTGACCGCATGGAATTAATACTTAATACTTATTACCTATTACTTATTTCATAATTCCGTTTTGGCCGAATGGAGAGGCGTCGTGGTCGAGGTTCTCTTCAATCCGTTCGATAATACCATCTTTGATATGGATGATCTTGTCCGTTTGGTTGGCAACACCACTTTCGTGGGTTACGACGACGATGGTCATTCCCATTCGATGCAAGTCTTTCAATATCTGCATTACTTCTACGGAAGTTTTGCTGTCCAGAGCACCTGTCGGTTCGTCGGCAAGGATGATCTGCGGCTGGGTGATTAATGCGCGGGCGATGGCTACACGTTGTTTCTGACCGCCACTCATTTCATTTGGCATGTGGTGTGCCCACTCCTTTAGTCCCAGCCGGTCGAGATATTCCAGAGCGAGTGCATTTCGCTTTTTGCGGCTTACACCTTGATAAAATAAGGGAAGTGCCACGTTTTCTACGGCATCCTTGAATGATATCAGGTTGAATGACTGGAAGATAAATCCGATCATACGGTTTCGATACTCGGCGGCTTTCGTTTCGCTCAAGTCTTTGATAAGTACGTTGTTCAGATAATAATCCCCGGTATCGTAGTTATCGAGTATTCCTAATATGTTTAGTAAAGTAGATTTGCCTGAACCCGAAGCTCCCATGATGGAAACGAACTCACCTCGCTGAATGTCGAGATTGATGCCCTTGAGTACATGGAGAGGTGCTCCGTTGTTGTAGGTCTTGTTAATGTCTGTTAGTTTTATCACAATTTCCCTTATTAAGTTTCTTTTTTCTTTTTATTTTTCACTATTAGACGCATGAAAGATACGAAAAGTTGCAAACAGAGTGAACTTTTTTGAAAAAACATTTTGTAGACTCAATCTTCTTTACGTAATTTGTGTGCAGTAAACTTTATAATTAACTAACCCTTTTAAATAAAGTATCATGAATTCAAACATGGAGAAACCCTACGTAGTAGGTATTGACATAGGCGGAACAAACACCGTCTTTGGGATTGTAGACGCACGCGGAACTATTATTGCCAGTAGCTCGATTAAAACAGCCGGCTATCCGACTGCTGCAGAATATGCTGACGAAGTATGCAAAAACTTGCTTCCGTTGATCATTGCTAATGGTGGTGTAGATAAGATCAGAGGTATCGGTGTCGGTGCTCCTAATGGTAACTATTATACCGGAACTATTGAATTTGCTCCGAACTTGCCTTGGAAAGGAATTCTTCCGTTGGCTGCTATGTTTGAAGAAAGACTGGGTATTCCTACTGCTTTGACCAATGATGCTAATGCTGCTGCTATCGGTGAAATGACTTACGGCGCTGCCCGTGGTATGAAAGATTTTATTATGATCACTCTGGGTACAGGTGTAGGTAGCGGTATCGTTATCAACGGTCAGATGGTTTATGGTCATGACGGTTTTGCCGGAGAATTGGGCCACGTAATTGCACGTCGTGACGGTCGTGTTTGTGGTTGCGGTCGTAAAGGCTGTCTGGAAACTTACTGTTCGGCTACCGGTGTAGCTCGTACAGCTCGTGAATTCCTGGCTGCTCGTACTGATGCAAGCTTGCTTCGTAATATTCCTGCTGAAAACATCACTTCAAAAGATGTATATGATGCAGCTGTACAAGGTGATAAACTGGCACAGGAAATCTTCGAATTTACAGGTAATATTTTAGGTGAGGCTTTGGCAGACGCTATTGCATTCTCCAGCCCTGAAGCAATTGTATTGTTCGGTGGTTTGGCTAAGTCGGGTGATTATATTATGAAGCCGATTCAGAAAGCAATCGATGACAATATCCTGAATATCTACAAAGGCAAGACTAAATTGCTTGTTTCCGAACTGAAAGATTCTGATGCTGCGGTACTGGGTGCCAGTGCTTTGGCTTGGGAATTGAAAGATCTGAAAGAATAATATCATTTTTTTAATAATAAAGGTAATTGGATCCCCGGGGGCGTTGAGTTTCCGGGGATTTTTTGTATGTGTTGTTTCTCAAAAGTTGTATCTACAGGAAATAAAACTGGATATTCTGTAGTTTTTTGCGTTATATTGCGTCTAATGTATAGACGATTAATCAAAATAAGATGAAAAAATTGGAAATAGAGTTTGAGCAAGTTGTGAAGCAATATAAAAATACAATTTACACTGTATGTTTTATGTTCTCTAAAGACTCCCGGGAAGTGAACGATCTTTTTCAGGACGTGTTAGTTAATCTTTGGAAAGGTTTCGATACATTCAAAGGAGAAAGTAATATAGGAACATGGATATGGCGTGTAAGTCTCAATACTTGCATTTCATCAGACAGGAAAAAGAAGATTGTTTCTGTACCTCTGATTATGGGGATTGATCTGTTTGAAGATAGGGACGAAGATACAACACAGATAAAGATGTTGTATAACAGAATTAGTCGCCTGAAACATTTCGATAGGGCGATAGTGCTATTATGGCTTGAGAATTTCAGTTATGAGGAAATTGCAGCTATTGTAGGAATTTCTGTGAAGAATGTTTCCGTTCGCTTATTTAGAATTAAAGAAGAATTAAAAAAAAATGTCTAACAACTAGAAAATATATGGGTATGGAAGAATATATAGATACGATTGAACTTAAACAAATGAAAGAACAGATAGCTATTCTTAACAGCAAGTTGGATGCGGAGGTCGTTGTTAATGAGAAGTTGTTACGTAAGGTTATTAAAAATAAGGTGTCGGGAATGAATCGGTATGTAGGGATTATGAATTCATTGGCATTATTACTTATTCCGTTTTATATTTGGGCATGTCCTTATTTGGGAATATCATGGTGGTTTTGTAGTGTGTTTTGTTTGTTCCTGTTTATAGCAGTTATGCACGGCTATTTTACGCATAAACGATTACGAACAAATGATTTAATGAGTGAGGATTTACTGGTGGTAGCTCGAAAGTTGATGGAAATAAAATCCCGTTATTCCATTTGGCGTAAATTTAGTATTCCATTTATTATTATACTTTTGTGTTGGCTCTTTATTGAACTGCAATTGGCAGGAAATAGCAATATTATAATTTTTTGTGTTAGTCTTATTTTTTCATTTAGGGAGGGATATAAACAGTATCACATGATGCAGCGCAAATTGGATGAAATTCAGCAGGAGATAGATGAAATTATGAAAGAGTGATCATTTCAGAAAGCAAAGGTTGGAAAATTATTATCAGGACATTTTATGCATTTAGGATTTCAATAAAACTTCTTCAACTCCAATAACTCTATGAATATGCGATAGATTTTGTTTTTAGGATTCTTGATATGTTTGTGAAAATTCTGTTTGACTATTGTTTTGTTCGTTTTGTTGATGATATTTTGTCTTTTTGTTCGGTGATGTAATTGTTTGTTGGATGATATGATATTTGTAGACTGTTGGGGATATGAGATGAAATAGAAATAAAATCCCTTGGACATAGATAAAATTGCAATGTATAGCAAGTAAGATGAACTTGGTTTTAAAGGAAGCTTCCGTTCCTTTAAAACCAACGCCTCGTTCCTTTAAAACCAAAACCACTTTTTAATCCTTTGAAAACTTGCATATTGCTTTGGTTTTATGCAGAAAAACAGTTGTATATTGCATATTTATAGGTGATTTTATGCAATAATTTGTCTGAAACACAGATTTTTCTCTGTTTATTAATAATGTAAATCTTAAAAATGGGACATTGAATTCCGCTTTCTCTATTGTTGCCAATCGAACAATATAGACTTTTGCGATGATGACACTATCCTGATCACATACTGTCAGTATCCGGTAGGTATGGTAACACTATACCAGTAGGATGGTGTCACTATGTTCAAACGCTCGTTATGACAAAAGTATGGAAGAGAAAGACTTGAAATAAAAAAGAGGAAATCCCGTTACCGGAACTTCCTCTTTTTTATTTCGAATCTCAGAGTTCAGCTTAGTTGTTAACTCTTTTTTCTTTGATTCTAGCTTTCTTACCAGTAAGAGCGCGCAGGTAATACAATTTAGCGCGACGAACTTTACCTACCTTGTTCACTTCGATGCTATCGATAGCCGGTGATTCGATTGGGAAAATTCTTTCTACACCTACAGTACCTGACATTTTACGTACAGTAAAACGTTTCTTGTCTCCGTGACCGGCGATTTTGATAACAACACCACGGTACAACTGTACACGTTCTTTGTTACCCTCGATGATACGATATGCTACTGTTACAGTGTCTCCTGCTTTGAAGCTCGGGTGCTGTTTACCGGTAGCAAATGCTTCTTCTGCAATTTTAATTAAATCCATTGTTGCTATTATTAAATTGTTTTATCGTTACAACGCAACATACCAAGTATCTCTTCTCTTGACAGCGATTGCGCGAAAGCGGTGCAAAGTAACGAATTATTTATCAGATAGCCAAATGTTTTGGAGAAAATGATCGGCTGTGAGCTGGTATCGAATGTTTTTGGGGTTACATCAAACAAATGTGGCAATAGATTTGTATCTTTATGATTGGGAATAGGAAAAAAGGCACTGCCGGGGAATGTGGAGAAGGGTTCACTTCTCTTTTGCAGCAGCCTTTATTGATCATTTTAAACAGTAAAAAATGGGGAATTTAATTTCATTTATGAAGAAGGTAGCCGACGGGCTACGGGAAAGTGGGAATTATGGGACCGCCCATATTTACAGGAGTAGCATGAGTGCAATCCTTGCATTCAATGAAAGCGGGAATCTGCCTTTCCGAAAAGTGACTCCGGAGTTTTTGAAAAGTTTTGAAGCGTATCTGCGTGGAAGAAATTGTAGCTGGAATACGGTTTCTACTTATATGCGTACGCTGAGAGCTGTGTACAATCGGGCAGTAGACCGACGCATTGCACCTTATGTACCGCATCATTTCCGGTATGTCTATACGGGGACACGTGCTGATAAAAAGCGTGCATTGGAAAAAGAGGATATGGAACGTCTTATGAAAGATATTCCGAAACAGCTGCACTCGGGAAACAGGGAATTGCAGCGTGCTCGTGTTTTTTTCATATTAATGTTTTTGCTGCGTGGTATGCCTTTCGTCGATCTTGCTTATCTGAAAAAACATGATATAGACGGAAATGTCCTTACTTATCGTCGGAGGAAAACAGGCAGAATGCTGACTGTGACTCTTTTGCCGGAAGCGGTGAAATTGATCAAACAGCATATGAATACCGATCCTGCTTCTCCTTATCTCTTTTCGTTGATTTCCAGCAAGGAAGGAACGGAGGAAGCATATAAGGAATACCAGTTGGCATTGCGTAACTTTAATTATCAGCTGATGATTCTGAAACAAGTGCTGGGACTGACTACGGATCTGAGTTCATATACAGCGCGTCACACATGGGCTACGATGGCTTATTATTGTGAGGTGCACCCCGGTGTCATTTCAGAAGCGATGGGACATTCATCTATCACTGTCACAGAGACCTATCTGAAACCTTTCAAGAATAAGAAAATTGATGAAGCGAATGTAATGGTTTTCTCTTCCTTTAGGAAGTCTTTCTCGGTAGGTAATTATTTGAATTAAAGCCTGTTACTTTGTAGGTAACGGGGAGATAATACGCTGCAAAGATGAACATATTTTGGAAAACATGCAAACAAAAAAGATATTTTTTCTGATAAACTACTAAAAAAAGGAAATACACCAAACAAAACTGCGGATTTTTTGTGAAGAACACACCATGCTCTCTTATTGTTGCAAAAGATTTCCCTCCCCTCTGCTGCTATTCTAAAGCAGGGGTTAAATATATTTTGATACTTATGTTTCTTGTCTACCCTTTAGACGCTTCTTCAGAAGTAGCTACAGGCTGTTTCCCGTTACCTACAAAGTAACGGGCGAATATTATTTGAACTTAGTGTTTAATAATATATTATTAATGTAATTTTTAAGTAGTTATGAAGAAAAAATTTATTAGAGTGATGTTTTTCGGAGCATTGGCGCTAACCACATTTTCATATGTAGGTTGTAAGGACTACGATGACGATATCGATCGGTTAGAGCAGAAGATAACCGAAAATGCCAACGCTATTGCGGAAATCAACAAGCTGATCGAAGGGGGATCTGTGATCACAAAAGTTGAGAACATTACCGGTGGTGTGGAAGTAACATTGAGCAACGGTAAGAGCTTTACCATCAAAAATGGTGATGCCGGAAAAGATGGTACTCAATGGACAATTGGTGATGACGGATACTGGTATCAGGATGGCAAGAAAACAGAGTTCAAGGCTAAAGGTGATAAAGGTGATCAAGGAGAACCGGGCACTCCGGGCGAGCCGGGAACTCCAGGTACTCCGGGTGAACCGGGAGAACCAGGACAGCCGGGTACTCCAGGTAAAGACGGTGATACCTATATTCCAGGTGAAGACGGATTCTGGTACAAGAATGAAGTGAAGCCGGAAAACAAGACTGATATGACTTGGGTTATCCCAGGAGTCGTTTCTGTTGCAGATATGGGAGATTACTATATTTTCAGTAATCTGAAGAATGAAGCTGGTGAAGCGACTTCTGCTACAGTTTATAAATACTCTGCTACTTTTGTTTCTTCTTTAGTACATGTACCTTCTAATATTCATAAAGAATTAGGAGATGTAGTATTTTTGCCGGTTATTGGTTATGATGAGAACTCTAAGGAAGCAGCTCCTGTATATGAATATAACAGTTCTAATAAGGTTGTAGATGCGACTTTGGTTAATGGATGGGCTACATTTGAGTACAAACTGAATCCGGCTAATGTTAATCCTAAGTATTACACAGGAGTAAGTTTTGTCGAAAAAACAGCTACAGTAGCAACTAAAGCTGTTACTGAAATAGGATTACCTATTGCTAAAGTTGTTCCTAACGAAGATCGTGGCAAATTGATCGTAAAAGCTACTGCTGGTGATAATGCAGAGAATCAGAATGCATTTAAGATGTTTACTGAATACAATGAGGATGGAACTATGGTTAGCAGATATAATAATCCTGTTGGCAAACCATTCTCTGAAGCAGATGAATATGGTGAAGTAAAAGAAAACGGTCTAGGTAAGGCTAACATGCTTGCTTATGTAGTTAAGAATACAAATGAACAATTAGGTGCTGCTGAAAATGTTAATGTAGTGTCTGACTATGTTGCTGCAAAACGTATGGTAGTTGAACAACAAGAAACAACTATTGCTATGCCGCTTAAGGGAACTGACAGACCTGCAGTGATTGATCAGGAAGCTCAGGTTCTGACTGAATTGACTGCAATTTATAAGTTGGCAGATGTAACGAAAGACGGTAAAGTAGACCAAGCATTAGTAAATGCTAAGGTGGCAGCTATCCAGCCTTTGTTGAAACTGAAATATACTGAGTCTTTGGATTTGAATACGGTACTGAAAGGGATTGCTACAAAATTCCATACCAATACAGGGTTTAATGCAAAGGACGGTCAATATTTGCTGACTGATCTGGGATTCGAAAACGTTACATTCAAATATGAATTGATGTCAAATCCTTTAGGAGAAGTTGATCAGACTTTCAGATATCTGAAACTTGATGGAAGTACAATCTCTGTGATTAATCAACAGGATGCCGCTATTGACCGTGAACCTGTTCTGAAAGTTCAAATGTACGTAGATGGCGTCTTTGTAATGACTAAGTTGCTGAAAATAAAGATTACACAACACGAACAGTTGACAGAAGACTTTATTAATAAAGATTTGCTTCCTCAGACGCTTGCTTGTTCACCCATCTATGGTGGTGGTTTAATATTGGATCAGGAAGTTCCTTTCAAACACGTGGACACCGCTGGTGAGTTAGATTATCTGTATAAGGTAGATGGTCTTAAGATTGACTTTGACCAATACTTCAATAAGCTGAAAATAAGCAAAGAGAAGTTTGTTGAATACTATGGCGCAAATCCTGTAGTTGAGGTTAAGAAAGATGGTGAAGAATTCACTGGTTGGAGTTTGACAGCTGATGATAGCAAGAATCTGAGAATTGATTATTCTAATGTTTCAGGAACGGCTACTACTTTAAATAACTATATCTACTTCGGATTGAAACCGGCATTGCATGCAGGTACTTATGTAATTAAGTTCAAGTATGCTACAACCAATAAATTGGCTGAATACGGTTCATTCACTATTACTACTACGTTGGTAGTGAAAGATCCTAAGCATGTTTGGGTATATAATCCATCTATGTGGAATGGTACAGAGAATATGCTGGGTTATGGTCAACCTACTTCAGGAGACTACGATACACCGTTCTTGATGAAGGCTGTCCTTGAAGATGGATTCAAAGAACCTGCACCTTGTTGTGGTAACTGGACATTTGCTATAGCAGATGCTACAATTGAAGCTACTGATGCCAAGATAGTTTTAGTTGGTGGTAAACATGAATTGCAAATCCTGAAGAAAGAATGGATGGATAAGAAGATTCGTATCAAGGTAACAGAAGAGCTTGCAATAGGTCGTACAATTGACAACTATGTATCTGCTGGTGCAGAGTCCAAAGAATTTGATATTGTATTCCCTAACCCGGTAGCATATACTCCGATCAATGCGTCTGCTTGGTATTTGGTTGACCAAGCTCCTACAGCAACATGGGATAACGGTGCTTATCTGCCAATCTATCGTTTCATTAAGCTGTATGATACACACAGAGGTGAAACTACCAATGGGCTGATGTATGATGGTAGCCAAAAAGCTCCTTGGGCTAAGTTGAATACTGTAGAAAGTGGAAAATCTCTGTTCAAGATGCATCAGGTTAAGGTTTCTTATGAGCTCTCTGATAAGAATAATGACATTGTGAAGAGACATGCTTCTATTGTGAAGAATGGTGAGAAAGAAGTTGGTTTGCTGAAATGGGAAAATACTGGTGGTGCAGCTGTTGGTTCAGTTGACCAGCCGATTGTAATCAATGTAACAATAGAGAATACATGGATGGGTGATCCGGCTCAAACAACGAAGCAAGTTCACGAAGTCACTGTATATGTGAAGAAAGCTGATACTAAGTATACGAAGCCAAGTACAGGATTCTTGGGTACATTGGCTGCTCCTGAAGGATTAGGCTCATACGCTGATTTGAACTAACATTAACTTGTAAATAGTTTTAGAAGGGTATCTTCATAAGAGAGGGTACCCTTCTTTAATAAATATCTTATTTAAAGAAAAGAGATGAGCATGAATAAAAAGAAATTGTGGATAGCAGCGTTTTCTTTGCTATTTGGCAGTATAGCCGTCTCTGCACAAGAACAGAGAATTAAAGAAGAAGGTAAGACGGAATTCAAATCCCATTGGTTTATGCAGGTACAAGCTGGTGCTGCGCATACCGTTGGTGAGGCCAAATTCACTGATCTTATATCTCCTGCAGTTGCATTGAATGTCGGTTATCAGTTTGCTCCCGCATGGAGTGCTCGTGTAGGCGTTAGCGGATGGCAGGCTAAAGGTAGTTGGGTTGCTCCACGGCAGGATTATAAATATAAATATCTTCAAGGTAATGTGGATATAGTATCTGATTTGAGTACGCTGTTTTGTGGTTTCAATCCCAAGCGTGTATTCAATGGCTATATATTTGCCGGAGCGGGTCTTAACCGTGGCTTCGACAATGACGAAGCTGTTGCAATTAACGCAGCCGGTTACCCGATGGGCTATCTTTGGACAGAAGGAAAGTTTCTTGTTGCCGGGCGCTTAGGTCTGGGATGCAACTTGCGCTTGAATGACCGTTTGGCTATCAATATAGAAGGTAATGCCAATGTTCTTTCCGACAAGTTTAATTCGAAGAAAGCGGGAAATGCCGACTGGCAGTTCAATGCTTTGGTGGGTTTGACTATTAAATTTGGCAAAGGTTATAAAGAAATCCCGCCTGTGTATTACGAACCGGAACCGGTCGTGGTGGAACAACCGAAACCTGCTCCTGTGGTAGAGCAGCCACAACCTAGAAAAGAGGTAGTAGTACAGCCAATGAAACAGGATATCTTTTTTGCCTTGAACTCGGCTAAGATACAAGACGACCAAAAGTCTAAAATCAATATGTTGGTAGAATATTTGCAGAAGAATCCGTCTGCCAAGGTAAAAGTGACTGGCTATGCGGATGCTAATACAGGAAATTCTAAGATCAATAAAACACTGTCCGAAAAACGTGCAGCTAATGTTGCAGAAGTTCTGAAAACAAAAGGAATAACTCCTGATAGAATCATTGCCGATTCCAAAGGTGATACTGTTCAGCCCTACAAAACACCGGAAGAAAACCGGGTGAGTATCTGTATTGCTGAATAAATCATGTTGCTCAACCGATACGTAAGTAACGGATGCGACTACTTTGCGGGTATCTGTCTCTGTGAAGCGATTGATAGTCGTTTTTCCCCACTAAGGATTTCCCCACTATAGTCCTTAGTTTATTTTAGTGAAGAGAGGAAAGGTCTGCACTTGCGAAAGACCGGACTTTTCGCTAACTCTATTCAAGGGACGTTCCTAATTTCCCCTTTTTCCCTGGGAACGTCCCTTTTTATTGCATATCATTGATGATAATCCTTCCCCATATAAAACTTAAGATATATACAAAAATGTCACACGCCCAATAGCACTTTGGGATTTTGAACAAATATATCCCTATCTTTGTCTTTTAAGATTTAGGGAAATAGAAAGAAAAGGTGTTATGGAAGAAGCATGGGAAAGGGAATCTTCTTCCTCTTAAAACAGCCTTTTAAGTATCATTTAAATTCGTATAATAATGGGGAATTTAATTTCATTCATGAAAGACGTAGCCGATGGGCTGCGGGAAAGTGGGAATTATGGGACCGCCCATATTTACAGGAGTAGTATGAGAGCCGTCATTTCATTCCACGGAAGTGGAAATCTTCCTTTTCGGAAAGTGAATCAGGAGTTTCTAAAAAATTTCGAAACGTATTTACGTGGAAAAGATTGTAGCTGGAATACGGTTTCCACCTATATGCGCACATTACGTGCAGTGTATAACCGAGCGGTTGACCGACATCTTGCTCCTTATGTGCCTCATCATTTTCGTTATGTCTATACAGGGACGAGGGCTGACAGAAAACGTGCACTGGACAAAGAGGATATGGAACGATTGATGGCAAAGCTGCCGAATCAGCTTTATTCCGGAATCAGAGACTTACAACGTACACGTGCCTTCTTTTTATTAATGTTTATGCTTCGCGGCATTCCATTCGTAGACCTTGCTTACTTGAAGAAGCGTGATATAGAAGGGAATGTCCTGACTTATCGCCGAAGAAAGACCGGCAGAATGCTGACCGTAACTCTTCTGCCCGAAGCAATGAAACTGATCAGGCAATACATGAATACTGATCCTGCCTCTCCTTATCTTTTTTCGCTGATCGCCAGCAAGGAAGGAACAGAAGAAGCGTATCGTGAATATCAGCTGGCCCTTCGTTATTTTAATAGTCAACTGGTGATTCTGAAAGGAGTGTTAGGATTGACTGCTGACTTAAGTTCATATACTGCCCGTCATACATGGGCTACGATGGCATATTATAGTGAAGTGCATCCCGGTATCATTTCAGAAGCTATGGGACATTCATCTATCACAGTAACAGAGACTTATCTGAAACCTTTTAAGAATAAGAAAATTGATGAGGCTAATGCAACGGTTTTCTCTCCCTTTAGAAAAACGTTTTTGAAGATAAGTTGCTGATAAATATGGTGTTACTTCTTAGGTAACGGCAAGAAAACACGCTGCAAATATGGACATATTTTGGAAAACATGCAAACAAAAAAGATATTATTTCTAATAAACAACTAAAAAAAGGAAACACATCAAACAAAACTGCGGATTTTTTGTGAAGAACACACCTTGCTCTCTAATTTTTGCAAAAGATTTCCCTCCCCTCTGCCGTCTCTCCAAAGCAGGGGTTAAAAATATCATAACTTATTTATTGAAAATGGCCCGCAGACGCTTCTGTCGGAGTGGGAAAATGTATTATCCCGTTACCTAAGAAGTAACGGGCGAGTATTATTTGAACTTAGTGTTTAATAATATATTATTAATGTAATTTTTAAGTAGTTATGAAGAAAAAATTTGTTAGGGTGATGCTTTTCGGAGCGTTGGCGCTTGCTACCGGTGCATCGTTCGTAGGTTGTAAAGACTACGATGATGACATTGATGCGGTAAATGCCAGAGTCGATGGAATTGAAAAAACTCTCTCGGAATTGCAAGCTCAAGTGGGAGGCTATGTGAAGTCTGTGGTGTATGATGCATCTACAGGCAAATTAACAGTGACTGGTGCGGATAGTAAAGAGTACACTATACCAATGCCTGAAGAATTGCCATCGTATACTCTTGATGTGACAAAGGATGGTAAGATTACTTTGAAGAAGGATGGTAAAGAAGTTAGTTCTGGTACTATCGACATTCCTGAAATCCCTGAAATTCCGACGTATAAGGAATTTGATCCATTGTTACTGACTGTAAAAGATGGCTATGTTTATTATGATGGCACAAAAACTTCTGTTGCGATTCCTGAGACCGCAAAAGGATCTATTACTGCTATCCTTGATGAAAAAGGAGTCGTTACAGGATATAGAATTGTAACGATCGAAAACGGTAAAGAAGTTACTGGTGAATTCTCTGTCATAGACGCTATACCTTTGAAGGGATTAGTATTTGAGCCCACTTGCTATGTGGGTGGAATCTCTGCATTGAAAGCTAACAACTTGACTTATAATGCATGGTCTCAAAATGCGTACGCTAAACCGTCAGAAACCGGTGAAACATATAAGTCTAATCCTACACTTTCTTATATTACTCCGCAAATCTGGGCATATTACCACATGAATCCGGCTAGCGTTTCAATGGCACAGATTGAAAGCCTGAAATTCCTTTCAGGCGATAAGGATTATTATCCAGTTTCTCGTGCTGCTGCAATGGATCCAACTGCTAATATAAAGAAATCAGATGTCGTAACCGAAGACGGACAACGTTATCTTAAAGTTGCAATGGATGCAGATGCAGAAAAGATACCGGCACTGAATTCTGGTAAGGTAGCTGTATATGCTTTGCAGGCTCAGACCAAAGCTATTGGTGCTGACGAAGCTAAAGTAATTACCTCTGATTACGCTAGTATATATAAGGTACTTATGAGCGACTTCGTTCTAGAAACCAAAATTGATGCAGAAGACGTAATCTTATATGGACAAAGCATTTCTCGTACTGGTTCTACTCCTAATGCTAATGCAGGTAAGGCACAAGAAGCTATTGATGCAAATGCAGATTACACTGTAGCTACAGATGGTACACTTAAATTAGCAGATAAAATCTCTACTTATTATAAAGAAAACAATGGTACTGAATTAGTTAAGATGACTAATATTAAAGATAACGGTCTGAAATATGTCTTCACTGCTTCCAATTACATTGGTGGAGCTAATAATGAGACAGAACAGAACTCATTCTTTAATGGTAGTGATGCTGCTAAAGGTATTATTAACCCTGAATATAAAGGTCAGGATTCTGAAGCAACTGAACATCGCGAGCCATTGTTACGTGTAGAATTGGTAGATACCACTAAGGTTCCTAATCAGGTAGTTGCTGTAGGATGGATTAAGACAAAGATTGTTAAGGGTACAATTGACGGATTCGGTAAAGTATTCACTAAAGATACTTATTACTATGGTTGTGAGAACAATGTTGCCAAATTGACTTACCTCAACATGAATGATGTTTATGCTGAAGCGAAGTTGAACAAGCCTGACTTCCATACAGCATATACATTGAAGAAAGATGATGGAGGTGCTATCGCTTTGGGTGAAGGAAGTACAGGAACAGTAACAGAAGTAACGGATCCTGAAGCTATTGCTACTACAGTAGTAGAGTGGACAGTAACTCCGGCAGAAGCTTTGGCTCTTGTTAAAAAGTCGAAGACAGAGATGTTCGCTACTGTGACTTATGAATCAGTAGACGGAACTCGTGGAGATATCACAATTACGATGAAAGCAAGCATCGCAATGCCTAGTGGAGTAATTAAGAATGACCAGAAGATTACTGAAGCTTGGTCACCTGATAAGTCTTATGTAAAAGCTGATGTGAAAGAACCGGTTACTGTAGCAGTAACAGACTTCAAACTTGATCTGTTTGATGTATTTGAAGGTCGTAAGGTTGTTGTTTCTGACGTTACAGAAGCGAACTTCCCATCATTTACGAAGGATAAGTTGACTGCGAAGTTTATCTTCTCAGGAGCTAAGGATGTAACTATCGGAACTGATAAATACACATTCACTGTAACAGCTAACGGTACTCAATTGAATGCTAGCAAGAATAGTGCTACTGCAACTAAGATTGCTACAATTGATGCTGACGGTATTATTACTTACAATAAGGCTGACGAGAATGCACAAGCATTGTTGAATAAGTCTGCTTACAACGTGGATCCGTTCACTGTAGGTATTGAAATTGTGGTAACTAACGAATGCGATGAAATCTTACCGTTGACTGGTAACAAATTTGATGTGAAGTTCTTGCGTCCTATCAATGTAGTTGACTTGAAGTCTGCCGAATTGCAGGATGCAACTACAGGAACTGCTAAGATCGACATGAGCAAGTTACTTGGTTTGACAGACTGGAGAGGTCAAGCGTTTGCTGTAGCGCCTATCGATTTCTATACTTATTATGGAGTTACTGGTAGTGCAATTTCAATTGATAAGGATCAGATCATGACAACATTGAATGCAAGCGAAGCTGCACCAAAACTGTTGAAGGACGTTGCACCTAACATGTCAATTAATTACACATGTGATCTTCAGAAAATAGGTGGTGACATAACGTATGGTGACCTTGTTTATGCAAACGGTAAGTTTACTATAAATGCACCATTCAAACTGTTTATTCCTGTAACGGTTAAATATACGTTCGGTGAAGTAACCAGCACAGTAACATTAACAATTACTCCGACTCACCAGTAATTGATTGATCTCTCACGATAGCAATATCGACAAAGATAAGAAGGGTATCTTTTTCAAAAGAAGGATACCCTTCTTTAATAAAGTTAATGCAGTATCATATTAAAAAGAAAAGATAAGCATGAACATAAAGAAATTGTGGATGCCTGTATTCGCCTTACTATTAAGTAGTACAGTCATTTCCGCACAAGAACAAAGAATAAAAGAAGAAGGTAAAACTGAATTCAAACCTCATTGGTTTATGCAAGTGCAAGTAGGTGCTGCTCACACACTTGGCGAAGCTAAGTTTAGTGATCTTATATCTCCTGCAGCAGCGATAAACGTAGGTTATCAGTTTGCTCCTGCATGGCGGGCACGTGTTGGTGTCAGCGGATGGCAGGCAAAAGGAGGCTGGGTTTCTCCGCAACAGGATTACCAGTACAAATATTTGCAAGGTAACATTGACATCGTTTCTGATCTTAGCACATTGTTTTGTGGTTTTAATCCCAAACGTGTATTCAATGGTTATGTCTTTCTCGGAGGAGGATTAAATCGTGGCTTTGATAACGATGAGGCGAATGCACTGGATACACGAACCTATGAGATGGAATATCTTTGGCGGGACGGAAAGTTTCTCATTGCCGGGCGCATGGGTTTAGGATGTAATCTGCGTCTGAATGATCGCTTGTCCATCAACATCGAAGGTAATGCAAATGTCTTGTCCGACAAGTTCAACTCAAAGAAGGCAGGAAATGCTGACTGGCAGTTCAATGCTCTCATTGGTTTGAATATTAAATTCGGTAAAGGCTATACGGAAACTAAACCTGTATATTATGAGGCAGAACCTGTAGTAGTGGAACAACCGAAGCCTGTTCCCGTGGTAGAACAGCCACAGCCGAAGAAAGAAGTTGTAGTACAGCCAATGAAACAGGATATCTTCTTTGCTTTGAACTCAGCGAAGATACAAGACGATCAAAAGTCAAAAATAGATATGTTGGTAGAATATCTGCAAAACAATCCGGCTGCAAAGGTTAAAGTGACAGGCTATGCCGATGTAAATACAGGCAATCCTAAAATCAACAAGTCGTTGTCTGAAAAACGCGCAGGCAATGTTGCGGATGCTTTGAAGGCAAAAGGAATAACCACTGACAGAATTATGGTTGATTCCAAAGGAGACACTGTTCAGCCATATAAAGCACCGGAAGAAAATCGTGTGAGTATCTGTATCGCCGAATAAACAAAGTTATTAACAAGATATTATAAGAAGATATTCTAAAAAATATGTTGCTTCATCGGTACAAAAGAATTTCTAATGGTGTAGAAATATCATTGATGGAATAAGTACCGAATGCGACTACTTTGCGATTATGCGCTCCTGTGAAGAAGCTGATAGTCGTTTTTCCCCACTAAGGATTTCCCCACTATAGTCCTTAGTTTATTTTAGTGAAGAGAGGAAAGGTCTGCACTTGCGAAAGACCGGACTTTTCGCTAACTCTATTCAAAGGACGTTCCTAATTTCCCCTTTTTCCCTGGGAACGTCCTTTTTTTAATTAAATCAACCCTGCCTCAGAATACTTTTAATTAACATTTTTAAGTGCATTTTGCAGCTAATTCCCCTTGAAATAGGACTAAACTTGCTATAAGTTTCTTCTTCTTCCGCATGACTTTAAAATATAAAATGTACATTTGTAGCATAAACAAAAGAAAGAAGATGAAACGAAATTACGTAAAGTATACTTCGGGAGCTATTCTGACAGGACTAATCCTATTCACTTCCTGCCAATCTACCCGTGAAGTTCAGGCAAATTATGAAGTTGCCCAGATAGAAGGAACCCGGATTTGTATGGATTCAACCTGGGATGCTCATCCCGACGAAAAGGCTGCCGCCCTGCTTAAACCCTACAAAGAAAAAATAGATAAGATGATGTATGAGGTGATTGGCGTCAGCGAGATGACGATGGACAAAGGACGTCCTGAGAGCTTGCTTTCCAACCTGGTCGCCGAAGTGCTACGACTCTCTGCAGAGCGTGTACTGAAGCATCCTGCCGATATTGGAATCATGAATATGGGCGGTTTGCGCAACATACTTCCACAGGGTAATATCACAGTCGATGCTGTTTTCGAAATACTTCCTTTTGAAAATTCTCTCTGCGTACTGACGATGAAAGGTACGGAAATAAAAAGACTGATGGAAGTCATAGCTTCTTTGCACGGTGAAGGACTGAGCGGAGCACATCTGGAAATAACAAAAGACGGAAAACTTCTGAAAGCAACCGTACAGGAAAAAGAGATCGAAGATGACAAAGACTATACCGTAGCTACCATTGACTATCTGGCGGACGGAAACGACGGACTCACTCCCTTTATCAATGCGGATAAGCGTGAATGTCCGGATGGATTGACATTGCGCGGACTGTTCCTCGACTACGTAAGGCAACAGACAGCTGCAGGCAAGAAGATTACCTCTAAACTGGATGGACGTATCACCGTTGTTCCGGCATCCGACCGGAAATAAAAAAATGAAAAGAGAATAAATAACCAAGGTTTACAATGAAATCTCAGTATCCTATGACAACTCATAATCATATAACTTCCGTCTTGAATATATTCAAAGGAAGAACCGGAAAGTGGCTGATGCTTTTCCTCCTTTTACTACCTGCATTGGCAACTGCCCAAGAAACAAAAAAACTAATCATACTGCAAACCAGTGATGTACACAGCCGGATTGAACCTATGACTCAGGAAGGCGACCGGAACTACGGTCAGGGTGGATTTGTCCGTCGGGCAAGTTTCCTGCAGCAGTTCCGCAAAGAAAATCCGGATGTACTGCTGTTCGATTGCGGCGATATCTCGCAAGGCACTCCTTATTATAATATGTTTAAAGGTGAGGTAGAAGTCACCCTAATGAATGAAATGGGATACGATGCAATGACAATCGGTAACCACGAGTTCGATTTCGGTTTGGACAACATGGCTCGTCTATTTAAATTAGCCAAGTTTCCGGTAGTATGTGCCAACTATGATCTTGATGCCACAGTACTCAAAGATATCGTAAAACCTTATGTCATTCTGGATCGTTTCGGCTTGAAGATCGGAGTTTTCGGGTTGGGAGCGAAGCCGGAAGGACTGATACAGGCCAATAAATGCGAAGGGGTAATCTATAAAGACCCGATCGCCGTATCCAATGACATTGCCGCACAACTGAAAGAAGAAGGATGCGATGTCATTGTATGCCTGTCACATCTGGGTATTCAGATGGATGAGAAGCTGGTAGCCAACACCCGTAATATCGATGTTATTCTGGGTGGGCATTCTCATACCTTTATGGAAAGCCCCAAGAATTATCTGAACATAGACGGGAAAAATGTCCCCGTTATGCACACCGGAAAGAATGGAATTTATGTTGGACGACTAGATTTGACCTTGAATAAAAAATGAGATTACTAACATATATACTGGCTATCCTGCTATTTCTTCCTGTCAAGGCCAGGGGAGAAGCAATAGATACTCCCGTAGAACCTTTACTACTTTATAAAGCTAAACAAGATGTCCGTTGTCAACAATGGGTAGACTCCATTATGAATAAGCTGACGCTTAAAGAGAAAGTCGGTCAGTTGTTTATATATACGATTGCTCCGGTAGATACCAAGCGCAACCAGATACTGCTGAAGGATGCCGTCGATACCTATAAAGTCGGCGGACTGCTGTTTTCCGGTGGGAAGATGCAGACCCAGGCGGAACTGACTAATCGGGCCCAGCGCATGGCAAAGTTACCGTTAATGATCACTTTTGACGGAGAATGGGGGCTGGCAATGCGTCTGCGTGGTACTCCTGTCTTTCCCCGAAATATGGTGCTCGGATGTATTCAGGATAATAAATTAATCTATGAATATGGTCGCGAGATGGCACGCCAATGTGTACAGCTAGGTGTACAAGTCAACTTTGCTCCGGTGGCGGATGTGAATATCAACCCTAAGAATCCGGTCATCAATACCCGTTCCTTCGGTGAAGACCCCGTACGGGTGGCGGATAAGGTAGTAGCTTATGCTTCCGGTCTGGAAGGCGGAGGCGTACTATCCGTCTGCAAGCATTTCCCCGGACATGGTGATACGGATGTAGACTCGCACAAAACACTTCCGGTACTTCCCTTCACTCGCGAACGTCTGGACAGTGTAGAGCTCCATCCTTTTAAAGAAGCGATCCGTGCCGGATTGAGCGGTATGATGGTCGGACACCTGCAAGTGCCGGTTATTGAACCGATAGGCGGACTTCCTTCTTCTTTATCCCGTAATATCGTTTACGATCTGCTGACAGAAGAATTTGCTTTCAAAGGACTGATCTTCACGGATGCACTTGCCATGAAAGGTGTTTCGGGGAATGGAAATGTCAGTCTGCAGGCACTGAAGGCAGGGAATGATATGGTGCTGGCTCCCCGGAACCTGAAGGAGGAGATAGCCGCCGTACTCGATGCCATTGATAAGGGAGAATTGACACGCGAAGATATTGAAGAGAAATGCCGCAAAGTACTGACTTATAAATATGTGCTCGGACTAAAAAAGAAACCGTTTGTCCAGCTATCCGGTTTGGGACAACGGATCAATACTCCTCAGACACGTGATTTAATCCGCCGGTTGAATCTGGCTGCGATTACTGTGCTGAATAATGAAAATCATGTTCTTCCTTTGCATACGAATCAAAAAGAAACGATGGCATTGCTTGAAGTCGGTGATGCGGGTGAAACCAATGCATTGGCGGAACAGTTGTCGAAATACACTTCTTTGTCACGTTTCCGTCTTCGTCCCGGTATGACGGAAGAGGCGAATCAGCGGTTACGGGACTCATTGGCTGCCTATAAACGGATTATTGTTGCCGTAAGTGAACAGAAGCTGTCACCTTATCAGACCTTCTTCGGTAAATTTACTACTGAAGCTCCGGTCATCTATGCTTTCTTTACGCAGGGTAAGATGATGTTGCAGATACAGCGTGCGGTTGCCCGTGCCTCGGCAGTGGTGCTGGGACACAGCCCTAATGAAGATGTGCAGCGGCAGGTGGCGGATGTGCTCTTTGCCAAAGCTACGGCGGATGGAAGATTATCGGCCAGTCTTGGAGAACTCTTTCAGGCAGGAGACGGTGTCACGATTACTCCGAAAACACCTTTGCATTTTATTCCGGAAGAACATGGGCTTTCTTCTGTCGCCCTGCAACGAATTGATTCGATCGCTTTGGACGGTGTACGTCAGGGAGCTTATCCCGGTTGCCAGGTGATCGTGATGAAAGAGGGTCATGTGATGGTAGACAAGACATTCGGCACTCACACCGGAACGGGAAGCGCACGTGTGCAGCCGACCGATATCTATGACTTGGCTTCACTCTCCAAGACTACTGGTACAGTGCTTGCTTTAATGAAACTTTACGATAAGGGACGTTTTAATCTGACGGACAGAATTGCAGACTATCTGCCTTTCCTTCAGCATACTAACAAGAAAGACATAACCATTCAGGAACTGCTTTACCATCAGTCCGGCTTGCCGCCCGGAATTGCTTTTTATCGGGAAGCCATCGATGAAGATAGTTATGAAGGCAGACTGTTTATGTCCCGCAAAGATGCACGGCATCCGTTGCAGTTGGGAACTTCCACATGGGCGAATCCTAATTTTGCATTTAAAAAGGAATATGTTTCAACGGTTAAAACCGGAGATTACACCTTGCAAATCTGTGATAGTCTGTGGCTGAATCCTTCTTTCTTCAAGGAAATGGAGAAGAAGATTGCAGACGCACCGATGAAACCTAAAACTTACCGATACAGCGATGTCGGTTTTATCCTGTTGCGTCTTTTGGTTGAGAAACTTGCGGGAATGCCGATGGATGCCTACTTGCAACGTGAATTTTATGAACCGATGGGACTGGAACGTACAGGATACCTTCCTTTGCGCCGCTTTCCGAAATCGGAAGTTGTACCTTCTTCTGTCGATCGCTTCTTGCGTAAGACTACCCTTCAGGGATTTGTGCACGATGAGGCTGCCGCTTTCCAGGGAGGCGTTTCGGGAAATGCCGGATTGTTCTCGAATGCACGTGAAGTGGCACAGGTTTATCAGATGTTGCTGAACGGTGGTGAGTTGAACGGACAGCGTTATTTAAGCAAGGAAACCTGCCAGTTGTTTACAACGGAAGTTTCCAAAATCAGCCGTCGCGGACTTGGATTTGACAAGCCGGATACCCGTAATCCGGAAAAGAGCCCTTGCGGAAAGCATACACCGGCAAAAGTATACGGTCATACCGGATTTACCGGAACGTGTGCCTGGGTAGACCCCGACAATGGCTTGGTTTATGTATTTCTGAGCAACCGGATTTATCCGGACGTAACCAACCGGAAGCTAAGCCGTCTGGAAATTCGCGAACAGATACAGGATGCGATCTATAAAGCGATTCAAAGCAAATAAAAAATGAAGAGCCCCTCTGCCGAAGTAGAGGGGCTCTTGCTTATTAATGTAAAATCAAGTAGTTGCTCGGGTTAGAATGAAACACCCACGCGGAAACCGAAGTTGTTCAGTCCGTCTACACTGTAATGCAGTACATCAGCCTTATTGGTACCATAGCTGTAGTACAGAGCAAAGTGCAGACCCGGTCCGTAAACCCAAGGGAATACATTGACACCTACTTCAGGAGAAGCGTAGAATCCCCAGCTGTTTTCTCTGGCTTCCAACATATTGAAGTTGGAACGGATCTTAGCATATTCAGCACCTAATTTTGCACTGACATAAGGTTGTACGGCTCCACCGCGATTCCATTGGTAGCGGGCGGCAGCACCGAAAGGCAACTGGAACATTGTGTGTTGCTGATCAGTTGTAACGTCACCTGCACCTATCTTGAATGTTTCGCGAGGAATATACTCGTGGTTGCTGTGATAGTTCAGGAAAAGACCCAGACCCAGGTTAGGAGTAACGAAATAACCACCTTCAAAGTTCATACCCCAACCGCTGGCTTTGTCTGCAAAATTATTGCTCAATGGAACATTGAACTGCCAGTCTATATTAGCATATCCATTGTCTGATAGCTGTGCCTTAGCCGGCATGGCAAAGGCGATGGCAATGGCTGCTAGCGCCACTACCTTGAAATATATATTCTTTCTTGTTTTCATAACAGTTGTAATTGTTTATTTGTTAGTAAGATAAGGTGACTGAGTGAATGACTGGTTCACTGCTTCAATAGCAAGAGTGCGGTTGATAGCTTTAGAGCCTGTTTCAAATCCAGTCAGATAGCTTGTCCAGACTACAGGAAGTTTTTTGCCTTCACCTTCATCTGCTTTCAGGTTCACCATTTCTGTAATGAATGAGTTGGTGCTATAGCTGTAGGTCACAGCGTACGGATAGTACCATCCGCCCCAGTTACCCCAGTAGCTGGGTCCCCAGTAGCCGGGATATCCCCACCACCATTCAGGTTGTGTGTAGCCGGTGAAATAATAAGTACTTGCGATGTAGCTTACTTGAATACCAAGATCGGCACTTTCTTTATCGGCAGCCGGTTGATAACCTTTTGCTTCCATATTTTCTGTATAAGCAGCCAGAATTTGCTCAGCGCCTTCTCCTTCGAGATATTCCGGTTCTTTGCTGTCAGAGATAACCAAGATTTTGTCAGCCAGATAGAATGTGCTGAAGTCTTTGAAGTTGGCTTGCTTGTCGTAGTTAGTGTATACCAGATAGTTGTCATCCAGCTTACCCATGTCCGGGTCTTTTTCGCAAGAAGCGAGTGCAAAGACCGCCAATAAAATAGGAATTAATTTCTTCATATCTTTTATAATGTTTAGGTTATATAAAAATCACGCCCTGGTACCTTGGGGCTTTTGTTACAAACAACAAGAAATGTGTAAAAAGGTTCGTGCAAATGATTATCTTTGCGAGAAAATTAACACTCAAATGCTTATGAAACACATTCGGATACCTCTTTTCGTATGGTTCTCAATCGTGCTGCTGATCGCAGTTGCGCCCGTCTCATTGTCGGCGCAGGAATCGTTTATTCAGAAGATCGAAAAAAATAAGTCCGTCAGCGGAATAAAGTCGCTCGACACCAGCCGCTTCCCGGAAAAGTATGTAATGTACCTGACTCAGCCGCTGGATCATCGACATCCCGAAAAGGGAAGTTTCCGCCAGCGGGTGATTGTGGGACACGTCGGTTATGACCGTCCCACAGTGATTGTCACTGAAGGATATGGGGCAGGGTATGCTTTGCGCCCCACTTATCGGGAAGAACTTTCTGAATTGTTCGATGCCAATATGATCTTTGTGGAGCATCGCTACTTTCTCGAATCCACTCCCGAACCGTGCGACTGGCAATACCTGACCGCAGAGAATTCTGCCGAGGATTTGCATGCCGTGACAACCGCTTTCAAGACTTTATATCCTGGCAAATGGATCAGTACGGGGATCAGCAAGGGTGGGCAGACCTCCTTATTATACCGTGTTTTCTTCCCCGACGATGTGGATGTTTCCGTGCCTTATGTTGCTCCTCTTTGTTATGCGCGTGAAGACGGTCGGCACGAACCTTTCCTCCGCCGGGTAGGTACGGAAGCCGATAGGAAAAAAATAGAAGATTTCCAGTTGGAAGTATTGAAGCGAAAGGCTCGTTTGTTGCCCCGTTTTGAAAAAATGTGTACTGAAAAGAACTATACATTCCGCGCTCCTCTGGAAGAAATATACGATTTCTGTGTGCTGGAATATTCTTTCTCTATCTGGCAATGGGGAACGGATATCCGTAGTATACCGGAAATCTCGGCTTCTGACGATACACTGCTGGATCATTTGCTGGCAATCAGCGGACCTTCTTATTTTATAGTAGACAGCCCGACTCTTTCTTTCTTCGTGCAGGCTGCCCGCGAATTGGGGTATTATGGATACGATATCGCTCCTTTTAAACCTTACCTTTCTATAAAGACCAGCAAGGATTATCTGAGAAGACTGATGTTGCCGGAAGATATGCGGAAGATGAAATTCGATAAGACATTGAGCAATAAGATTGTGCGGTTCTTGAAGAAGAACGATCCGAAGATGATTTTTATCTATGGTCAGAATGATCCCTGGACAGCTGCCGGAGTAACATGGCTGAAGAATAAAAAGAATATTCATGTTTTTGTAGAGCCGGGAGGCAGTCATCTTGCACGCATCGGTACAATGTCCGAAGATCAGAAGCAGAAAGTGATGTCTCTTCTTAGAGGGTGGCTTGAAGAATGACGAAACGAGAAACGGTGAACAACCTGTAATATATGAACAGGCGGTTCACCGTTTTATTCTTCTGCAAGCCGATATTACATGTATCGGGCTGCTTGATTTAGGAATCTACCGATTCGAATAGCGGTTTCAGTAATTCCGGTATTTCCACTTTTTCAAGTGCTAATTGTCGGACTAGTTTTTTACCGCTCTGACTGAGATGGAACTGCATCAGTCTTCGGTCCTCTTCTCCGAGTGTTCTGACAATCAGTTCTTTTTCTTCCAGAATCCGGAGCATCTTTGAAGCGTGAGAGGGTGTCAGCTCCGTTCGTTTGGACAGGCTCGTGGCCGTCATATTATTGGGCGAGGCTTCTTGCAGGGCACATAATATCATCGCTTCATTTAATGATACCTGATACACTTTTTCAAATGCATCTTCAAATCTTGCCATTGCTTTGAATACATCGCGCATTACACATATTGTCTTCATATGCTACTTGTTTTTTTGTTTGTTCTTTTTCTATATAAACAGGTTGATATTTGCATTATCCGCCCGTTCCATGTATGTTGCTACTCCGCCTATTGTCACTTCGTCCAGAAGTTCTTCCTGTTTCACTCCCATGACGTCCATGGACATTTGGCAGGCGATAAATTCCACACCGTTCTCCAGAGCTTGTTGGCGTAAGGACTCCAGAGAGTCGATGCCTTTCCGATTCATGATGTACCGCATCATTTTTCCTCCTATTCCTCCCATGCTCATTTTAGAGAGTTTCAACTTTCGGGAGCTGGAAGGGAGCATCATGCCGAACATTTTTCCAAAGATATCTTTTTCGACGTTCGGCTTATGCAGCTTCTTGATAACGTTCAGTCCCCAGAAGGTGAAAAAGATCGTTACCTTTTGTCCGGTGGCAGCTGCGCCATTAGCGAGCACAAAGGTAGCTAAAGCTTTGTCTAAATCATCACTGAACATGATGAAAGTTTTTCCTTTGCCTTCACAGGAGGTAACAATATTGCAGGATTTAGGTTCGCCCTTTTCGATCACTACTACAGATTTTCCTCCTGCTGTTTCTTTGGAAATCAACTGATTTCCTGTCGAGTTGCACCATGCGGCAGCATCACGCGGGAATCCCGGATCGGTTGAGGTAATTTCTACCCGGTCGCCGGAAACCAGCGAATCCATTGTCTTTTTCATTTTCAGAATCGGCCCCGGACATTGCAGTCCGCAAGCGTCTACACGGATTGTCTTCACTGCTTCAACTGGTGAAACTGTCTTTTGAGGTTGCGCATCTGCCGGCTGTTGTATGTTTGCGTTCGGTTGTGCAGGTACTTCGTTCTCACTTTCTTCTCTCAGGATGATGGGTGCTGCGGCAGCGTGGTATGTTTTCAATCCTCCGGAAAGGTTGCGTACCTTTTCAAATCCATGCTGTACCAGAATGCGATAAGCAAGGTATCCTCTGAGTCCGACGGCACAGAATGTATAGATCATCTTGTCTTTCGGCAGTTCATCCAGCCGGTCACGCAGTTCGTCCAGCGGAATGTTCACTGCACCTGGCAGTGTATTGAGCGAGAATTCGTCAGGAGTACGTACATCCAGCAGGAAATTGTTTTCCATCTCGATATCCCTCAACTGTCTCCAATAGACGGGTTGTACTTTCCCAGTTATGATGTTTTCGGCTACGTATCCTGCAACGGCTACCGGATCTTTGGCAGAAGAGAACGGAGGGGCGTAAGCCTGCTCCACTTTCATCAGATCATAGATCGTACCTTCATGCTTGATGACAAGCGCGATTTCGTCAATTCGTTTGTCTACACCGTCATAGCCGACGATCTGTCCGCCGTACAGTTTACCTGTCTTCGGGTCGAAAGTGATTTTAATACTCATCGGCATGGCATCCGGGTAATATCCTGCGTGAGAGGACGGATGGATGGTCGAAGACATATAATTGATTTCTGCCTGCCGCAATCGTTTGCCGGGTAATCCGGTAGAAGCAACAGTCATGTCGAATACTTTTGCAATGGAAGTTCCGATGGCTCCTTCATAAGGGATGTGTGCTCCCTGAATGTTGTCTGCGACAATTCGTCCCTGACGATTGGCGGGACCAGCAAGGTAATTGAGCCACGGTTTTCCGGTGATCGGGTGGCGGAATTCGATAGCGTCACCGATGGCGTAAATCGATTCGTCCGACGTTTGCAGGTAGTCGTTGACGGCGATTCCTCCGGCTTCGCCGATCTTCAGCTCTGCGGCACGTGCCAGTGTCGTTTCCGGACGTACGCCGATGGAAAGTATAACGATGTCGGCAGAGATGGACTGTCCGTTCTTGAAGATGACTTTCAATCCTTTTCCGTCTCTTTCAAAAGAGGCTACTGCCTGCTCCAGATACAGGTTCACTCCTTTGTCCATCAAATGCTGGTGTACAAGGGATGCCATGGAGAAGTCGATGGGAGCCATCACTTGATTGCCCATTTCCACAATAGAAACTTTAGCTCCTTGTGCGTGCAGGTTCTCTGCCATTTCCAGCCCGATAAATCCGGCTCCGATGACAACAGCCTTTCGGGGAGCATGACTGTTGATATATTCTTTGATTCGGTCTGTGTCGGCTACATTCCTGAGTGTGAAGATTCCGTTCAGGTCGATTCCCGGCAGGGGAGGACGTACAGGGGAGGCTCCGGTCGATATCAGTAATTTGTCGTAGCTTTCCTCGTAAGTGTCTCCGCTACTTTGTCTTACCGTTACTGTTTTTCTCTTCCGGTCGATGAAGATTACTTCATTTTCAGTTCGTACGTCTACACGAAAGCGCGTAGAAAATGCTTCGGGCGTCTGTACAAACAGTTTTTCCCGTTCTTTGATCACGCCTCCGATGTAATACGGCAGTCCGCAATTGGCATAAGAGATATACTTTCCTTTTTCTAAAAGGATGATTTCAGCTGCTTCGTTTGTGCGTCTGATCCGGGCAGCAGTGGTAGCTCCTCCGGCAACGCCTCCAATAATAATGATCTTCATAAGTTTGTTGCGTAAATAGTTTCCTATGGAAATAACAATAAAGTAGGGAGAATTGTTCTCGGATCATAGAAAAAAGACTTATATTTGCGCACCCTGTTTGTCTTTCTTCATTTTTTATAAATTAATTATGAGTAAAATTCTTATCATTGACGATGAGGTTCAGATTCGTAGCCTGTTGGCTCGTATGCTCGGACTGGAGGGTTATGAGGTGTGTCAGGCAGGTGATTGCAAGGCAGCTATCAGGCAGTTGGAAATTCAACAGCCGGATGTGGCTTTGTGTGATGTCTTTCTTCCCGATGGAAACGGGGTCGATCTGGTGTTGAACATTAAAAAGACAGCTCCGAATGTGGAAGTCATTCTTCTTACCGCTCACGGTAATATACCCGACGGAGTGCAGGCAATCAAGAACGGTGCATTTGATTATATAACCAAAGGGGACGATAATAATAAGATTATCCCTCTGATCAGTCGTGCCGTTGAGAAGGCTAAGATGAATGTCCGGTTAGAGAAACTGGAAAAGAAAGTCAGTCAGCTATATTCTTTTGATTCCATTCTGGGAGAATCGAAAGTGCTGAAAGAAGCTGTTATGCTGGCACAGAAGGTTTCGGTGACTGATGTTCCGGTGTTGTTGACCGGAGAAACGGGGACCGGAAAAGAAGTATTTGCACAAGCCATACATTATAATAGTAAGCGGAGCAAACAGAGCTTTGTTGCCGTGAACTGTTCGTCTTTCAGTAAGGAACTGCTGGAGAGTGAAATGTTCGGGCATAAAGCCGGGTCCTTCACCGGAGCTTTGAAGGACAAGAAAGGACTCTTCGAAGAAGCCAACAACGGTACGATCTTTTTGGATGAAATCGGAGAAATGGCTTTTGAACTACAGGCCAAATTGCTGCGTATTCTCGAAACAGGCGAATATATAAAGATAGGAGATACGAAACCGACGCACGTGAATGTTCGTATTATTGCTGCTACCAACCGCAATCTGACAGAGGAAATCAAAGCGGGACGTTTCCGTGAAGACCTGTTTTATCGTCTTTCGGTATTTCAGGTACATCTGCCGGCACTTCGCGAACGTACCGGTGATATCAGAATTCTTGCCACTGCCTTTGCAAAGAGCTTTTCCGAGAAACTTTCGTATACGGTCAATGAGATGACTCCTGCTTTTCTTCATGCGTTGGAACAGCAACCCTGGAAAGGAAATATCCGTGAATTGCGGAATGTGATAGAACGGAGTCTGATTGTCTGCGAAGGCGGGCATCTGGATGTGTGCGATCTTCCGTTGGAGATTCAGAATACTCATTATGAATGTTCGGATGATAATATCGGTAGTTTTGAACTGGCTGCTATGGAACGAAGGCATATTGCCCGCGTCCTGGAATATACGAAAGGCAACAAGACGGAAACTGCCCGCTTGCTGAAGATCGGTCTTACCACTTTGTACAGGAAGATAGAGGAATACAAAATATAATAATATGACTATCTGATTTCTTTTTTAGGGGTATATGAGCGATTAATCGTTCATATACTGATCTGTAATGTGAAAAAGAAATAGAAGATATGAATATTTGGAAGACTACACTGTTACTTGTTTTATTATTTACTGGTATCACCGTTCATGCACAAAAAGTAAAAATTTCATTGAATAGTGATGGAAATCTGACGATATGGAAAGTGAAAGCTCAGGCAGAAATTGAGCATCCTTCTGATATGATGACTACCCGATATGACACGAGGGATTGGGTCAAAGCAACTGTGCCGGGAACGGTGTTTGGTTCGTATGTATTAGAAGGACTGGAGCCTGATCCGAATTTTGCTGATAATGCGTATAAAGTCGATAAAGCAAAATATGACCGTAACTTCTGGTATCGTACAGAGTTTAATTCGCCGGAGGTGGAAAACGGAGAAAGGGTATGGCTAAATTTTGAAGGGGTTAACCGTAAAGGAGAAATATTTTTTAATGGGACGCGTCTCGGATTGCTTGATGGATTTATGCATCGGGGGAATTTCGATATAACCGATTTGCTGTCAAAAAACGGTAAGAATGTGCTTGCCGTCCTTGTGCATTGGGTAGGCACTCCGGTTCCCAATTATGCAAGTCCTACTTATATGTCATGTGCCGGCTGGGATTGGATGCCTTATGTTCCCGGTCTTTTGACTGGTATTACTGACGACGTCTATTTGACAAAAACCGGCGAAGTGTCTATCGTCGATCCTTGGATACGTTCGAAAGTTCCTTCTAAAAACAAAGCGGTTTTAAGCTTGCAGTTGGAACTACGGAATCATACAGATATAGAGCAGAAAGGAGTGTTGAAAGGTATCATTCAGCCGGGCAACATTGAATTTACCGAAGATTTGGTAATTGAGGCAGGCAAACAGCGGACTTTTCTTCTGGATGATAGCAAGTTCAGTCAATTTATAATTCAGAATCCTGCTTTGTGGTGGCCTAATGGTTACGGACAGCCGAATCTTTATACCTGCGAACTGACTTATATGGTGAATGGTAAGGCTTCTGATAAACAGAATATTACATTTGGTATTCGTGAATACGGTTCCGAGCTGGTTGACGGTGTGCTTCATCTTAAAATAAATGGTGAACCTGTTTATGTAAAAGGAGGAAACTGGGGAATGAGCGAATATATGTTGCGTTGTCGGGGTGAAGAATATGATCTTAAATTGAAACTTCACAATGAGATGCATTTTAATATGATACGCAATTGGATCGGTTCGGTTACGGATGATGAGTTTTATGAAGCTTGCGATAAATACGGCATTATGGTGTGGGACGACTTCTGGTTAAATTCAAATTCGAATCTTCCGGATGATGTTTTTGCTTTCAATATGAATGCAGTGGAAAAGATCAAGCGTTTGCGTAATCATGCTTGTATTGCAGTGTGGTGTGGTGATAATGAGGGGTATCCGTTACCGCCTCTTAATAAGTGGCTGGAGGAAGACGTTAGAACATACGATGGGGGTGATCGGGCCTATCATGCCAATTCCCATAGTGACGGCCTTTCCGGGAGTGGACCTTGGACTAACTCTCATCCTAACTGGTATTTTACCAAAGCCCCTTATGGATATGGTGCCAATATAACCAAAGGATGGGTATTCCGTACAGAAATAGGTACAGCTGTCTTTACTACTTTCGATAGCTTTAAGAAATTTATGCCCGAAAAAGATTGGTGGCCACGTAATGAAATGTGGGACAAGCATTTCTTTGGCAATTCGGCGGGGAACGCCAGTCCCGACAAATATTTCTCTACCGTAGAGTTCAATTATGGTAAAGCGAAAGGTATTGAAGATTTTTGCCGGAAAGCTCAATTAGTGAATGTTGAGGTGAATAAAGCGATGTACGAAGGCTTTCAACATCATATTTGGGAAGATGCTTCCGGCATATTGACTTGGATGGGGCAGTCGGCTTATCCTTCATTGGTATGGCAAACCTATGATTATTATTATGACTTGACGGGGGCTTACTGGGGAATCAGAAAGGCGTGTGAACCGGTTCATATTCAGTGGAGTTATGCTGATAATAGTGTAAAAGTGATCAATACCACTTTGAAAGAGCAGAAAGGACTTACGGCTACAGGTAAAGTCTATAATCTGGATGGGAAAGAAATGGGGCGTTATAGCCAGTCTGTAGTTTTGGATGCCGCCGCTAATAAGGATTCCTATTGTTTCCATCTGAATTTTACAACAGACAACCTTGCTTTCGGTAAGAAAGCGGTTGCTTCCTCCATTTCGGCAGATGCCGGAGAGCCAAGTGCCGCGATTGATGCCAGTGATGGCAGTCGTTGGGCGAGTGAACCCCGTGATGAAGAATGGATTTATGTTGATCTGGGTGAACCTACTGAAATAGCCTCTGTCATATTGAACTGGGAGGCTGCTCATGCAAAAGCTTATAAACTGTTGATTTCGGATGATGCAATAAACTGGAAAGAAATTTATATCAATGAGGACTCTAAAGGCGGTGTCGAAGAGATTAAGATAAAACCTGTTTGTACTCGTTATGTGAAAATGCAAGGGTTGAAACAGGCTACTATGTGGGGATATTCACTTTATGAATTTGAATTATATGGTAGAAAAAAGAAGCCAACGGATTTGACTCCTGTGCATTTCATCAAGTTGGAACTGAACGATGAAAACGGGCAACTGCTTTCTGATAACTTTTATTGGCGTTCCAATAAACCGGGAGATTATAAAGCATTGAATAATTTGCCGAAAGCCAAATTGCGCACAACATCAAGCTTAGTGGATAGTAATGGTAAGAAAGTGATTAAAGCAAAGATCGAAAATGTGGGATCATCAGTCGCTTTTGCTGTTCACGTACAGGCTATTCGCTCTTCTGATGGTGAGCGTATATTACCTGCTTTGATGAACGATAATTATTTCACATTGTTGAAAGGAGAGTCTAAAGATATTGAAATAGAATTTGATTCGGATTTGTTGCCTGATGGTAATTATAGTTTAAGTGTGATTCCTTATAATAAATAATATCGGGCGGACATTTCTTTAAATGAGGTAAACACGGTTGTAGCAACATCGGTTTTATGACTTGGTTTTACCAGTCTTTGTGTTTGTCTATGATTTTTCAAATGTAGTCGTGATTCATCATAAACTTTAAGAAAAGTTTATTGATGAATCCGCTACATTAAAATGCCTCATAGAATTGTGAGGATGCCGGCAGTGACGGGAGTATATTATGATAATGCCGCAATGCCTGTCCCTATCAGGTTTGCGTTATTCATACTTTTTATATCCACTTCAATATCTTTCAGGCCGAATAATTGAAGGAGTTCTCTCAGTTTTTCCATAACGAGAATGTTATAGTTTTTATCCTTCCTGTTTTCACTCCAGAAAAGGCTGCCTTCGGCTACCAGGCAAACCTTTCGTATATCCTTATTATAGGATTTCAGTAACATGATAAGCCCCGTAAGTGAGGCGGCAACCAATTGTGCGGATCTGCCATAAATCCATTGTGCTACCTGTACATATACATCCTTGTAGATGTCCGGGTAATTCATAATGGAAGTCAGTTTCTGTGCGTCGAATTTCTCTTCGAACTCTTCCAGCGGAAAGGCTGTTTTCAGTATGTCTCCCAGATACATACCGGATACCGCTTTCTCAAAACGTTGCTTTCCCGGATTACCGGAAATAGCGTCAACGGTATCATCTACCGCAGTCAGAAAGGGCGGATGGAAATTGCCTGATTCCAAATTGACAGGAATCAATCCATGTGCATTGCATGACTGATCCAGTTTTTCAATTTTATCGGCAGGGATAAAAGTTGCCATATTGGTTCCTGTCCCTACGATGAGGCCGATATATGCATCATAACTATTATCTGTGAGACCGGCGAATAAACTGGCTATAGTATCGTTTACTACCTTGATGCCTGTAAACTTAATTTTGTTTCTTTTATTCAGATAGTCGAGTAAAGGTTTTCCGATAAATTCTCCAACCATTTCTTTAATATCTACTCCTTTTGTCCAGCGTAACAGTTTGGCGTCTCCACCCGGTACGGACTCGGCCGGATAAGAAAAACAATAACCGATAGGCATTTCTTCCTCACGTTTGATTCCTATAATCATATCGGCGAGTTCTTTGAATAACTCTTCGCGGGTATATCCGACGGACTTCATAATTGACATGTCTTTTTTCCAGCCATTGTTCGGGTGAACGGTTGGTGTTGCTTTGTCGAAATCTACGATTGCCACCCGATAATTGGTTCCTCCCAGGTCAAGTACCAGTGACTTTCCTTTAATATGGGTTGTTTTTGGAGCAATGAAAGTAGGAATGCATTGTATCTCTGCATTTTCCGTTTTTAACCCTTCTTCTGTTTTATCCCGAAATGAGCATACAATCGCTTTGAGCTGTTCATTATCTAACTTAAAAATGTTTTTTTCCATGACATTGACTTTTTATAGTATAAAATATCCTTGTCTTTGAATAACAACTGAAGGTGGATTTTGCTCGGGAATGCCCAATCTTTATTTGCCTGTATCTGATAATTATGTATTTGTTTTTTCAATTAATAAAAACTATATTTGTTTGAAAAATAATTTGATACATGAAAGAGCGGTCTCCAGTTAAAAAGAATATACTAAAATTGATTCCTTTTATAGAGATTATTGCAGGAATCATTTTTCTCTGTTTGGAGATTCATGACTATCGTACTTTGTATTCTATGGCCGAAGCTGATGCAATGTATGGGGGACTTGCTGATTTTTGTAAGTACAAAGAGAATGTATTTTGTCCGGCATTTTTCTGGATAATTGTTATACTGACAGGAATCAGTTATTGGAAAAATAAAAAGTTATATTGGATTTTAACGCAGGCATTGGTGTTTATGGTCTTTTTTAGAGCTATGTTTCCGTTTTATGCCATTTTTATAGAGTTAAATCCAGTAGTCTTTTATATTCTTCCACTTTTGTACTCTACAGTATTCTTTGTGGTAGAAAGAAAATTATTCAAAATCAAGCAAATAGATTCTGTTGATATTACAGTTAAAACAAAAATCATGGGGATCGGAATAGGTATCTTATGTACTATCATTTATTTCCTGCTCTTTTTGACCGTTTTTTGCTTAATATGATAGCCGTCTATATTTATTTCTCCACAGTAATTCAACGCGACTTTGCTCTCATGCCCTAACAGATTGTCTGTATGCCTTTATTCATCTTAGTTTCAGGTATGGCAGCAAGTGTGGTAGCAGGTATGATAGCAAGTGTTTGCTCTCACTCTTCCATGTATCATTATCTGTCATTTGTTTGATGTTGTCATTTGATTTACAGTGTATTAATGTCTGAGGTGTCAATTCTTAACGATTGATATTTCAGACATTAATAATTGA
>OGCZ01000021.1_pt1 | contig 197470 bp, 190 predicted proteins | sample 1570211 | NCBI WGS metagenome assembly OGCZ01 (sample SAMEA2582158, study PRJEB24529) | metagenome | biome: Human gut stool | place: China | collected 2011 | reverse complement strand
GTCCTTTGTAGAATGATGCGAAGTGGTCTGCCCTCTTCAAAGTGGTGTGCACCTGTAAAAAATTGTTATGTGGTGCCGCTTACAGAAATATAATGCTTTGAATTGATTGTAGCATAGAGGTGGTGCTTTGTCATCAAATTTTTTCTTTTTTTGCGTTTTTTTGCCCCAACCCACTGCCAGCCAAAGAGAAAGCAGCCTCCGTGCTCCCGCCCAAAGACTGCTTCATATGTTAATCCGTTTCTACCCCACCCCCGAATTTTTTGCGCTTTCTATACTCGCTTGGACTCATTCCACAAAACATCTTAAACTGCTGTCCAAAATACGATACATTATCAATGCCTACCTTCTCACAAATCTGGTTAACCTTCATATTGGTGCTCTCAAGCAGTCTCTTTGCCTCATCTATACGCTGGGAGATAATGTAATGACTGACTGTATCCCCTGTAGACTGTTTGAAAATAAGGCTCAAATACCCCGGTGAAAGAAAGACCATATCTGCAAGGCTCTCCAGGTTTATCTTCTCTGACAGATGCGCCTTGATATAGCTCTTGACCAGTGCTACATCCTTTCGGATCTGCTTGTCATCTGTAGCGATATGTTCCTCATAAATACAGATGTTTTCTTCTATGATATTATATAACTCATTTAGAGAATCTGCCTCAAAAATCTTCTCGACCTGTTTCTTACCCATTCCATAGAAACTTCCATGAGCTGCATTGTACAGCTCAAGCGCAATCTCTGCAAAAACAAACTTCACAAATGTCTCGGAGTCCGATTTGTTCTGAAACATCATGTGCTTCAAGTGCCCATACTCTCTTCTGACAAGCTCGATATCCCTCTTTCTGATGTACATAAGCAGCCTGTTTATACACTCCACTCTCTCAGATTCGTCACGTTCGACAAGCTCATCATCCTCGTAGTAGATGCCATTGTTGTCAGCAAAAAATCTGTTTTCCATAAGCTTTTCCAGCCTCTGACAGCAGTCGTGTATCTCATAGATATCATTTATACCTGCGCCAACAGCAAGATAGCATTGCTGACCATACACCTCTGTAAGCATATAGTATATGCCCTCAGCCATATAGCTTGACTTGCTGTAATGATTCTTCCAAAGCAGGATGAGCACATAGTTGCCGCCCAGACTGACAGCATCTGCCCTTGAAGCAAAGCTCTCCTTTATTCTATCAATGACTTTATCGGAATTTTCCTTCCAAAATGCACTGTCTACCCACAAAAGCATGATATTACTCACATGTTGGGCAGAGTTTAAATCATTTATTTGTGTGAATCTCATAAGCTCATCCATATACAGCCTGTTTCCTGTTGCAATATATTGCGACAGCAAAAATCCACACATAAAAAATGTCATCTGTTTTTTTTGTTCTTCATTTTTTCTGCTATCATGTATCTCACAAATCATCTGTGCCATGCACGATGCAATCTCCATCGGTGTAGCCGGCTTTAAGATATACAGCTCCACTCCATGCTCTATCGCCATTCGGGCGCTCTCAAAATCACGCTGTCTGCTTACAATCACTATATGTATATGAGGATTAACACCTTTTTCTCTGGCATACCCTATGATATCTGTCCCGGTCTCTATGCTGTCAAAAATCTCCGTAAGCATGATATCTATTCTGCGCTCACTAAGCAATTGTGCGGCTTTTTGTGGATTTGCCACTTCCATTATCTCGTATATAAAATCAGAGTCTGTGCTCTCGATTATTTTCCTTAGCTCCTGCCTGTCCTTATTGTTGCTATCCAGGATCAGTATATTCAACTTCTCCATTTTTGCCCCCTAAACTAACCAATATAATGTCGATGCAACCTATATATTTAGTACTATTATATAACAATCCAGTACCTTTTTCAACTTTAAAAAGCTATATCAAATAACAGCCCATGTCTCATTGAGTCGTAGGCTGTTATCATTAGTACAGTTATTAAAATATATACTAGCAGCAGAACATCTGCCAGCAAAGGAATGTGGCTAGCAGACTGCAGCACTCGCTGCCCCTGCCACTAGGGCGTCCGTATATGTCTCCCATATCCGAATACCACGAGCCACCATTTTCAATTATCTGCATAAACTGGCGGTACTGCATGTTGTTTGGCTCAAGCGACACTGCCCGCTGTATGTGTTCTATGGCTGTCGCCGTGTTGCCGAGCTTTTGGTTTGCGACAGCACTGTAGTAGTACCACCTTCCGCGTCTCTCAGCAAAAGGTACCTCCTCAAGCACCTTCAGTGCCTCATTGTAGTAGCCGTTGCTGATGAAATTGCCTGCTGCACGCACCTTGGGATTGTCATCCTGTGCACTGCTACCTGCATTATTGTAGGTATAGCGGCCATAGAAACCACCAAACGGTCCACCTGCTCCAAATGGATCACCTGCTCCCGGTCCACTACCATATGCTCCACCATAGGAGCTGCCGCCGTATGAGCTGCTGCTTCCCGCACCACCATATCCACCGGCTCCGGCAGCACCGGACTGCTTTTCCTTCATTATCTGGTCATATGCCTGCTGCACCTGCTTAAACTTCTCCTCAGCCTGATCCTTGTTAGGATTATTGATATTGGCATCAGGATGATATTTTCTGCTTAAGTTCCTGTAGGCCTTTTTTATTTCATCGTCACTTGCACTGCGGCTGACACCGAGCACCTGATATGGATCTATCATTTATGTTTCTTCCTTTTCTTCATCTGAATATACTCATACTTGCTCCACACACCGGAGTATAGAACATTTCTGATTATATCCGCATGTAAGAGAATTGGCAACCTCTCAAATATTTTTGCTGCCTCTGAAAGCATAGATGTCATCATAAGCCGACAGGATTTGTCAAATTTTTCCTGATCATTATTGCAGCAATGCATGAGCTGTATAAGTGGATTATATGACTTCTTTTTCACATCATCCCCTATATCCTCATACGCATCCATTATATAAATAAATTTGCCCATATAGCAGCCAAATTCCTTCAAATCCTTCTGCCACTCATCCTGCTTCCACGCAAAAAGTATGCCGAGCATCTCTCCCGTCAGCCCCGCAACTGCATCAATATTGGTATCATTGCTCTTCTCGCACTCTGCAAGCCTTGCAATGTAGTCCTCTATTGCCTTTGCCTGTATCGGATAGCTTTTTTTTGCCTTCTCAAAGTCCTTTTTCAGCATCTCTGCGTATGTCTTCTTCGTCAGGCTTTTATCGTCCTTCCAGTCATCTATCAGATTGTAGTATGCAAGCAGTATGTTCATGGCTGCAGCATACTCTGTAATCTCATTGGTGCGAAGTGTACGCTTCTTCGTAGGGTGCACGCTGCATACAAATCCATCCCGCGTCACACTATCCGGCTCATACAAGCCGGTCAGAAGCACTATGAGAAAAGTCATGTCATAGTTTAGTGCCATCTGTGCACGCCTGCCATACTGCGACTTCATTGTCTGGCACAGCCCGCAATAATAGCTTTGATATATTTTTTTATTTTCCTCGGACAATGTGTCCTTATTGACAGTTATATATCCAAACATTTCTCTTCTCCATGCTCTTATGTACAGGTATATATATTGACATACTAGCTGCGTCTCACGAACTGCTCCCGGCACTTCGGACAGGTAATACAGATCTTGCCATGTCCTCTTGGCACCCTGACCTCCTGCTTGCACATAGGGCACTTGAAGAACTTGTACTGCTTCCTCTGTGCAAAGCGCTTTTTCCTGCGCTCAGCCTTTACGGTCCACTCATACCTGGCATTTAAAAACTTCTGATTCTCTGCATAGCGCTTGTTTACATTCCTCGAAAATACGCGAAAATACATATGTATCATCAGTCCTATAGCCAGTATATCAAGTATCGCCGACCTTGTAAATATTGAAACCAAAAGTAATATCATTACTACCCATGACTCAGCCCTTGCAAGCTCGTCCATCCCGTTTCTTCCATTCATAAATCTGATAAATTTTTCTCTCATAATTACCGCCTCGCCCTATATTTTCCTATAATATTACTACATGCTACGCATTCCCGTAATCTGACTACACCTCGAAATCCGCTAATTTTCTGTGTCCACGCTAAGAATTTGAGGTTTTAAATCGCTCTTTACATTATTAAGATAATATTGAAGATAAAAACCGTCAATAGACCTATCGTCTTTTAAGAAACATTTTATATTTCGTTTATTAAAGTTGGTAAAAGGGCTTGATTTTTGGAAAAATGCTTGGTATATTAAATAAATATGCAGGACAGGTGATCGCGGCTGCAGGTGTCGAAAGACCGCAGGTGAGGAAAGTCCGGGCTTCATAGGGCAGGATGCCGGTTAACGGCCGGTGGAGGAAACTCTAAGGACAGTGCAACAGAAATATACCGCCACATTTGTGGTAAGGGTGGAATGGCAGTGTAAGAGACTACCGCCTCACTGGTAACAGGGAGGGCACATGTAAACCCCATCCGAAGCAAGACCGAAACAAAGCTTTGACGTGGCCCGCCAGCTTTAGGTAGGTCGCTTGAGGCGTCTGGCAACAGGCGTCCTAGATAGATGATCACTCAACGACATAACCCGGCTTATCGTCCTGCGTATTTTAATAATCTAAAGCCTATTGGCGTTTCGTAAAATAACTTATTAGTAACGTGCGCCGCAAGGTGCACCATTAAAAATGCAACTGAGATATCTCAGTTGCATTTTGTTATTTTCCTGTAACTATTATTGCTATTTTATATGATGCAGTCTACCGGTAGCTATTATTTGCTGTTGTATGTAATAAAGTCTACCGCCATCTCTATCTGCTCCTCGAAAGCCACATCAGGTGTACCGTCTCCCTTTTGCAGACCATAGCTTCCAAAATAAGAATGGCACCCGCCATCAATGACATACTCATATGTATCCTCCGGCAGGTTTGAGCGGTATTTGCGGTATTTGTCCATATCAAGCACACCATCCTCTGAACCGTACACGCTAAAAACCCTCAGATCTGAATCCGACAGGTCAGCGGTCGAATATGCTGCAAAAAGATATAATCCGTCAAACTCATCTACATGCTTTGACACATATTCTGCAGCCATGGCTCCGCCTAAGGAGTGGCCTCCAATGTACCATTCCTGTATGGATGGGTATATTTCCTTGTATTTTTCAATGATACCGTCTGCTGCATTCTGGTCCAATACTGCGAGGTTGCCCGGCATATGTACAAGTATGCACACGAAATTATTCTTTGCAAGCTCATGCATCAGCGGCGCATACGCCGTATACTGCACCCTGCCTCCCGGATAAAAAATCAATGCCTTTGTGGCTTTTTCCTTATCCTGCGGTGCAAAGGTTATCGTATAATTCTTATGCCTTAAATCGTACTGGGTGGCCTGTATACGCTTGTCCTTCTTTTCTATGGTAACAGCAACCTCTCTGTCTGAATCAATTGCAGCCTCCGCAATTGAATCTGCCCGATAATAATTTCCCACATAACAATTTACGGCAATACCGCCAATAGCCATGACTGCAATTGCCACAAGCAGTATTTTATATACAGCCGGAATACGGTTTTTTTTAGTTTTAAACATTAAAGCAGCTTCCTCCTACAAACTCACGAAGCAGTGAATTGTTTGGTATGCCGTCAGCCGGCATCGGAAGCAAGTAGTCTAAGAGCTTAAGCAGCCTCTTTGCCTCGAGATACTCCGGGCAGTCTCTTTCTATGCCAAAAAGCAACGGCTCCGCATACACCTTGAGTACCGCAAGCTCATACACAAGTGCAGAGTTGAACATCACATCCGCCTGTTCCTGGAAAGGAAAGATATTCTCCCTTTCACCCTTTCTGACAGACGGCCACATAGCGATGGTCTCCGTGGCATTGGTACCTCGTGTACGCGCATCACGCACAATCCGGCGTATAAGTCTTTCATCTGTGGTGGAAAGAGGATTGTGTTCGTCAATATTGAGCTGTGTAAGCGCTGAGATATAGATTTTGAACTTGTGCTCAGGCGGGATAAGCTGTGAAAGCCTGTCATTTAGGCCGTGGATTCCTTCTATGACAAGTATATCATCAGCTCCCAGCGTCAGCTTTCTTCCGCGGTACTCTCTCTTTCCTGTCTTGAAATTGAAGGAAGGCATATCAACAGCCTCTCCTTTAAGAAGCCTGTTCATATCCTCATTGAACAGCTTCACATCAATAGATTCAAGGCACTCAAAATCAAAGCTTCCGTCCGGATTCTTCGGGCAAAGCTCCCTGTCCACATAGTAGTCATCCAGACTTAACGGATGTGGCTTTCTGCCCTTTGCGATAAGCTGGATTGACAGTCTGTTGGCAAACGATGTCTTGCCTGATGATGAAGGACCTGCTATCATGACAAATTTCTTTTTGTCATCCGAAGCAATCTGCGCTGCAAGATTTCCTATCTTCTGCTCCATCAGTGCCTCCTGAAGCAGCATGATTTCCTGTCCCCTGCCGGCTGCAATCGCATCATTTAGTGAGCCTATCGTGCCTATTCCAAGCATCTTGCTCCATTCCCTGGAATCATCCAGCGTGTGAAACAGCTTATTTGATGTCACAAGCGGCTCAACGCTCCTGCTGTGGGCACCCGGGAAAAGAAGCACAAATCCACTCTCATACGGCACTATATCAAAGTATTTGAGCATGCCTGTCGATGGTGCCATAAATCCGTAGAAATAATCCACCACACCATCCAGCTCATAGAGATTGACTCTGGAGCTTCTCCTGTAGTGCAATAACCTCTCCTTATCATGCAGCCCTTTTTCCTTGAAAAGCTGCTCCGCATACTGTGTTTTTGCACTGTGCTTGGTGATTGGGAGATCTTTTTCCACAAATGAGTACATGCTGCATACTATCATGTCGATATCGTGCTCTGTCACGCTTTTCTCACTGTTTTCTCTGCTGCCTTGGTCTGTATCTTCATTATATTTTTCCTGTTGGCTGTCCGCACACTCCACTGCTTTCTCAAGCTGACAATAATAGCCTTCTCCGAGCGAATGCATCACATGAAGCTGTGTCATGCTGCCATATACATCGTATATAGCCCTCTGCAAAAGCAGCACAACACTTCTTCTGTATGTACGCCTGCCATCCCTGTCAGCTGTCGTCACAAAGCTAAGCTCACAGTCACTTTTTATTTTCTTATTCAGTTCACGAAGCCTGCCGTTTACAATTCCAAGGATTATGTCATCCTCATAATAATCCTTGAATCTGTCTGCTACGGCTTCTAAAGTATCACTTTCTGATGCTGTCACTGCCATGACCTGTCCATCCGGCAAGGTCACCTTCACACTATATTCCTGCATTTCTTATTGCCCCCATAGTCGAATATGCTGCCTCATTGTATGCCATCATCTCGTTTATCTGCTCGATTCTGTCCATGATGGAATCACTCATCTCCTGTGTCCTTAGCTGCTGCATGATGGCAGCCAGCTTGTGGTGTTCCCTGACAAGGAACTTCCGAAGCACCGGATTACCGTTTTTGATAAGTACCGGTCCGTACAAATCGCATACAGTAACCGTCGTCTCGTCCATATTGTCCCATGCGGAATTGTCCGCACACGGCACACATCTGAACATCGGATAGTATTTTCCGTCCTCCAAAATCATATCCTCATCAACTATCTTATAGCCTGTGTTCCTTACATATTCACGGACTTTGCTCACTTCCGACTGTGGTTGCAGAATCAGCTCCTTTGCCGACCTGCACACCGTCTCCCCTGCGGTTAAAATGTGAATAACAAGCTCTCCTCCCATTCCTGCTATGACAATAGAGTCAACCTCTCCATCGTGTATCGCTTCAAGCCCATTGGAAAGCCTTGTGGTAATCTGCTCTGTCAGACCGTTTGCCCTTATATGCTCATTGGCGCGCTCAAGCGGTCCCTTATTTATATCAACAGCAATTGCTTTCGGTATTATATTACCCTGCACCAGGGCAATAGGCACATAGCCATGGTCGGTTCCCACATCACACAGCGTGTAGCCGGCCGTGACCATTGATGCCACTGCCTTCATTCTTCTGGATAGCCTAATCATCTTACTCTAAGTAGTCCTTAAGCTTTCTACTTCTGCTTGGATGACGAAGCTTTCTTAGCGCCTTTGCCTCAATCTGGCGGATACGCTCACGAGTGACGTTGAACTCCTTACCTACTTCTTCAAGTGTTCTGGCTCTGCCGTCCTCTAAGCCAAAGCGGAGTGTGAGTACCTTCTGCTCTCTCTCTGTAAGAGTGCCAAGCACCTCCTCAAGCTGCTCCTTAAGGAGTGTGAATGCTGCCGCATCAGCAGGAACCGGTACATTATCATCCTTGATGAAATCACCAAGATGTGAATCCTCCTCCTCACCGATTGGAGTCTCAAGTGAAACAGGCTCCTGTGATATCTTGAGTATCTCACGCACACGCTCTACCGGCATGTTCATCTCCTTGGCAATTTCCTCCGGTGAAGGCTCTCTGCCAAGCTCCTGAAGGAGCTGTCTTGACACACGTATGAGCTTGTTGATTGTCTCAACCATATGCACAGGAATACGGATTGTTCTGGCCTGATCAGCTATGGCTCTTGTGATAGCCTGGCGAATCCACCATGTGGCATATGTAGAGAATTTGTAGCCCTTCTTGTAGTCGAACTTCTCAACTGCCTTGATAAGACCTAAGTTTCCCTCCTGAATCAGGTCAAGGAAAAGCATTCCTCTTCCCACATATCTCTTTGCGATGCTGACAACAAGACGCAGGTTTGCTTCTGCAAGACGCTTTTTGGCATCTGCTCCCTTGTCCACATCCCTCTGCAGTGTCTTTATTTCTTCCTTTATCTCAGCCTTTTCCTCTTCCGATGCACCATCAAGGCGGCCCTTTAGTACATTAATCTTCTCGGTTGCTACCGCTCCGTCCTCCATATTCTGGGCGAGCTCAATCTCCTCATCTGCTGAGAGAAGAGGTACCTTACCTATTTCCTTAAGATACATACGGACAGGATCCTCGACGCTGACTCCCTCCGGTACTGAGAGATCAATCTTTTCAACCTCTACCTCGTCCTCATCATCGAGTATGATATCATCATCCACGTCATCATCATTGCTGATTTTAAGCACATCTATGCCGTTTTGCTCGAGATAATCAATTACCATCTCAAACTTCTCCGGATCCAGATTTAAGTCCTTGAAAAAATCTGCAATTTCCTGATATTCGAGCATATTCTTTTTCTTTTTTCCAAGCTCAAGAATCTCAATAAGCTTCTGCTGGAAATTCAGTTTCTGCTCCTGCTCCTGTGCCATGTCTTTTTGTTCCTTTTTCTTTGCCATTTTATTTTCCTCTTTATTCTGGTATTTTTTGCAATTCTTCGAGTGCACGCTTATCCTCAATAATCCTCATCATGCCCTCCATATCTGTAGGTGCCAGATGCTTTGAACGGTAGTCTATGCTGTTTTGCTTGATACGGACAACGGTTTCCCTGAGTGCGGTTGCCTTGTCATTTTTGCCCTCCACCTGATGGATTGTGGCATTGAAAAGCCCTGCCACCTCGCGCTGTTCGTCCTCATCGGTAAACATGCTTACTATCCTGGCCGGATTTACTGTATGCGTGGTCTCGTACTGTGAAAAAACCTCCTTAGCCACCTTGTGGTACAGCTCTTCGGTAAAGTCATCTGCACTGATACGCCCCTTTATCCTGTCAAAAAGTGAATTATCCTCTATGAGCCATGTGAGGAGAAGCTTCTGCGACTGCTTCATGCCATCCTCCTTTTTATTTTTCTCATTGATTCCACTTTTAAGCTTTGTCTGGGGCTTTACGATACCGCCCTTCATTGCCATACTGTTTACGAGCTTTCTTAAGTCGTCGTATGGTATGCTGTACTCTCTGGACACTGCCTGCGTATAGTTTGTCCGCTCAAGCTCCTCGGTAAAACCAAGCAGCTTCTTTGCGATTTCATTATAAAATGCGGTTTTTGACTCGGGATCATCCATATCATAGCCTGCCTGCATGATCCGTATCTGAAACATAAAGCTGTTTTCAGCCTTTTTGATACGCTCCTCATACTCCTGTGCGCCAAGCGCCTTGATAAACTCATCCGGGTCCTTGTACGGCCGCATGTTAATGACCTTTGTTGTGATGCCTACCTCCTTGAGTATCGGAATCGCACGCAGCGCTGCCTTTACCCCGGCGCCATCACTGTCATATGTCAGATACACCTCATTGGTGTATCTCTTTAATAGTGAGGCATGTCCGCTCGTGAGCGCCGTGCCAAGCGACGCCACCGCATTGTCAAAGCCCGCCTGATGCAGTGCTATGACATCCATGTAGCCCTCACACAAAAGGAGCTGGTTCTTCCTCGTGCTCCTTGCTATATTAAGTCCGTAAAGATTACGACTCTTATCAAATATCTTTGTCTCCGGAGAGTTTAAATACTTTGGCTCTCCGTCCCCCATCACTCGGCCTCCAAAGCCTATGACGCGGTTGTGCACATCCATAATCGGAAACATCGCACGATTCCAGAACTTATCGTGCCCGCCTCTGACCTCATCTATCGTCACAAGACCTGTCTCCTTAAGTATCTCATCATCATAGCCCTTGCTGCGCAGATACTTGTACAGATCATCACTGTACTGGTCCGAGTAACCAAGCCCGAACTTCTGCATTGTCTCATCGGACAGCTCTCTCTTTTTGAAATACTCATGCGCCCTTTGTCCTCTCGGTCCACGAAGCAGCATATAAAAATACTTTGCAGCCTCTTTATTTATCTCAAGCAGCTGCGTGCGCCTGTCTGCTTCCCTCCTTTGTGCTGAGGTCATCTCCTGCTTGGGAAGCTCAATTCCCACACGGTCTGCAAGCTCCTGCATGGCCTCAGGGAAGGTAAAGTTCTCATACTGCATGAGAAATGTAAATACATTGCCTCCGGCTCCACAGCCGAAGCAATAGTACATCTGCTTATTCGGTGAGACGGAAAAGGATCCCGTCTTTTCATTATGGAATGGGCATAATCCAAAATAGGTACTTCCCTTTTTCTGAAGATGCACGTAGCTTCCTATAACATCGACTATGTCATTTCGCGAACGTACCTCCTCTATAAGCTCATCAGAGTAGTACGGCATTTTATCATCCCCTTACTGTTCATCTTTGTTGTCTCCCGGCGAGCGCGTTTTTTACAGAATTATAAATAATCTCAGTAACCATCGATTTCCCAGGCTACCGGTACGAAATACTCGTGGAACTTCGTGGTGGCATACTGGTCTGTCATGCCTGATATATAGTCGCATATGATGCGCCCCTTGTCATCCCCCTGCCCTAGCATGGCGAGGTATTTCTGCGGCAGCTCCTCTATATGCTCCATATAATAGAAGTAAAGCTGCTTGAGCATCGCCTTGGCCTTTTTCTCCTCGCTTTTTGCGACTGGATTGTTATAGAGGTTTGCGAACATGAATTTCCGCAAATCCTGCATTGCCTGCGCGGACTCTTTTGACATGCATATATCGTCCTTTCCCATGCTGTTTGTGATGATATTGTGCACCATATGATTGAGCCTGGCCTTGGTGCTGTGTCCAAGCGTGTTTCTTATCTCAAGCGGTATATCATCCTCGCACAGAAGCTGTGCGCGGATTGCATCATCAAAGTCTGAATTTATGTAGGCTATCTTGTCTGAAAGCCTGACTATTTTGCCCTCTAAGGTGTGTGGCATGAGCGAGGTCTGGTGATTTAGCATACCATCTCTGACCTCCCATGTCAGATTGAGTCCTGCTCCGTCCTTTTCGAGCTTCTCCACTATACGCACACTCTGCTCATTATGCTTAAAGCCACCCTCGTATATCTCATTGAGGATGCGCTCACCCGCATGTCCAAACGGCGTATGCCCCAGGTCGTGTCCCAGCGCTATAGCCTCCACCAGATCCTCATTCAGTCTCAGTGCCTTGGCTATTGTCCTGGCATTCTGCGACACCTCAAGCGTATGCGACATACGTGTGCGGTAATGGTCGCCCTTTGGCGTAAGAAACACCTGTGTCTTATTTTTCAGACGCCTGAATGCCTTGCTATGCAGTATCCGGTCCCTGTCCCGCTGAAAAACAGGCCTGATATCGCACTGCGGCTCATCATAGTCCCTGCCTCTTGAGTTGATGCTCAGGCATGCGAACGGACTAAGTATTTCCTGCTCACGTTTTTCTATCTGCTCGCGAATAGTCATTTATCTGCCTCCCCGCTGTCACAGTCGTTATGTTCTGCTGCTATTCACACACAAATGTAACAAATAGCGTTACATTCCACTAATAGTGCTCTACACTAATTATGCTCTACACTAGTTATTATTCGACGTGATTTTTAAAAATCCTTTTTTTATTTCTTTTTACTTTAATTTTCTTTCGGCAAAATTAAATGCTATATCAATTACCGCCGAGCACATGGCGCAGCATCTGAAGCTGTCCGCCTGTGATTTCATTGTCGTAGCTGCCATAGTAAAATTTATCGTCTTTTGCCAGTATGCAGCCCACCCAGGTGCCCACATGACTGTCACTCTCTATGGCATCCTTCATGGATTTGTAACCCTCTATTGTAAAATAGGCATCATAGCCCTTGAAGTCTGCCGGATTTATTTTCACTGCACCAAAGGTATCCTCAAGACTTTTTATGAAATCCTCATCGCACTCCGTATAGCCTGTGACATCCTTGCTGTAGCGCGACTCTGACTGCCACTCCTCATCCCACATGAGAAAAACGCTGCAGTCCTTCCATGAATTGCTTTTTTCAACTACAGACAGCTTCTTGTATGAATTTGATGCGTTGCCCGCCATCTGTAAATATGTATCGTCACCGTTCTTATTCATATATAAGAGGTTTGATGCTGCAACCTCATAGTACCTGCTGCTATAGTCCTGATCCTTGTATACAATATAGCCAAGCGGACTGCCAGTCCCTGCATAGTCAAGCTCTATGGTTATCGGAATATACACCTGACTGTCATAAACCATAGGCCCAAGCCTGTCATCATTTGTGATACAGCTTGCGACCTTTTCATACTCAGCCGGCTCGTTTGAAGGCGACATGAAATATGTGTAAACAACAATAATTGCAATGACAACGACCGGCACAATGACTATTACAGCTTTTAATGTTTTCCTTCGAACCCTGCGTCTGTGAATGCGCACTTTCCTGTCTGCATGCTCATCGCAATACCTGTATTTCACCAGTCTGTATACAACGAAAAGCTCCAGCACAAGCAAAAGCACAGCAAAGGCCATCATACAGCCGGCCTGCCACATCACCTTGTGATTGACAAATTTCTTATCTATAAACCTAAGCGGTATGAGTATTATCGTCCAAAAAAGCACATTTCCCAACACATACCGTGCATATATTTTCCTGCTTTTTATTACGGTAAGCGGAAAAAGTGAAACAATCACTGTCAGCATGAGCACAATTGCAAAAAAATATCCCCATATCTCTGACAGGGTTGAGCCGTACAGTGCCTTGAAATACTGCGCCGGACCAAGCTTTTTGATATTTCCCCAACCTGAGTATTTTGAGATAAAGAGCACTACCGTGCCGATAAACCATGTCAGTATATAGATGCCCATGTAGCATGCCATATTTTTCCTTGCAAAGCTGCCATATCTCATAACGGAATATGACACAAGCGCCCCTGCAAGCACAGGAAATCCGCCCACTCTGCCAATCAAAAGATTTACATACTCCATAACAGCAAAGGACAAAACAAACATACATATTACATTAATATAAGATAGATTCAATCTCTTCACGCTGCAATCCCATCTCCAATATAATAATCAAATTCCTGTGACAGCTGTACCCCTCAGTGTGGCAGGCAACGGTTACAGACCATTAATAGCCAATAGGCTTTCAAAATTATCTGCACAAAATAAAATAGGAAGCCGTTCACCGACTTCCCTGTTAATGCAGGAGATGGGACTTGAACCCACACGATATTGCTACCACAGGCACCTGAAGCCTGCGCGTCTGCCAATTCCGCCACTCCTGCGAACAAGCATTATTCTACCAAAAAGTTTAGAATAATGCAAGCATAAATTTAAAAAACTATACGAAATGTACGAAAAACTATAAATCTGTTACTACACCAGCTTTGATATATCTAAAACCAGTGCATCAACCTCCTCCTGTTTTGTGGCCCAGCTGGTGCAGAATCGCACTACAGTGCCCTCCTTCTCTCTTTCCATCTCTTCAAAATAGTACTTCTCGGCAAGTGTCTTCTTCTGCTCATCCGATAAAATCACAAACTGCTGATTTGTAAAGCTCTCAACCCAAAACGGTACCTTTTTCTGTTCAAATGCCTCTTTAATCTGCATGGCAAGCTCATCAGCACGCTTTGTCTTTTCAAAATAATCGCCATTCTCAAGCATAGTGGCAAACTGTAAGCCCATCAGCCAGCCCTTTGCAAGCACTGCACCGTTTTGCTTCATATAAGCCTTAAATCGATACTTGATATCCTCAGCATTTATAACCAGCGCTTCGCCAAAGAGCGCACCACACTTTGTGCCACCGATATAAAAAACATCCGAAAGCATGGCAAAATCACAAAGTGTAAGGTCATTTTTATCTGAGCCCAGTCCATAACCCATTCTCGCGCCATCAACAAACAGGTACATGCCGTATTTCTTGCAGACAGCACTGATATCGCAAAGCTCTCTTTTCGTGTATAGAGTACCCTGCTCAGTCGGAAATGAAATATAAACCATCTTTGGCTCCGTCAGATACTCAGGCTTTGCATTGTCATAATACTCTGCGGCACACGCCTCAATCTGCGCAGCACTGATTTTACCATCCGTGTTAGGAAGCGCAAGAATCTTATGACCTGTATTCTCAATAGAAGCTGCCTCGTGGCAATTGATATGTCCCGTATCCGCTGCAATCACGCTCTGCACCGGTGAAAGCGCCGCCGCAACCACAACATAATTGGCCTGTGTCGCACCCGGAATAAATTTAATCATGGAATCATCTCTGCCAATAAGCCCCTTAATAATCTGCTCAGCCTTATCGCACCACTCATCCTCACCATATCCCGGATAGCTGGTTGTATTTGTATCCGCCAGTGCCTTCAAAATGCAATCAAATGCACCGCGGTTGTAATCGTTATTAAATCTAATCATAAAAATATTTCCTTTCCTGTCTTATCAATCAATATAGGGCGCCTGCCCCGCAACAACCGAAGCCTTGCGGAAGATGGGGCGCAAGACATCCGGGGGATGTCTGCTCTGCGCCGACCGAAGCGGAGCGGAGACCGCAAGACGTCCGGGGGACGTCTGTTCTGCAACGACCGAAGCGGAGCGGAGACCTTGGACCCATGGGGACAAGGTCCGCTTCCGCTTCTAAAATTAAAAAGGGCTAAGCCCTAAGGCTTAACCCTTTTTAGTTTTATAATGCGGAAGATGGGACTTGAACCCACACGATTGCAATAATCACAAGATCCTTAGTCTTGCTCGTCTGCCAGTTCCGACACTTCCGCATGTATTTTGTTTTCGTCGCTTGTCTCACGCGACTCGTATATAATATCAGATTGTTTTCAAAAATGCAAGCACTTTTTTCAAAAAAATCATATTTTTTTACAGACTCTTTTCATAGCACAAAAACGGCTGCCCAAACAGGCTGCATTCACCCACTGTATCAAATCCAAACACTGCATACGAGCGCAGAGCCTTCACATTGAGCTTGTTGACTAAAAAATGCACACTTTTGTATCCTCTCCTTGCGAGTTCTTCCATCCCAAATACCAGCATTTGTCTAGCGATTTTCTGATTCTGAAAATCTGGATGAACCGCAAGTCTTGAAAGCTCAGCCCCGGGTGCCAGTTTATGGCTCCAGCAATCAAGCCTCTCCACCTGTGGATCATCATCAATTGAAATCGCTGCGATAATTCTGTCCTCTTTGCTTCCGGCATCAGCATTAATCTCCTGCCCATCAATCATTACAAACAAAGATTCTCTACCAAGATCAAACTCAATCTCCTTCATTCCCGGATAAGAATCATCCCATGGACAAAACTCCCTGCCTAGCTGTATCTTATACAATTTTAAAATTTCTTCTTTGTTTTCTTCTGTAGCTGCTACTATTTTTCTCATTCTGTTTCTCATTTCCAACTAAATATAATGGCCAAAGGGGCTCAACCTTGCAAGTTTGAATTAACCAGCATCTCATAAGTAACCCCGTACTTCTGCGCAATCTCACTTGCATAGGATTTTCCCTCCGGAGGCGCCACTTCAATCTGATAGGAACGCTCTGTCCCCTTCATGTGCACGATCATGGAAAACGCTTTTCCCTCTGTGTGCTCTGCCTTCTGCTGCTCTTCATTCATTTCCTCCACATCAAATGCCAGCTTATGCATATGTGTATTATAAATAGTCCTCATTCCCTTATGTAAAATCGCCCTGACACTGTCCTTGGCAATGTAGTATCCCTCTTCAAACGAAGTGGTAGAAAATGATTCATTCATCAAAAGCAGACTCCTGCTGTCAGCCTCCTCATAGATTGCCTTAAAACGCTTACACTCTTCCCCAAGCCTTCCTAAATCCAATGTCTTGTCCTCATCTGCCGGGAAATGGGTGAAAATACCTGTAACAGGGGAAAATGTAAATGCTTTTCCCGGAATATATATGCCACCCTGCGCCAACACAAACAACTGCCCAACAGCCTGTGTAATTGTCGTCTTTCCACCTCGGTTGGCACCTGTTAAGATATACACTCTCCTATTCCGGTCGAAATCCATATCATTCGGTACAATATTCCCGGACTCCTCTGTCTCAAAAACAGCAAGCTTTAAATTGTAAATTCCACGTGCCTGCATCATATACGGATCAGATTCATTTTCTCCCTCTTTATATACAGAAGCTTTAGCAAAGTTAAAGCCCTGTTCCTGCAATTTTTGGATGTACTCCGCCCATTTGATATAGTAGAGCAGCTCCGGAATCAAGTCTGTCATGTCGGTAATGGTAATAGAAACATATTTGTTCAGTACTTCTCTGACTCTTTTCACTATATGGGAAATCATATGGTTGACGATTCGGTCTGTATAACGAGTCACATCCTTTGCCTGATCTCCCTCGGGAAGCTTCACAATGCCACCCCGGCTTTCCGACCGCATAACAGCTGTATCCATCACCTTCTGCATAGGAGTGCTAATCACCGCGTCTGCATTCACATCAAACGGCTGAAATTTGAAATTCTTTTTCCATATGGTATCCTCATTGATCCGATCCTTTGACGCAATATGGTCATAAAAATTGCCCAGAATTCCGGACCTGGTAAAATATTTGCTGTTTACAGATATCAGACCGATTCCGTCCGCTTCAAAGCGGTCATTCAAGTTAATACCTACCGTAATGCTCTTAAGCTGTGAAGTATCCATTTTCAGTTCTGAGATATCTTTTTTCAGTTCCGCAAATCCGTTGTCCGCATAGATTTTCTCCACATAGGCTTTTAAACCCAGAAAGCCTGCGGAATGAATGTCCGAAGCTGCCAGACATGTATGAAGCGCATCCACACACTTGATATAATCATTAAGCTCGTCCAGCCGATGCAACAGATCCCAGATGCAGGCACTCTCATCATATTCCCGGTTAAAGCTACCGTACTCCCTCAGAAAACTGATGCGCTCGAGTATTTCCATAAGATCATCACGCATTTTTTTCTGTTGAAGGACATCCTCGAAAATATCGCAGCGGTACTGTGTCACCGCCGGATCTGCATACAAACGCGCCATCACGTTTTGGATGTAGTTCTGCTCCCGCTCCTTTGCTGACAGCTTTTTGCAGATTTGATCCATCCCCAGATCATGCATAGTCACATCACTCAAGGTCCGGTATTGTGCATTTGTATCCGGGTATAATAAACTGTATTTTTTCTGGCTCATAAGATTATCCTCTCCTTTTGATCTAATATGCAATTTTGAACGAAATTCGTATAATTTAGCTTCCCCCATTTTAACGCGGAAGATAGAGTGCGGAAGATGGGTTGCAAGACGTCCGGGGGACGTCTGTTCTGCAACGACCGAAGCGGAGCGGAGACCTTGGACCCATGGGGACAAGGTCCGCTTCCGCTTCTAAAATTAAAAAGGGCTAAGCCCTAAGGCTTAACCCTTTTTAGTTTTATAATGCGGAAGATGGGACTTGAACCCACACGATTGCAATAATCACAAGATCCTTAGTCTTGCTCGTCTGCCAGTTCCGACACTTCCGCATATATTTGATTTTCTGTCGCTTGTCTCACGCGACTTTGATATAATATCAAATCAAACCAAATATGTCAACACTTAATTTCTATTTTTACATATATTTTTCTTTTATTATGCATTTAAGCTAGTCCAGCCCCGCCTTTATCCGGTCCTGTATATTGACCAGACACTGTAGGAGAACAGGAATATCCTCAATTCAGTGGTTCTTGTTCATGTATTCAAGCTCCATCACGTAGTTCTTGCCTTCTATATTGTAATACCTTGATATGACCTGGTACGAATCAGTGCCCGAAAACTCTATCTTGACACGCTGCCTTTTATCTTTTATGGTCTTGGCCGTGATACAGTTCGTGCACAGTTTATTTCTCTTCCAAAATGAATAGCATGGGCTTTTTTCTATATCTTCTTCGTGCATGTTACACCTTCTTCGTCAGATATATTTCTCCTCAAAGCTTTCTATGCACATTGGCTTATCGAAGAAATACCCTTGTATGTAATATATTCCCATCTTCTTAATTATAGCATATTGCCTGTCAGTCTCAACTCCCTCCACGCAGACATGTACTCCTATTGTGTTGGCAAGCTCTGTAACCATCTTGACAAATGCATCAGAAAAATCATCCTCCCCAAGATGCTCAATGAAGCATTTATCTATTTTAATGATATCAAGAGGCATCTCCCTGATATGGTTGAGTGATGAATATCCTGTTCCAAAATCATCCAGTGCAACCTTAACACCAAGCGCCTTTATCTCACTGAGTATCCGCTTCATGCGCACCATGTCATTGATTGCCAGACTCTCTGTCACCTCAAGACACAGATTTCCCGGTTCTATGCCCACCTCATCAATTATGCCTTTGATTTTCTTAACTATGTCATTCTGCAGCAGCTGCACCACAGACAGATTTACGTTGACCTTGTAGTCAGGATGTCCCATGTCATTCCAGTACCTGCAGTGCTTCGCCGCCTCTCTTAATACATGCTCCCCGATCGGGTTTATAAGCCCAAGATACTCAGCAAGCGGTATAAAGTCAACCGGATTTATAAAGCCCATGGTTGCTGAATTCCATCTGACAAGAGCCTCTGCACCTGCACAGACATCCTCCCCCTTCACGTTTATAATCGGCTGAAAGTACACGGTGAACTCATCGCACTCATTCATCGTGGCTTTTCTCATGTGCTTTTCCAGGTCAAGACGCTTTGTGCTTGTGCCATCAATACCCTCGTTGTAGAACTCTATACGGTTTTTTCCTTCTTTCTTAGCATTGAAAAGAGCTATATCAGCTCTTCTTATGACATCCTCCACAGTTCTTGCATCTGTCGGGAAAAATGCCACTCCGGCACTTATTGTACAGTAATAGTCCTCTCCCTTCAAGAACCACGGTCTGACAAATATCTGCTGTATATCATTAATGATACTCTCCAGCCTGTCAACAGAGCTGCCTGTCACTATGACGATAAACTCATCGCCACCCATCCTGTAGCAGTGGTTCTCAATTCCCTTCACCTGTGTCAGGCTATGCGATATAGCTTTTAAAAGCACATCTCCGTACTGAAGGCCAAGCCCGTCATTTATATGCTTGAAATCATCCAGATCTATATAAATCATCGCACCTCTGGTGTCGTTTTTCACTGAATCATCTATAAACTTAGCCAGATCCTGCTCACATCTCATCCTGTTATATAGCCCTGTCAGGAAATCATTATTGGCCTGGTTCTCAATGCGCTGCTGATAACGCTTCTTCTGTGTGATATCATACATTGTAACAAGCTGCACCTTGCGGCCATCCACCCACGCTATGCCTGTGCGATGAATATCAAACCACTTGTCCTCCTCCGTCACGTAGACCTCTGTAAAGCTCCGGCTCTCTGCAGTATGGGAAAAAATATATTTTTCCAGCTTGTTCTGTTCGATAATATTTGAAAGCAGCTGCTTACAGTAATTATTCATGTAAAGTATCTCTGACTTAGACATATCAGCCACGTATATACCGCAGCCGGAGTTTTCCAGTATCGCTTCGAGCGAAGCATAGGAGCCTGCAAGCGAGTTGGTTGTTATCTTTTTTGTGAGAATACTTTGAATGACGCGCTTCGTATCATTTAAAAACTTCACATCATATTTTTCCCAGCTTCTGTCATCCTTCTCATCAAAAAAGCACACATACATCTGAGTCCTGTTATCTATATTTACAGGCTGGAATATAGCTGCCCTCATAGCCTGCTTCTCCATGAAAAGGCGGAATTTCTCCGGCATCACAGAGTCTGATGATATAATGTAAGGCTTTCCGGTGAAAAAAGGCACCTCGGTAATTGATATTGTATCAAACGGCTTTCTGCCATAGCTTACAATCACATCCAAATGCATGCCGTCCACGTTTTTGCGGATGATAAAAGCACCGGTAAGCTTTATGGTAGTAACTGCACTCTCCAGTGCTTTTTGAGCCATATCAGTAAAGCTTCCATCCATCTCAAGCAGTTTTATAACAGAATTGATAGCCTCAAGCATATGAAACTGTTTCTTGATTTCCTCATCTGACTTCCTGATAAGCGAAAGTGCCTCATTCGCAGCATCCTCATCTCTCTTTGTGATCAAAAGCTGTCTGGTCATAGTTTCCAGGAACTCAATTGTTCTGTTAAGACGCGCTTCACTGGTAATAATTATGCCATCAGGAAGCAGGTTTCTCTCTTCATTAGACATCTGCTCATCAATTACCGCAGCTATAATCCAATATATATCGTGGGTATTGTCCACTCTTACAATCAGACCATACAGCCTGATATAGTCCTTATCCAGAGGTTCATCTATGAGATTCTCAACCCTGCAGTCCGACAGTCTCAAAAGAAGGTTTTTGTATTTTTCCTCACCAATAAAGGTAAGCATACTCTTCCATTTATCGTTACATTGACACACCTCTGTCATGACTCCATCCTTTTTTGTCAGACACGACAAATATATTCCGTTGACCATGCAGAAATAATCCTGTATTTTTTGAAAAAGCTTGGAATCTGACATATTTTCCTCCTAAAAACTCACGCAAATCAATCCTCATATCTGATAACAAACAAATAAAAGTCATTCTTATCGAGAATACATGTCTCCTGAAGCAGACGGTATTCGACACGCAGCCTGATTTGTTTCTTCACAAACCCAATCTCATTTGAATACATGACTATGATTCCGCCGGATACCAGATGCTCTGCGGCCTTGTCGAAAAACCTCTCGTAAAAAAGCTCCATCTCCGCCTTGGTCTGTCGGTTACGAACCGGCATATCCGTAATCAGCTCATCAAATTTGTAGTCATGTCTGAAATCAAAGAAATCCCTGTGTATAAAATTAATTCTTGTTTTGGCAAACGCAGCATTCTCTCTGCCCATAGTGATTGCATCTCCATAGGTATCTGTAGCATATATCTCGCGTGCCGGAACTAAATGTGCGCGCTCTATAAGCAGTGTACCAACTCCGCAGAACGGATCCATGATTTGTGCCGTTTCCTTAAGATACGGCTTTGCAAGTGAAACAATAAGTGCCGCTTGTGACGGATGCATCGACGTAGGAAGCACATTCTTTCTGTATGCAAATCTATTATCCTGTATAGAACATAATCTCATGCAGACAAAATAATTGTCATTTTTTGTCGGTATGAGCTTAATCACCACGTCGTAATCATTTGGCGAATTGATCATCCTGCCCGCAAAATGCATATCGATAGCTTTCGCAAGCCTGCTCTGGTACGCCGCATCTGCCGTGCTCTCAATACGATAGTAAAACGGACCACCCTCTAGGTGCATGCGTCTTAATATATCATACATATCTGACTCTGCAAGAAGTCCGGCTGCTTTCTGTGCATCCTTTGGCAGAAGCGATGCTGCATGTATGGTAAAGTACATTTTTCTGAATGTACGCACCTGCATGATAAGAGGTATATTGTCAGTCTTTACAAGCACTCCAAGCGGATGCAGCTTTGTATCCTTAACCGGTATCTGACGTCGCACCACCTCTCTGTGAAGGCGGTTTGTCATCAGAAGCAGCTCAGCCTTTACTCCCTCGAGCACAGGTGTATGGTGCTTTATCCCATTATATTTAATCAGGATTTTATTTATCTCGTTTAATTCTTCCTCAATATGCTTCCTATTTTCAGCTGTGACCGTCATATGCTCAAGCTCTTTTGCACGTTCCATAAGCTGTGGCAAGAGCTCTTTGCAGTCCAGCTGTGACAGCGCCGCCAGATATGAGCCCTTTACAAAGCGCATCTGTTCAGCCTCGTATGCTTTAAAAACCTCATCAGAAAGCTGTGACATATGAAGATCTCCTATCAGAAGCGCTGCGTTCTTTCTGGTTTTTGCATCTTCTGCTCCCATAAACGACACAAGCAGCTCATCTTCTCCTGCAAGCAGCTTTAGAGCCTCTGCTAATGCATTTTCATCTTTAATCTCCTGTCTGAGGCTGCTCAGATTCTGACGTACATTCTCTTTTTTTAACAGATTTCCGATAATTTCCTTCATTTTTTAAATCATCCTTTAATTTATTGTATATTGTCAGTTTTGGCTTGCCTCTTCCTTTGGCACACCATTTTCTTCGATGTATGTATCCAGATCCTTGTGAAACTGCTCCCACGCATCCTCATGCTCCACGAAATATAGCGGACACTTCTTGCCTGTCACATCGTAGTGCCTTATTACATCATCAGCACTCAGATCATACCGCCCCATAAGCCATGTGGTGAGCTCTATGAGCGACTGGTATGTGCTGTCGTTGAACTTTCCTGTCTCATCCTCTATACAGCACTCTATCGATATTGTGTCACTGTTTCTGTTATTAGATGCATACGATATCTCATTGCAAGGTATGCACTGCACTATCTCACCCTCTAATCCTATAACAAAGTGTGAGCTTGCTTTGGTCTTTTTGGTCTCTGCCAGGCCATTGAAATAGTCTCTGTTTTGTCTGGCTGACGTACCCGGATTTGCTGTATAATGGACAACTATGCCGTTTACCTTCTCAAGTGCCTTCTGTGGTCTGGAATACGGATTGGGTGTCAGCAACTGTACATCAAGCTTTGGCTGTATAGGATTGTAAAGAGTACTGGTCACCTCTGCCTTTACTTCTTCCTGCTTTGCCTTTTTGCCCCTTAAAGCTCCCACAATGATTATCGTTGCAATTATAAGTATTATCATGCCTATAACAATGCCATTGCCAATAAGCTGCTTTCTTCTAACCTGGGCGCGGTGTCTCTTTCTATATTCTTCGCGCTTTCTCTGTCTTATCTTTTCATACTCGTCCATTTAATTATCCCCGGTTATCTCTTTTGTTTGCTTTTATATATCTATTCCAAGCTTTTATAAACATTTGCATACATATAAGAGTATATTAGCACAAATCGTCTTGTTATGCCACATAAAATAATACAAAAGCACCAGATATTACGACGTAACATAATACCCGGTGCTTTATTATAAATGTATATTCTTATTATTAATCACACTTAATCTCGTGAACCCATCCATCCGGTCCATCAATATGGCCCATCTGAATGCCTGTAAGTGTGTCACGAAGCTTCTTTGTGACAGGTCCCATCTCATCCATACCGCTTGGGAAGCAGATTTCCTTGCCGTGATCTACAATCTTTCCTACCGGTGAGATTACTGCTGCTGTTCCGCAAAGTCCACACTCAGCAAAATCCTTTACCTCATCAAAGAGCACCTCTCTGTGCTCAACCTTGAGTCCTAAGTACTTCTCTGCAACTACCATCAATGAACGGCGTGTGATTGATGGCAGGATGCTGTCTGATTTAGGTGTAACAAATGTGCCATCCTTTGTGATAAAGATAAAGTTTGCACCACCTGTCTCCTCTACCTTTGTACGTGTTGCAGGATCGAGGTACATATTCTCTGCAAAGCCCTGTGCATGTGCATCTACAATGGCATGAAGACTCATTGCATAGTTGAGTCCTGCCTTGATATGTCCTGTTCCGTGAGGTGCTGCTCTATCAAAGTCTGATACACGGATTGTGATTGGCTTTGCGCCACCCTTGAAGTATGGTCCTACAGGTGTTACAAGGATTCTGAACTGATACTCATCAGCCGGCTTAACACCGATTACTGCATTTGTTCCCATAATGTATGGTCTGATATAGAGTGTAGCACCTGAGCCGTATGGTGGAACCCATGCAGCATTTGCCTTTACTACTTCCTCAACTGCCTTTACAAATCTATCCTCCGGGAATACAGGCATCTCAAGTCTCTCACATGAATCCTTAAGACGCTGTGCGTTTAAGTCAGGTCTGAAGCAGACAATTCTGCCATCCTCTGTTGTGTATGCCTTAAGTCCCTCGAAGCATGTCTGTGCATACTGGAATACTCCCGCACACTCATTAAGTGTCACTGTATGATCCTTTGTGAGCTGTCCATCGTCCCACTTTCCATCTTTATAATTAGAAACATAGCTGTAATCTGTTTCCTGGTAGCCAAAACTAAGGTTTGACCAATCGATATCCTTCTTTTCCATCTTTATATCCTCCGTTTCTTTACGGATCCGATATAACCTAGCGTTATCATATATCGGGTCTACTATCATTTATGCTCATTCTAGTACAATAGAAAAAAAATGTCTAGTACTATTTTTTTATAATAACTATAACTTAAGTTTCTATATAGCTTTTTTTACTATTATAAGATAAGGCCTGACTTTTTCTTACTTTTTTCAATAGCTGTATTAAACCTTCCAAACGGACGCCCAAGCAGCAGTCCGATCACAAGCGATATTGCTATAAATATAAGAAGAATCGCAAGATCCTTGCAATAATCAAAGCGGTACATGCCTCCCACGCACTCTCTTAGGGCATTCATGGCATAGTTAAACGGCATGAACTTATACAGTGCTCTGTACACCTGCGGCAGCACCTCAACCGGGAATGTGCCGCCTGCGCCTGCCACCTGAATGACCATAATGACTACTGCTACAGCCTGTCCCACATTGCCCAAGGCTGCTGTGAGCGAGTACATAAGAAGCGTGAATACAAGGCTTGTCAGCGCGCTTGCGCACCAGAAAAGGAACGGATGCCTGCACTGTATTCCGACAAAGAACAAATCACCGAGCACTGTCACAAGTGTCTGAATCTGGCCTATCACAAAAAATGTGATATATCTGCCAAAAAACTTATGTACGCTGTTTACTTTGCCAAGTGATTTTATATCGTCAGTGTCCTTTACCTTTGTTTTCACAAGTGCAACAGTTATAAGACCTCCCACCCACAGAGCCAGCACTGTGTAAAACGGTGCCATGGCTGAGCCATATGTGGATATCTCATATATCTTCTGCTCATCCATAGACAGCGGTGATGTCACAAACTGCGCAATGAGTGTCGGATCTGTCCGAAGCAGCTTTACAATCTCATTAAACTGCTCATCGTTTGACAAATTATCAAATCCTGATATAACATTCTGCAAACCATCTCTGATCTGCTGTACATACTGTCTGGTATTTACAATATCTGCATTTCCTGATTTAAGAACTGCCGAATAGTCATCGAGTGCTTTTTGTATATCCGGAAAGCTGTTGTCCAAAGAACCAAGCATGGACTGTGTCTCAATAAGTGCATATTCTATATCATATACCGCTCCTGTGAGATTCGGTGACACGCTGTGGTCAAATGTAATTTTAAGTGTATTTATTGCAGACTTGGCACTTGACACATCGGCTTTTATTGATTCCTTAAGAAGCTTTAGCTTATCTGCCGTCAATTCAGTATCAGACTTAAGGTCTTTTATCTGTGTTTTAATGCTTTGGATATTTTTCCTGACAGCCTCTATCTGCGAGCTATCCACTCCCTTTAAGCCTTGAATAGCGGAAAGAGTATTCTCAGCAAGCTGTTCTACCGTATCAAAGCCCGCCACAGAAACAGATATATCCGCAGTATCGGCATCAGCTACTCCCGATGCATTTAAGAGCTGTATAGAGTTTTCCAGCACATCAAGCTGGCTGTTTATGTTTGATAAGCTTATGTCGACCATCTGTGTGATGGTTTGTGCTGTCTGTGCCCCCGATAGTACCGACGACTGCATGCCGCTTACCGATGACTGTCCCCCGTCAATCAGCCCCTGCACACTCGGAAGCAGTGACTGTGTCGAGCCTATCAGGCTGTCTGCTGAATCCGTGAGCATGGCAAATGTATCGAGCATGCCTGCATATGCAGAAAGAGTCGTATCCATATCCTTTAACTTGTCAACAACTGTTCCGGCCAGGTTATCGCCTGATTTGCCGTCCCCCACTATGAGCTCTCCCGATTTTGACGCTATCTCCGTAATCGTGCTCACCATTGAAGAGTTTACAGACTGTTGCACCGTGGTCTTGACCTTTGATGTTATCTTTGTTGCTATGGCATTTTTCTTGCTGTTTTCATAGTATTCTATCTGCGGATTGACCGGCTCACCGCTTAGGAAGCTAAGCATATCATCTGAAAAATCCTTCGGCACAATAAAGGCTGCATAGCACTTTCCGCTATAAACATACTCCAGTGCCTCTTTACTGCTGTCTGTGAAAATCCAGCCAATTGCATCGTTTTCCTTCAGCCCCTTTATGACACTGTCTCCCATACATAGCTTTAAATCACCGACGCTCATTCCCTCATCCTCTGAATATACTGCTATGTGCATCTGTGATGTAGCTTCCTCTCCGTAAGGATCCCAGTTGGACATAATATTAAACCATGCATACAAAGCCGGGATGATGCCAAGTCCCATAATAATGACTATGGCAACCACATTTGTAGATATGCGTTTCAGGTCAGCCAGATATATTTGAAATATTTTTTTCATTGCTCGGCATCCTCCCCTGTACTTTGCTGCATCGTATCAAATCTCTGCTCCACTCTTTCGGCTATTTCCTGTACCCTGTCCTCAATCTGCACGACAGGACTCACGCTCATATTCTGCGCATCACTGCCGCTTATCTCATTCATCTTCTCCTGCAGCTTATAGTCCACATACTCGACTCCGATTAAATACACTGCGATAGCAAACAGACTCACTATCCACAGCACAAGAAAAATGATTTTTGAGCTGTCCGGCATAATCATCAGCAGCACAAGAAAAAAGAGCGGAATGATGTATATGCACCTTAATCCTATTTTTATCCGCTTTTGATTCTGCTCGTGTATGGTCTTTTCATATCCGACCAGCTTATCGTACATCTCGCGCAATCTCTTATCATCGGATAGTGGCTGCTCATTCACATTGTTATTTGCATTGTTATTTGCATTGTTATTTGCATTGTTATTCATATCATTATCCATATTGGAATCTTTATTACTGTTTCTACCTGTATCCTGCATACTTTCCTTCCCGCTTTATAGCTTACGGCACATCAGAAGTATCATATTAATATGCCAATTATTGATTTATTAATTGTACATTTAACTATAGCATCTCAGTATCTTCCATACGCTTCTCTATAAAATGATTGAGTCTGATAAACGGCTTTCGTATCACAAGTCCTATCACCAAAGAGGCTGCGCCAAAAAGTAAAAGCGTGATATAACATTTTCCGAGTGTATTTTCGTACATACCTCCTATACACTCCCTCATCGCATTTATCGCATATGGGAACGGGAAGAAAATATACACTGCCCTGAAAAATGACGGCAGCGCCTCTATCGGATATGTGCCGCCGCTTCCTGCAATCTGGAGTACCATGACAACCACCGCCAGTGCCTTTCCTATATCACCAAAGGATATGGTCAGAGAATATATGAGCAGTGAAAATGTAAGGCTTGTCACTGCGCCTGTCACAATAAATGAAACCGGATGCACACACTGTATTTTAAGCAGGTATAAATCACCTAGCACAATGATAAAAGTCTGTACCTGTGACAGTAAAAAGAATGTCAGATATCTGCCAAAATAAAGCTGTGAAGGCTTTAGTTTCCCAAGTCCCTTAACATCCGCGTGAACCTTTACCAGTGAAACAAGTATAGTCATGCCCACCCATATGGCAAGTGTCGTGTAAAAAGGTGCTACTCCGGAGCCATAATTGGCTATCTCGTAGATATAATTATCTGATACCTGCACCGGCTCTGAAAAGAAGCTGCCAAGCTTTTCAGGATTCCCCGAAAGCAGATTCACTATGATATCAGCTTTTTCATCCTCAGAGGCTGCTTCAAGCTTGTCGAGTGTCGTATTTATCTTGTCTGATGCTGATTCTATGACCCCCTTAAGCTGTGTAATGCTCATATTGAGTGTGTCAAGCGTGCTATCCACTCCGTCAAATACCTGCGCCATGGAGCCTGATGTCTGACTTAGATTGCCAAGTGTGGTCTGCATCGAATCAAGCACCGACGACATACTGCCTATCATGCCGTCCACCTGCGGCACTATCTGTGAGGTATATGTATCATTTAGCGATGACGCAGTCGTTGAAAGAGCTGACATAACACTCTTAAGTGTTTCCTCAGAATTCTGTGTCTTTCCCGATAAATCCACAGACAGTGTACTTTCTATCATGCTCCTTGTCTGCTCCTTAACAAGCTCTATATTGGAAATAAGTGTGCCGACATGGGTATCGTCCATATCCGGCTTTATTTTGTTGATTTTGTCCTCAAGATTGTCAATATTACCTTTCAAAGCATCCGCTGACTGTTTAATATTTTGCACATCACTTTGAATAGTATTTACATCCTGTGACAGATTTGCATCTGAAATCTGCTTTGATATATCATCAATCGAGCTCTTCACCTTTGCTAATGCCGATGTGATATCTGCACTAAAGCTGTCGAAGGATTGTCTGGTGGACTGCAGATCATTTTTACTCTCTTCAAGCCTGTCTGTGCCCTTTGCAAGCTTATCCTGCCCATCTTTGAGTGCTTCGCCCGTTTCTTTAGACACCTGTGACAACGCCTTATTTCCGTCAATAAACGTATCTATCATGGCATCGTACTGAGCAAGACTCTCTGATACCGCTTCAAGCTTACCGGTCATCTGCCCCACAGCATCCTTTTCCTTCATGTCATCGGATATTACGTTGGTCTCCTTAAATACCTGCTCTGCAAGCACCTTTATAAACTGCTTATTAATACTTGATTTAACAGCACTTGCTGCACTGTCCGTTATCTTTGTCGCAACAGCATTTTTCTTGTCGTTGAGATAGTAGGTAATCCTTGGATTTTCAATATTGTCAGCTACACCATGATACATGCTGTAGGTAAACTGCTCATCTATGACAAGTGCAGAATAATATCTGCCTGACTTAACACCCTCAACAGCCTTTTCCTCTGATTTAACAAATTTCCAGCCTATAGTATCCTTTTGCTTTAATGACTCTACCACACCATCGCCCATATTTACAGTTTCGCTGTCATTCTTCGTCCAGCCCTTGTCCAGATTGACTACTGCAATTGCTATATTTCCGGTGTTGCCATACGGATCCCAGTTGGCATAGATATTAAACCATGCATACAGCGCCGGCAGCACGCACAGTCCAATAACTATAATGAGTACAAGCACATTTCGGAATATGCCGCACATATCTCTTTTAAAAATTCTTAAAATATCAGCCATGAATCATCCTCTTATATCCGGTGTTTATATCCGGTGCTGTTTAAGCTCCCCAATAAAATACAATGAGCCAAATGCAACATTTTTCGTATCTCTTTTCAGGTGCTTTCTTATCTCATCAACTCCTGAAAGCTCTGTTGCCTCAACTCCCTCTTTTCTGATAAAATCAGCAAGGTGCGATGCCTGCAGTGCCCTGTCTGAATCCGGTGTCACTGTATAAAACTCCTCAGCAAGAGATAAAATCTCACGTATCATGACATCATAGTCCTTATCAGCCATGACTCCCATGAAAAAGCAAAATTTCTCACCCGGATACATCTGCATGAGGCTCTCCCTAAGTGCATCAACTCCATTGCTGTTGTGTGCTCCGTCCACCAGCAGAAACGGCTCCTTTGATACTATCTCCATGCGTCCCGGCCACACAGCCTCTTCAAGTGCACTCTTTATCCTGTCATTCAGGTTTGTTTTCTCGCTCTTTGGCCCTGTCTTATCATATTGAATTTCGTATTCCGGCCCGCTATAGTGCTTTCCCAGCACATACCGCGCCGCAAGCTCTGCCGCTGCAGCATTCTCCCACTGAAATGTGCCACAAAGCCTCAGTGCGTAGCCGCTGCAGCGTGCTATATCGCTTTGCTCCACAGTAATTATCCGTGCATGCTTTTTTTGCGCTTCCTGCTCAATCACCTGCATGGCACGTTTATCCTGCTGTTCCACCACCACTGTGCTGTTTTCCTTTATGATACCGGCCTTCTCAGCCGCTATATCCGCTATATCACTGCCAAGGATAGCCATATGGTCATAGCCTATCTTTGTAATAACGGCACATTGCGGTGTGCCGATTGCATTTGTTGAGTCAAGTCTGCCTCCGAGCCCTGTCTCAATGACCATATAATCGCACTGCTGCTCCTCAAAGTACAAAAGAGCCATGGCAAGGCAGTAGTCAAACATCGTAAGTCCTATGCCAAAATCTATATCAAGCAGATAGTTTCCAAGCCGTGTGACATCCTCCTTAGCTATCATACGCCCATCAACCGTGATGCGCTCCTCAAAATCTACCAGATGCGGTGATACAAACGTGCCTACCCTCATATGCTCTTTTTTTAATATACTAGAAAAAAAAGCGCACACCGAGCCCTTTCCATTGGTGCCTGCCACATGGATATACGGTATTATGCGCTTTTGCTTTCCTTTTTCTCTCAGCACCTTTATGACCTGTGCTGTCACCACCACTCCCGGCTCATTGCCGAAACGGCGTGTGTTTTCTATTTTGTTTAAAACCTGTGTGTAATCTAAATTTCCCATGCCATCATTATAATATATCCGGCCGATAAAATAAAGACCATATCCTTATACTGCTATAATAATGCCTCCGTCATTTGCATACATGCTTGAGATGCCGGCAGTATCCACAATGACAATCTTCTTAAATCTGGCAAGCTTCTCAAGGCATGCCTTCACATACTGTGCACGCTCCGGGCAGTTGCAGTGTGAAATTGCAAGAATCCTGTGCTCACAGTCCTTTGTGGCAGCCACAACATCCTCTACCATCTTGGCAAGTGCCCTCTTAATGCCTCTGGCCTGGCCAAGCTGCTGGATTGAACCCTCATCGGTTGAGCCCATGACAGGCTTTATATTTAAAGTGCTGGCCACAAAAGCCTTCAGGTTGCTTAATCGTCCTGCCTTTCTTAATGTATCAAGTGTCTCAAGCACAAAGAAGGTATTCATGGAAGAAATATACTCCTCGGTCTGCTTTACAACCTCATCAAATGAAAGTCCACTCTCTTCAAACTCCTGTACCTTCATGCCGATTAGTGTCTCGCCTATAGATGCTGAGCGGGAATTGAATACATAGATTTGCTTGCCACAGTCCTCATGCTCCTCGTTGTACAGATTGACTGCTAAAACAGCGCTGTTGTATGAGCCGCTGAGCTTGCCCGAAAGTGTGACAACATATACATGGTCAGCCTCTCCCTCAAAGGCCTGCATATATTCCTCAGGAGACGGGCATGACGACTTTGGTCCCTTTACACTCTCCTTTACTCTTCTTAAGAAATCATGCTGGTCAAAGCTCTCATCATCGCGGATTCTGTATCCGTCAACATCAAGCTCGAGTGCCACATTGCAAAAATGTCCATCCTTCTTAAGGCTGTCTGTGAGCTCACCACAGCTATCTATTATAATCTTATACATATCTATTCCTCCTGCACTATATGATAATAAAAGTTTAAATTACTTTTTTAAAAGTTATTTCATTCCGTAACAAGTAGTTTTCATTACTACGTCATATTAGCACGAAAACTAAACTTATGCAAGAGGTTTCTGTATTTATTTTCCCATAATGGTTATCTGCCCTTTAATGGTACCCGAAAAAGGCCGTCACACAGTCGCTTAAAGCTTTCATGTCGCGTACTCCCATAAGCTCACAGGCTGAGTGCATTGCAAGAATAGGTATACCTATATCCACAGTCTTTACCGGCAAAAGCGTACCTGCAATCGAGCCCAGCGTGCTGCCGCCACGGCTGTCCGAACGGTTCACAAAACGCTGGTAAGGTATGCCCTTTTCATCACACAGCTGACAGAGAATGGCGATAGCCTGTGCATCCGTAGCATACGACTGCGAACACGCCTGCTTGATACAAAAGCCTTTACCCATGACAGGCTTATTTGTGATATCCATCTTTTCCTTTTTATTAGGATGAAGCGCATGAGCCACATCAACAGACAAAAGCATGGCATCATATATGCTCTCATCTATTTCATTTTCTGAAAGGTCCATATTTCTTAAAATACGTCTGAGCATATCGTGAAGCATTATAGAGGCCGCGCCCTGCTTACTGTTACTTCCAATCTCCTCATGGTCAAAAAGCGCTATGATGTTTATTCCATCAGCTCTGTTTCCATCCTCTATGGCATCAAGAAGTGCCCTGCAGGATGACTGGTTGTCGATTCTCGGTGATGAAATCATGGTGTCATTCACACCGACAAAGCAAGGCTCCTCCATACAAAATGTATTGAGCTCAAAGTCTATGATATCGCTCTTTTCCACAGACAGCTCTCTAGCCAGAAAGCTAAGGAAATAATCCGTGGTCCTTTCATCCTCAGGTATTGAATCAAGCACCGGCATCAGATCCACCTGATTATTTATCCCGACACCCTTATTCACATCCCTGTTCATATGAATGGCAAGATTTGGAATAATCATGACAGGCTTTTTAGACCTATATAGCACCATACGCGGCTTGAACACATCCTCACTCTTTATAGCCACGCGCCCTGCCACTCCGAGAGGTCTGTCAAACCATGTGTTTAAAATCGGTCCTCCATACACCTCTACATTGACCTGTGCATATGAGTTTGTCATAAAATCCGGATTTGGCTTTATGCGAAGATATGGATAGTCTGTGTGAGCTGCCGCTATTCGCACCATATCCTTTTTGTTGTAGCCGCTTCCTACAGTAAACGCAAACATGGTCGTATCATGATGATTTAAGACATACCTGCCACCGCGCACAAGCTTCCAGTTACCTGTATAATCTATCTCCTCAAATCCGTTTTCCAAAAGCTCCTGCTTTGCAGCCTTCACACACTCGCATGGTGAAACAGCCGCTTTTAGTAAATCAAATAATTTTTCCTGTTTCATGGATTGCCTCCTGTTTTTATTGCATAACGCATTTATTCTACCACGGACTTTACAATTATTCCAGTTGAACAGGCTTTATTTTTAAGGCTATTTTTATATCTATTTTTATGGCATAATCCGCGAATCTGATGTATGATATAATAATCGATAACTATTCAAAACCACTTAGAACAATCATTCGCTGTCACATACAATGTGGAAAATGAGGAGAAATTATGATATCAATTGAACTGACAGACACAAAGGACTTTATGAACAAGCTGCTTCGCACAGAAATCTTTGACAACTTCCTGCTCCAGGAGGCCGTCATCACAAAGGCAGCCTCATACGTCATAGATGGTCACCTGCAAAAGGGCTTTTACAGCTCCACAGAGCTTGAGGAAAATGGTATAGCGGGCTATAGCATACTCCCCTTTAGGATGCTTCGCACAAACTGCTTTGACCTGATAAAGGGCCGACAGACTCCATCGTCATTCAAGTTTGTCTTTCTGCTTTCACCTGAAAATATGGAGCACACCCTAAGCAGTCTGCACTCTGCTTTCACCGTGTCCGATATCAGTGGTTTTTTCATAAATATCAGGTATCAGAGCCAGCTTCTGACTCTGACAACCGGAATATCCTACAATATTTTTTCAGCGGATAAGACCTTAGACAGTGAATGGGATAAGCTTGTAATGAAATTTTTAGCAAATAATGACATAAACTTTAAAGAACTTTGACTTTATTGCTTTACATATTAAACCTGTTATGCTATTCTAACGTTAGTTGCGTAAGCAGCATTATTATTATTTGGAGGTACTTTCGATGAGCAAAGGTACAGTAAAATGGTTCAATAACCAAAAAGGTTACGGATTCATCACAGCCGAGGACGGAAAGGATGTATTCGTACATTTCTCAGGACTTAACATGGAGGGCTTCAAAACTCTCGAGGAAGGTGCAGCAGTAGAGTTCGATATCACTGATGGCGCTAAAGGTCCACAGGCAGTTAACGTTGAGGTAGTTAAATAATTTTGACCACTCAGGCAATCTAGTTTCTATGTACCTTTTTCTTTATTATATATTTAGGTAAAATTATAGTTACAAAAATGTTAATTGGGGAATAAGATATAAGAATCATGATTAAAAAAGAAGAGTTCATTTCGAACTCTTCTTTTTTGCGCTTTTTTATTTGAATGATTTTAGTTGTTTACACGATGATGAGACATCGGTGAGCTTGTGGTGAGTGGTAAAAATGTATAACCATTCGCCTGTCCCCACTGGATGATCTGCTCGACCGCATTGACACTGAAATCCTTTATGTCGTGCTGCAATACAACTGATACGTTGTGGCTCTGTACTCCTGAAATGACATTCTGCACTACCTGTTCCGTGCTGATTGGCTTGCTGTTTGCATCTCCGCTCGATACATTCCAGTCACAGTATAAAAGCCCTCTTGCTGTCACATCATTTACGAGCTGTGTCATAATGCCCGGACAATAATCCTTACTTACAGTATTTGATGAGCCACCCGGGAATCTGATGATTGACGCATCATTTCCTGTCTGTGCCTTTATGATACTGTTCATCTGCTCAAGGTCATCAAAGAATGCCTGCTCGCTTGTATATATCTGGTTGTATTTGTGGCTGGCAGAGTGGATAGCCACTGTATGTCCTCTCTTTGCCTCCTCTGCTATCATGTTCTGATAGTCAGGATGTGTATTTGTAACAAAGAAGGTGGCCTTTACATTGTATTTATCAAGCACATCTAATAGCCCCTGTGTATACTTTCCGGGACCATCGTCAAAGGTCAGATAAATAATCTTGTTGCCCGGATTTACTGTGTCTGCCGTGGCAGCCGGATCATACACACTGACCACTCTTGTAGCTGTAGCCTTATTGCCTGATGAATCTGAGACCTCATATGTCACAGTATACTTTCCTGCCTTATCCTTATCTACCTTATCTCCTGATACCTTGACACTGTCTGTAATGTCTCCGTCACAATTGTCTGTTGCCGTATATCCCGGATCACTGTACTTATCACCCTTTTTAACTGACATAAAATCATCACCCGAAAGCTTTATCTGCGGTGCAGTGGTATCTGTGACATGCACAGTCCTTTTGACCTCGCTCTCATTCTTTGACGAGTCAGCGACACTGTACTTTATCTCATAGTCTCCCGGCTTTGAAGTATCGACAGCTCCTGTGACTGATACCTTGTCTGTCAGATCCCCATCATAGTTGTCTGTTGCCGTATATCCCGGGTCACTGAACTCGCTGCCTGCCTCTACAGTCATCTCTGCATCGCCATTTAATGTAATCTCCGGAGCCTTCTTATCCCTCACCTCAACCTTGATTGTCTGTGTCGCAGTTTTTTTACCGTATTGAGCAGTTACCTTTATCTCGTATGAACCTGTCTTTGTCGCATCGACATTATTGTCTATAGTGCATTTTATCTCTTTTCCCTTTCGGTTTATAAGCCTGCCTCTGACATACGCCTTGATTTTTGGTACCTCAAACTTTTTGCCATACTCAACAGTAATACCGTTTTTGAACTTGCTGCTGAACTCAATATGTGAATCAAAGCATGTGATATACACTATAAACGCCACCACCAGAACTATTGCAGCCGTAAGTATGCCGATAATCATCTTTTTATTTTTGTCCATTTTTCCAATCCTCTTTAGCATTTTATAATTATTCTCTCTATATTATTACTCAAACCTGATAATATTATTTCAAGCAGTATCTATTATAGCGTTAAACAATCTTTTTTGCTACTGCAAATTCCTTGAGAATTTCTTAATGTTGGCTTCATATATTTCATTTATGTTACAATTGTTTTTTTTGAATACCTCCGGTGCAGTCTTAATAAGTAATTAATTTATTTAATATATTTGTTACTATTCAGTTCTCAATATGACTAACCACATATCTTTTTGCAGATATTCGCAATCACAAAAATCCCCCGAACAAGTCGGGGGATTTAAAAAGCTTATGCTGTAACAATCATTTTATTACTGCTCCTTACGGTGCATCTCAAATGTCTCCATATGGTAGTTGGCGATGTTGTCACGAATCTTTCTGTCATCTGCTCTGCTTAAGAGATCATCACGGAACTTCTTGGTAGTCACCATGTCATTGTATGAGCTTGGTCCGCCTACGCAGCCGCCCTCACATGCCATTCCCTCAATGAAGTTCTCAGGAAGCTTGCCTGCCTTCATGAGGAGAAGTGCCTTCTTACACTCTGCTGCTCCGTTTGCCTTGCAAACCTTACAATCAACATCCTCGCCTTTTTCCTTCATGCTCTCGATTACGGCTGCTGTAACTCCGCCTGAGTTTGCGAAACGCTTACCGAATACTGAGCCCTCCTGATATGAGGTATCATCAGCCTCAAGCTGTACTCCCTTTGCCTTCATAATAGCACGAATCTCGCTGAAGGTAAGTACATAATCTGCATTGCCCTCTATCTTCTGATCATGTACCTCTGACTTCTTGGCAACACATGGTCCGATGAATACTGTAACTGCATCAGGGTCCTTTGCCTTTATCATTCTTGAAACTGCACACATAGGTGAAACAGTTGTAGAAATCTTGTCAGCAAGCTCAGGATAGTGCTTTCTAACCATATTTACAAATCCAGGACAGCATGATGTAACCTTCTTCTCTCCTGCCTCATATGCCTCAAGCCACTCATCAGCCTCGTATGCTGCTGTCATATCTCCTCCGAGTGCTACCTCAACAAAACCGTTGAAGCCAACTGCCTGCATAGCTTTCTTCCAGCTGTTCATAGTGATATTTGCGCCAAACTGTCCCTCTGCTGCAGGTGCAACCATAGCGTATACATGCTTGTTATCTGACTTGATTGCATCGATTACATCTACGATGTATGTCTTTGATCCGATAGCTCCGAATGGACAGCTGTGGATACACTTACCACATCTGATACATTTGCTCTCATCAATCACTGAAATGCCGTACTCATTGTATGTAATGGCGTTTACAGGGCAAGAGAACTTACATGGTCTCTTTAAATGAGCGATAGCGTTGTAAGGACATGCCTGTGCACAGCGTCCACACTCCTTACACTTCTGTGGATCGATATGTGAGCGGAGACGTCCTGCCTCGATTGCTCCGAACTTACATGCATTGATACAAGCCTTGCCAAGACAGTTCTGACAGTTCTCAGTAACTGTGTAGCTCGAAATCGGACAATCCTCACATGCTGAGCTGATTACCTGGATGATATTGCCGTCATCGTTTGCGCTTGGTGCTTTACCCTCTGCAAGTCTGACACGTTGACGGATGATTTCTCTCTCCTTGTAGATACAGCAACGGAACTGAGGTGTCGGTCCCGGAATAAGTGTAAATGGGATGTCATCTCTGATCTCATCGAGGTTACCTGCAAATGCAGCCTTTGCGACCTCAAGCAAAACTGCATGTTTGATTTTGATTACGTTTTCGTCAGCGTACATATTATCTCCTTTTCCTTAAAATAATGTATATTTTGTTACCTAATTAATTACATACTTAGAAGAATCATTATACCATGTGACACTTCCCATATCACATGACCTGATTCCTCTAAAAAAATGCTCCTAGTATTTATCTACTAGGAACATTCTACAAAATTTTTTAAACTTTTTCTACCCTTGTATTCATCAAAATACAAAGAATTGTTATTTTTTTCACAATAACGGCAATTTTAATAAAAATTACTCATGGCGCAGTGCGTCAATAGGGTTCAGGTTCGCTGCCTTGTATGAAGGAAGCATACCGAATATGATTCCGATTGCCATGGAAAAAAGCACCGCAAGTATAGCTGCTGCCGGACTTATCGCTGTCGGCGTGCCGTTTAGCATTGAGATGACCTTAGAGAGTATCACTCCGACCAGCACTCCGACCAAACCTCCAAGACTTGTGAGAACAACTGCCTCTGTGAGGAACTGTCCAAGTATTGCTCCCTTTCCTGCTCCGATTGCTTTTTTAAGTCCTATCTCCGAGGTACGCTCTGTGACTGACACAAGCATGATATTCATGACACCGATACCACCGACTAGCAGTGATATTCCGGCAATCCAGATGAGCATCATGTTGGTTGACTGGCTGAGCTGCTGTATTTGCTTTGCCTGCTCCTGTAAATCCTGTGCCTTGTAGGTCACATCAGAGCCGTCTGTGACATTTAAATTACTGTTAAGTATCTCCTCAGCAGCCTTTCCCACTGTAGCCATGGTATCCGTGCTGTCTGCCTTAAGCAAAAGGTTCTGCGGCTCATCATAACCAAATATAACCGGCCATGTTCCGCTTGGCACAAATACATTGCCCTGGCTGTCATCATGGGCATACATATAGTAATCATCCATTGAGTTTATTACCAGGTCATAGCTGTCCTTTTCCGTGACTACACCGACTACTGTAAACGGATATCCCTGTATCTCTACTGTCTTGCCGAGTGCGCTCTCTCCTGAAAACAGGCTGCTCTCCACGCTCTCATCAATAAGAGCCACCCTGCGTGCATTTGCATAGTCATTCTTTGAGAAGCCTCTGCCCTTCATGACTACATAGCTTGCAGTATCGAAATATCCGTCATCGACACATGTTATATTGCCGCCCGAAAGCGCCGTGTTCAGATAATAGACTGCATTAGAAGCCTGTCTTGTACGGTAAAGAGCTGCATTTTTCACATGGTCGAGATCCTTTATGCTGTCAAGTGTGGCAGCCGATACCTCAGTCACTCCCGCCGGCGCCGTTTCATATGATAAATCCATATCATAGCCATCCTTCTGCAGTGTGACCTTTACGTTATTACTTCCCGAACCTATGAGGTTCTTTTCTATCTGTTCGTTTGTGCCCTGAATTGTGGAAACAATCGCAATAATTGCTGCAATTCCGATGATGATTCCAAGCATGGTCAGAAACGAACGCATCTTATGTGACCAGATTCCCCTAAAGGACAATCTAATATTTTCAAGCATCTTTAATCCTCCCTGCTAAACTAATACATACCATCTTCCGACACCTTGGTTTTCTCGCCCTCCCTGACTCCATACGGGAATGCGATATAGTCATCATTTGTCAGACCTGACTTTATCTCCACATATGAGCCCCAGAGCGACTTGCCTGTTTTGACAGACTGCTTTTTGAGCTTTCCGTTGTCATCCTTGTATATATATGACTGTCCGTTCTCTGTTCTGACATATGACTTGTCGATATATAGTCCGCTGTCAGAGCCCTCCGATGATGTATCTATGGTCAACTCAAGTGAATCGCCCTTTTTGAGATTCTGCGGATTCTCAATGTACGCGGTGTACTCATAGAATGAGGAGTTTGGATTGCTGTCTCCATAATAGTTTACGCTGTCTGACGGCACATTGCTTATCTCGGATATCGTGCCATCATAGGTATCACCTGTCATGTAGTTGACTGCTGATACGCTCTGTCCTATTTTTACCGTATCCAGATCCAGCTCACCGATTGTTCCGCTGATATACAGTCCCGATGCTCCCGAAAGCTGCAGGAAAGGTGTACCGTCCTTCGGTGGATTGGCAGGATCACAGACTGTTGTCACAATTCCATCCTTCTTTGCATATACCACGCCATCCTCAAGCTCGCTCTGAAGCTCCTTTAAATCAGCCTGTGCAATTCTCTTTTGTAAATCAACATCGGCAACACTTCTGGTCTGCTCCTTTATGGCATCCTTAAGCTCATCTGCAGTGTATGTCTTTTCTTCTGCCGCGTTATCAGCTTCTGTCTGTGCGGTCTGTTCTGTGGCACTGGCTGTTTTGGTATCTGACGACTCACTTCCTGCTGTATCATCAGACGCATCTCCTGCTGTAGTTGTGCCTGCAAGGAAAAGCTTTATCTCATCGCTTTCATCATAGCCGCCAAGCCTATCTCCTCTTACGATAAGCTCCATATCAGGTGCATTCGCATCTCCTATTACAAACCGTGCTACAGCGCTTTTATCAGCGAGTGTATTCAAAAGCTCTCCCGATACATATGAAGCCTCTGTGCATGTAAATACATAAGGATCGTCCTCTGTACCGATTCCTTTGGCCTCTGACAAATCAGATATCACATCATGCTCTTCATCAGGCTTTTGCTCAGGGGCATCCGGCTGTGTATCAGGCTGTGGCTCAGGTGTAACAGGAGACTCGGGCTGCTTTTCAACCGGTTTAGTGTTCTTTAGCTTGTCAAGCTTCTGCTTTTCCGATGCAAGCTGGTTCTCAAGACTCTGTATCTCAAGCTGCTTCATCTCAACCGAGAGGGAAAGACTCGTCACATCATATGCAAGGAGCTTATCTCCGGTCTTTACCTGCTGATCCTTTGTGACATAAACCTCTGTCACCTTCTGTCCATCCTTTAAATTGATTGTCTGACATGCATCATCACACACCATTCCCTCACTGGTCATGGATGTGTAGTCGTTTGTCGTGCTGATCATTGAAACACTCATGACGGAAGCAAGCCCCTTGGAGTTCCTGTAATAAACAACTCCTGTGATGCTTCCCGCTGCAACTGCAACTACAAGGACAGCTATTATAATGATCTTAATTCTCTTTTTCTTTTTCATTACCTGCCTCCTGTCCTTCCTCTGTTATCTCGCCGTCTATGATGTGTACGATGCGCTTTGCCTGCTCAGCTACCTTTCTGTCATGTGTAATCACGACAACCGTCACACCGGACTCATTAAGGCTCTCAAAGAGCTCAAGCACCTGCTTGCCTGACTTTGAATCCAGAGCTCCCGTGGGCTGTGTTAAGTTGGTACAAAATAGAAAACCCCAGCAAGGCTGCCGCCTGCCGGGGTTTTATTTTACAGTCCATTTCCTTTGAACATTGCCCACCCGCCTTTTGAAAACGGGTTGTTTTTATCTTTCGGAAAGTCCTTTAGATATTGTTTGAATAAACTTGCTCTTATATGTTCATTATATTTCGTCAGTCCCAAGCATAGCCCTTTTATTATATATCCTTTAATTGGTGGGTGTATATCCTCCGGCATACCGCAGAAATTTATAATTGCAGTGTCCATTTTCCAGAACTTTTCCCCTATTTCCATATATTCTTCTTTTTTCAATTATTGCCCCGCCCCCTTTGTATTTTATGCGGTTGTGTTCCGTTATTTTGCACTGCTCTCATATAATCTGCCAGCGTATATTCCCCGCTACTGATAAAATACCTGTTTGCCCCGTACCCTTGTACTTCTTCCAGTGTCAGTGCTTTTCTCCCTTTATACATAAAGTTGTATATATTAGCAATCCCGTTTTCCGTCTTCCTGTCGTTCATTACTTCAAGCCAGCCGTCTTCCTGCTTTGGCGTGTCGTTCCCAACTATCATGCGCCAGCAATTTTCAATCACCTCGTTTCTGGTTTCCAGATAGTTTTCTGCTATTCTCTCCCCTTTCTGCTGTGTCTTCCTTGTGTAGTGGTGGCAATGGTGGCACGGTGCTTCTGCGTCATTATAATATAAGCACTTTTCGTCTGTATAATATATACATTCCGAACCGTCCCAGCCATGCAGAAAGCCCTCTTCAAATTCCTGTTCTTTTACTCTTTCTGCCACGTTAATTCCTCCCCGGTGTCCCGCTGGTACTTCTCTTTTACCGCTTCCACAACATAGTTATTCTGTGAGGAATAGCCCTGCTGCTTCGCAATTTCTTTTATGCGTGCTTTCATTCCCTTTGGCACCGCAAGTTCCATACGGTCATAATTGCTGTCACGGTATTTATTCTTTGCCGCCGTTGCTGCTGGTCCTCTCGGTATAGTCTTCTTTTCTGTTGTATCTGGCATTTTCTGCACCTCCTGTGGTTTTTAATCAGTATATCACACTTTGTTTTCTTACGGAAGTATACATTTTATACAATCTTACGGAAGTATATTTGTATATTTTGCCGATTGTTTTTATACTTCCGTAAGTATATAATAAAGACAGTTAAAGAAATCAAACACACGGAGGTCAAACGATATGGGAAAAATCATTTACATGGAAGATAGAATAAACGGGCTGCACTGCTACACCCCAGAAATGGGGCAGCGCAAGCCAGAAGTTAAGATGGAAGCCAGCCTTTCATATTATGGCAAACATTATTTTGTTGATACCCCGCTTGAATTAAAAGGCAGGGGCATTACGGAAATTGAAGCCCACTGGATTGATGGTTGCCAGAAGAAAATTGAAAACTGGCGCAGCTACCGGGTCACAAAGGCGGCTTTTGAAAAATTAAAAGCGCAATATCCAATTTCAATGGAATGTTGCCTTGACTAATAACTGCACGGGCGGCGCTGCTGCCGCCCAGAAAGAATGGTGAATGACTATGAAAACAGATATTGTTATTTGCAGCAAGTGCAATGGTTCCGGCAAATTCATTTACAAATCCGGCATGACTGGTCCTTGCTACCAGTGCAACGGCAAAGGTTCTGTGAAGCGCATTGCTCACAAATCCTTTGCAATATCCATTATGAACAATGATGGTGTCCGCATTGACTGGCTGCACATAAGCGCCAGAAGCCAAAATGAAGCCGTCAGAAAAGCCCGTGCGACTGCTGCCCGTGGCTGCTATAAAGACCAGCTGGACACAATCACTGCAACTGAAAGCGGGATTGAGTACACATATAAAACAATATAACGCCGTATTTGCCCCGTAAACGCAAAAAGACCGCAAGTGGTGTATTTCTCCACTTACGGTCTTTTCTTCTCATTCTGGCTTATTCTGCAAAGCGTCAGCTGCATTATTTAAGGTCTGCCAACGTGTTTCCCTCTTCATCAACAATCTTTGTGACTTTTGCCGCCATTTTCTCTGCTTCTTCCTTTGTTACGCTCCCGGTAATGTTCCCGGCTGCGTCGTAAAGGTTCACTGTGCCGTCTGTGTTGGTTTCCGTGGCACCCTCCGGCACATTGTCTGTGGCAATAGCCACTTTCTCTGTTGTTGTCACTGGCGCCGTGGTGTTAATCACTACCGTTGCAGCTGGTGTGGCTGTGAGTGCTTCCAGCGGTTCTGCGGTGTTGCTTTCTTTTTCTCCGGCTTTCATGGCATTGTATGCCGTCTGTGCAATGGCTTTCAGCTGGTCTTCTGTGACATTCAGCCCGGCTTCATCAGCAATCTTCTTCAACTGCTCCACAACTGCCGCCATCTTCTCTTCCCCGGTCTTATCCTTTTTGAACTCTTTTGCCCATTCCACAAACTTTGCTGCCCACTCTGACAGTTCGCCCAGCTTGTCTGCTACACTCTTCGGAATGTTTGGGCAAACGTACTTTCCAATCAAGAACGCCCCCAGTGTTACGGTAAAATATACAGCTGCGTAAATAACTTCATTCATGTTCTTTTCCTCCTGTTGATTATGCAGGCAGCTTCAATGTCTGCCCAGCGTAAATGGTGTTGCTTGTAAGACCGTTCATGGTCTTAATTTCATTGTATCTGGAACCGTCGCCCAGCTGCTTTGCAGCGATAGCCCAAAGGCTGTCACCAGCTTTCACGGTGTATGTACGCACGCCACTTCCCGGAATTTTGATTTTCTGCCCAACGCTAATGACGTTAGGGTTTGCAATACCGTTGTAGCTTGCTAACTTCTGGTATGTAGTGCCATACTTTGCAGCAATGCCAGAAAGTGTGTCACCTCTCTGCACTGTGTATACCTCTTCACCGCTTGCAGGCTGCGCAGGTGTTGCAGGCTTTGCAGGTTCGCTGCTGGTTGCTTTCTTTGCAAAATCCGGCACGCCATAACCTCTGATGTAACGCCCGTTGACTTCCAGCGTTCTTCTTCCAACGGCATTGGACTTGTTACCCTCAATAACTGTGATGGTGTTACCGTTGCAGCTTTCTACAATGCCCACATGTTCTGCGCTGCCTGTGCAGTCACCAACGCCGTTGTCGTCCCAGTCATAATAGATATAGTCGCCCGGTTCCGGCACCTTTGCGTCATTCTCACACCAGCGCCCCATCTGCTGCCACAACTTAATCTGGCGGTTGCAGCTACATTCAGTAGGAATAATATCCGTGTAGCCTGCTTCAATGGCAATTTCACTGGCAAAGGTTGCGCACCATGCGTCCGTATAGGTCACTTTGTACCCCTGCGCAAGTGGCTTGTGTTCATTGTAACGGTCAATGATTGCTTTATGCGCCGCTGTGCCCTCTCTGGCTCCCATGTGTGCTGCTGCTTTCGCAGCAAAGTTCTTTCTTGCTTCTGATACGTTCATATTGCTTGTACCTCCATTCTTTTTATTGCTAACGGCTCCGGCTGCGTACTGGTTATAGTATTTCTGCCCATATCCTGCACGCTTTGTCTTCACCGTGTCGCTCTGGTCTGCCGGGCGCTCAAACTGTGTCAGCACTGCATTTGAAGCAACAATGACGGTCTGTGCGCTCTTTAATACTGACAGTGTGGCTTTGTAGCCCTCTGTCAATTCTTTCATAAGGAACCCCAGCTGTGTTTCAAGGTCGCCAATAGACTTCCCGGCGGCTTTTGCATATTCCAGCAAAGCGGCTTTTCTGGTGTGGTATGTCCACTGCGCCAGCCCATAGCCTGCGCCGTCCCTTGCAAAGTTTCCATAGCTGCCGTTGTCCACGGCTGCTGTGTAGCTTGCGTCAGTGTGTCCCAGCTTCTTTTCATAGCTGTTCTGCAAGTTCTGCGGGTTCAGCCCGCTTTCTGCATACAAGTTCCCCATCAATCCGGCTGCCCCACAACTGGACAGCCCTTTTGATTTCAGGAAATTCCAAATCTTTTCTGGTGTTGTTTTTCCTATTAGTCCCATGTCTTATACCTCCCCGGTGCTACTGCGTCATGCTTGAAAAGTCAGACAGCGTGCCGGACAGCTCCGGGTATGCAGCTTTGATTTTCAGCAGGTTTTCTGCTTTTGCTTTCCAGCAATAGAACGCTACTGCGGCAGCAGTTACCCCGCCAACGAATGTCAAAAGGACTGATAACTGGTAAAAATCCTTTGTGACCACTACCCACACGCCCACGGCAAATGCTATGTAGTAAGTCGCCAGAATTGAAAAGATAATGATTTTTGTTGCGCTGGTCTTTCTCTCCGGGTGTTCCTGCAACTCTTCTTTTCTCTTCTTTCTGCGCTGTCTGAAATACTGCAAATTCCATAAAAAAAGCACTGCTAATGCCAGTGCAAATCCAATGATAAAAAATATTAAACTTTTCATATTGCTGTTTTGTACCTCCTATTGTTCTTCTTCCGGCTTTGACAAAGCAAAATCATTTGTGCGCATACATTCTTTGTATATTTCCGTTATGTATTCATGCGCAACATCAACTTGCCCGTTTGTCAACTTGCGGTCTTTGATGTACTTGTCATATTTTGCCAGTATGTCAATGATATGGTCGAACTCTTCTTTTGTATGGCGTCTGTGATTTATGCAACTGCTCTGAAATTCCAGAATTTCCATACGCCAGCTGTCAACCTTGTGGTCTGTAAAGTCTTTTTGCAGCTGGTCCAGTTGTTCTTTCATGTCGTGGTTCATAAGATTTCCCAGCTGTTTAATCAACCAACGCACGGGCTGTACTTTAATTCCCGGCGTTAGGTCAATAACAATCCCAATTCCCGCAAGCCACACAATGACTTTCTGTACCACTTCCCAGACGTCCGCTGGGTTAAGCGTCTGTATTGCTTCCACTGTCCGTCACCTCCTTTTCTTCTGGCTGCTTGATATAATCATCAGCGCTGCCGTAATATCCGCAGAATAGACCGCATTTGTTGGCTGGCTTCTTCTCCGGTTCTGGATATGGCTTGCCCATTTCTTGCAAGTACAGTTCGTTTAGGCTCTGGCGCATACCGTAACTGTTGAAGTGCTGCAATATGCCCCGGTATGAAGCAACGGACCTATCCAGTGTATCTTTGTCAATCTCTCCGGCGTGATATGCTGCAAACATATATTTCAATCTACGTTTCAGCTTCTTTGCCGTCTTCTTGCGCAATTTTACGTGTGTTGACCAAATGCGGAAGCCCACAAACTCAATACCCATGCTTGTTGGTCTTATGCAGGTTTTCTTGTTAAGCTGCAAATGTAGCTTGCTTCCCAGAAAGTCCGCAATCTTATTCTTTATCTTTTCCAGATACTTTTTGTCTGGGTGTAAAATAATAATGTCGTCCATATAGCGTATGTAATAATGCAGGTGCAGTTTGTGTTTGCAGAACTGGTCAAGTTCGTTTAAGTACAAATTTGCAAACATTTGTGAAGTCAGATTGCCAATAGGCAGCCCAACTTCTCCCAGCAATTCATCAAACGCCACGTCGCCAATGTCTGCACCCAGCGGCAGACCAAAGTTTGTGTCTTCGCAGTTTATTATTACTGACAAGACGTGCAACAAATCTTCATCAGCAATCTTCTTCCGCAAAATGTCCATCAATACTTCATGGTCTATTCTGTAAAAATACTTTGCAATATCCAGTTTCAAATAATAGAAACGCTGCGGTTTCCGGTCAGTCTGTTTCAACCAATCATGCAGGCGGTTGACTGCCTTGTGTGTTCCCTTGCCTACTCTGCAAGCGTAGCTGTCAGAAATGAACTGCTTTTCAAAATATGGGTTCAGCTGGCTATATATAGCGTGCTGCGCCACACGGTCTTTGAATGTCAGTGACATAATCATGCGCTTTTTCGGCTCGTAAACATAAAATATGTTGTAGCGTCCCACGGTGTATGTTTTCCAGATAAATTCATTCTGTAATTCAATCAGATTTTCTTCTAACTTATCCGTGTACGCCATTACATCTGGTCTGTACCGTTTGCACTTTATCCCGGCTTTGTACGCATTGAAAAGATTTTCAAAGTCGTAAATCATAGGGAAAATGTTTTTGATTTTGTGCAATTTCTTTTCCCTCCTGTTGTTAAAATCTGCCGTACAAATCAAATTGCGGTTCTTCCGCAACTCAAACGTGATATATACATTCAGCGCCAGTCTTCCCGGCTCTGACTTTCAGCCCTGCGGCTTACTAACTATCTTTACGGCTATTCAACCTTTTTCCTACGGCTCCCGGCTGGCAGCCTTTGGAATGGAAATAAACCCCTTTAACCCAGACGCACTGGACGTGTCCACTTGTGGGCACGACTGCTGGCAGAAATGGGGTGAAGCGGAACGCAAGGACACATTGTTGTTGACGTTAGAACGGGCGTTGTTCAAGTTCAGCGCACCAGCACCACCGTTGGAAGTGTTGTTGAAACTCGAACCCCGGATAGGCACGGCAAGTCCTCTATTAACGGCTTATTCCCATAATATAAAAAGCAGGTGTTACCCTGCCTTTTACCAGTCTTATTTTGCAGCACTCCCATTCCCGGAAGTGCTGCCGTTCAGTGATTTATAATAGCCGCCCACCATGCAGCCTATTTCATTGATATATCTTGCCATCATTTCATATTTCTTCATTGGCAGACACGGTTTGCCGCTACGTGTGTATTTTGTACTCGCCGCAAGTCTTATCAAATGCCGCAGCACATCAACTTTCGTGTCCAGTTCTCCAAGTGTCGTTTTCTTATAGTGCTTGTTTTCAAGCATTATGACCAATTCCAAAATATCCAGCATGGTTCCGTCTATCTTCTGTGCAAGCCCTCTTTTTGCTCTGGGAAATTCTTCAAGCTGTGGTCCTGCATATTCCAGCATTTCCCACACTTTATTTTTCATTTTGAAGTCTTCCTGTGTGGCGTTATCTCGCACATTGTCCAGCTGCGGCGGTCTTTCTTCTGTTGTGTTTTCCGGCATTTCTTAAACCACCTTTATTGTATTTTTGTAGTATGGGGCTTACTGCCGTAAGCCCCGCAGTTTATCAGTTCCCAGTTTCCAGTTATTCATATAAAGCGGAACGCAAGGACACATCGTTGCGGACGCTAGAACGGGCGCAGTCAAAGCTCAGCGCACCAGCACCACCGCCGGAAGTGTTGCCGAAACACGAACCCCGGAGAGGCAGTCTTTCGCCGTTATTTCTTGCCCAAAATCTGCCCGGCGTCGTCTGTCCTGCGTCTGGATATAAGCCCGACGCAATCAAAATTTGCGGAATGGTTACGCCGCTTACTGCCTTTGTGTCTTTGAATGGCACGCTTGTGTCATTGCTGTCTGTTGTCTGTGTTGTGACACTTGTGTTGATACGCAGCGTTGCGTCACTCGCACTGGTTCTGTCAATCTTCAAAGTGCCAACCGTTCCCGGTGCAACAAGTGTGCCGTCCGGCTTAATTGCTTTCCACTCTGTACTATTTGCGCCCATGTTGCAGTCAGACTTCATGGCGTTTCCGTATGGGATAATCTGAATTTCACCATCAACAATGCGCATACCAGATACCCACTCCCAGCAGTTGCCACAAAGGTCAGCAATTCCAGCCGGGCTTCCATCATGGTTCCATGTTACCGGACCGGAACCCGTTGCAGTTCTGCCGCCGCCATGTGAACCGTCAACGTATGTATTTACGCCCTTTTCATACGCTTTTTCATAGCTTCTATCCCAGTTTGTATTGCCCCGTGGTGTAAATCCATTCTTCATGCACCAAAGATTGATAGCGGCAAAAACGCCGTTCTGGTTAAGGTGCCAGCCCTCACCCTTTCTGCGGCACACTGCAAGTGCTGTGTCAAAGTCAATGTATGCTTTAGGGTCTTTCATTGGCAGTGAATATGCACGGTCATTGACTACCACGTTAATATACTTTGATACCCAGATAACTTCTTTTTCTACTCCGTCCACAATCCACCACGGCAATGTTTCCTGTGTTCCTCCGGTGATAATGTCGGAATACTTCATTTTTGGAATACCCACCATAATTGACGGCATACCCAAATCATCAAACTTTACTGCATTGTTGCCCCCAAAGGAAGCAACCGCCATCGCTAAATCATCAAAATTAGACATAATTCTTTATACCTCCAATCCCCAAAGAATAAGTGTGCAAAGCGACATATCAAATGGGATAGGCACTGGAATTTCTTTCGGTTCTCCGTTTTCGTCCTCTCCGTCTTCGATAACATCATAGCGTCTGGCAGGAATAACAATCTGCGCAGCGTACTTCTGCGCACGTCCTCCGGTGCCAATCACCACGCCGTCTTCTTCGTCAATGCAAATGTCCAGTGACACTTCAAAATCTCTTTCACGGCTGGCAAGATTGATTGTTAATTCATCATCACCGAACGTGATTTTTTTACCGCCAGACAGTGCATATTCAATATGTGTGCCCGGTGTTTTTTCAACTACATTGATTTTATTAGTAGCCATAATACTTTCTACCTCCATTCTGGTTTCTTACTACCTCGCTGCTTCTGGCTGCGATAACCTCCGCTGCTTCTCTCTGTGCTGCTGTCCCGCTGCCCTGCACGCCAAAAGAACGCATAACCGCTTCTTCGTGCTGTCTGCGTTCCTCTGTCTTAATAATCACACCTGCTGCCATTAGTAAAACCCACCTTTCACATAAACTTTTACGGTCACGCTTTTTGCGCTTCCGGTGTGTGCCATCTTGAAACCATTCAGCAACTTTTCTGTAATAACAATGTCGCCCGGAAAACCGCCCGTGTAGTCCACTATTTCTGTTTCCACGGTGTAGTCCATGTGGTTTCTTTCAGTCTTCAGCGCAACTGACTGTGTAGAATTGTTGAACGGGTACTGCTGCGTATTCTTCAAAGTCACCGTTGCTGTTTCTCCCTGCAAGTCAGCTATTGCCTGCTGGTGGTGGATTGTAGAAAGCGCCATAAGTGCTGCCGTTTCTGTTGCATTGGAAATACCGTTTTCCATGTGGTTGAAGTTGGTTGCGTTCTGCGGTGTTCCCTGCTGAATGATTTCCCCCTCAACTGGTGTGTGCGTGATAGTTCCATCATCATTTCTGCTTTCCGTGTAGCGGTCTTCAAACTCTGTTACATGGTCTTGCCATAACTTCTGTTCGTACATCTGTTACACCTCCTTTTCTGTAAAATCAAAAGTAAATCGGTACAAAACGCCCTCTTGTACATTGTTCAGCGGAATATTTACCGCCTTGTCAGCCCACAACTTATTGTTCTTGTTGTAAAGCTGCACCCTCTGCACTGTGGCTTTTCCGCTTACCTGCGGGGTAATCTGTACATATACAGCAACCCTGCCGTCTTTCAGACGTTCCCGGCGGTGTATCACCTTTTTTTCAGAAACGCCGTTGACGGTTACTTTTGCATAGGCAATGATATTGTCAATGAAATCTTTGAAATCATTGATTGCGTCTGTTGTCAACATGGCTTTTCACCTCCTTTATAGCTTCCTGCGGCTTCCGCACGGCTTGACGCCGTATGAAAACCCCATTGCCTGCGTGCTTGTCCCCACGGCACCGCCCTGTGTCTGCTGCACCGTGCTTCTTTCCGGGACGGTTCCTGCTGCCGGGACTGTGAAGCGGTGTGCTTCCATTCTGTCACTTGCCGTGACCGTGGCACCGCTTGTCTGCCCTCTGGTGTTCCTCTGTGGCTGTTCTCCGGCTTTTATCCGTCCTGCTGGTGTATTTGTATAGCCAAACGTATTCAACGCCGTGTCTGCGTCGATATGCGCCGCCTGCTGTGAAAATACCGTGTTTCTGTATGGCTTTGTGCCTGCTGCTGGTGCCGTGAATATGAAGCCTGCTGCTTCCGTTCCCACAATATAGGTTGCAGCGCCTATCCCGGCTTTTGTGTTTCTCTGTGGGTATGTTCCGGCGTTAAGTCTTCCGGTCAGCGGTGTTTTATATCTGAAATACTCCCCGTGGGTGTATATGACGCCGTGGACCTGTCCTTGATAGGTCAATTCGTCCATGTGTGCAGATAATCTTTTATACATTTTTACTGCCCGGATAATAGCTGCGTAGTCTGCCGTTATTCTCTGGTTGGTCACATCAAGCACAATATGAAAGTGTCCGGGTTCTCCCTCATACTGGAACCACTCTTCCACTTCACTTTCTGGAAATAAGCTGCCCAGTGCTGTTTCAATGGCGTATTTTGTGCCCATCTTCTTATGAACCTTGACGCTGTTTTTCACTAAATCCCGCTTTGCTTCCAGCGGGTAATTGTAGTCGTACCAGTCAACGTGCAGGTCGTATGCCAGAATGTCCACCAGTTCTTCTGGCAGTTCGTCAAATCTGGAATATATCAGCACATTGTCAATTATCCCGGAAGTGTCCAGCAGTGCTGCTGCCGTGGCGTTTGCCAGTGCAACCATTTTGGGGTCTTTCTTTAGTGCTTCCGGCAAGCACTCTGAATAATCGGCATTGTAAATTGTTTTAGACATTTTCAATACCTCCATTCAGAACGCTTTTACTTCCCAGCTTTGCAACCTTTATATCATCAACAACCGTGAATACTGGCTTTCTGACTTCAACACGCTTCACGCCTGCTTCCATCAGTTTTGCTGTTAGGTATGACGGGTTAATATCTCGCCCCATTTTGCTTGTCTGCCATGTCACGTACTCTTCCACTGCCTGTGTTGCTGCTTCCGCAATGACTGTGGCGCTGGCTGCGTCTGGCTGTGGAATATAAAAGGTCACGTCAACGTCAAATGCTACCGTTTCCGGTGCAGATACCGTCACTTTGTCGGTCAGTGGTCTAATGTCGGAAGCGTTCAAGGCGTCTTCAATCTCTTTCAGCACCCCGGACGTTGCCTGCTGTCCATTCTGCAAAAGCACCCGGACGTCTACAACGCAAGGTTCCGGGCTTGTCACTGCCACGTCTGCCACGGCTGGTGATACGCTCTTTGTCCAGTATATGTACCCGTTAATAGGACCCGCCGTGCTGAAACTCTCCATACTTTCACGCATACGCTCATAATAACTGGCGTCGTCCTCTTCTTCTGCGCCGCCACTGGTTGCCGTGATGTTCTCTGCTTTCTGGTAGTAGTCGTATAGGTCAACCAGTTCTTTGACCTGCCCTGCTGCCAGATTGTTTCCAACGTCGCCCGCTGTTGTGCAAATTCCCTCAACGTCCCCGTATGTCTGCCCGGCTTTTATTTCCAGATTTTCTTTTGTCTCAAATAAGATGGCGCCATCAAAAGAAATTCTGGTGCCCGCAGGAATAATCACTGATTGTTTCTGTGCTTCTGAAATATAAAAGCGAAACATTGCAGACGCCGGACTTGCTGGCAGTCTTTCCAAGTCCTTGAATAATTCTGCCAAGCTGTCCAAGTATTCACCGTCCGCATAACGTGGCACGTTCTTTTTTGCTGTTTCATTGATAATGACACGCTGTTGCACAATGATATTTGCAACCCATGCAATAAAAAGTCTTTCCGGTGACGCCGGGTACACCTTGTAGCGTTCACGCCCCGGCACCTGCTGCACCATATTTTCATACAGCGCAATTAGATTGCTTTCTATCGTTTCTGTGTCGGTTTCCACAAAGTCAATGTCTGGGTATTTTCTGTCACTCATTGTCTGTTTCCACCTCCTCCAAATAAATAATAGGTATTGTGCGCCCTGTGGCTGCGTCGTGTTCAAATGTAATGTCTGCAACCTGCGCCCGTGGTTCAAATTCTTCTATCTGGTCGTACAGATAGCCCACCAGTATATTTTCAACTACTGGTTGCGGTCTTCCGTATAGGCTGCCGGGCAATCCAAAATCACGGAACATAGGGCAGGACCCCTGCACCGTGTCCAGAATAACCGCAATATTTTGTATGACTGCTTGATGGTCATTTGCTGGTGCAAGGTCAATTTCTGTCAATAGTGACCCGTCGCCCCTTATCACGTCCATGCTTCATCACCTCTTTGGATATTCTTTTAGTGTCACGTCTGCTGTCGCAGCCCAGCAGTTGCCTTTGTTGTCATAGCGTTTCAATGTGCTGCTAACGCCTGTTATTACCCACTTATAAGAGCCGTATTTCTTGCCACCTAAAACCAGTGTTGAAACATTGCCCTTGTTGCACATTTTGTTCAATTTCTTAATTTCATTCAGTGGGTTTGTTCCATGAAATACACTGAACGCCATTTTGAAACTGATTGTTCCGGGTTCCGGTCCTAAAAACTCCAATACGTCACGCTTAATGTGTCTGTCGTGCGTCGCATACTTTGCAGACACTTTCCAGCTTAATTCATCAAAGGTGCGCACGGTATTTTCCGAAACTGAAAAAACCAGACTTCCCAGACTTCCTATTTTTGCCATGCTCTACACCTCCCCTATTATGAAGCCGTCCCCGTCGCCATCTGGAACCATTATGCAAAGCACCATATCATTAACGCCCGGCGTCCACTCTGTCACAAATGCTTCATGGCTGTGGCTTACTTCCTTTAACATTTGCCCGTTGTAGTCATATTTCAGCGTTGTTTTTGCCGTCTGTCCCTCTGCGCCGCTTTCCATTGCTGGCACAACATACACGGGACGTTTTATAATTCTTAAATCACCGGAAGTTATACCGCCTTTGTCCTTGAATTTCACACGGGCTGTCATTTTGCTGGCGTTCACACTCTGCACGGTGCCAAGCCGTACTATGTTTTTTAATTCTGTCATATCTGCCATCAGTAGCCCTCCAATACCTGTTGTAATTCAATCTGTGTTGTATATCCTCCCGTTAATTTATGGGTTGCTTTTGTAATCTTGTACTTTCTGTCAAACTTCTGGAAGCCCTTTAATTTGACTGTGGCACCTGCCACCAGCTGCACATCACCAAGCATTGTGAAACTTGCTGTAAACTGCTGTGTGTTCTTTTCACGTAGTCGTTTTTTTGCCAGTTCGTATGCTTCATTTGTGCTTCTGACCTTTTCGTTGACTTCAAGCGTTTGCCCGGTTCCCTCTGTGCTGTCTGCCGTGTATGTGCTTTCAATCGTTTCTTTGCTGTCCGGGTCCGTATATGAAACATGGCAGCTGGTGTATGCTGTATCATGCAGGCTGGTTCCCAGCTTGTATGAAATATAATCACCGCTGCCATATTTTATGGTTTTTATTGGTGGCTTGCTGTCATACTCTGCGGCGTCGTAGATAACCACATTCATTGTGGTTACTTTCAGTGCAAGTCCTGCCGCTTTGCATAATTTCTGCAAAAACACAATGTCCGACGTCTGTACCTGCTCTTTTCTTTTGTACTTCGGTATGTTGTCCGCAATGTACATCAGTTTCAAGTTGCTTTCAGACGCTATCTGCTCCGCAATCACTTTCAAATTGGTGTTTTCCCACGCCTTTGATTTTCTTTCTACTCTCATTTTGGAAGTATAAGGAATTGACGTGCCCTTTAGTGTGATTTTTGTTGGCGGTCCGCTGGCGTCTACGCTGTCCAGTTCAAATGTCCCGCAATCCAGCACGGCGTCTTTGCCGTTGTCGTGCCAGTTCTTCTGAACAATCGTTGCTGTTATCAATTTAGGGTCAGACACTTTCTTTGTTGTTTCTTTCGTTTCTGTGACCGTCTGTGTTGCTGTACCGCCCGTTGTAATTTTGAAAACCTGCCCCGGATATATTAAGTTAGGGTTTTTAATATTGTTTTCAGAAGCAATCTGCGGGTATTTTGTACCGCTTCCCAGATACTTTTTGGCAATAGCCCAAAGCGTATCACCTTTTTTGACCACATAATTGACAACGCTTGCAGCTTCAACCTGCTTTTGCACCGTCGTTGTGGTCTTAATGAAAGTCGGCTTTACTTCCAGCCAGCTTCCCAGCCACTTTCTTTCTCTATCATCAAACGCAAGCTGCAAATCGTCTGCGTTGTCTTCGTCTTCATCAGTGAAAGTAAGGCTGCTTAAATATTTATTTATATCTGCCGGGACTTTTACGTTTTGAAATTTCAACCGCAGTTCCACCCGGCGTGCCATGTCTTTTGCGCTCATTCTACGTCAGCAGCCCCCTTTTCCACGGTGGCAGTTCCAAGTCTTCTTCGTCTTCCACTTCCGGGATTGTTAATACAACCCCGGCGGGGAAAACGTAGGTGCTGGCGTACTTGACATTGGCTTTCATCAGCTTATCTGTATGCAGGACACTTCCCATTTGTTCAAATGCTATCTTGTCCCACATATCCCCAGATATTGTTGTGTAGCTTTTAGTCATATTTCTGCCGCTTCTCCTTGTCTTCTTTTTCGTCCAGCAGGTCTTCAACGTCACGCAGCAACTTTCTGTTGTTCTCTTCCAGTTTTGCGTCCAAGTCTTCCGGCTTGTCCCCGTTGATAACGATTGTCGGACTGTTGTTTATAGTTACGTTGTTTGCACTTCCACCGCCACTTCCTGCGCCTGCTGTTACCTCTGGCGCTGTGTTGTAGTTATTCACCGTCTGCGGTGCTGTTGTGGTCTGTGCTGTTGGCGCTACCGCTGCCGCTGTTGTGGCTGCTGTATTCTGTGCAGTCAGAATGTTTCTTGTCTGGTCCGCTGTAAACACCGTGCGCCCCGGTGCGTTCGTGATTAACTCCGGTCCCGCTTCACCAGCAATGAACGTGTCTGGTGTGTTTTTTGAACCTTTCGCCAGCATAGGTATTTCAGATATGTTTATACCTTTTCCACCTACACCCGGCACCCAGTCTGGCACTTTTACTTTGTTCAATCCACGTATAACCGTGTTGACCGCAGATATAATGCCGTTGATAACTCCCGTACACACTGACTTGATACCCTGCCAAATTCCAGAAAATATTTGCTTTATGCCCTCCCAAGCCTGCCGCCAGTTCCCGGAAAATACACCAGTTATGAAAGTGATAATTCCATTCAGTACGGTTGCAATTCCAGAAATTACACCGGAAATTGCTTGAACTCCGCTTTGTACGATAGACTGGATTGTTGGCATTGCAAATTGTATTGCTGCTAAAATTCCTTGAATTATTGGTGAAACTATGTTCCAGATTGTCGTCAGTGCTGTTTGTATCGCAGGTAAAAGCGTTTGCAATACGTTTGTCACTACTGGCAAAATTGCTTGAATTGCTGCGGAAATTGCCGGAAGCACCGTGCTACAAATAAAGCTGAATAATTCTGAAATAATCGGCAAAACATAAGTTGAAATGAATGTGATTATTTCTGAAATAATCGGCATAAGACCAGCAATGAAACTTCCTATCACCGGAATAATTGCACCGATAAAATCAGCAATGCTTTGTATAATCTGCATAATGGTTGGGGCTGCCGCTTGAATAAAGCTAACAATCCCCGGTATTACCTGTGTAACAATCACCTGCAATACCTGTTCTGCAACTGGCACAACGTATGTGGTTATAAAGCCCACAACCTCTGAAACTGCGTTCTTTACTGTTCCCAGCACATTTACAAACGTGTCAAAGACTGCTGCGCCTTTATCTCCGAACAATTCTTGTATCTTGTCACGGGCTGCACCTATGTTCCCATCAGAAAACACATTCTTTATGGTGTCGCCTATGTTGGTAATGACCGAAACAATCTTGTCAAAGACTGCCAACGCTTCATCGCCAAAGGTTCGCTGTATAAATCCCCTTATCTCTTCAAGATGGTTCTTTACAAGCTGTATTACTGTAATAATCGTTGTGATAACGCCCACAACTGGCAATATCTTTCCTGCAATACCTCCAAGTGGTCCCAGTGCTGTTTTTGCAAGGTTTCCAATAGGACCCAGCACCGTTTTTACCGCATTTCCCAGCGGTGCAATCAGTGTTGTTGCCTTGCTAAATGCTCCGGTAATCCCCTTTGTTATGAAGCCACCTACTTTTCCAAGTGGGCTGTTTGCAATCGCACCGCCTACCGTTCCAAGTATCGGACCCAGCTTGCCGCCAATCAACGAAAATGGTTTCAGCATAAGTCCCAGCATTTTTGTTCCGGCTCCTGTCAATGCTCCGCTTGCTTTTCCTGCAATTCCTAAAAAGCCGCTGACAATGGACTGCTTCACGCCACCCATAAAGCCTGTTACTGCTCCAACAACTCTGTTGCCACTGAATATATTACCTATTGCAGAACCTACGCCGCCCATAGCGCCTTTTACATTGCCAAAGTATGACAATATACCGCTTCCAGCTGTTTTCAGCTTTTCCGCAAAACTTACGCTTGTTGCTGCGTTTTCAATAAATCCGGCACGCAGTCCCAGCAGTTTTTTTGCCAGTGACAATATGCCGTCTTGTGCTGATAATGTAACCAGCTTTGTTGTCAACATTCCCACTTTCAATGCCGCCAGCCCTGCCGCTACCTTTAGGGCTGTTTGCACCAATTTTGGGTTTGCTGCTGCAAATTCTGAAACTTTAGTGACCACCACCGCCACTTTGTCTGCCAAATTCCCTACAATCGGCAGTAAGTTTTGACCAAGAACAATACCCAAGTTTGCTATGCTGTTCTTTGCCTTTTCCATTTTGGCTTCTGTGGTGTCTTCCATTTTGGCAAATGCGCTGTCTGTTGCCCCAACGCTGTTTACCATGTCTTGTACGCTTGAATTGAAGCCGTCAACTCCGTTTGACAGAAGCGACATTGCCGCTTTTCCGGCTTCTGAACTGCTGAACATATCAGATAGGGCAAGACCAGACTTGCTGGCTTCTTCCTGTATACCTCCCAGAATTTCCCCAAGTGATTTACCGCTTGCCATCAATTCTGCAAAGCTGCCGCCCATCTTCTGCCGCAATAGCTTGTCTGTCGTACTTCCAGACTTTGACAACTCATTTAACATACTGTTCATGTATGTTGTCGTTTCTGCGGCTGCAATACCTTTGCTGGTCATTATTGCATATCCGGCGCATAACTGTTCCAATGAAACATTGCTGGCGTTTGCAGTCGGTATAATTTTACCCATACTGCTTGCCAGTTCTCCTACTGTCACTTTACCTTTGTTCTGCGTCTGTACCAGCATATCTGATACCGTGCTTACTTTGTCCGCACTCATGCCGTATGCGTTCAATACGGTTGTTAATACGTCCAGCGTTTGCGAACTTTCCGCAAATCCGGCTTTTGCTAACTTCGTACTGTTTGTAACAAAGTTTACGGCGTCACCTGTCTTCTGTCCGGCAGATATAGCGTTGTACACATCATCAGCAATGGCATTGGCTGCAATTCCTGTCTTGTTTGACAGTTCCATTATCTGTTGTGACAATGTACCCAGTGGGACTTCCTGCGTATCTGCAATGGTTCCCACCTTTGCTATTGCTTTTTCGTACTGCTGCGCTGCCTGCACGGGTCCTGCATACACTGCGGCGGCTACGGCACTAATTGCGCCAATAGTCCCCAGCAGTTGTCCTTTTGTCTTTGAAATGCTCTGTTCCACCTGCTGTTGCTTGTCATTCAATTTTTGCAACGTCTGCTGTGAAGTTTGCAGCTTTTCATAAGACTTTTGCAGTCTTCCGTTGGCTTCTTCCAGATTATCCGTATTTACTCCGGCTGCTTTCAGTTCGTCGGCATAACTGTTTAATTGTTTTTCCTGTTCTTCGATTTTGGCAGTGGTCTGTTGTATCTGGTTTTCATTCTTTTCAAGCTTCTTCCGCAGTGCTTCTGTGGGTTCGCCTGTCTGCTGCAATTCCTGCTGTAATCGGTCATGCTCTGCGTTAAGCTGCGCCAGCCGTTCTTTGTTCTTATCAATAGCGGCAGACTGCTTTGTGTAGCCGTCAATCTTTGATTGCAGGGAATTGACATTTTTTAAGCTGTCCCGTAACTGGTTATTGGTGTTAATTGCGCTTTTGAATGTGCTGTTAAAATTGCCACCCAGCGACGCTTTCAGCTTAAAAAGCAGTTCAAATTCCTTTTGTGACCCTGCCAAGCTGTTTCACCTCCCTACGCATTATTGCTGTTCTGTTTCTGCTCTTCCGCTTCTTCTTTTTCCACTTCATTTATGGTTTCAATCCATGCAAAAAGTCTGCGTATAGGCATTTGCAGCCAGAACGGGACGGGCGTATGTGAAGCCCTTGACATTTTGTATATCTGCTTTCTTATGAACTTTGCGGGTTCTTTAATTTTTAATAGCCCGCAGCAATTAAAAAATCTCTTGCTTTGTTCTTAATCTTCATGTAATCGCCTACCGGAAGACGTCTGATTTCATCAGAAGCAATCCCCGCAGCTTTTGCCGCAAGAATACACTGGAACGCAGAGGAAATTTCCGGTGAAAGTGCATATTTGTTCTGGTCTGCAAGTTCCTGTTCTACTGCTTCAATATCTTCACCAGTTAAATTGTCAAAATAGAAAGTTAATTTTGTATACTTCTTTCCCTCAATCTCTCTGGGCTTTTTGAATGTGTGTGTATAATTCAAACTGCCGTCTTCTTCCTTGTCTTTCTTCTTGTCGTCAAAATTGACTACGCCGCTTGCCTGTGCTTCCTGCATTTCCTTTTCCTGCTCTGTTACCTGCTCCATGTTTTCAGTTGTATTTGTTGTATCTGACATTGTTTATTCCTCCATATCTTTGATTTTAGGCAGGAAAAAACCAGCGGTCTTCCCGCTGGCTCCTGCTGTCTTTTTTTTACTTGCCTAATGCTTTTCTGACGTCCTTTAAGTAATCTTTGCCATTGATAATGCACACAAAGTTTAACGGGTCAATTTCCGTTACCTTTGAACCATCCAAGTACATTGCATAGTATGAAACGGCATATTCACCGCTTACATCAGCTGTTGAAGCTGCCGCAACTTTTCCAAGTGCTGTCTTCTTCGGCTTTACTTTCATAATGTGCTTAACGCCGGACACTTCGTTTGCGCTTGTGCGCAGGTTCATTCTCTGCTGTGCAACTCGCAGGTCAATTCTGTGTACCCGTGGTTCCATCAGCTTGACTGCTGCCGCTGTGACAGTTCGGAAATTGAAAGTTGTTGACATTGCATTTAAGTGACCGATAATGATTTCTTCGATATTTCCCGCAATGCCTGCGCCGCTCAACTCTTCCGTCATATACTCCAAGTCTGGCAGTGTCACTTCTGTGGTCCCCAGATACTCTACGGCGTCTTCGTAAATCGCATAGTTAATAACTAATTCGTCAACTTTTGACATTCTGTTTCACCTCCTGTTATGCTGCCACCAGTGCTGCAAGATATGACAAGTCATATTCAAGCACAAAGTCCATTTTCTGCATTGGTGATGGCGGCGTCATATAAATGTGAAAACGCACAATTCCTGCTGCAAGCTGGCTTGTGCTGTTTTCGCTTTCGTTGAACTCCACACGTCCACCAATGATTTTTTCATCAGTTGCAAGGCTTGCCAGCCAATCATTGATTGACTGCACAACTGCGTCAATCAGACGTCTTTTAATTCCTCTGTCAATGTAGTTCCAGTACGTCAAAATAAGTGTCTTTGCAACCCACTTGAACATACGGTTGATACAGTAGAAATAGTCCGTCACGTCTGTGTTGGCAGGATAACAAGCCGTATAATTTCCCCAGCTTACAAAGCCATTAAAGAAATTAAGTGCGGTCACAACGCCGTTTTCATTCAAGTAGTTTGCCTGCTGAATATCCATGACTACTTCCGAACCGTCCGCAGTAACCATTCTATCTGCCTGTATGCCCTTGTTTGAAGCGCTTTCGCAAGGTGTACCGCCGCCGTACTCTTCCGCATTGTCTACGGCTGACATACTGGCTGCAAGCTGTGTTGAAAGATTGAAAACTCTATCTCCCAGCGCAACTTTAGGGAAGCAGACAACTTCTGTTCTTTTTGTGAAGTTTTTCTGTTTCTTCCATGCTGGCACTTCCGTGTAGTATGTCGCCCCGGTTTCTGCTGTGCAGTCAATGTCCAGAATTGCTTCACCCTCAAACAGTCCGTTGATATTCTCTGCTTTTGCAGACATTACAGCTGCAACCTCTGCGTCATGTGACCAATTCGGACACAAAATAAGGTCTGGAACCTTTGTATAAAGCGGAAATACATTGTTAATCAGTTCAAGTCCGGTTGTCTTGTGTGTGCTTACACTGTAACCGCCGATAATATCACTTTTTGTGACCTGTGAAGCGTCCACGGCGTCATATTTCACAGTAAGTTTGCCCGTGGTTTCTTTTAAGAACTCCACAACGCAGTTTGTATCACTGTAAAATACTTCGTAATCTTCCCCGGCTGTCTTTCCTGTGATTTCCACACTGCCTGCGATTGCTTCCGCAGGTAATACAATCTGACCGTCTACAACGTCCATCTGTGTTTCATCAACTGTTTTCTTGTGTTTCTTAGGGTCAAGAACATTTACAAAGAATACCTGCGCAGAATTGAACAACGTAAACGCTGTGTAAATCTCTTCACAAAGACTGTATTTCTTCCAGTCGTCGGAATATCCCAACGCCTGCACTGCTTCTTTGTAGCTTGAAGCCATAATGACTTCATTTACTTTTCCGTTTACCATCTGCACGGGTGCTGTTCCAACCACAAAATGTACGCCAGTATCTACGGACACGGGCGTGATTGCGCCATTGCTTGTCTTGCTGGCGTTTACTCCATGTGATACGTCACTCATTTGTTATACCTCCTGTTCTGCGTATGCAAGGGCGGCAGCCTTTAAGTCTGAATAATACTTGTTGTATACATTCCCGGTTGTCTTCACCTTGTCTTTCTTGTCTGCCAGTTCGGAAATAGGAACCAGCATTTTTCTTACAAGTGGGAACTTTTCAAGAATGAAAGAAAGTTCTTCTTCAATCTCTTTGTCTGTTCCCTCAAAAATCTTGTTGCATGGCAGCATTGCTTTTGGCAGGTTCGGTCCAATGTAAATCAGCTTTACTGTTTCCGACTGCGTATTTGCCGTTTTTGCGGCTTTTTCTTCTGTTGTGGTATTTTCTACCGCCTGCACCTTTTCAGCGTCTTTTCCGGCTGCTGTGGCGCTTGCTGTGGTCGCTTTTGCCATTTCGTCTTCCTCCTGTCTATAAATTGTGCAAAATCTCTGCCACATCACGTTGCGTGACTGGCATACTCCAATTTGTCACCATTTCGCCCATGTAGTATGGCGGCGTGGTGTCTTGATATACGATATATTCCAGCGGCAGTTCCAAAGCAAATTGACCGCCGCCGATTGTCCCGGCTTTCTTCAATTCGCTGCGCACTCTCAAAATCAGATTGAGAAGTGCCAGCGGTCCGTCCTGCCCATCTTCTGAATACACCGCAAATATTATTCTTACTTTGCAGCTGTCTTCCTCTGGTTCGCCTGCTTTCTTGTCGTCCGTCCCTGTTAGGAACTTTAACAGAATGTATGGCACTTTCTGTTGTACGTCGTCTGCTTCCGGTAGCCCCATTTTATAAACTGCTGCTGCTCTTTCTTTTTCTTCGTTGCTTCCTGTTCTGGTTCGCACTGGCAAAATAATGTCAGACGTTTTGGAACTAATGAATTTCTGCAATTCTTCTAACAAAAAAACTGGTGTCATAACGCTTTACCCTCCATAACCGTTCAAAATCCTGTTCATTTCGTGTATAATTCTTTCGTTTACCAGTTCTTGTGCTTCCTTTTCCAGCCCGTCTATAATATCTTCATTTCCCACCATCTGTGCTGCTGATAGTCCCATTTTCTCTTCAATCGGAAAACGCTTGCGCCCTGTCCTCTCAAATACTCCTGTGTGACCATTGCTTTTCATTTCTGCAACGAAAGCGTCTTCAAACGGTGTCCCGCTGCCGCCTTTTTTGACCGCCGCCCGCACCTGCTTTCCGGTTCCGGGCTTCGTCGGCGTTACTTTGAATTTGTACAGTGGTATTTTCACGCCAGAAAACGAAACAAAGCCCGCAAGGTTTCCCGTGCTGGCTTTGGTTATATTTATTCTGGTTGCTTTCGTCAGTGCTGCGCCATTTACGGCATATACGGTTTTTACCTGCTTTATTGCCTGTGTCTTCACTCTGGAAATACCACGGTTCATAGCGCTGGCAAATACTCTTTCTGCACCTTTTGGAACGTCTGCCAGCAGGGTTCCCACTCTTTCTATTGCGTCAGATGTTATTTCAATCATTCTTCCAACATCTCCAATTCAAGAATTATTCCCCCGTCCTCGCAGTCTGCTTTTGAAATGTTATACATATTGATTGCCCCGGCTTCGTCAATTTCAAGCTGGCGTCCTTTTTTGGGAACGCAACCAAAATCATATAATGACATATAGACCAGACAAGAAGCACGGTTTATGCCCTCTGCATTGTCCCCGTTTCCTCTCTGCCGTTCGTCGGCTGCCGTGTGGTCAATGATTATGGGCAAATAGTGTTTCTTGCCTTGATACCATATATCAGTCATAGTTGCCATTTCTCCGCAGTTGTGAAACACTTTCATGTCACTGGCAAGCTGTGCTTTGAAGTCCATTAGATAGGTGTTGCAACAAACCAGCTGTCTACATCATGCGGAACGCATAACGGTGCAGAAGACAGATTGAGGAAGCGGCGGGCAGGCTTGCGTTTTGTCCATGTGTCCGGTACATATTTACCCTCTACGGTCATAAAGTTGCCGTCCGGCTCCTTAATAAGTGTGATTGCTCCATAGTACATGGAATAATCAGCGTTTGTGCTTAACAGTGCTAAACTGTCAGTAGGTACAAGCGGCTTGTCTTCCGGTGTAGCCGGGTTTGTCCAGTCGTCAAGATACCACTCATTGTACTTGTAAATATCAAGTCCCAGTCCGTGAATGGTTCCAATATAAGTGGTTCCGTCCGGTAACTGTTTAGGCTGGATAACTGCTAAATTGTAGTTTTTGACATCAAGTGCTTCCTTTACCTTTGGATTGTTTACAAACGCTTTCGCAACATCACTTCCCATCACACAAACATTACAGTTGACAAATCCTGTCCTCTGTACTATTCCGTGCCAACGTTCCAAATCTCCGATAGGGTCGGAAGTATCGGCAGTCCATTTCTTCTTCGCTTCTGAAATAGTTTCCTTATTTGTGAAATAGAAGTCAATTTCTTCATTCACGCCATCACCAATGATAGGAATTTTGCCAGTAAAGATTGTCTGTGCGCACATTAACTCTTCACGGCGCACAATCTGTTCTCTTAACTCCACAAAATCATCTGCCATTTTAAGCACGGCACGTTCCGCAGGCGTTCTGCCGGAATAAAGACTTTCTCCCGGTCTTCTTCTCAATAAATCGTCAACCGTTGTCACTTTTTCTGGTGCAACCAATGGCGGTGTATATGTCTTTGTCTGATAGCCAGTGTTTGGTACTACCTTTCCACCAATTAAGCGGCTGACAAATGGCGCAACCTTTCTGCTTCCCTTTCTAAAGTCAACGTCAACTTTTTCTGTTGTGAATGTTTCTTCGTGTCTGAAAAATGTACTTCTAAAAAAAGTACGCACGGGCGGTAACTTCTGAACCACTCTGCCCATTGTCCGTGGTTCGTAAATAGATACTTCATTTGCCATTGTTGTTTTTCCTCCTTATCTCAAAAAGATTGATACTTTGCGCAGTGCTTCTTTGATTTTTGCTAAATCTGCCCCAGCTTCAAGTGCTAATGCGTCAGTAAAAAACTCACCTGTCATGTAATATGTCACTGGTTCGCCGTTTCCTGCTGCCGCAGCAGCAATACCGATTGCGCTTGCTTCGCTTCCTTTTGCAACTGGAATAATCTTGTTGTCATTCGCAGCGTCAATCATTACTGGTGCATATTCCTTGATAGCTGCATTTGCTGTCCCGGTTTCCGGTACTGTTGGAAAATCACCAGCAAAAAAGTTCTTCGGTGTGATTTCTCTTTTTTCTACTGCATATTCACCCATTTGCTTGTACCTCCTTATTTCTCGTCTGGAAACAACTTGTCAATAGCGGCGTCAAACACGTTCTTGCCGTTCTCTCCTGCGTTGTCCTCCGGTGCTGCTCCCTGCACGCCGTTTGCACCGCTGTTATCTGCGTCCTGCTGGCGGTTCTGAATGTAGTTGCCGCCCGCTTTGTTCTGCTCTGAAATGATTTTAACTGCCATTTCCTGTGCAGAAATAGGGTTGTCAAACTTTGCGTCCTTTGCGATTGCGTCATAGTTGCCGTTTGCCAAGTCTTCAATGCCTTTAATTCTGGCACGTTCTGCGGCTGCTGCTTCATTCTGGATTGTCGCTACTAAATCCGGGTATGCGGCTTTTAGTGCGTCAACCGTTGTGATTTTGTTTTCTGGTGCTGCCATTTGTGGTTCCTCCTTTTCCTGTGGCTTGTTGATAGGTTCTGTTGCACTATTTACTAAACTACCCGGATTTTGATTGTGCGGGCTGTTTAATAACTGGGTTGGAATACTCTTGAACATGGAAACGTCAATAGGCACTGAATTGACAACGATTTTTGAAGAATTTTCAACAACTGTTGTGCTGTCTTCAAACATCAATTCATCACAAAAGCCGTTTTCAACGGCAATGTCGCCCGTCCACCATGTTTCATTTGACATAAGCTGTTCTATGTCCTCTGTCTTTTTGCCAGTCTTACTGGCGTATGTATTGACAATGCTTTGTTTAATCACTTTCAGTTCATCAGCCATCTTCAAAAAGTCTTCTGCTCTGAAAGTGTCCCAGACTGTCATTGCTGGGTCATGTATCATAAATACACCATTTCTGGCAATCTTGATTGTGTCGCCTGCCATAGCAATGATTGTGGCTGCGGAAGCTGCCCAGCCATCAATTTTGACTGTCACTTTCGCTGAACAATCTTTCAATCTTGTAAAAATCGCATTTGCTGCGAACACATCACCGCCGCCGCTGTTAATGCGCACGATAATTTCTGGCACATCACCAAGCGCCGCAAGTTCTTGATTGAATTGCTGTGGCGTCACCCTGTCTTCCCACCATGACTGCTGGCTGCTTATTGCGCCGTATAAAAGCAGTTCTGGCGGCTTGTCCCCTGTTGCCGGGATAAAGTCCCAGAATTTATTTGTCGTCACCCCGTAAGGATTGCCCGGTGTTCTGCTGTCCTGCTGCTGGTTCATTCCCGGCATTGTCTGCGGGTTCTGCTGGGGTGTTCTGTTTGTTTGTGGTTCCATTGGCAATTTTCTTCACCTCTTTCAGTTCTTTTTCTTCGTGTTTCAACTGTTCGACATTGTTATAAAAGTTACTTCCCGTCATTTGCATTGCTTCATCACTTCTGGTGCTAAAGCCGTTTGACACTCTCTTTTCTGCGGCTGTAACCTCTTTTACCGGGTCAAGCATACCTTTTGCAGGTCCGTTCCACTTTGCCCCGCAATATGCTTTTCTTATTGCTGGGTCAGTAAAAAAGCCCGGTGCTTTGATACGTCCTTTTGCTACTGCTTCCGTCAGCCATTCTTCATATACTGGCTGGCAAAAGTCCGTTGATAACCAGTCACGGTACATATTAAACATTTTCCATGCTTCTTCCAGCGCACCTTTGCTGGCTGTATAGCTGGAATTAAAACGCTTCACAAGTAATTCATACGGAATTTCAAGTGCTGCGCCTATCTGCTGGCAAATTGCTTCTACAAAGCCGCCAAAATTGGCGTTTGGTCTTCCGGGGTTCGTGTCGTGTGCTTTCTCGCCCTCGTTTAAGTCGATAACGGCGCCCGGCGCAAGTTCAATGGTGCTTTCGTCTTCTGTGTCCACCTGCACTTCTTCCGGCAGCATACTTCCTATGGTGTCTTCTGCGCTGGCGTCTGCCTTTTCAATGAAAATGGTAAACATACCAGACACAACCGCAGCCACAAGCTCTGCGTCCGTGTATCTTCCAAGCTGTTTCAAACTTTCAATGACTGGTGCAAGGAACGGAACGCCCCTGCGCTGTCCTATTCTTTCCCGGTTCATCATGTGAAGCACGTTTCTTCTTCCGGTCTTTTGTCCGTATGCTTCAACCCTCTGCCAGCTTATGTCGTTGTATGCGTATGACAACGGGTGGTGGTTCGCTATGTGATACGCTATCACTTCCCCGGACTTGTCAACCTCTACGCCTCCAACAATCTTGTTGTCTATGGTGTCGCAGTTGTCCGGGCTGCAAAGTCTGTCTGCTTCTATCAGCTGCACACGCAGGTCATACGGCTGGTTTATTCGTGGTTTGACTGGCAATACCGCCAGACAATCCCCAGAAATAAGCCAGTTCATAAAAGCTAACTGCTGCAACTCGTAAAAGTTGTCTATCCTTGACATATCGCAATCATTGCTTTCAGCCCAGATAGACCACTCTTTTTCAATCTTTTTTTCAAGGTTCCGGCGTTCTTCTGGTGAAATTCCCAGCGTTTCTGCGTCAATGGTCGATTTCAACCGCAGCCCACGTCCAACAATGTTGGTGCGCATGGTTTTGACTGCCCCGTTTGCCAGCGGCACGCCCATGTATAAATCACGGGTACGCTGGCGCAATACAGATACATTGTCTTCTATGTCCTCACGACTGCTGCCGCCTGCATGAAGCCAGCCTGCAAGTGATTTCTTTGTGACGCTGGCGCCATAATTGCCATACCCACTGTCTAAAATCTGCATTTTCTGCCTTGCAACCGTTCTTTTCAGTGCTGCTTGTGGTGCTATGACTGCTATTGCCTTATCAATTCCCGCTGCAATTCCCACGCTTTCACCTCCTTTATTGCATGAAAAAAGCACCTTTTTACGGGTGCTTTTTGTCTTTTCTCACTTATTCACGCTACAATATTACCCCATTTTTGCGGGCAATGGGGGGAAATAAAGCCCCAAAACGGGCAATCACGGGCAATGTTTATAAATCCCGTGGTACAAATCGTTTTGCACGGTTCCTGCCGCCGTATTTTGCCGCATTTTCAAGCACAGTGACTTTCCCTTGCCAATATTCAATAGACTTTCTAATTTCGGTCAGATTGGCTTTTGTCATTGTCCTGCTGCCTATTGTATAAGACTGTGCGTTTGTCACTGCCAGTTCTGCTTCCAGCCATGCGTCAAGGTGTCTTTTTGCTGTTTCCAGTGTAATTCCTGCCATTTATAAAATTCCTCCACTTCTTCTTCTGCCACGTTTAATAATTTTCTTTGCTGCTGTGGCTTCTTTCTTTTTGTCCGGTTTCTTCAATGGTACATTGATAATTTCAATGGCTGCCGTTGCGTAGTTCCGGCAGTCCAGCGCTTCATTTCGTTTGTGTTCGCCTTTGTCTTTCAGTTCCCATGCGAAATATGGTCTTCCCATCTTGTAACGCATTACCTTTTTTTCTGATGTTAAGCCTTTGAAATACTTTTCGTCATATCCTTTGCCCTCTTCTTTTGGAAAATGGCAAAAGCCGGGTCCCTCTTCCTCCAACTTTAGTCTGTCCATAAGCAGGCTTTTTCCGGTATCAACTCCCAGTGTGAAAAGATATGCACCCTCACGGTTGCTTTTTGACGGCTTCTGGATATACGCTGCGGCGCTATCGTTTGAACCTTTGATTGCAAATACTCTGCGATTGAACCGGGCTTTGCAGAATTTATATACTTGATTGGTTCTGTGTCCTCCGCTGTCAATGCAGACGCATGACAGCTTCATTTTCGTTCCGTCTGGTTTTTCAAAGGTCTGCAATAAGAATGTGTCAAGGTCTTGCCAGACTTGATTGTTGATGTCTGAATTGTCGCCGTATATTGCCGCATACCTAATGCCCCAGCTTTCATATTCTGGACCCCAGCCCACAACTTCAATTTCAAATCTGTCGTCCTGCGTATCTACGCCAGCTGTCAAGTACAGCACATCTTCTGGCACTTCACACTTGTATTTCTCCCGGCGTTTCATCAGTTCGTCGTCTTCTATGGTTTCCCCGTCTTCTTCCCACGTTTGCCCCATTTCGGTATTAGTCCATACTTTCATCAGTTCCACGTTGCCTTTTTTCATCTGGTCATTTGCCGTCAGAAACTTTTCAACAACTTCTTGCCATGTGGTCAATGTGGAAGCAAGCGTGTTCAAGTGGAACCCACGCACGGGGTTGTCTGGGTCTTCATGCACAAAGGTTCCATCAATAAAGTGTTCTTTCCATTCTGCTTCACTTGATATGACGCCGCACTTGCTGCAAGCGTATCTGATTTCTGATAGGTCGTTTTTGTCGAACACAACATTTGACCAGACCAGCGGTTGCAGTTCTCCGCAGCACGGGCACGGTGCGTTCCATTCTCCCCGGCTGCTGTTTTCGTACTCCACTTCTATTCTGGAAGCCCCTTTGACTGTCGGTGTTGAAATGTCCACCTGCTTTTTATTCCAGAATGTAGTCTGACGCTTTGAAGCCAGTAAAAGTGGGTCGCCCTCTTTTCCTGCGCTGGCTGGGTATGCGTCTATCTCGTCTGCAAGCAATATTCTGATTGTGTGGCTTCGCAGTCCTGTTGGGCTGTTTGCGCCTGCAATCGTTATAAAGCCGCCCGGAAATATCTTTTGCATGATTGTGTTACCGCTGTTGCGGCTCTTCTCATTGATACGGTCAGCCAGTACGGGTGTATCACGCAGCATAGGTGACAACTTTTCTTTTGAAAACTTCTCTGCCATGTCTATTGTCGGCTGTATAACCATAATCGGTGACGGGTCATAATGCACATAATATCCAATAGGGTTCAACACCATTGCGTCTGTCTTTCCCACCTGCGCTGCTGACATAATCACGACTTTTTTTATTGTAATATCTGTTATGGCGTCCATAATCTCTTTTTGATACGGCGCCTTTGCCGTCTTCCAGCGTCCCGGCTCTGCGGAAGACCCGGCAGACAGTCTGCGGAACTTATCTGCCCACTGTGATAGTGTCATTTCCGGCGGTGGTTGCAGCACTTTGAAAATCCGTGTAAACATATCAACTGTGTTTTTCTTCATTGTCTACACCATACCCAAACACTGTCTGAAAGTCTGAAAGTTCTTCCAGCACTTCATCAATGGCGCTTTTCAGCAGCTTAAATATTTCTGTCTGGTCCTTTTTCTTTGATAAAATGGGGCTTAACTTTGCAGGTATAGCCATAAGCCTTGTTTTGAACCTAACAAGCGTGTCTGTCATTACCTGTTCCACGTCCTCTGTGGTGTGTACCTCATTTCTGCGCAGCTGCAATTCCAGTTCTTGTGCTTCTCTTTTTGCTCTGACCAGCTTTGCACGTTCTGCGTTGTAATCTATTGCGCTTTCACTTTCCGGGTTGTTTTTGCGCAAATAATTTATGTACTGGTGGTTTACGGTCTTCAAGTCGTACAGCCCCGGTCTGATTTCCGTTATAACCTTTTCGTCACGCAGCTGGCGCACTCTGCGTTCTGAAATATCCAGCCAAGCGGCAACCGCCTTTGAAGTGTACGCTTTCAAAAACCGCACCCCCTTTCTTTTGTGTCCGAATTGGTCACATTTTTTCTTTTTTAGCCCCTACCCCTTTGTTTTTTACCGGGTCGGAAGCGGAAATGAAATTTTCAAAATTATATCTGGGCAGGTTTTGGGCGTCGCCGTACCCGCAGTGCTTCCAGACCGCCGGAAGAACCTATTAAACGTCGTCCACAACGTCTGTGATTTCGTCGTTTTCGGTGCTTCCGTCCGGGTCAATCTCAAATTCTCCCGTTAGCTTCTGTTTGTTCAATTCAAGTTGCTTTTCTGCAAGCTGCAAGCGTCTGTCCTCTAACTCATACGCCTTGATACTGTCCAGCTGCTTGATGATACGCCCATGCAGCTTGTTTAGTTCGGCTTCCACTTTCATTGCTCTTTCAAATGGGCTGGACTTAATGACGGACTTCATGGCTGTTTTATATGTTTCGTTCTTGCTGCCCTCTGGGTCTGCACACTGCTGGTGTTCCATGCCGCAGTCCTCTTCCTGCTGTCTTTCCTCCATGCTCTTTGGTACAATCATGTGTACTATTTTATCTGTGTAAAAGCCGCCTGCTTCTGGGCTTTCATACTCTTTCAATAGGCTTTCCAGATAGGCTTTGCGCAGATATAGCGCTTGCAATTCCTCCATCATTTGTGACATTGCGGACGGTGTGCCCATGTTCTGTATGGCTGCCGCCTGCTCCGGGTCTATGTCTTCATATCCCGCCTGTGCAAATGCCCCATGTGTTACGGCGTTTTTATTGCCCTTTTTTGCTGGTGTTTTTCCGGCAGCATTTTTGTTGCCTTTTTGACCCCCTCTTTTTTTCGGCTTGTTTTTCAGTGCTTCGTCCCAGCTGTCTTCTGACTTCCATTTTCTTATCCGCACTTCTGGCACCCCTGCCAGCTTCGCCAGTTCCGCTGTTTCAATCTTGCCGTCTGCGTCCAGATAGCGTTGCATTGACTTGTCCCGTTCCGGGTTCCGTGGTCTTCCCATCTTCTCACCTCTTTTCGTTCGTTTTCATTCTTTCCAACTCTTCCGGTTTACGGAAGTATAAAAAATTATGGGCTTTGTAAATTCAAAAAATCACCAAAGCCCACTATTGCCAACGTGCAAATATAACGGCTTAAAGCCTGCTTCACTGGCTTAAATTATACCAGTAAAACGCAGGCAATGGCGGGCAATGATTGCTTATGCAATCCTCTTAAATTGTGAAATAATCTGGTTCTTTTCAAACCTCTGTGAAAGTGTTTCAAGTGCTGTATCTCTGATATTCTTACACTGTCTTTCGCTGTATGAATTGCGTACCGCTACTTGTTCCCATTTGAGGTTGTGCATGTAAAAATCAAAAATAATGCGCTTTTCTTTCAGTTTCAGCCTTGAAACTTCCTGCAAAATCTGCGCCTTTAATGCTTGCAACTGCTGCACCTTTGCTTCATACTCTCTGATTTCGCCGCTGACATAATCTGGAATATTAAGCGCCATATTTTCTGTTTGTCGTGATATATTATTTTTTCCTTTTGGTAGACCGTCGCATTGTATAGCGCCAATGGGATTGTAGTATTGGTCCGTTAAGTCACTTATAATCTTTCTGTATATACTCACCTCCCCGTCTATGTCTTTGTAATATTCCAGCAATTCAATAACCCTGCCTTTTTCCATTGCCTGCGCCATTTGCTTTTCCTCCATTCTTTGTTTTTGCCAGTCTTTCCCGGCTTCTATCCGTCTTGCACGTCAACTGCGTTTTCTCCTGCTGCCTGCTGCCGTTCTTTCTCTTCGTACCCCATGCACTTTATGTATCTTTCCGGTTTTCCGCAGCTTTCATAATATTTGCAGTCTACGCAAACATTTTCTTTCATTTGCGCTTCCTCCGTGATATGTAGCCTGCACACTCCGGTTCCCCTCTCAATAGCCGCATTGAACATGAACCGCCGCACTCATAGGCTTTTGAAATGTGCTTTGCGCATTTTGTATTTGCGCACTGGTTTCGGCAAAACACGGGCATATTGTCTGTATTAAGCATTATTATTGGTCTTTCCATCTGCTGCACCTCCGTTTCTTCTCACAAACTGAAAGCACCATGCTTCATCACGTATGGTTTTTATTGTTCCGTCTTCGTCAATGTATACCGCGTCAATAAACTTCGGCTTTGGTGGTTTTCCCTCTTCTGACGGTCCTGCAAAATCAATCATAATTTGCAATACGTTGTATACTCTTTCGTTGATAATCATTCTGTAATCTGTCATGTTTATTGGCATTTTCGCACCTCCTAATTTCTAACACGGTCCACCCTCTGCGCCGTGGAACGCTCCTGCTGGGTATTTCCATTGACCGTCAATAAATATTTGACTTTCTGTGAATATCCCTGTTATCAGACTATGTATTGCTTCTTTGTCGCCCTTGTATAAACACGGCTTTGCTCCCTCAATGTACGTTTCAAGGTCACATTTGTTGTCCAGTGTGAAGCCCAGCGCCTTTTCATCATGTTTCATTTCTTCAAATTCCTGTGGGTACAACTCTTTGAACCCTGCAAACAGTTCCGGTGTTGAAAATATGCACCCGGCGCAGCTACAGCGGTTCCAGCCTGCCCGGTAACACGGGTGCGGGTTCACTTTGTTTCTTTTCATCACTTCCCACACGTCTTTTTCTGAATAATCAATGACCGGGCGCCACTGGTGAACTGTTCTTTTCAGTTTCTTTTCTGCATTGGCTCTGAAATATATTTCCATTTCGTTGTATTTTGAACGCCCGGTGCTTTCCCCTCTACGTTCCCCGCTGCATATTAAAACTTTTGAATTTTCTTTCACCTCTTCCAGATTTCGCAGAACTGTTGCTGCAACGTCTATCTTCAAATAAGGGCTGCACCATCTTGTCATTAAATTTCCAGACTTTGCAGGAAACTTCATGCGGCAGCCGTATTCTTTTAGCAGTTCTTCTTTGTTCTCTACGTTGCTTTCTTCAATCTTCCTGCACGCTGCCTGCTGTGGTGTTTCCTTTGCGCTCATTATTTCCCCGGTTTCCGGGTCTACCCATTCAATAGGCTTGCTGGCTCCTATTCTGTATAATTCACCAAAGAAGCCGCCTTTTCTCCATGATAGCCGCAGCGGTATTCCCTCTGCGTCCGCAAGCGCTTTCATGTAGCTTTGTGTGCAGCGCCAGTCCATGTGGCGTTCCGGGTTTCCTCCGTCTATGTCATGGTGCCAGAACTCAATCTTGCTTTTAGGCACTCCCAGTTCACGCAATTTGAAGTATGTTGCTATGCTGTCTTTGCCGCCAGATATTAAAACAACAATCAAGTCGTATTCTTCCAGCGGCAGCAATTCTTCAAGATATATTTCTTCCATGTGCTTTGTTTCTCTTCTTCCCGGCACTCTGGGTTTTATGCGTTTTCCTGTTCCATATATGGGCTTGTCTTTGTTCCCTCTGGTCACTGGTGTGTCAACGGTGCAATCTATGTCTTTTATGAACTCCGGTTCAAATAAGTTTAATTGCCCTTTCACTTTTCACACCTCCAAATCACTTCTGCTGCAATGCTATTACACAATAGCCCTCTTCAAGTGCGCTGCTGGTCGTGTCGTCGTCCATGCAGATAATTTTCATGTCAGCCGTGTTTCCGGTTGCTCTGCCCTCTGCAAACTCAATCAGCTTTACTGTGTCGCCCTCTCTGTAATCATCATTTTTCAAAATCATGTATGGTCTTGTATGGTCAACCGCAACGGCTTTCATTTTCTCCGGTGACACTCTGATTGACTTTTCTTTTCTATCATCAGACGGCAAATGCTGCATTTTCTCTTCCTGCTGCATTTCACGCAGTTTCTTTTGTGTTTCCCGGTCAATGGCTGCCTGCTCTTCGTTGTATCTCTCTTCGTCTGTCTTCTGGGCTTCTCTGCGGTTCTCATAGGCATTGCAGCTGGTCACGGTTGCTGTCTTGTCGTGGCAGTCTTCATAGTGCGTACAGCTGTAACAAAGTGACGTTATCTGCTCCGGCTGCGGGTCAACATATTCTGACTGCTGCCCTGCTTCGTCCTCTGTCCCCTCTGTGGCTTCTCCTGCTCCCTCTGTAGCTGTTTCTTCCTGCTGCTGGTCTGTTTCATTGCCTGCGGTGCTTTCCGTCGCTCCTGCGGCTTCCTGCTTCTCTTCCAACTGGCTAATGTCCATCTGTCCCGGTATCTGCTGCGACGCTTCCCAGTTTTTCTTCAACTGCTTAATGTCTGATAATGTCAGCACTTCATTTTCCCGGAATACTTCTGCCGCCTGCTTCTGGTAATCTTCCGGCAGCCCGGACGCTTCATAAATGACAGATACAACAATTCTGTTTGCCTTAAATTCTGCCATCAACTCTGGAATGATATTGTTATAGATTGCTTTATATCTTCCAACCTGTGCCGGGGACGTTTCTATAATTTCTGCCAGCAAATCACGGGTTCTGCCCGGAATGTTCATGCTTTCTTTTAATTCCAGCACCAGTTTTTCTGTTTCCAGCGCTTCTGTCATACGCTCCCAGTCTGTCTTTTCACGGAAACGGTTTGCCATAATCAGCGCCAGTCTGTCCAGTATGGCGTTTTTCTTTGGCTTGATTAAGATTGGAACCCGTCTGAAACGCTCTTTCCCCTCGTCCACAAGCTGCATGACCGCCAGCCGTCTTCTGTGTCCTGCAATGATACGGCGCTTGCCGTCTTCCTCTTCATCAGTCACCAGAAGCGGTTGCAGCACTCCCAGAAGTTCAATGGACTGTTTCAAGTCCTGCACATCTTCCACACTATAAAAATTACCCTTTGACGGTATAAGGTCGTATATATCAGCGGTGCTGCTCACGCCCTCTTCGGACGTGACAACCTCTGCGCCTGCTGCCGCCTGCTGCTGTTCTGTTTTCTGCTGCTCCCCAGCTTCCTTTGACCGCTGGTTTAATAACTCTGTCAAGTTGAATTTCTTTGCTGCTCCTGCCATTGTCTTTCCCTTCTAACGTGTCCGAATTGGTCACATTCTCAACCATTCTTCCACTAACGCTTTATAGTCGGCACTTGCGCCGCAGCGTGGGGAATATAAAATGATTGGCAATCTTTCAAATGTGCTGGGTTTCATTTTCGGTGTCTTTCTGATATGTGTATCAAACACCGGATATTCAAGCGTCTTCAAGAACTCTTCGCCCTGTGTGTCTGCTTCATTGGTTCTGTCGTACTGTGTGACAAAGCAGCCGCAGAAGCGCAACTGTGGGTTCAAATCCTCACGGGTGTTGTCAATCTGTTCTTTCAGTTCTGCCAGCCCGTCTATTGCAAAATCATCAATGGTGATAGGCACCATCACGTCATCAGAAGTCACCAGCGCATTTATGGTTGAAATGTTAATGTCCGGTGCGTTGTCAATAATGCAGTAGTCATATTCATTCTGTAAGCCGTCAAGAAACTTCTTGAAGCGTGTCTGCTGCGGTCTTGACTGGTCCAGCATGACTTCCAGATTGGCTGTAAGCAAATTCATGTTCGCTGTGATAATGTCCAACCCCTCAAAGTCCGTGTGCTGGATAACCTCTGCCGGGTCAATGCCACGCTGCGTCATTACTTCTGCCGTTCCCTTGTGGTCATAGCTGTGGCGGTTCATAATCTTGCTTGCGTTGCCCTGCTTGTCGTTGTCAATCAGCAGGACTTTGAAGCCTTTTACTGCTGCCAGAATATGTGCCATGTTTACGCTGGAAATGGTCTTTGCCACTCCCCCTTTAAGATTGATAATTGATAATACTTTCATGTGGTATTCCTCCTTGTATCTGGTATGAATTTATAGTTGCTTTCCCAGTAATGCACGGGGCGGGACTTGAACCCGCACCCGGCAGCTTCGGTGGCTGCTGCGCTATCCATTGCGCCACCCGTGCTTGTACGCTTATTGGTACTGCATACATAAAAGCCCTTTTATTGCTGTTGGCATATCGTATGGCACCATGTTTTCTTTGTTGTACTGGTCGAACATTGCGTTAATTCCTGCAAGCTGCCATTCTTCAACGTCGTTCTTTTCATCTCTCAAAAATTCTGCTGCTTCTCTTGCTTCTTTCATGCAGCTTTTCATAACTCTTGCGTTGTTCTCTGCTGTGCTTATCATCACCACCAGTTCCCCGGCTTCTTTTGCTTTTTCAAATGCTTCTTTTTCTTTCTCTCCTCTTTCTTCCTCTTTCAGCATTTCGCCCATGAACCAATATGCAAGGTTCTTTGTTCTTTTGATTGCTTTTTCTCTGTTCTCTGTCATGTTCGTTACCTCCGTTTGCTTTACTTCTTTAACTGTCTTTATTATATACTTACGGAAGTATAAAGTCTATTGACATTCTGCACAATCTTACGGAAGTATATTTGTGTATCTTGTATACTTCCGTAAGTATTTATTGTTATCTGCCCCGGCGTTTCAGTTCTTCCGCAAATTCTCTGACCGGAACTTTCACGGTCAGTGGTATGTACTTTCCGCAGTTATCCAGTTCATACAAGAACTGTGTTTCACCTTTTTTCAGATAGTGAAGTGTTGCAATATCTGTGACCTTGCGCAGTGCTACTGCTCCCGGTGTGATTGCCACGCAGCCTTGCGGCAGGTAGTATGCTTCCCGTGTTTCGCCGCCTTTCTCTGCCAGTCTAATTGCTACTGTGTCCCCAATCTCTAACGGGCACACCGCCTTGAAAAATTCTGCTTTCATTCCTCTTTGTCCTCCTGTTCGTATTTCTTCCGGTTCTCATGCTTTACAACCCAAGCTGCTTCCCTTACTACCACATAGACCAGAAATAAAATTCCAAGTCCCACGCAGACCGCAAAGAATGTCACCAGTGCTTTTACAACTTCAATCAGGCTTCATGGTCTATGTTGTCAACCTCTTCTTGCAGAACTTCCAGCACTTCAACTTCACTGTCCTTGAAAGTGAATGTCATACCGGGGTCATACTCTCCGCTTGTCCAGTCTTTCTGGAACTTCTCAAAATTATCTCTGTATCTATACGGCGCCTGTGGGTGGTACTGTTCGGCTTCATATATGCCCAGCATAACTTCTTTGTCGTCCTTGTCGTCCCAGTTGTAAAGGTGCCAGCTTTCGTGGTTGTCCCAGTTCCACTTTGACAAATACAGCACTATTCCGTCAAAGTAGTTACCCTCACGCACCATGCCTTTCATTTGCTTGCAGGTGAAGCCCTGCCCCTTTAATTCCTCTTTGATTTTCTCATAGTCCCTGCCGCCAGTATGTAACTTTGCTTTTACGATTAACGGCAAATACTGTGGCTGTTTATCTTCTTTTCTTGCCATTGCTTGTCCTTTCCAGTCTGTCTGCAATCCTCAATATGCTTTCCATTGACTTTCTAATGTTTGTGTCTGTGCCCTCTGTGATTTTCAGCACGTCTGCTATGTCCCGCAGTTCTTGTGCCATTTCTTCTGTTTCCCCGGTCACAATGTCATATTTATTGCGGCAGGCGGTGCAGACCTGCGAACCCTCCGGGATAACTTCACCGCATATCAAGCAGCGGTCAACGTCGTTCATTCTTCCCAGCTTTCGTATTTCTTCACACGCCTTGTCAAGTTCTGCACCTGCTCAACAAGGTTTGTAACCTCATGTGGTGACAATCCGGTTTGTTCGTAGTCGTACAGCTTCTTTGCGGCTTGATTGACTGTGACGTGTGGTTTTAATATGGCTTTCTGCCCGTTCTGGCTGTATTCCGTCAGTGTCGTTCTCTTCTGCCGCTTCTGTGGCTTCTGGGGCTGTCTGAACGCCCCTGCACGCTTCATGGTGCTGTAATATGGCACTGTCTGTTTCAATGTGTGGTCCATTGCTCCTATTTACTCTTCCACCTTTCTTCCTGTCTGCTCCATAACTCCCAGATAACCTGCTATTGTGTCCATTGCTTCTTCTGCGGACCAGCAAACCGCCGTTTCATATCCCTGCTGCCGCAGCTGTTCCAGCCACCAGTCCTGCTTGTCTGTTGTTTTGTTCTTTCCCCACTTCATTTCAACATAAAGCCCGTGTTTTCCGTTTTTGGCTACTGGCAAGCATAAATCCGGCACGCCTGCTTTTACTCCCTGTCGTTTAAGGTTTGCCGCTTCAAGCTGGTTCCTGCTGCCGCCGTTTGGGATATGGTGCAGCAAGTCCAGTTCTGGGAAGTCCTTTGCGTAGAACGTCGCCCAGTTTATAACTCTTTCCTGCTCTGTGGCTTCACTGCGCTTTCTGTAATATGCTCTACTCATTGGCTTCTGTCCTCTCGTCAAGGTGTGTTGCCATCATATCTGCAATATGTAGCATGGCTGCAAGTCTGCTTTGTGCAAAAGCATAATTCATATCATAGCTGCCGCCCTTAACTGCGTTGTCAAATGCTCCCATGTGCCACCGGATAGCCAGCACTTCTTCTTCCGTCAGATACATGAAACGCATAATCTGGATAATGGACTTTTCACCGTGTCCCACCGGGAAATTATTTGTATAACCGTATGTGTCCACCTGCTGCCAGCTGCCGTCTTTCTGCTTCTGGTTCTTCTTCTCCACCTTGTAGGCGTCTGCTTTGCATACATCATGTAGAAGCGCTACAACTGCGATTGTGTCAACTGCATATTCTGGAAACTGTCTGCCCTGTCGCTTGTCCTCTTCGTCTGCCAGCTTTACCAAACGGCGGTAAACATTGTTTGAATGTTCTACCAGCCCGCCTGCGTATGCTCCGTGGTATTTTGCACTTGCTGGCGCTGTGAAAAATCCTATCTGTTCCAGCCATTCAAGCAGCTTGTCTGCTCCCGGTCTGTTAATGTATACAAAGTAATTCATAAACTTTTCAACTTCTGCTTTTCTCTGCTCTTCATTCATGGTCCATTCCTCCTGTTGTTTCTGTCCGGTCGTTCACCAGATATATTTTGCCGTCTTTCTCATACAGCATTATTTTTCCTTTGACCGCTGCAAATGTCAGTTCTGCTTTCATTCCCTCTGATATACCGTATCTGTCGCCAACCAGAATGTATTTGCAGTTTTCAAGTATCTTCATTCCCGCTGCCATGCCCCGCACTCTTTCTTCTGGGTTTGTGTCGTCTGTGGCTTCCGTCAAGTATAAATGCACCGTGACCGGGATAAATCCGTTGTCCAGCGCTGCCCGTGTCAGCTTCCGTGCATATTCCTTGTTGCGCTTTGTGTCGCCCCGGTATGGGCTGCACACATATAGCAAATCATTCAAGCGTTTTCACCTCTCAATCATCAAATTTCAATTCTTCTGCTGCTTCCGGCGGTTCTTCTTTTCTCTTCCATTCGTCAAGGTCAAGCAACTGCCCGCATTTGCTGCAATAGTTGAAGTCATTTGACACATGGAAGTAATAACCGTCTTCCCGGTCTTTCTTCATGTCCTTGTCGTATGCTGAAAACAAATGCTTTCCGCATACCGGGCAATAATAGCTGTTAAGATACCCCAGTTGTCCCGGCAATGTTTGGTATTCGCTTTTCTGGTGCTTTGGTTTTCTTGCTTTCCTTGCTGCCATGCTTTATCCCTCCGTTGCCGCCTTTATCAATCTTTGCTGTATTGCTTCAAAATCCAGCCGTAAGTCCCGCATATTCCAGTATGTACCACAACCCGTGCATTGTTCGTCCGTGTATGTGTACGGGCAGGCAGTGCAAATGTCTGTTTCCTCCTGTAATGTCTTTGCAACTGTTGCCAGTTGAAAAGCTATGCCCCAGAATTTCTTCAAGTCAATTTCTGAAATATCCACCGGGACTTCTGCTGCCTTTTCAATCTCTGCGTCGGTGACTTTGTATTTCTCTTTCAACGTGGTATACATCACCTGCGCTGTCTGCTGCTCCCCGCCTATGCCACGTTCTGCCAGTGCTTTTATTTTCACCAGCCTTGCAATGATTTTCTGTCTATCTTCCATCAGTCTTCTTCCTCCGGTTCTCCTATCAGTGCCGTTGGCGGTTTTCTCTTGTCCATAAAATTTGAATACCACGCAGCCTTTTTCAACATTCGCTTTTCTTCGTCTGTCCTCTCCGGCGCTTCTACGTCGTTTTCTTTATAGCAGCGTGCCGTTTCGTCTGGGTATAGGTCGTTGCCGCACCTAAACGCCACCAAGAACGCTTCCAGTTCTCTTTTCAATTCCTCTTTGTAGAAATTGTAAAGCAGTGTTATTTCTGCCGCTTCAATCTCTGTGCAGTCACAACCACGCTTCTTCCTGCGGCTGTATTTTCCAGTGTATATGTGGTAACTTGCGTCACCCGTCACCTTGTAGAAAATCCAGCGCAGCACCCTTTCTTCCAATTCGTCTGCATATCCGAACCAGTGAAGTGTCACTGCGTCCAGCATTATTTCTTCGTCTTCCAGTTCGTATCTGGCTTTTAAGTCCTCATACATTCGCATTGCGGTTTCTTTTTCACCGCCCACGCCACGTTCTGCAAGGGCTTTTATTTTCTTTAGCTTTGCAGCTATCTTGTCACGTTGTATCTGGTCCATGTCTTTTACCTCACATACTGCCACGACTGCGGCGCCCGTTTTATTCCCAGTGTTTCAAGCGTCAGTGGCTTTTCATACTCTCTGACCGTGGAAACTTCCCAGCCATACACCTTGTTTCTGCTCCCTGCTGCATAATTGTGAATATCATGTGCAGGAACCTTGCTTTTTCTCTCTGCTTCTTCAAAATTCTTGATTTCCAGAACTTCCGGGCAGATAAATTCACCAACTATTCCCACGCCACCTGTGACGTACACCAGCACCCGGAACGGCGCTTTGCATTGTGGCTTTGTCTTCCGCAGTTCCAGAACCTTTTCACCTGCTGCCATCTTCTGCCACCACTTCTGGTGTAGTGATAATATGACCACTGGCATTTTTTCCGCTTCTTCCATGCTCTTTACCTCTCAAACTCGCTCTTTAGTTCAATTCTGATATACAGAATGTGTTGTAGGTCTTCCACCCGGTATTGTGTGAATTGCTCAACTGGCACCTGCTCCGGCAGGCTGTCTGTTTTCGCCCAGTCCCACATTTGTTCCGTGGCTCTGTATGTTTCCATACCCAGCCCCATTTTCTTAATGCGTCGCTGCGGGTTCAATGTTCCATGCACTGCGTTTGCAGCATATCCACGGTATACAACCTGTCTGGCTGCGTTATATATCACCACTCTGTCACTGGGCGTCAGCTTGTCCATAATGTCGCCCAGTCTGATTTCATTTTCCATCACCATTCACCCCTCATTCTTCTTTCAATTCTTTCTTTCGCCTGCTGCACCTCTCTTGAATACTCTGTTTCTGTCAATCCTTTGTTCCATACGTGTTCATAGGCACCAGCAACGCCGTAGTTGTAAGCCGTCAACACTTCCGCTTCCGTGTCGAACCTCTCTTGCAATTCTGCCAGATAATCTACACCAACCATGATGTTAAAATAAGGGTTTTCCACATTGTCCACATTCAGTCTGTGCATACGTTCTTCATGCCATTTTGCCAATACCTGCATATATCCGGTTGAACCCTCACTGCTGGTTGCGTCCCATCTGTACCCGCTTTCTGTTTCAATGATTGCCAGTACCAGTGCATAGTCAACGCCGTTCTGCTTGCAAATTATGTATGTGAATTGCTGCATACATTCCGGGAAGTACCCGCCGTGGTCTGCGTAATCCTCCGGCACTTCATATCTTGTCCAGCCCTCTAATTCCTCACCGGACCAGTCAAGGGACATAAGGTTGAACGGGTATGGTTCCTGCTGCACTGCTTCCGTGGTCGGCGGTGTCGGTTCCGGTTCTTTGGTATTTTCCGGCAGGCTGTTTGCAGCTGGCTTTACTGCTGCCCCTACTGTAAACACAATCACAACCACTGCCAGCAGTCCTGCTGCAATGTAATTGCCGTATGCCTTAATTGCCCTTTTTATCCTCTTTCGCCTTAATATGCGGCGTATCTGCGGTGTTCTTCCTCTCACGCTTCTTTCCTCCTGTTCTGCCCTTTGGCTTTTCCTTTTTCCACATCTTCAAGTAAATATGCCACCCGGTCTGCTCATAGTAGACGGGTTCGCAAGATACGATATTGTAATTACTGTATATCTTCTTGAACTCTTCCAGCCCGCCGTCTGGTGACTTTGCCAGCTGTTCCACTTTGCGTTTGCTGTACTTAAAATCATTGCACTTTTCTTCCGGTGCCGTCAGATTTCGGCTGTACTTCCAGTGGTTCTGGTCACGCTGCTGCTTCTCCCCTCCGTCCTCTCTGGTTACTTCCGGGCGGTCAAGGTTCCTGCTGCTGGAATAGCGTTTCTTGCCTTGCGGGTCCTTGACAATATATTTGCAAAGACCCTCTATGCCGTTTTCATTCATTTGCAGGCGGTCTGCATTTACCCAGCCCAGCTGCTTTATACTTGCTCTGTATTCCGGGTCACTGGTCTTCTTCCAGTTGATACGGTCTTTTGTCCACATCATTTCCACGTCGTCACGGTCAAGTCCACCATTCATAATGATATGGTGGTGTATACGCTTAATGCTTTGACCGTCCTTTGTGTACTTGTATTCTGTTACCAGTATGTATTTAAGTGGTTCAAGTCCCAGTTTGTTTCTGCGGTACGCTATGCGGCGCAGGTAATTTGTCACTATCTTTTCTGCTTCTTCTACTGTGCCCGGCAGGTTCTCTTCACTGTATGTGCAGGACGTGTGCAGGTCCCCTATGCTGAAATTGCCATTGCCTAACTGTACCAGATAGCGTTTGGCGTTCTTGTCGTTAAGGTCTTTTTGCTTTGGGGCGTTGCTCTTTCTCTTTCTGCCCCTCTTCCCTCTGGTTGCCTGCTCTGCTGCTTCTGTTCGTGGTATTATGTCCACTTCTCTATAATTGGCACAGTCTGTCTTCTTCTCTCTGATAAACACCACTGCACTTCCTTTTCTGTCTGATACCTTTTTAGCGTATAAGGGTATACCAGAAGTGGTGGTGCCTATCCCCCATCAATCCTGCTTATTATCTCCATACCAGCATATATATAAATTTATATATTTCGTAGGAATGTTAATACCCCATACAAGCCCGTTTAGCAGGGATAAAACCCGCTATTTTCAAGGACTTTTCAGCCCTAAAATGTTTGACTTGTAACCGCCAATATGGTATAATAAACATGTATTGAATTATTAACATATTGACTTTTGAAAAGCCTTTGATTTTGTGTTTCTGGCACAGCTTCAAAGGCTTTTTGCTTGCCATTTTTACAATGCTCTGTACAACTCTTTGCGGCTCTCACCGCACCAGATTTTCTTCCCATCTTCCGTCTGTACGGTCACTATTCCGTCCCTAAATCTGTACCCGGCAATTATCTTGCCCCGGTGCCATTTACCGTCAAAATAGATTTCCGCTGGCTGTCCCTCGACGTATGGGAAATTATCTGCGCTCATTCGCCCTGCGCTCCTGCGTGTGCTTCCGCACCTGCTTTCAGTAAATCAGTTACCAGTTCCCAGCTTTCCAAGAATAAAGCGGAACGCAAGGACACAAAGTAGCTGACGTCAGAACGGGCGTTGTACAAGTTCAGCGCACCAGCACCACCGCTGGAAGTGTTGAAGAAACCCGAACCCCGGACAGGCACGGCTTCTTCAAGTTCGTTGTCTGCCCATATTCCGGCTGTTTCGTTCTTCCAGTCGTGCGGTACAATTCCCAGCTTGTACGCAATTTCTGGCATTTCTTCCAGTTCTTCCAGCTGCAAGTCCTTAATATGGCAGCCGTCCCATGCCACTTCAACGTCTTCTTTGGTTGAAAGTGTCACGCCGTCGTTTCCGTATAATCGCAGCGGCTTTCCGTTTACTGTCGCAACCTGCCAGTCTGGGGCTTCTGTCGTGTAGCCGTCCACTGCTGCGTCATTGTTCTTTGTATACTCAATAACGCCGTAGTGCAGGCGCAAGCCTGTTACCCATTCATAGAAATTGCCGCAAAGTCCAAACACGCCGCCTGCGGTTCCGTCATGGGACCATGTAAGCGGGTCAAGTCCGGTCAGTGTGCGTCCTCTGTCATACGTCACGCCCTTTTCGTCCGGGTTGTCTGCATTTGCTCCATAATTGGTGTTGCCGCCTATTGTGTGTCCCAGTTCTTCTGCTTCATGCAGCAGATAGACAAATTCCGTGTTCGTCATAAGGTGCCAGCCCTCACCTTTTCTGGCGCAGGCTTTGGCTGCGTCGTTCATGTTGATTGTGTGCTTTGGCTGCTGGAATGGCAGTGATACTGCAACGCCACCGTCCAGCGTATCAATCACGGTGTTGTGATACTGTGAAATAAGAATTGCCGGGACAATCTTATTTCTAATCTTGAACATTTCCGGCACGTCCTCCGGGCTGTACGTCCCCGGCTCCATGTAAAACATGGTCATGTAGTTTGGCAGTCCCAGTCTGTCTTTGACAATGACCGCTTTTTTCTTCACAAATTCTTTCATTTGCGCTTTTCCTCCTTGTATCTGGTATGATTTATTTTGAATAGCGTTGCGCTACTATTCACATTTTGACTTTTGAAAAACCTTTGCTTTTCGCCCAGCGCCTATGCTGACCGCTGCTTTTTCTCTTCCGGCTCCGGCTGCTTCACAGTCACGGTGACTTTTACGCCCTCTCGCTGTGAAATAATCATTGCCAAAGTGTCAAAGAAGCGCTGGGCATTGAATGTTCCTTGCACTTCCATTCCTGCCACCTCCTATGCCGTCTGTGGCTGCGGTGTAGTTCTCTGTCTTTCCTGCTGAATACCCAGCATATAGCCCAGAATGAACATTTTGTTGTCTTCATTCAACTGCTGGAACTGCTGTGCGGTCTTCTCAATCATTTCTTTTTTCTTATCTTCCATTGCAACTGCTGCCATGCTCGTTTCCTCCTTTTCTGTGTTGTGGTCCTCTGCTATAAAGTGACCTGCTGCCAGATTGACTTTATGCAGTCAATCTTGTTTTTTCTCTCACTTCTCTTTCCACCATTTCTGCCAGTGCGTTGAATTTCTTTCTTAAAATGTCCAATGTTTCTTCCGGCAGTCCGTCCACTTTCAAAATCAATTCAGCGTGTGCATTTGGTTCATCTGTCGTGATTTCTCTTTTGTAAATAACTTCATTGCGTGTGCGCTCAACCTCTGCCATCTGCTGCCACCTCCGTTCTTTGTGTTGTCAACACATTTTCTTTTCCTCAACTTCTGTTGATATACAGATATTAGCATTTTATTTTCTGTATGTCAACACATTTTCTATATTTATTTTTCTTTTTTGTGTTGACTAACAGATTTTTGTGTTGTATATTAAAATCACGATAAACAAAGAAAGGGGGTATCTATTCAATGGAAATTTATGAAAGAATACGTGAACTGCGAAAAAAGCATTTGAAAATGAGCATGGAAGTTTTCGGAAAGCGTCTTGGCGTTAGTCGTGACACTATCAATAATATTGAATTGAACCGACTTGCCAGACCAGACCAGAAAATGTCATTGTACAAACTTATATGTAGTGAATTTGGCGTAAGTGAAGAATGGCTGCTGAATGGCACTGGTGATATGTGGGACAATAAAGAAGCTGAATACGGCACTTTGATTGACCGTGTAATGACCGGGGAAAATGAATTTGCAAAAAACATTTTCAAGACCTTTGCGCTTTTTGATGAAAAAGACTGGGAAGCGCTGCAAGCTATGATTGAAAAATATCTTAATGTTGCAAGTGCAGAAGCCGTGCCGGACTATGAAGACATACCGGACACGCCGGAAGAATTAGAAAAGCAGTTCCCGCCAGTAGAAAAAGACGGCAAAAGCGACGTTGGGTAGTCCCCCTAATGGGGACGCCCAGCAGCCCCGCTTTATTTGTATATTATTAGTTGTGTCGTACCTGTGAAGCTAAGATTGATATACATTGTTTTATTGCTGCTGTAATATATTGCATATATTTTATTGCTGCGGTGATATATGTATTTTTTTCTCATTATCTCCCACGACCTTTCTTTTTGCGGAAAAGCTGGGCGCTTCTCAATTATAAAGGTGTGGCACTCTGAAAAATACTGTCAAATACTGGCATTTTATTTTGTAAGAAAGGTGGTTTTGTATGGGATTACGTTTTAGAAAAAGTGTAAAAATTGCCCCGGGCGTCCGTCTTAATATCGGCAAGAAAAGTGTCGGTATCAGTGCTGGTGTCAAAGGGTATCGAAAAAGTATAAATAGTAGCGGTAGGCTCACAACCAGCATAGGAACCCCCGTTGCTGGTGTTTCTTATGTCAAGACTGAAAATTTGAAAAGTAAAAAGAAAAAGGCAGCCAGCAACCGTGCTTCGTCCACTGCTGCCGTCGCCAATTCCTCTGTTGTCACGCCTGCTTCTGTTTCTTCTAAGGTTCATAAAGCAGCAGTGCAGCCAAAAGAGAAATTACCAAAGACCACGGCTGTTTTGCAGGAAAGACCAGACGCCAGCTTTGTTGTGTTCGGCGTCGTTGCTCTGGCTGGTGCCGTGTTCCTCTTTGCTTCTTCTCATGTTATTTTTTCCGTTGTCGCTGCTCTGTTCGGCGTCTTCTGTCTGTATAGCTTCATACACATAAAGCGACACCCAGAAGACCCACGGTACATCACGGAAGAACAGCTGGCACGTTGGGGACAGCTGGTACACTCCGACGCAAAGACCGTTTCCCAGCTGCAAAAAGCGTCCGTTCCTGTTCTGGTTGATTTGAAGGAGCGTGCAGCGTGGCATTATAAGCAGGTTTCTTCCGTCAGTTTTGGTCCAGATATTTCATACTACGGTGAAGCCTTGATTGATGTACAAAACCAGATTGTCGCTTTGTCAGAATTTGTTATTTTGCAAGGTGATAGCCCTAAGCAGGATTTAGAAGAATATTCTTCTTTTGTAAGCAATAAAATAGCAACCTTTACCAACGATATTTTGAATGTCTAATATAAAAACACCCGCAGTGCTGGGAACACTCCGGGTGCGGTGCAAAGATATATCATACCAGATACAACATACCGTCTGCATTTATTATATTACCACCTGCGGACGGGAAATTAAAGGAAATTGACAAGAAATGTGGTGATATTGTGTATAAAAAAGAACTTGCCCCGGATTTAGTCCGGGTTGCTTTATATATCCGTGTTTCTGGTGAAGAACAGAAAATAAAAGGTCTTTCACTGGAAGCCCAGCAAGAACGACTGGAAGCATACGCAAGGGAACGTGGCTGGGTCATTGTTGGAATTTACATTGACGCTGCCAAAACCGCCAGAAAGAACATTCACAAAAGAACTGAATTTCAACGCATGATGGACAGCGTGAAGCGTGATGAAGTGGACATTTTGCTTTTCGCCCGCCTTGACCGCTGGTTTCGTTCTGTTGCTGATTATTACAAAGTTATGGAAGTGTTGCAGGCGCACAACTGCGACTGGAAGACCACTGATGAAGAGTATGACACAACAACCGCAAACGGGCGTCTGTATATCAATGTGAAGCTGTCCATTGCGCAGAATGAAGCCGACATAGATGGTGAAAGAATAGACGTGGTGTTTGACAGTAAAATTGCACACGGCACCGTTGTTTCCGGTTCTGCTCCGTTCGGCTTTCGTGTGAATGAAGAAAAGCGGCTGGAAGTCGTACCGGAAGACGCAGCCATTGTGCAAGACGCTTTTAATTATTTTGAAAACACAGTTTCCCAGCGGGCTACTGTCCGTTATGTCCGGGAAACATACGGCGTGAACTGGTGTGACGCCACATTTCGGCGTATGCTGAAAGAAAAGCTGTACACTGGCGTGTATGACCGGGGCGGCAGATATAATGACCAGTTCTGCCCGGCAATCATAGACAGACAGCAGTTTGACCGTGTGCAAGCACTTCTGACACGCAACGTGCGTTCTGCTCCATCTGGCAAGGTTTATATTTTCACTTCCATTCTGACTTGTGCTGAATGTGGACACAAACTTGTTGGCTACAAATCCAGTGATTATTATTATTACCGTTGCAACCAGCATTTCCAGCGTGGGCGCTGCTCTCATAATCATTCAGCCCGTGAAGACGTCGTGGAACAATGGTTGTTTGAACACTTAGTGGAAGAACTGGAACGCTGCCAGCTTGAATGGGACGTGGAAGCAGCCAAAAAGAAAGCGTCCGTTGCCCGGACTGACAAAGCCGCATTGAAACGGAAGTTGACCAAATTAAAAGAACTGTATGTGAATGACCTTATCGACATTGAAGACTATAAAAAGGACTATCAAATATATGTTTCTGCACTTAACCAGATACCGGAACCAGCGCAGGAAGCACCGCCAGACTTTGCAGCTGTGCGCAGGCTTCTTGATAATAGCTTTAGAACCATTTATGATACTTTGACCCGTGAAGAAAAACGCACACTTTGGCGTTCGGTCATTAAAGAAATAAGAATTGATAATGACCAGAATATCACGGGTGTTGTTTTTGGGTAGTGTTGTACTAATTGAACACTACCCGTAGGCTCATCCGCCAGCAGAAGCTTTGGATGATTGACCATAGCTCTCGCTATCGCCACTCTCTGCTTCTGTCCTCCTGAAAGCTGTGTTGGCCTGAAATCAGCCCTGTCTGAAAGCCCTACACGCTCTAATGCCTCCATACCCATCTGCCTTCTGTCCTTTTTGCTCACACCGGCATATATGAGTGGCAGGCATACATTGTCCAAGGCACACTCTCTCGGCATGAGCTGGAAATTCTGAAATACAAATCCAATTGTATCCCGTCTGACTCTCGTAAGCTCCTTTTCCTTAAGCTCACTGACAGGTCTGCCGTCAAGTATATATGTGCCCGATGTTGGCAGATCAAGACAACCCACTATATTCATGAGAGTGGTCTTGCCGGAGCCCGACGGCCCCATGATTGCCACGTACTCTCCCTCCTCAATCTGGAGTGAGACATCCTTTAAAACCGGCACCACGAGCTTATCCTGGTCATAGTTTTTATAAATATGCTGGAGTTCTAGAATCATCTACTGTACCTCCGCGTCACCTGAACCGGTGGCATCTGCAGCACCTTCGTCCATTGTGCCATCGTCCATTGTGCCATCATCAACAGGACCGCCCTCAGTGCCCTCAAGCATCTGGTCATCAAGAGCTTCTGTACCCATATCGTCATAGACTGACTCTTCACCGCCGCCATTTTCAACGTACTCTTCCCATGTCTGTGCCGGCTCACCCTCATAAAGGTCATCAGATGCCCATACTATATAGTCATCCTTTGTAAGCCCTGACTTGATTTCATACATCATGAGATTCTCGTCATAGTCTCCAAGCTCAACCTTTGTCTTCTCAAGCTTATCCTTTTTATTAAGTGTCCATACATATGCATCATCGCCATCCTTTACGACATAGCTCTCATCAATCCAAATACCATCCTTTACCTGCGTCTGTCCGAAATCCGGCTCCACATATACATGCTGTCCTAAAAGCATGTCGCCTGTGCCTGTAAGCTGCACATAGAAGTTGTACTTTGATGCCTTCTGCTCGCTGCTTCCATCATCATACATGCCGGAATTGCTGTTATCAGTCTGAGTATTCTCAGTATCAACCTTGCTGATGGTACCCTGCCATGTCTTTGACTCATCAACTCTCGAGCGCACTATAACTGCCTGCCCCTCTGCGAGTCCACTGTTTAAAAAGCTCTGCTCATCAATTGTGCCCTTTACCCTGTAATCACCGGTGGCAACGATTGTCATAAATGCAGTATCTGCTGTGTCTGCACTCTGATTCTCATTGATTTTCTTTACAACACCAATCATTGTGCTGTTTACAGTGGCATTTTTGATGCTCTCATCATACTTTTCTATCTCTGCCTTCTTCGTGGCAATATCGTACTGAGTCTGCTTCTGCTGTGTCTGCGCCTGCTGAATCTGCAGTGTATAGTCAAGCTGCTGATCCTTTGGCGCTTCCTTCTTTTCCTTTGTGAGCTGCTCTATCTGTGCATCATAGCCGGAAAGCGTATTGTTTAAGCTCTCAAGCTCAAGCGTGGCGCTTTCCTTTTTCGCAGCAAGCTCCTTTGTATCATAGGTAAAAAGAGGTGTACCCACCTGTACCTCATCCCCCTCTGACACAAGAATATCCTTTACCGTTTTTTCACTGTCAGCCTTGATATCCATGGTATCGGCTGCTTCCACGACACCGCTGTACTTGTCAGTACTTCCCGCCTGATACATGACATCAGCGACCTTGTTTGCATAGACTCCCGATGCCTTTGCTGCATTCTTTCCCTTTGTCATTGCAATGACAACAGCTGACACAATCACTGCTATGATAAGCACAGCTGCAATCACTGAAATGATTATCTTTTTCTTTTTACTCATTTCGACCTCCCGGTTTCTTATAATTAATTGATTGATTATGAATTAATCATACCAAATATATATTGCATCTGTCTTTTAAGATTTTTTTAATATTTTACTAATAAAAAATGGAGGTTAGTATGGAAATAGCATTTAGTGAGAAAATTTCTCCACAGCTGTCCGCCGCCCTGTTGTCCACCCCTTATGAACTTGGAAAAGAGGGAGGGCTTTCAAGCGGCTATCTGCCGGAGAGTGATAGCTGGGAAGTGATAGTAAAATATGTCGGTGACATCGAAAAAATAAAAGAAAAGTATCCTTCTGTACTCATCACGAGGCTGCTCGGAAACTATGCGGTGCTCGTAATTGAGAAATCACTTGTAAATACCGTTGCCCTGTGCGATGAAATCATATATATGGAAAAGCCAAAGCAGTTTAACTACGATGTGTACGAGGGCTCGCAGGCCTCATGCATCACTCCCGTACACACCAATCCATATAATCTGACCGGAAAAGGTGTGCTCGTAGGCATTATCGACTCCGGAATTTACTATGCCCATCCGGCTTTTATACAGGATGGTGTAAGCAGAATCGCCTATCTGTGGGACCAGACTGTTTCCGATGATACCTCACACAGTGATATCATCCCTTTCGGCACCTTATATGACCGAGATACAATCACCAAAGCCATAAATGCAGAAAACAGCTTAGAAATGCAGCGCATCTGTCCAAGCATCGACATATCCGGGCACGGCACTCATGTAGCAGGAATCGCTGCCGGAAACGGAAATGGTAATGATAATGAACAAAACACAAAATACCGCGGTGTTGCTTATGAAAGCACTCTTATAATCGTAAAACTCAAAACTTCAGGCGGTGCCAGCTTTCCCACAACCACGCAGATTATGCTGGCAGTAGACTTTTGCATAAGAAAATCAATCGATATGAACATGCCTATCGTCATAAACCTAAGCTTTGGCACAAGCAACGGCTCGCACAGCGGCACCTCACTGCTTGAAGCATACCTGGACTATATAGCAGGAAACTACCGCTGCGCTGTCTCAGTCGGCTCAGGTAACGATGGAGCCGGCTTTGGCCATGCAAACGGCAGCTCGTACCCTGCCGATGCAGAGCTTGCGATAGGCTATCCTGAGCCGTCTCTTTCCATTGATTTATGGAAAAAATACTGGGATGAGATACAGCTGCGCATTAGTGCACCAAATAATGATATGCTGGAAATTCCCGATACAATTACCAATCAGGCAAAGGGCTTTACATACAGATACAGGCTCGATGGGACAGACATATATATAACAGGCGGCGGTCCCTCTCCCTACTCTCCTTTTCAGGAAATATTCATTGAACTCATGGGATCGGAATATATCTCACCCGGCATCTGGAAAATATCACTTGAACCCATATCTGTAAAGGACGGCTCATGGGATATATGGCTGCCGTCAGGTGCCCTGCGCAATGCACAGACCTCATTTATCCATGCATCGCCTGATATCACCCTGACCATCCCCTCAACCGCTCAAAATGTCATATCTGTCGGAGCCTATGACAGCCAAACAAACCGCACAGCCGCCTTTTCCGGCCGAGGCTATACCTGGGCCTTTGACAACATAAAGCCTGATATCATTGCGCCCGGTGTAGACATTATTTCATGCTCAAACACAGGAGGCTACACTTCAAAAACAGGGACATCTATGGCTGCACCGTTTGTAACCGGTGCGGCTGCGCTTCTGATGGAATGGGGAATTGTGCGCGGAAATGACCTCTATATGTATGGCGACAAGCTTAAAGCCTCTCTCATAAAAGGTGCCGGTGAAAATGTATTTACAGCTGCCTCAAGGGCTGTCTCTGAAAACACTTCCAAAAACACAAAATACCCCAACCCTGTTACGGGCTGGGGTACATTGTGCTTACTGGATAGTATTCCTTAGTGGAAGCGCTATTCGTATACATGCTTCTGATGCTTCTTTGCATCTGCCTTATTCTTTTTCTTCAATGGATGCTTTGGGTTTTTATCCATTATAATCGCTTCCTTCCGTTCGTTCTGACTACGTTATACACCTGCAATCAGCACTTGTCAAGCAAGAGTGCTATTTTTAATTAATTATTTATATTTAATGCAAAATCGCAATCATTTTGATGTCAAAGCATCGATTTGTATGCACAATTATTGACAGTTTGCTAAATTTAATTATTATCTCTTCATCACACTCTTTTTAAACACAGTCATCGCAATTCAAAAATACATCATTACATAGCTGCCAAATATACAAAATATGCCGCATAGCAAAGCAGCATCACCACTCCACATGGCTTTCTAAGCTCTTTATGTCTTATCGTACCTCCCCACAGAAGCACACCGCACAGGATTGCCACAACTGTATCAATCACAAACCTGCTCTCAAACGGTACCGGACAAATGAGAGCTACTGTTCCGATTACAAAGAGTATATTGAAAATATTGCTGCCGACTATATTTCCAATCGCTATACCGGCATTTCCCTTGCGTGCTGCTGAAACAGATGTAACAAGCTCCGGAAGAGATGTGCCGAATGCAACGATTGTCAGTCCGATAAAGCGCTCACTCATGCCGCAGGCTCTTGCTATGGTCGTGGCACCGTTTACGACAAGCTGGCTTCCAATTACGACGCACACACCGCCCAGCACAATAAAGAGCAGACATTTCCATACCGGATATAGCTTTACCGACTGCTCATCACCGCTGTCATTGCCCTTTTTTGCCAGAAAATACAAATAAAGCAGATATGCAATAAATAAAATCCACAGTATAACACCCTCAATGAATGTGATTTCATTGCCTGTCATTCCCATCACGAGAAGCACCGCTGTGATAAGAAGCATGTACGGTATCTCGTATTTGAAGGTGGTTTTTTGTATGGCTACATTTGTGATGAGTGCCGTCACTCCCAGGATTATAAGGATATTTAGTATATTGCTGCCGACAATATTGCCGACTGTAATCCCCGCATTACCCTTTATTCCTGCAGTGATGCTGACTGCCGCCTCCGGCAGCGACGTGCCCATCGCCACAATCGTCAGTCCAATCACAAGCTGCGGAATACCAAATTTCCCGGCGAGCGCCGCCGCTCCATCCACAAACACATCCGCGCCCTTCACCAGTGCTACAAAGCCTGCTATAAGCAGTAAAATTGCTACAAAAATCATAATTTTCCTCCTTCTGCTGTCCTTTTTAAGGATGCCTGATTAATTGATAGTTACATCTATGTCTTATCAGCAGAAGGCTTTTATATACAAAAAAGGCGACACTTCTGCTGTATAAAACAACAAAAGTCTCGCCATTTAATCACTCTCCGGATTGCTGTCATATATGTATGATATGTATGAGCAATCGTACTGACGGATAAGTAAGCACTTTCGTGCCGGCTACTCCCTTTCACTTATATACTATGATATGTCAACGCAGGGTATTCGTCAAGAGAAAGTTTTTCTTGCCTTTATCACACTAACGTGGTAGCATGGTTACTAAATAAACTATTAAAGAGGTACTACAAATGAAAACATCAGAAATTATTGTATTTATCGTCTATCTGCTGTGCATGCTGGGTATCGGTATCTTCTTCTTCGTGAAAAACAGAAACGGCGGAGAAAAGACCTACTTCCTCGGCGGACGTGAAATGGGACCATGGGTTGCGGCACTGTCAGCCGGGGCCTCAGACATGAGTGCATGGGTGCTCATGGGACTTCCTACTTCTATCTATGCACTGGGCTTAGGTCAGGTATGGATTCCTGTGGGACTTGCAATCGGCTACACTATAAGCTGGCTGCTAGAAGCACCGAGACTGCGTAAATTCTCGATTGTAGCCAATGACTCAATCACTATTCCGCAGTATCTGACCAACAGATTCCTGTCCAAATCACTTGCACTGCAGGTAATATGTGCAATTGTATTTTTGGTTGCATACACTATTTATGCGGCATCAAGCGTAAAGGCATGCGGTACTCTTTTCCACACTGTAATAGGAATGGACCCACAGATTGCCATGTATCTTGCTGCAGTGGTCATCGTAGGCTATACCTTCCTCGGCGGCTTCTCGGCTGTATGCTGGACAGATTTCTTTCAGGGCATGCTCGTGCTTGGTTCTATGTTTATAGCACCGATTTTTGCAGCATTTATGCTTGATACATCATCTATGTCAGCACTCCCGGGCGGTTACTTAAATCCATTCTCAAGCTGGCAGGATATCGTGTCAGGACTGGCATGGGGACTTGGTTACTTTGGTATGCCACATATCATCATCAGATTCATGTCCATCAAATCACAGAAGGATTTGAAGAAATCAGCAAAAATCGGTATCACATGGACATTGCTTATTGTATTTTTTGCAACCTTAATCGGAGTAATCGGAAGACTTTTCCTTGGCTTTGACGAAACAATCAATGAAAACTCTCTTGTTTTCATCCAAATTGTAAGAAAGATTTTCCCGGGTGTTATCTCAGGTATACTCCTCTCAGCAGTGCTTGCCGCTTCCATGAGTACCGCAGACAGCCAGCTGCTTGCTGCTTCATCTGCATTCTCAAGTGATGTGTACAAGCCTGTCATCAGAAAAGGCAGGGCAAGTGATAAAGAGATGATGTGGACCGGCCGTATTGTCGTTCTTGGAATCTCTGTTGCAGCACTCATCATCGCATCAAACCCTAATGCCGGCTCTATCATGGCACTTGTTTCCAATGCATGGGGTATCTTTGGAGCTGCCTTTGGACCTGCAATCATGCTCAGCCTCTTCTGGAAGCGCTTTAACTTCAAGGGTGCTGTTGCAGGAATCATAACAGGTGCTGCCGTTGATATATTGTGGTATGCGTTCCTTACATCAACCGGAATCTACGAGCTGCTGCCGGGATTTGTTTTAGGACTTATCGCAGCCGTTGTTGTGACACTTTGCACAAATGAGCCTTCAAAAGAGGTTTATGAGCTCTTCGATAAAGCCGAAAAGTTTGATGAATAATTAAAGTAATTAATCAGTAAAGCACATAAGTAAAACCGTCGTACCCTGCTATTTACGGCCCAGTACGACGGTTTTATTTTTTATTTTATTTTTCTTATGCGTTATGTTGTTCTTTTAGAAGAGCTGCTATGCCTGCTCCTTTTTGCGGTTCATAAGAGCTGCTATTGACACTCCAAGACCAGCCATTGCGATAACAAGCCACATATACATATTGCTGTCATCTGAGGTCTTTGCTGCGCCTGCAGGAGCTGCTTTAGTACCTGCATTGGTATTTACCTTTACAAAAGCAAATGTACTGAAATGGTCTGTCTCAAATACAAGCTTTCCATCTGCTACCCTTGATGTGCATGCTATAAACTTGTCTGAATCTACACGGAACACCTTGACTGCCTCATTGTCAGCTAATGCAAACGGCATATCCATAGTTACCTGAACCTTGTCTGCAAGCTGATGAAGCTGTGTAGTGCCATCTGTCAGATTAAGCTCATATATTAAAACATCCTTTACTCCTACAATTTTATTCTTTACTACATCTGCAACCTTTGCCACTTTCTTTTCATCAGTTACCTTCTTTGACTCGAATTTTACTGTATCCGGAAGGATTCCCTTAGTGTCCTTTACAGTTGTTTTGGTGTCGGATGTGCTTGATACAACTGCTCCCGGTGTAAGAGCCTTTGCAGGCTGTGTGGCTGTATCACCGTTTCCTGTATTGTCCTTGTTATTGTCATCAGTAGATGGGGTATCCGGCTTCTTATTTTCATCATCACCGGTATTACCATTATCGGCATCACTCTTGTCGGCTGACTTTGTCTGATATAAGTATAGGTCATCAACTGTTCCCCAGCCACCTTTTGCACTCACGATACCGACAACAAGAGTAACCTCGGTTTCCTTATCAAGCTTAAACGAAACGCTTGGAGTCTTCCAGTTTTTCCAGCCTGCAAGTGTTACATTGTCACCCTTAGCAATGACATTACCTTTGGAATCAACAGCCTTGGCATAAAGCTGATCTCCATCGGCACCCTGTCCTGCGTACTCGAAGGTATACTCTCCTGAAGCAAGTGTGATAGCTTTCTTGTATGTAATTTCTGCCTCGGCTGCATCTGTGCCGGCATTGTACCAGTGAGCACATGCTGCTCCTGACTTTTTATCATCCTTGGTAGAAGAAACCGAATCGACAATCTTGTTATCGGCAGTAAAATTATCAGCCTTTTCAAAACCTGCATCATCTGCATCTGTAATAAGATTTTTCTGCTTTATAACTACTGTACATTTTGTTATACCCGATGTCTTATCTTTATAAGCACCACGCTCGATTTTTCTGCTGAATTTAACAGTTCCCTCTACAGTGTATGTTCCTGCCTTTGAAAAATCAATTCCCTCTGTATTCCAAACAACGTTCTCTTCAACTTTCTCTGTATTATATGTCACATTGACTGTTTTTGGAAGCTCTATCTCTTTACCTGCCTCTGATGTGACATCTGCTGTTTCTATATCCTCAACTCCGATTTTGGTCACCTTTGCACCGGTCTTTACGTAATTCCATACCTTAAGACCTGCTGTTGCTGTTCCATCCGGATAAAACATTGCCTGATTGTCAACAGCGGAACCTCCATACCATTTTCCTGCATCTTTTGGATCATACTCACCGCTGTAGCTTGATGCCCAGCCTGAGCCCTTTTCCTCCCAAATCTTTTTATTTGCTTCATATCTTGCCTCTGCAGTTTCCTCTGAAAGACCTGTGGTATCTCCAACTGTAATCCATGCCGGCTCCCAGTAATATACACCAAGTCCACCTGCTTCATTTACAGCATTGATGAGATTTCTCATGAAAGTAGCCTGTCCCTGCACAGTGAAAGGCTCTGTGGCATCTGCCGAGTCATCATTATTTCCCTCACGAACAGTATTTCCATGACCATCTGAATCATCAAGTGTATATGCATAGCTTGTTTCTACAACCATTGCATCCTTGTTGTGCTTCGTCTGAACATAGCTGAGTTCTTTCTTTAAATTGCTCAGTGTACCATGCCAGTATGGATAATAGCTTGTTCCAAGAATATCATAATTTACATTATATTTTTCAAGATTATCTGACCAATTTGTAAGTGTATTCTTCTGTGGACTTTCCACATGGATCACAACCTTTACGTCACTGTTGTAATCCTTAACACCCTTTGATCCTGCGGAAAAGAGCTTGCACATGGCTTGCATATTTGTTTCACCTATAAAACCGCCTGTTGTCTCGTTTCCAACCTGAACCATATCAACAACATCCTTTGATGCATCAATTGTGTTTAATGATTCATTGATAAACTTTTCTACAGCTACGGCCTTCTCATCAACTGTATAGTCCTTCCATGCCTTAGGCACCATCTGTTTACTCGGATCTGTCCAGAAATCTGAGCAATGGAAATCAACAAGCATTTTTATACCTGCACTGCGGCATGCATCAGCAATTTTCTTTGCTGTTGCCACATCGTTATTTCCACCACCATATCCATTTCCGTTTGAATCATATGGATTATTCCATACTCTGACACGGATATGGTTTATATCGTTTTCTGCCAGGAATTTACAGAAATCTGTCACATTGTCAATTACTTTTCCGTTATAATCCTTGTATATAACACCACTGTCTAATTCTGTTATAACAGATGAAATGTCCATTCCCATTATGAAATCAGAGGACAAATCCTTTACCTTTGCAACAACAATATCATCATTGTCTACTGAGGTATCAATTTCAGGCGCCTTAGATGTAATAGTTGTACATACATAACCAAGCACCTTTTTATCTGCATCCTCAAGCTGGGCTACAACATAATATTTACCTGCTGACTTTGTTGTGTAAGCTGCCTTAAGAGTTTTTCCGGAATTATCATTGATTTCTAATGTTCCGTCATTCAATCCATCTGTGTGGTCATTCCCTGTATCAACCCACCACCATAAATTTACTCCCTCAGGAAGTTCACTTATTTCTTTTCCATCATAGGTAATCTTTGCTTCAAGATTGACTGTATCGCCATTTTCTACGGCTACATCTGTCTGGTTTACTGAGATTGTGTAGCCTTTCTTGTTTTCTTCTGAAGAGTCAGTATCATCTGATTTTGTTTCATAAAGCTTTTGAAGCTTAATATTGTCAATATCGCCCCAATAGCCATTCGTAACCTCTCCTCCAATACATATATCAACATCTTGTACAGCTTCAATTGTAAATTCATCGGTTGTAACTGTTTCCCAATTATCCCAGTCTGTTGTAGCAGGAAGTTCTTTAGCCTGTTCCAAATATTTCACATACAGGCCTGATTTAACATCTTTTTGCCCATCCTGATCAATTGAAATTCTATAAGTTCCCGGCTCAACATTCTTGATTGTTTGAGATAGCGAATTGTCCCCAGTTATGTCCTTTATCTTTGTAAACTGAGTTGTATTATTTTTCGCCCACTCATCTTTTGTGACAAATAGTCCACTTCCCGTTGACTTAGTCCAACCAGTTATACTTCCATCCCCATTTATAGACGACTCAAAGTCTCCATTCACCACATACTCTGTGTCTACCCACTTTGCGGTATTCTCTGCTGCCTTAACCTGCTCTGTACCCAAATCCGCCACAGCGCTCTGGCTTAGAAGCATTGCAAACACCAGTCCGGCACTTGTTATAGATGCCATTTTTCTCTTCCTGCTCATATTTTCCTCCTTGTTTTTATGCAGTGGTAAATGACTATCAAATTGATAAATATCAAAGCCATTAAGCCACTGTCATGCACCTGCTCAAATTGCATGCCGCGCATAATTTCATCTGTTCCATGCGCAACAGCGCAATCGGTTGCAATAACTATATTTACAGTCTATACATTTATTGCGTACGTTTCAATTGACATAAATGACAAGTTATTTATGACCAATTTAGCAAAAATACATCAATTTAATATTTGTAAATATGGGAAAATATACAAAGATTAGTATGTTCAAACGGTTATTCAAATAATGATATTCACATAGATTTTGTTGAAATTTCACAATACTTTTACGCGTTTAGAAGTATAATAATTTTTTATGCAAACTAAATATATTAATATGCATTAGAATTTTTAGTTTTTTTATAGGCAAATTGCCAGAGTCCCCGGTACTATATAAAAAAGCCGTACCGTAGCTTTTTAATTTAATATCTGTCAACGCACCACCAAAAAAACCTAGCATTATATGCTAGGTTTTTTATCGAAAGTAATGCCTCCATTACTTAGCGCCCTTAAGGGCATCTCATTTGTTGTGTGCATTATACTACTAATTTATAAAAATGTCAAGGAAATTATAAAAAATATTTTGTTTCAAATAAAGCTATATTCCATTTTTTATAGTCTCCGCATCCCATTCGTGCTAATATTTTATTATATACTGTTTTCCCCTTTTTTATTCCCATACTAACATATATTTTAAATTTTAATGTCCGTAAAGGTTTCTTTAATGCAGATACGTCAGTAAAAAAGCTTAATATTTTAATTGAATCAAATAATTTTAACACCGAATCTGCATTTTTAGGTGTTAATGAAAACGAAGCAATTAATAATGCATTAATTCGATATCTTTTTTCCGTCCGAAATCTATTAAGTAGCGTCGTATGTGCACAGTTATTTCTAAGACACAATAAAATATCAATCATATTTAAGAACGGGGCACGTTTTGATAATGGTAAATTAAAATCATTTAAAACGTCTTTAAGAACATCATCTTGCAAATAGTGCAACAGTCTTAATATTTCACCAAATGTAAGAGTCTCTATTGCAACCCAAAATGGCACAGCGATGTTTCTGTTGTAAGTGCCATCACTATTACGATAAACAGCAACCCCTGAAGGTGCTACGTAATCATTGTCTAAATAAAATGAAATATCAATATGATCATTTCTATCTACTAAATTAGATAGAAAAAATGGTTTAAAAAGACAAAACTTATCAAAATCTTGATATATCTTTTGATTTTGATAATTAACAAATGGATATGCTTCAGAATAATGACAGTATGTCGGTGTCCCAGATTCATTGTTTGCAGGGTTCATAAAATTAGACTTATTTGTATATTGCATTGTATCCGATAATGAAACACAATGATGCTTACAAAAATTATATGCTATTGAGGCTTTTAACTTCTCTTCAACAGAATCCAAGCAATTTGATAAGATTGATCTAATTTCTTTATCAAATTGATATAGATTAATGAAATCAATCAACTTTACTTTATCATATGTTTTAGGAGAGGATGTTTGTAGAAAAATAGTTTCTAGGCCATTAAATAAATTAAAATAATTATGAGAAATTAAAACTTCATCAAGCTCATTTTCTGAAAAGATAAGTTTTCTGTTATGTAATTTATTTTTTAATGCTTCGCGTGTTTCAAATGTTTTAATCCCCATAGTTTAAAAACTACCTCGTATATATATGAATAAAATTATTTTTATAACTAATATTATAACACTTTTGAATACATGAATATAGACTTATTTATAAAAAATTTTACACATAAATAAAAAAAGAAGCATATCTTCATGACATGAATCCTTGATATTTTTTCATAGGCAAATTGCCAGAGTCCCCGGTACTATATATAAAAAAGCCATACGGCATATTTTTATGTTACATCAGGCTATTCCTGTACATTCTCTTTGTTTAAAATTGTCAGAATATAGTGATATATTTTGCATATTTTCGTAAAAATAGCATAGCATTGTAATCTTTATATGTTACAATTCAAATGTAGTTATTGACCTTTCACATAGAAAATGAGGTATTGCTTATGATTAAAAAGTATTTTAAGAAACTCGTCAGCGTTGCTCTTTCCGCTGTCATGGTTATGGGTATGTCTGTAACAGCTTTTGCAAGTGAAACAGATAATACTTCTGTTAGAGGTGTATATTCTCCAGAGTTCCCAGACGCTTATATTATCACGGAAACAAACTCTGAACCCGTTGGCTATTCTATTGATAGTACAGAAATACAGCCTGCTACTGTAACTGCAACCGTTTTTGTAGAAGAGTCATATGCAGTTGACCGCAATGGAGAAGTCTATGTTTCCGATAGCCGCCTTTTGTCCAAAGAGGAAGTAGATGATATCGGAATTGATAACTTCGACAATCTTAATACTTTGGCTACACCTCGTGCTGCCAAAAACTCATACGGGAAATTAACCCTTACTTTCTCCGGCACTCATTCTAAATCCGGAAAAAGTGTTTCTTGTAAATTAACAGCAGATGCAGATTGGGATTTTGGTTCATTTACAAGTTCTGAAAAAAATCCTGCTGTTGGTAAAGATTTTATGGGTATTACTTGGTCGGGTTCTTTTACAACTAGAGCTTTCTCTTGTAAAGCAACTGATTTAGTCGGTAATGTTACTTCCGCCGTAATGGTTGATTCTATCGCAAACGGTGGCAGAGTATGGTCATTTGACGAAAGTCTTTTTGAAGACCATTTTGCAAATTACAATAAAAACATACACGCAACTATGACGATAAAAAAGAACACCATGACTGGAAATGGAAATACCGCCGAAGCCGTCTTAAAATATATTCATACTTATAAGCAAACAGTTGGTAGTATTTCTATGAGTGCAGGAAGCGATACTGTGTCTGCAGGTTTCACTTTGAGTAATGTCGATGAACAATGGTCTTTGGTTTGCACTGTAACCAATATTCCTTACTAACTTTATAAAAAAGGTGCTGTCCTTACCGAACAGCAACTTTTTTTATTTCTTCATGATTAGATGGAATATTTTCTTCACCATTTCCTGTTATCCAGCATATTCTAAACGAATATTGTAAATTATCAATAATGTTCATTTCTTTACCATTTACTAAAATTTTGTCTATATCACTCTCACTAATTAACCCCCAATCTATCCACTCATATCCATTATCCTCATATGCGCTGAATAAATAATTTTCATTATCTTTTCTTATAGATAACTCACCACTAATTCTTAATACATCATAGGACAACAGCTTTTTTTTCATAATAGCACACGCTACATTACCATTTTCATTTACAAAAAAGACTATATACTTATCGTCAATGTGAGCTTGCGCCAAAAATTCATTTGCTTTTGTCTGTGCAGTTGTTCCATTATGAGCCTTCATATATTTATAAGGCGATTTATAGCTTGATAAATATAGTGCAATAATACAGGTCAGAAAGATAACAGCACAAAAAGATATAATAACTACCTTTCTCTTTTTCTTGTTATTTGTCAACTAGATAAGCTCCTTTCTTATCACCGTGATTAAATATACTCTAACTGCTTGCCATTTCCATGCAGAAGTTCTTTCTCAATTTCTTCTTTCCCACGAATAACACAAGCATAGGTTAGAACTTTTGGATTGTCCGTTGCAATTCCCACCTCTTTCCCGATACATTTCAGAATACAATAATAACTTTCGTTAAAATCTTCAATATCCGTAAATGAGGTTTCATAGTCAACGCTTCCGTCTGCGTACTCCTTGCGAATAATCGCAATGTAATATATCTCTTTTTTCAGAACACTAATCTCATTCTCAAGTGCATTCTTCTGTTTCGTAAGCTTTTCAGATGTCCTGGCACATTTCTCATATTTTTCTGAGAATTTCTGCTTATAAAGCATTGCATTGTTTACTTCCCTGAGACGTGCATACATATCCATTTCAAATTCTGCTTTACGTCACTCCACGTCGAGCCTGTCATATTCGCTTTGCAGCTTTGAAAGCTCGTCTGTACGCTCTTCTAAGCCAATATTCCAGATTTCCTCATTAGTCATAAACAATAACCTCCTTTAACTTCTACAGATGAAGCACTCGCTCTTTAATCTCCTGTGTTCTTCCCTGATTCCAGAACTGTGTGCCGATATAGCCGCATGTACGGCGGGCTACACTCATCCTGTTCTGGTCACGATTGCCACAGTGTGGGCACTCCCAGATAAGCTTGCCTGAGCCCTCTTCCTCTACGATTTTGATTTCTCCGTCGTAGCCGCATACCTGGCAATAGTCGCTCTTTGTATTCAGCTCTGCGTACATGATATTGTCGTAAATGTACTGCATTACTGAAAGCACTGCAGGGATATTGTCCTGCATGTTTGGTACCTCAACGTAGCTGATAGCGCCACCCGGAGACAGCTTCTGGAACTGGGACTCAAACTTTAGCTTGTCAAATGCATTAATCTGCTCTGTTACATGCACATGGTAGCTGTTTGTAATATAGTTCTTGTCGGTAACACCCTTTATGATACCAAAGCGCTTCTGTAAGCACTTCGCGAACTTATAGGTGGTAGACTCAAGCGGTGTGCCATATATACTGAAATCGATGTTTGACTCCTTTTTCCACTGCTCACATGCATCGTTTAAGCGCTGCATTACCTTAAGTGCAAACGGTGTTCCCTCTTTTGGCTCTGTGTGTGATACTCCCTTCATATAACGTACGCACTCACAAAGTCCTGCATAGCCGAGTGAGATTGTTGAGTATCCGTTAAATAATAATGGGTCTATAACCTCTCCCTTTTTCAGACGTGCAAGTGCTCCGTTCTGCCAGAGAATCGGTGCTACATCGGATTTGGTACCAAGAAGCCTCTTATGTCTGCACATAAGTGCTCTGTGACACAGCTCAAGTCTCTCATCAAGTATCTTCCAGAATTTTTCCTCATCCTTTTCTGATGAGCATGCCACATCAACGAGATTTAAGGTAACAACACCCTGGTTGAAACGTCCATAGTATTTACGCTTGTTTGGATCAAAGTTCTTTGCCTGTGCCACATTGCCCGCTGTCTGTGAGCATCTGTCCACTGTGAGGAATGAACGGCAGCCCATGCATGTATACACATCTCCGTCCTTAAGCTCCTTCATGACCTTTTCTGAAATATAGTCAGGCACCATTCTCTTTGCTGAGCACTGTGCGGCGAGCACTGTGAGATCCCAGTACTTTGAATCCTCTGTGATATTATCATCCTCAAGCACATATATGAGCTTAGGGAATGCCGGTGTAATATATACACCCTTTTCGTTCTTTACGCCCTTTATTCTCTGGTGCAGCATCTCCTCAATGATTGCGGCAAGATCTGCCTTTGTCTGCGGATCGGATACCTCATTCAGGTACATGAATACTGTGATAAACGGTGCCTGTCCGTTTGTAGTCATGAGTGTGATGACCTGATACTGAATCATCTGCACACCGCGGTTGATTTCTTCCTTGACACGAAGCTCTGCTACCTCGTTAATTTTTTCTTCATCCAAATCAAGGCCTACGCTCTCGAATTCCTTTTGCACCTGCTTTCTGAACTTCTCACGACTGACCTGTACAAATGGTGCCAGATGTGCAAGCGAGATACTCTGTCCACCATACTGTGAGCTGGCAATCTGTGCGATAGCCTGTGTAGCGATGTTGCAGGCTGTTGAAAAGCTCTTTGGTGTGTCAATCATAGTCTCACTGATTACTGTGCCGTTCTGAAGCATGTCCTCAAGGTTTACAAGACAGCAGTTGTGCATATGCTGTGCAAAATAATCTGCATCGTGGAAATGGATAAGCCCCTTCTCATGAGCCTCCACTATATCCTCAGGAAGCAGAAAACGGCGTGTGATATCCTTGCTCACCTCACCTGCCATGTAGTCACGCTGCACGCTGTTTACAGTAGGATTCTTGTTGGAGTTTTCCTGCTTTACCTCCTCGTTATTGCACTCAAGAAGGCTAAGAATCTGCTGGTCCGTAGAGTTTGACTTACGGACGATGGCTCTCTTATATCTGTAAGTAATGTAGTTTCTGGCTACGGTAAAGGCACGCTTGTTCATGAGCTGGTTCTCCACCATATCCTGTATCTCCTCAACGCTTGGAGAGCGCTTCATGTTCTCACATGCAGTCTCCACGTTGCTTGCAATTTCCTCAATCTGATCAGCAGTAAGCTTCTCATAGTCTAGCACTGAATCGTTTGCCTTTCTAATGGCAGCTACAATTTTGGCTGCATCAAATATATCCTCACTGCCGCTTCGCTTGATGATTTTCATGTAAATTTCTCCTCTCTGTATACTATATTCCATATAATGTAGTGTACTATATATAGTATTGTCATTCAATGCACATACTATATATATACATTTTATCATGTGTAATGGCACAAAATATGCAGCTATAAATGAGATGTAATCATTAATTCATGTCACTGCCCTGCAATGTAAAGCGGGCTTTTCACCAAACAATTACGATATAGCTACATATAAAATGCCATATTATTTAATACAAATCTGTGCATCTGTCTTTTGATGACAATCTAAATTATACAAGATATTGTTGCTATGTCAATACGCTCAACAATATTTTGTAGCATTTTGACTTATTGCACAAAAAAAAACACAATATTTATGCTACTTTTTCAACTCTGTAATTATTTTGTTACTTGTTAAGCTTTTCCATATTGTCAATCACTCTGTCCAAAAAGCCAAGCATCATGTTAAACTCCTCCTTAGAAAAGCCTTCGTGCATGGCTTCCTCTATTACCATTATATTTTCCCTTACCCTGTTTTCGTGGTCCAGTGCTTTTTGCGTCAGCTCAATTTTCTTAAGCCTTGCATCATTTTCCATAGGTGTGCGTACGATATAGCCGTTTTTTTCAAGACTTTTAAGCATATTTGTCACTGTGGCTCCTGACAGATGAAACTCTGCCTCGATATCCTTTTGAAATATATTTTGGTCCTGATTATCCATTATATATCCAATCATCATACCCTGGCTTCGCGGTATACATTCTGTTTTACTGCACCTTTTTCTGTCAAAATATCTGTCTATGCTCCTGCTGATGCGGTTTATCTTGTGTCCTAAGTATTTATCCGGTGTAAACTCCTTCATATCTGAAATCCTTTCATAAATTTTTCTTGACAATAAAAAAAGTATATCTATAATATAGTTAGCACACTAACTAATTAAATGCAAGTATTTTTTTTAGTTAACCACATTACCATAAATGTGGGAAGTTTGTTTTAATCAAATATAAAATATAAGAAGAAAGGACAAAACATATGTTAAAAACACTAGGTGCCCAAATAAAGGAATACAAATGGGCTTCGATTGCGACACCTGTTTTCATGCTGCTTGAGGTGGCTGTGGATACCATAATCCCTCTTCTCATGGCATCAATCATCGACAATGGTGTCAATAAGGGCGACACAAGTCATATCTATATCATGGGTGTGTGGATGATTGTCGCAGCACTGTTTGGTCTTCTGACAGGATGTCTCGGTGCAAAATATGGTGCGAAGGCCGCAATGGGCTTTGGAAAGAATCTGCGTGCTGCAATGTTTCGCAACATCCAGACCTTTTCCTTTGCAAATATCGACAGATTCTCATCCGCGAGTCTTGTCACACGTATGACAACCGATGTGACCAACATCCAGAATGCTTACATGATGCTGCTTCGCATGGCTATGAGAGCCCCTGCGTCCATAATATGTGCGATGGCTATGTCATTTTTCATCAGCCCCCGCCTTGCGACAATATACTTAATCGCTGTCATTGTGCTTGGAGCTTTGCTGCTTTTCATCAGCATGGCGGCCATGAAATACTTCGACAGAGCCTTCAAGCGCTATGATGACCTGAATGAAAGCGTACAGGAAAACGTATCCGCTATCCGCGTTGTAAAGGCATACGTCCGTGAGGATTATGAGAAGAAACGTTTTTCAAAGGCAGCACAGAATATCTACGACGTATTTGTGAAGGCTGAAAGCCTTGTTGTATACAACTCTCCGCTCATGCAGTTTACAGTGTATGCCTGCATCCTGTTAATAAGCTGGCTTGGAGCTCACATGGTGGTAAGCAGCACACTCACTACAGGTGATCTGATGGCTCTTCTCACATATTGCATGAATATTCTGATGAACCTCATGATGCTCTCGATGGTGTTTGTAATGATTTCACTCTCACTCGCATCTGCAAGACGAATCAGCGAGGTATTAAATGAGCAGAGCACACTGCACAATCCGAAGGAGCCGCTTTACGATGTGCCTGACGGAAGCATAAGCTTTAAGCATGTAACCTTCAGATATTCAGACACCGCTGAAACTCCGGTTCTGTCGGATATAAATCTAGACATAAAATCCGGTGAGACCATCGGCATCATAGGAGGAACCGGAAGCTCGAAATCTTCCCTTGTAAACCTGATAAGCCGTCTCTACGACACAGACACCGGCTCTGTAATCGTCGGAGGCCACGATGTGCGTGAATACGACATGGACACTCTCAGAAACAAGGTAGCTGTCGTGCTCCAGCAAAACGTGCTTTTCTCGGGCACCATACTCGAAAATCTGCGCTGGGGTGACAAAAACGCTACCACAGATGAGTGTATTGAAGCCTGCAAAATGGCATGCGCCGATGACTTTATCGTCTCCTTCCCTGACAAGTACAACACCTACATAGAGCAGGGCGGAACCAACGTATCCGGTGGCCAGAAGCAGCGGCTGTGTATCGCAAGAGCTCTGCTTAAAAAGCCAAGGATACTCATACTCGATGACAGCACCTCGGCTGTAGATACAGCAACAGATTCAAAAATCCGTGCTGCCCTCGCAAAAACAATACCGGGAACCACTAAGCTCATCATCGCACAGCGTATCTCATCAGTCATGGATGCTGACCGTATCATCGTGATGAATGACGGAAAAGTGGACGGCTTTGACACTCACGAAAATCTGCTTAAAAATAATGAAATCTACCGCGATGTCTATGATTCCCAGACAAACGGCGGAGGAGACTTTGATGAAGGAGGTGCTGCCTGATGCCAGGACCAAGAGGACCACAAGGTCCAAAACCCAAAATTAAAAATCCCGGTAAGCTTTTTGCGCGCCTCATGGGATTTATTTTCAAGAAATATTTACCGGCCTGCATAATTGTTGTGATATGTATCTTTGTCAGTGTACTTGCAAATGTGCAGGGAACCATGTTTACCAAAAATTTGATTGATGACTATATAGTACCACTGCTTAAGACAGGAAGTCCCGACTACGGACCACTCCTTGCAGCAATGGGAAAGGTCGCCGTATTCTACGGCATCGGCGTCATCAGCACGTTTGCATACAGCAAAATAATGATCTACGTATCACAGGGCACAATTAAGAACCTGCGTGTTGAGCTCTTTTCCCATATGCAGGATCTGCCAATCCGATACTTTGACTCACATGCGCACGGCGATATCATGTCAATTTATACAAACGATATCGACACACTTCGCCAGCTCATCAGCCAGAGTCTTCCGCAGATACTTAACAGTGCTATCACTGTTGTGAGCGTTTTTGTTTCAATGGTCATATTAAATATTCCGCTCACCGTACTAACTATCGTGATGGTAATCGTAACAACAGTCGTGACAAAGAAATTTGCAGGCTTCTCCAGCCGCTATTTCCTTGCGCAGCAGCGCGACCTCGGCAAGGTTAACGGCTTCATCGAGGAAATGCTCAACGGCCAAAAGGTAGTCAAGGTATTTACCCACGAGCAGGAAAATATTGAAGCCTTCGACAAAATAAACGATGAACTCTTTGAAAGCGCCTACAATGCCAACATGTACTCCAACATGCTCGGTCCTGTAAACGCACAGATTGGAAATCTAAGCTACGTGCTCTGTGCTCTTGCCGGCGGTGTTATGGCTCTTTCAGGCTTTGGCGGTCTTACCCTTGGTAAGCTTGCGAGCTTTTTAACCTTTAACAAGAGCTTTAACATGCCTATCTCGCAGGTCAGCCAGCAGTTCAACAGTATAATCATGGCACTTGCCGGATGCGACCGTATCTTCTCACTGCTCGATGAAGCGCCTGAGACTGACGAAGGCTATGTCACACTTGTAAATGCTAAGGAAGAAAACGGAAAACTTACTGAAACACCTGAGCGCACCGGCTTATGGGCATGGAAGCATACTCATCAGGCTGACGGCTCTGTGGACTACAAAAAGCTCGAGGGCGATGTGGTATTTGACGATGTGGATTTCGGATATGTGCCTGAGAAAATTGTACTGCACGATGTGGACCTTTTTGCAACACCCGGTCAGAAGATTGCCTTTGTCGGCACCACCGGAGCTGGAAAGACTACCATCACTAACCTTATCAACCGCTTCTACGATATAGCAGACGGCAAGATAAGATATGACGGCATCAATATAAATAAAATTAAAAAGGCTGATCTGCGCCACTCTCTTGGCATTGTTTTGCAGGATACCCACCTTTTCACAGCTACTGTCATGGAAAACATCCGCTACGGCAAGCTTGATGCCACAGATGATGAAGTATACGCAGCTGCCCGCCTGGCAAACGCCGATACGTTTATCCGCCAGCTTCCTGACGGCTACAATACTGTACTGACAGGTGACGGTGCAAACCTAAGCCAGGGCCAGCGCCAGCTTCTAGCCATTGCGCGTGCCGCTATCGCCGATCCGCCTGTGCTCATCCTTGATGAGGCTACAAGCTCAATTGATACACGTACCGAGCGTATTGTTCAGGACGGCATGGATAAGCTCATGCACGGTCGTACTACATTTGTTATCGCACACAGGCTTTCTACTGTCAGAAACAGCGACTGCATTATGGTTTTGGAGCAGGGACGCATTATTGAAAGGGGAAGTCATGATGAGCTGATTTCAAAGAAGGGAAAGTATTATCAGCTTTATACAGGAAAGACCGCTTAATTCAGTGTCATAGCATGACTACGAAAACCGGGAGACCGGGAATACGGCAGAGGGCACACCCTCATGTGCGCTAACATGAGGGTGTGCCCTTAATGCCTACCTGGATCATCTTCATTGCTTCTATTGCTGTCTTATGACTTTCAGGCGTTACGCAGGCGCAGGCATTTTCTATTACGAACACCTCTGCGTCTTTACAGAATGTCTTTGCAATCGCCACGTTACTTATTACGCATATTCCTGTGCAAAAGCCGCAGAAATAAATTTCTGTATCGCTGTTGTCATATTCTGCAAGCAGTTCACCAAGCTCTTTGCTGCCAAAAGTCGGCTTGTCAATATAAGTAATATCGTCACAATTAACTCCACGCTCCTTCATTGCATCTTTAAGACGAGCGTCTACTTCCCATCCGTTTGTCCCTTTAATACAGTGCGCTACCGGAAGCTTCTTTCCTTCCTGAGTATTCAGATAATTTTCATCATGTGTATCCCTTGTGAATATCACATCATCATATTTGCCTGACCTGATTTTCTCGGCAATAACATTTGTTGCCACGTCACACTCTTTGTTTCCAAGAGCTCCTGTAATAAAATCATTCTGTGCGTCCACTACTACTAAAATTTTCTTTGCCATAATTATTTTCTCCTACATAATAATTCCTTCGAAGTTACGCTTTATCCGGTTCACTATCTCCATTATATCCTTCTACAAGCACTTTACATCTTTTTCTGCAAAATGTAATTCCATAATACATGATATTCTGTCGATCATCATTTAACAGATATTCCTGATATCTTCTATCCTTTATCTGTTTCAGAGCTTTTTCACAGGATTTTTCCATAGCTTTAAAATCTTTTGTGTATTTAAGCTCTGCAATAATTCCTTCATCCGGATCATCTGTCTCCACAATAATATCTGCAAAGCCCTCTCCTGCCTCAACATTTGACTTTACCAGCCAGTCCTCATTGCCACTCAAAATGCCAATAAGCAGATTATGATAGGAGCTTTCCTTTTCCTCATTTCTCGCTTTTGTGTCAAAAACGCTCACCGAATTGCTCAGCACCTTGTTTAAATACATTTCCATTATCTGTGTATTTCCATCTTTGAAAGCCTTCCAAAAGTCCTGCAACTGCTCGGTATTGGAAAATATTTTATTTCTAAACCACTCCTGTATCTGCAGCTTAAATACTTCTTTAATCTCCTTGTTCGGAATTACAAGGTTATATTTTTTGTCCTCACTTATCTTTGTATATGTCAGATAACCTGTTGTAAACAGAACACTCCATAGATTATCAATATTATTGTCTATTTCGTCATAGGTCATATCCAGACGGATTTGCTTGTCTATGGCTTCTCCCGCGATCAAACGCTCAATTTCATCTCTGGTTGTCTTACCAGCCTTATCTATAAACCTCTTAACAAGCTCATTTCCGCTTGTATTAATCCAATACGCTTCCGGTCCAGCCATTGGATCATCTTTTATTCTGTCAACATGATTGATTACATCCCACGGACAATATACATCAACATTTCCGAAATGATAACCATCATACCATTCCTTTGTCTCTGCAAACCTGTTTTCCATATGATAAAATTCCAGCAAACGCTCTACTTCCTCATCCGTAAAGCCAAAGTGTTCATCAAATCTTGTATCCGTAATAGATAAAATCTTGAAATTATTTAATCCTGTAAAAATACTTTCTTTTGAAACACGAAGACAACCTGTTAAGACAGCAAAATCCAATGCCTCATTTGTCTTTAATGCTTTTCCGAATATGGCACGTATCAAAGAAACCATCTCTTTATAATAGCCGTTCTGAAATGCCTTATCCAGTGGAACATCATATTCATCTATTAAAATAACCGTTTTTCTGCAATGGTGCTTATATAACAGCTCAGATAAAGTTTGAAGCGAAGCATACAGTGCCTCATCTCTCATTTCATATCTGCCATCCTCTAATCGGATTAAAGAAGCATACGCCGACTTATCGTCAATGTCCAGCCTGTCACTCTGCTTCAAATATGCAAATCTCTTAGCTTCCTTTGCAATTATCTCTATCATCTGATACTTTGCAGCTTGAAAATCTAGTCCTTCCACATTCTTTAAAGATAGAAATATCACAGGATACTTGCCCATATTATCATCACACAGTTTTTTGTTGTGCGATATATAAAGACCATCAAATAATTCAGAAGCTGCTCCAATTTCAAAGAAAGATTTGAGCATACTCATGTTTAGAGTCTTGCCAAAACGACGCGGTCTGGTAAAAAGGTTGACTTTTCCCCGGCTGTCAACCAACTGTTCAATAAGCTTTGTCTTATCGACATAATAATATCCATCTGAACGAATCTCCTCAAAGCTCTCTATTCCCACCGGTAGTTTAAATGATTCAGTCATGCTTGCTCATCTCCTTTCGAAATACCAATATCCTTCTCAAATTTTTTGATATAGCACTACTCCCTCTCTTTTTATTGATTCCAACAATTCTTTTCTTACAGGCTTATCCAAGTCCACTATATCAAATTCCAACAACGTTGAAGTTGTTTCGTCTACATCCAAAATAAAATGACTACTGCTACCACCGCAAAATGCCAAATCTATATCACTTCGCTCTTTATAATCACCTCGCGCTCTTGAACCAAAAAGAATTACTTTTTCAACACAATTCTTCTTCGCCAGCTGGATAATCTCCTGTAATACTTTACATTTTATTCCTGTTTTTTCAAAGGTACTATTTACATCCATAAATGCTCCTATATTACTTCATTTATTCTTCCTCTTTAATCACCTTTAGGAAACGCTTGACCTCCGCCCATGCACGCTTGGACTCCGGGAAATTGAGGTATCCCATCTGGAACACATGAAACATGCCCTCATACACTGACAGGCGCACCTTAACACCCTGGTTTCTTGCCTTTGCAGCGGCATCGACCGAGTCAGATAAAAGCATCTCTATCGAGCCAGCCTGTATGAGCATTGGAGGAAAGCCTCTGAAATCGCCAAACAGCGGCGATATGTATGGATCCATTTTATCGTGGTCACCGGGATAGTCATTCACGTAGATGAGACTGTCCCTTGTGTTTCCAAACAGTGGGTCCTTTTCATAGTTTGTCTCGTAGGATTCTCCGCCTGCTGTGAGGTCTGTCCATGGTGACATGGCTACTATTCCTGCCGGAAGCGGCATGTCGTGGTCGCGAAGATACATGGTGAGGCACATTGCAAGACCTCCGCCCGCTGAGTCTCCTGCCAGCACAATCTGCGAGCCAAACCAGCCCTGTGACAAAAGCCATTTATAGCATGCTACGGCATCCTCAAGTGCCGCCGGATACGGGTGCTCCGGTGCCACGCGATAGTCAGGAGTGAGCACTGAGCAGCCCTCGCTTACTTCGTTATAAAGTCCGGCAAATACATAGTATGCATTGCGCACTGCACCCATATATCCACCACCATGCAGCTGCAGTATCACACGCTCTGTATTTGGGTTTTCCTTTGAAGATAAAAGCTTCATAGTGAAGCCGCCCATATCTATATCCTCTGTTACAAAGCAGTCCGGAACAAGCCATGCAGATTCCTTCATGCGCTTTCTGAGCTCTCCGGATTTTATTTTTTTACCGATTGCAAGGTCATTTGTGATATGTCCCATCAGATTAGCAAGTATTTTTCCCTGTATACTGACTTCTTCATCTGCCACAGCTGCATTGCTATGGACTTTTTCCGTATGCTCACTTTTCATTGCAGATAATGAGTTCTTAAATGTCTTTTCAAGCTTATTACCCAAAGCTCCTATTATTCCAGTTTCATTATCACCATTACTATCGCCGTTTTCAATTTCCGGATGGTAGCTTCCCATCTCCTCATCCTCAAACATATGCGAATTTCCTATTCCATGAAAGCCTATCATATATGAAATCTCCGTTTCAGCTCTGTTCTGGCTCTTTTGTCACCGATAATCAGTGTTCCAAGGAACAAAAACAGCGATGCGCCCATCGCTCCCATTGCCAGATATGGGAACCATATGACCTTGACTGCCACAAGTATCATCGCAATCACGCTCATCAGCACAAGAAAAAGCTGCATCATCATGTAGCTCTGCCAGTTTCTTATGTTTACTATCATGAGTATAATTGTTGCAAGAACCATCGCCAGTATGGCACTTGGGAAAACAAATGTAAGTGCCCAGCCACTGGCTCCTGTGAGCAGGTCTATGCCCTCGAGAAACAGCACCGTGAACACAAATGTGCTTACAATTTTAAAAATATATCCGTTTCTTCCGACTATTGCCAGACGCAACGTCACATTCGCATAGATTACAACAAGAAGCACTATAAAGCTCCAGTTTATCTCATGGTCTGTCATGTAATCAACAGTTGTCAGCACAATCTGTCCTACTATAGACAGAAACAATATGATATTTTCCAGTAATCTGTATTTTCTTGATGCGCCCTTGACGTCAGGATATCTCGTACCGTGCTGTTCAAAAGCCCCTTCAGTGCCCTGATGATTGTCCGATGACAGTTCAACCGGTGCCACAACCTGCTGGCAGAGCGGGCATTTATCTGTATTGTCTGCAATATACACACCGCATTTCATGCATTTAGTCATAATACTCTCCATTTGTCTCAATTGTCACTTCCACTCCGTCATTTACAAGCTTCTTAAAAAAGCTTCTCTGAATCATCGTATCGGCCAGAATAGATGAGAAAGTAAACACCAGCGTGTCCTTGTAGGAGCATATGGTGCCCTTCATAGGCTGTCCCTTGGACATTGGTATAAAGGAATAAAAGCCTGTTATATACGGCTCGTATTCCGGCTCCACCTTTATATTTCCAATATTGGTGATAGTGGTGGTGTTTGCCAGTGCCGACTGCGTATAGACCGCCTTCATTGCCAGATTTTTTATAAAAAGAGGCACCGGTCTCATCAGGATATTTTTCTGATTTGACACACTGTATGAGAAAAGATCCTCCAGATGCTCCTTCGAAATCTGTGAATTGATGGAATCCGTCACTATTTTAAGCACCTCCTCAAATGTGTAGGAGCTGTTTTGCGGTCTGAACTCAGCAGATATCATGACAAAAAAGTTCTTTGTGGTCACGGAGTCAAAATAAGGACGAAGATTCACAGGAACTGCAACCCTGACAGGCATATCGTTTGGCATGCCGTGAAAACACTCCTGATACACACTCCACACAAAGCATGCTACCAGATAATCATTTATGGAAACTCCATAGCGGTGGCAGACCTGCTTCAGCTGTGATACAGGCATCATGCCATGTATCAGCCCAAACTCTCCATCAGGTACCTTTTCCAGCTTTAAAAGATACGCCTTCTGCCTGTTAAAGCCACTTGGCTTACTTGATTTATAGTTCTTTACAAAGCTGTCCTCTCTATTTAAGGATGTGCCCTGCGTCAATGAATCGCCCTTTAGCTTTGCAATCTCCGGATGTGTGAGACGCAGATACTGGTAGGTGAGCTCCCTAAGGAAATTGATGCCGCCCATGCCATCTGTCAACACATGAAATACCTCAAGATTTATTCTGTTCTTATAGTATGTCACCCTGAAAAGATAGCTGTGATTCTTGTTCGGTCTTATAAATCTGCACGGAAATGTATTTTCCTCATGCACCTTTGGTGCCTTTTTGCCATTTTCCTCAAAATAGTTCCAGAATACTCCCATCCTGAGTCTCACATTAAACAGACCAAACTTCGGAAGCACTATATCCAGTGCCTCCTGCAGCTTTTCACTGTCAATCTCATCAGTTAAGGTGACTGAGATCCTATATACATTTGTCATGCTCTCCCCCGCTATACTAGGGAACAGATTTGCTGTGTTGTCCAGCTTGTCCCAGCGGATTGAACGCGTTTTCGACATTTTAAATTCCTCGCTTAATATAATGATATAGCGAAGCAGCACCCTAATCGAGCCTGCCGTACACCTCCATCGGCACATATGCCTTTATCTGTATCCCATCAGCCACATATTCCTCCGACACAAGCTCGCCCTGTTTTCTGATGAGCTGTATCACGCCAGCCTTATCATATGGGATAATTCTCTCAATATATACCTTGTTCTCTCTTAATATCTCCTCTAAAAGAGATTTTACCTCATCTAATCCCAGGTCCTTTGCCGCTGAAATGTTAAGAGTATAATCTGCCCTGAAATCATGCAGCGGTTCGTTGTCTGTGCGGGCATCCTGCTTATTAAAAAGTGTGACAAATTTCTTGTCTTTTACACCAAGATCATCCAATGTCTGGTAGGTTATGAACATCTGCTTTTCTCGCTGCATATTTGATGCGTCCACCACATGGAAAATGATGTCAGCGTACTTTGCCTCCTCAAGGGTGCTCTTGAAGGCCTCTATCAGATGATGCGGCAGCTTTCTGATAAACCCGACCGTATCAGTTAAAAGCACCTGCTGCTTGCCATCAAGCGCAAGAATACGCGTTGTAGGATCAAGCGTTGCAAAGAGCTTATCCTCCTCAAGCACATCTGCCTCTGTCAGGTGATTTAACAGCGTGGACTTACCTGCGTTAGTATATCCTACTATCGCAACAACCGGTACTTTATTTTTTTCACGCTTTGCCCTTGTGATATCTCTGTGCTTCTGCACCTCTTTCAGCTCTCTTCGAAGCTGTGCTATCCTGTCATTTATAAGACGGCGGTCCACCTCAAGCTTTTTCTCTCCGGGACCTCTTGTTCCTATTCCACCGCCAAGCCTCGACATGGACTTTCCCAGTCCCGACAAACGGCTTAATCTGTACTTGAGCTGAGCAAGCTCAACCTGTATCTTGCCCTCACTTGTTGTGGCCCTTGATGCAAAAATATCAAGAATGACAAGTGTCCTGTCCATGACCTTTGTGTCAAGGTACATCTCCAGATTTTTCTGCTGTGCAGGACTCAGCTCATCATCGCACACAATGCCTGTTGCCCCTGTACTCTCCACAAGCTCTGCAATCTCCGCCACCTTGCCGGTGCCGACATACGTGCCCGGATGAATTTTTTCTCTTCTTTGGATAAGTGTGCCTACAACTGTCGCACCTGCTGTCTTTACCAGCTCCGCAAGCTCTGAAAGTGAATCATCTGCATCATCACCGTCCTGCTCGCTTACTCCGACGAGCACTACTCTCTCCTCAATATCCTCTATCTTAATAGTATCTGCCATAATCTATCTGGTCTCCAAAAACTGATATTCTCTTGCTGCATCCTCGTCATCGGGATAATCCTTCATGTATTCCTCCATTTTGCTCTTTGCTGTGGCAAAATCGCCGGAATACTCATATGCTATAATCATAGCCTTTGTTATCTGCTGCTTGTTTGGCACACTTTCAAGTTCAAGTGCGTTCTGAAAATAAGTAATCGCAGTGTCATAGTTACCATTGTCCATCTGCGCCTGTCCCATATTCATCAGCTCATAAGAATCTGCCTCACCGCTGTCCAGGTATTTCTTAAAATACTTCTGCGAGCTGTCATTGTCGCCCTGCTTCTGATATACCTCACCCATATAGTAGTTTGCCTTGACAAGCTTCTCATCAATAGCCTTTTTCAGACTCTTTATTGCTGAATCATAATCACCGAGCATGGTGTATATACGGCCTCTCTGCATATAGTCATCAGCAGTTTTTGCCTTAAGCTTTAAGGCATTATCCAGGTATTCCTTTCCCTGGTCATTCATGCCATACTTTGACAAGGTCTCATAAACGCCAAGATAGAGCTCATAATTATCATCATTCTCACTGAGCGCCGTCTTAAAATCCTTCAAGCCCTTGTCTGAATCATTCTTGGCAAAATATATACAGCCTCTCAGATAGTATGCGTCAGAATCCTTATTATAGTCGATAATAGCCGTATATGTATCAATTGCTCCATCCACGTCACCGCTTAAATACTGTGCCTTTGCCTTATAATAACATATGTCAAGCTCCTCTGCGCCTACTGAGCCCACCGACTGGTCCAGTGCCTTCTGAAAAGCATCGACCGCATCATCATAGCTGCCGTTTTCTATACAGTTGATGCCATACTGTCTGTACGCATCCTTGTCCTTTGCCTTATCGCCGGAGCCACAGCCGGTAAGCATGCCTGCTGTGAGCACTACGGTAAGCGTGAGTGCCATAAATTTATTCTTTATCATAATAGTTCTCCATGTGTATATTCTTCCCCTTATTATATATGTATTTGCCAAACTTGTAAATCCCGCCCTTACATTTCTGCTAGGGCTCTTCCCCACTGTGAACTGCGGATTATGAGATTGTAAGCTGCAATAGTACGGTTTATGGGCGTGGTGGGGGATACACAGCCTCGTGAGTGCTACGCTGCGCTGCCAAGATACTGTATGAATTATGCCTTGCAGGCTTTCTATGCTCGACGAAACCGTCGAAACTCGCCTTCCATGGCTCGATTTCTCCTTGTCCCGGCATCCATGCCGGGCCATTTCTGTGTTGCTTGGGCATAATTCAACAGTATCTAGACAGCTTCGCTATTCGCTCTCACGAGACTGTGTATCCCCCACCACGCCCACAAACCTCACTTTTCCATAAAAAAAATAAGTATCGGTAAGTAGTGCAACACATCATCTCACATCTTTCCACAACATAGTAAGACGTAAGCACCGGCCACCGGTGCGCACACGTCACCACAATCTCACCACAGCGTAGCAAGACGTAAGCACCGGCCACCGGTGCGCACACGTCACCACACACATTTTGCCACAACGTAAGGGACGTAAGCGCAGGGGACGGCGTACACACATACTCTTGCGAGAGCGCATAGCGAAGCTGCCTAGTGTCTGTAGGATTATGCTTAGAACCACAGAAATGCACCGCCATGGACGGCGGGGCAAGGCGTTATGCGCCACGGACGGCGCATAAAAGCCGGTTTCGTCAGCCTGCGAAACACTCCGGGCATAATCCGTACAGACACTTGGCAGCGTAGCGTAGCGAACGCAAGAGTATGTGTGTACGCCGTCCCCTGCGCTTACGTCCCGACCTACAAAAAAAAAGAACCCCCGCGGGATGCACCCGCAGGAGTTCTTAAGCCCAATTTGTATTTAAAGGAGGAAGAAAAATTCTAGGCCTCTAAATGCCAGATTTCATCATTGTACTGCTTGATTGTTCTGTCAGAAGAGAAGAAACCAGCCTTGCTGATGTTGACAAGCATCTTCTTAGCCCAAGCCTTCTTATCCTCATAATCAGCGTAAGCCTTCTCTTTTGTCTTGCAGTAATCCTCAAAGTCTGGGAATGTCATGAACCAGTCTTTGTTGAGGAGCTCGTTGTAAAGTCTCTCTAAGTTCTCCTTAGAACCAACATTCATCATCTCATCACTTACAAGGAAGTCAACAGCCTTCTTTAAGTCTGCATCCTTGTCATAGTAATCCTTAGAGCAGTAGTCGCCTCTCTCATATCTGTCGATAACAGTCTGTGAATCCTCACCGAATACATAGATGTTCTCATCGCCGACAAGCTCAGCTATCTCTACGTTTGCTCCATCACTTGTTCCAAGTGTAATAGCACCGTTAAGCATGAACTTCATGTTTCCTGTTCCTGATGCCTCCTTAGAAGCAAGAGAAATCTGCTCTGAAATATTTGCAGCCGGGAATAATTTCTCAGCTAATGTTACGTTGTAGTTCTCAACCATGAATACCTTAAGGTATGGACTTACCTCAGGATCATTGTTGATAATCTGCTGTAAGCAGAGGATTGCATGGATGATATCCTTTGCAATGATATATGCAGGAGCTGCCTTTGCACCGAAGAAGCATGTGATTGGTGTAGATGGCTTCTTGCCTGCCTTGATCTCAAAGTACTTACGGATGATGTAAAGCACGTTGAGCTGCTGTCTCTTGTACTCGTGAAGTCTCTTAACCTGGATATCAAAGATTGAATTGTCAGGTACGTCGAGATTCTGAGTCTTCTTTAAGTAAGAAGCAAGCTCTGTCTTCTTTGCGTTCTTGATGTCAACAAGCTTTGTAAGAACGGTGTCATCATTGATGAAATTGCCAAGCTTCTCTAACTCGTTTGCATCCTTCTTCCAGCCGTCACCGATAAGCTCTGTGATGTATGCTGAAAGCTCCGGGTTACAAGACATTAACCAACGACGGAATGTGATACCGTTTGTCTTGTTGTTGAACTTCTCAGGATATAACTTGTAGAAGTTGTTGAGCTCTGTATTCTTTAAAATCTCTGTGTGAAGGTATGCAACACCGTTTACAGAATATCCGAAATGAATATCCATGTGTGCCATGTGTACAAGACCGTCCTTGATGATGTATGTGCTCTCATCAGCTACCTTTGCGCGAACCTTGTTGTCAAGCTCACGGATGATTGGCATAAGCTGTGGAACTGCCTTCTCCAAGAAGCTGATTGGCCATTTTTCAAGAGCCTCTGCAAGGATTGTGTGGTTAGTGTATGCACAAACCTTTGATACAATCTCAATAGCCTCATCCATCAGGATGCCCTTCTCCTGAAGGAGACGGATAAGCTCTGGAATAACCATTGATGGATGTGTATCGTTAATCTGAACTGCTGCATAATCAGCAAGGTCATGTAAATTAGAGCCCTTTGCCTCTGCCTCTGCAAGGATAAGTCTTGCTGCGTTTGATACCATGAAATACTGCTGGTATACACGAAGGAGACGTCCTTTATCATCTGAATCATCAGGATATAAGAATAATGTAAGGTTCTTCTTGATATCATCCTTGTCGAAATCAATTGTGTCGCCTACGATTGACTCATCAACTGACTCGATGTCGAATAAGTGAAGCTTTGTTGTACGGTTGTTGTATCCAACTACGTCGATATCGTAAAGTCTTGACTGTACTGTGAATCCGCCAAAGCTTACAGGATATGTGATATCTGTCTTTGTAAGCCAGCTCTCCTTTGTAATCCATGGGTTTGGAGTCTCCTTCTGGAGATTGTTCTCAAATACCTGCTTGAATAATCCGTAGTGGTAGTTGAGACCTACACCGTCTCCGTTGAGCCCGAGTGTTGCGATTGAATCTATAAAGCAGGCTGCAAGGCGTCCAAGTCCACCATTTCCAAGTGAAGGCTCAAGCTCGATTTCCTCGATTTCAGCAAGTGACTTTCCGTTCTTCTCAAGAGTCTCTTTAACTTCATCGTAGATACCTAAGTTGATAAGGTTGTTTGATAAAAGCTTTCCGATAAGGAACTCTGCTGAGATGTAGTAGAGCTTTTTCTTTCCTTTGTTTGAAACCTTTTTCTCTGCCTTGTCTTTTACAAGCTCAAGTAATGCGTAGTATACTTCCTCGTCTGTACTAACGCTGATTCCCTTCTGAAGCTTTGTTTCGATTTCCTGCATGATTGCCATTCTGATTTCCTCCCAAATCTGTTATCATGTGTACACGCCAATGTGTCAAATTAACTAATTTTCATTTAGCGTGCTTAACTTCCTTGTGTCATTTGATGAATCAAGTATAATCCATTACACTGCACAATTCTTGCAATATACAGTCGAAAACTTGCACAATCCTATCATTTTTCGGTATTTTTAGTGGCTTTTCAAGAAATAATATGCTAAAATATCATCATGAATATATTAGAATATGAAAATTATCACGAAGACAAAACACATGTGGAGCTTACGTTCCCATACAATACCTACCTTTGCTCTATTCCTCTTGATTTTTCCGGAGTTCCGCTGCACTGGCACGACGATATGGAGCTTATCTATATAAAGAAGGGCTGCGGTCATATATCTGTGGATTTTAAGGAGTACCATGTCACAGCGCCAAGCCTTGTGCTGATACTGCCGGGACAGCTTCACTCTATAGACCAATATATGGATGAATCGATGGAGTACGAAAATATCATATTTTCCCTGTCGATGTTGCTTCCCGGAAAGTACGATTACACCAAGGAGGATTTTCTTACACCTCTCTTAGCCGGCAGATTCACAGTTCCGACGGTTTTTACACCGGTGTATCCATACTACGAGGATGTCGTGGCTCCAATAGATGCATGCGATGAGATTTGCAAGACGATGCCGCAGGGCTATCAGCTTTATATAAAAAGCAAGCTCTACGAATTCTTTTTTGTGCTTGATAACCGCTGCCGTAATCTGACAAAGCCACTAAAAAGCAAAAAGACTCTTGATAAGATGAAGGTTGTGCTCAAATATGTGGAAAATAATTATGCCGACAAAATCTCCATTGCTGATATCGCTGATGTAGCCGGGTTTTCCGAGTCTCATTTTATGAGGTATTTTAAAGAAACCATGGGCACATCGTTTGTTGACTATTTAAAGGACTACCGCCTGACCATGGCTGCGAGACTTTTGCAAAGCTCAGACAGCTCGGTGCTTTCTATTTCCGGTGAAGTGGGGTTTGAAAGCCTGTCGTATTTTAACAGAGCCTTCAAAAAGCACTATGGCATGACACCTCTGCAGTACCGCAAGGGCAGTTGACACCACTCTAGACAGTTACAATACAATATTTCATAAATAAACGATGGAAAATAATCATGAAAAAAAATACATACATAAAAATGACTGCCCCATTCCGTGAAAATAACAGGGCAGCCCGAAAGCTTGAATTAATCAATAAAATATGCACTTATTTAGTTTTTATCACATACCCTGTATACGTGCTGTATCTGTGCTTTACAGCCGGTCATATGCTTGCACTCTCAATCATTGCTCCGCTTATCGGCTTTATTGCAGTATCTGTTTTCAGATATATCGTAAACAGACCACGTCCATACGAAAAATTTGATATGCCGCCTGTCATTCCAAAGGATACCCTCGGAAGGTCTTTTCCTAGCAGGCATGTTTTTTCTGCATTTATAATTGCATTTACTGTTTTAATATGCTCACCTGCTGCCTCGCCTTTATGGTTCACCGGCATTTTGCTTGCAGTCCTTGCAGCTATCATTGCCTGTGTCCGTGTGATATCAGGTGTGCATTTTATCAGCGATGTTGTCGGTGCTTTTGTTTTTGCAGTCATTGAAGCATATATAGTGACGGTTTTCTTTTTATAAATAGCTGTTAGTTGTTTCCACCATCAACACTCTTTTTTATGGCATTTCCGGCATCATCTACGGCATCCTTTGCGCCGTCTATTACATCCTTGCCGGCATCACCTGCGCCGTCTATCACATCTTTTCCGGCATCGCCTGCGCCGTCTATCACATCTTTTCCGGCATCGCCTGCTCCGTCTATCACATCCTTGCCGGCATTTCCGGCGCCATCTATGATATCCTTGCCGGCATTCCCGGCATCGTCGGCGGCAGAGCCACCTCTTTGTGTATTTTCAACCATTGAGGTGTCTGCCACATTACTATTGTTTCCACAGGCTGCAAAAGCGCTTGCAGCAGCGAGTATCAGGCAAAGTGCCAATAAATATTTCATTTTCTTCATTGTATCAGTCTCCTTTTTGTTTTGGAGATAGTATGGGCAATTTTTCGTAATTTATACATCATTCGTAACTATTCTGAACCACTGAGAACAAAAAAGCTAATGCGTCATGCATGCATGTAAGCGGCAGTTTTTCTTGTTCTCAGCTTTTTAACTTGGGTTTTGTGATGAGTGCCGCGATATATGAAAAGATAAGTGCTGCCGACACTCCGACCGCACAGGCCTTAAAACCGCCCTTAAACAAGCCTATAAAGCCCTCGCTGTCCACAGCCTCCTTCACACCCTTCCACAGTACATTGCCAAAGCCCAAAAGCGGTACGTTGGCACCGGCACCTGCCCACTTTGAAAATGGCCCGTATATGCCGACAGCGCCAAGCAGCGCTCCCGTGCACACGAGCATTACCATAATTCTGCCTGGCATGAGCTTAGTTTTTTCCATTAAAATCTGTACGATGGCGCAGATGATACCGCCCACCACAAATGCTTTTACATAATCCATTATATCCTTACGCCTTTCTTCTATTTTTGAACGTGCAGCCCATCCCTCAAAAACGGCTCGTTCACCCTATCTCGTTCACCCTATTATATATGTGAAGCCATCAGCTTCAAATTACAGCTTCAAGCACCACACCGTGTGCAATTCCCGGTACTGACTCGCCCTCGTTGAAGCTGACAGGCGAAAGAAGTGCTCCTGTAGGCACAAAAAGTATACGCTTCAATTCACCACTTCTTAGCTTTGGCAGGTAATATGCTGACAAAACGGTTGCCGAGCACGCACAGCCCGAACCACCTGAGCCTGTGTTCTGGTTCGTTGCATCAAACATCTTCATGCCACAGTCCTCGTGATTTTTGCTTATGTCCACGCCTTTTTGCCTGCACAGGTCAATCAGTATCTTCTGCCCGACGCTTCCAAGATCTCCTGTCACTATCCTGTCGTAATAGGAAGCCTCTCTGCCAAAATCACTCAGATGATTTACTATCAGCTCACAGGCCGCAGGGGCCATTGCAGCGCCCATGTTCATGGCGTCCTTTATGCCATAATCCACCACAACTCCTGTTGTGATTCCCTCAATCTGCACCTTCTTTGATATACTATCTGCATTGTCACCCCCAGTCCATTCATTGTCACACCCGGTCTGTGTCTCATTACCACCTGCTCCACTGCTCACAATAAATGCTGCACTTCCTGTCACTGTCCACGTCGCTGACACCGGTCTTTGATTGGCATACTGGTTAGGGAAGCGAAACTGCTTTTCGGCACTGCCAAAGTGGCTCGATGTCACTGCCACCGCATGCCTTGCATACCCTGCTGCCACAAATGCCGCGGCAAGCGAGAGCGACTCCCCGCATGTGGAGCATGCTCCGTACACTCCAAACCACGGAATACGGAAGTTTTCCACACCAAAGGTTGTGGCCATAGACTGTCCGAGCAGATCTCCTGCAAATACATAGTCCATGTCGGATGCATCCAGATGTGCTTTTCCAAGGGCCATTGTGAGTGCATCGCGCTGCATGGAGCTTTCTGCCTTTTCCCACGTATTCTGCCCAAACCTGTCATCTTTGCCTACAATATCAAACAGACCTCCAAGCGGTCCGTCCGCCTCCTTTGTGCCTACAACCGAACTGCTTTCCAATATAAAAGGAGCCTCCGTAAAACGGAGACTCCACTTTCCCAATTTTTGCTGCATACCGACTCTCCTTACTCTTAATCTCATCAAATCATAGATTTAATTAATGTCAGTATGCACAAACATATAAAATATATTCATTCAGATATAACAGCTCTACTTGCCATCATATGACACAACTGCGTCCACATCATACTTGCTAAGAAGCTTTCTGCCATTAAGACCTGCAAGCTCAATAAGGAAAAGCATCTTCACAACCTCTCCTCCAAGCTCCTCAACAAGCTCTGCTGCTGCCTGCATTGTGCCTCCTGTAGCGATAAGATCATCCACAAGAACCACCTTCTGACCGGGCTTTATTGAGTCCTTGTGCATCTCAATTGTTGCTGTGCCATACTCAAGGTCATATGTCTTTGATACAGTCTCACATGGCAGCTTGCCTGCTTTTCTCACCATGACAAACGGCTTATGAAGCGCATATGCTATAGGCATGCCAAAAACAAAGCCCCTTGATTCAGCTCCTGCTATCACATCAAAATCAAGTCCATCAAGCTTCTTTATCATCTCGTCAATTGCAAGCTTTAATCCATCTGCATCCTGGATAACACTTGTCACATCGCGGAACATGATGCCCTTCTCCGGGAAATCCGGGATAGTTCTGATATAGTCCTTTACTGTTTTCATTGTATGTACCTTCCTTATGTGTATTTAATATGTATTTACATATATATTCGTAATGCATTTGTCCTTTTGTATGCATTACCATTTTACTCTCTTCGGACAGCATATGCAAATCATATTCACTAAAAACACTTCCTAAAATCACTTAACCTTATGATATCCGTCTATGCACTCCACGACATCCACTATCTCTATCGTGCCGGCATGTGAATCAGCCACAAAGCGTATATCAAATTTGCCGTATCTCATGCCATAGATATAATCCCTGGCCTTGTTGTATGCTGCTCTTGGATCCTGTGCCAGAATATGCTCCACAGTAATGCGGGTATCTTCATCCATACAGCTTTTGAGTGCCTCATCCTTCCATATAACATGCACCGTATCCCATCTGTGCTCTGCGGCAAAGCCATCTGATGCCTCAGGATGTGAGTCTGAATATGCCAGATACGGCTTTATATCATAGATTGGTGTGCCGTCAAGCATATCTACACCTGACACATGAATTATAGGACCCTTGCTGCTTTTGTACTCAACCTTATCAAGCCTTACAGAGGATAGTCCCATGCCGTTTGGGCGAAACGGCGAACGTGTGGCAAAAACACCTCTCTTTTCCCGGCCTCCAAGCCTGGGTGGTGTGACAAGCGGTGTGAATTTCTCCACCCTGTTTTCAGAAAAGCCCCATATAATCCACAAATGTGTGAACTCCTCTATTCCTCGAAGCGCATCGGGGTTTTGGTATTTTGGTTCAAATATTATCTGCCCTGCCGCCTCAGGCACAAGGCCACTCTGCCTCGGAATGCCAAATTTCTCTCCAAATCCGGTGTGCATAATCGCAACCGGCTCTATAGTCTTCTCATACATATCTCTATACCAGTATTTTATTCAGTATATCATCCTCCAGCACAAGCTTCTTTGCCGCGTCGCGGTACTCCTTCTCATGCAGATATGTGTGCCTGAACGGCTTCATGGATGGCGCCATATCTATCGCATCCAGAAAATCCTGCTTTCTCATGCCAAGAGTAGCCGCATAATCGAAAAAGCCTGTCCTTTTGAGCACTGTGCACACCCTTACATATCTGTGGTTCTGCACTACACTCATGATATAGGTTGCTATGCCGACCTGTATGCCATGAAGCTGCGGATGCTCAAGAATTTTGTCAAGCGCATGTGAAATAAGATGCTCGCTGCCGCTGGTCGGCGCACTGCTTCCCGCTATCTCGTTTGCTATGCCGCTCATGGCAAGCGAATCCACAAGCTCCTTTAGGAAAAGCTCATCCTTTATGCTCTCATAAGGTGTACGCACAAAGCTGTTGACCGCCTTTTTAGCAACCATCACGGCAAAGTCATTGACCACTCCTGCACCATGTGCTTCCTCAAAAATCCAGTCATAGAGTGCTGTAATCTTTGACACCATATCCCCGATGCCTGAATATATAAACTTCTCCGGTGCTGTGCGGATGACCTGTGTGTCAACTATGATACCATGCGCAAGCTTTGCAGGAACCGACGTACGCTTGCCGTGCACCAAAAGTGATGCACTGGCGCTAGAAAAGCCATCGCTTGAGCTTGAGGTCGGCACACTGATAAATGGCAGATTTCTTAGAAAAGCTGCATATTTTCCTGCATCTATCACCTTTCCGCCGCCCACTGACACAACTGCCTTTGCCTTGTTTGGTATATCAAAGGCAAGGGTGATGATATCATCTATCTCAACTGTATCAAGCTCGCTGTACTCAAGCACGGTGATACCGGCATCAGTAAGCGACTTCATTATGGTATCTCCAAACATATCTATGAGACCGTTTCCCATAAAAATGACTACGCTCGTCAGCTCCTCACTCTTTAAATACTCTCCGATTTTGTTTAATGTTCCATTTCCCACCTTGAGGATTGATGGAATGGATATTGCTTTTCCTGTCTGCATTTTCATTCTCCTCTTTTTATTTAATATGCCGGACTATCATTGCTTTGCATCAAAAATTGTCGCACTGTAGCCCTGTTTTTTCTTGCTGTCATACATGGCGGTGTCTGCCCTTCTGTAGAGCTGGTCAAACGTGATACGATCCATTCCGTCATAAAAGCATGCGCCAAGACTGAGCAGTATATGCTTTCCATTCATCTCTGCTATATCAATATGCTCTATGTTTGAAAAAAGCCTGTCAAAAAAAGCTTCTGCCCGCTCTTTATCAAGCATCCCCGGTATAAATACCGCAAACTCATCCCCGCCTAGGCGAAGCACGACATCATCATCACGACATGATTTGCGCAGAGTATCAGCAATTGCTATTATCACCTTGTCACCTACCGCATGTCCATAGGTATCGTTTATTGACTTAAACTTGTCACAGTCTAAAAGGCATAACAGACCGCACTGTTTGCGGACGAGATACTCTGTTATCTTATTCTCTCCACTTCCGCGGTTGCGTATACCTGTCATCAAATCAATCTGTGCCAGATACATAAGCCTGTCTTCACGTCGCTTTTCCTCGTCAATATTCTCCACGCAGTAAAGCACATGCCACAGCCTGCCATCTGCATCATAGTCTACAGGAATAAACCTTTCACGGCACCAGCCTGATACCTTTCCGATAAACTCGTGCACTATAGTATTTTTTCCACGAAGTCTGTCCTCTACAGTACTGATATCCACAAATTCAAGTGTCTCTTTGCGCTGTGCCTTAGTACAGAACTCATTCATCACACTGTTTATATGCCCTGGGAAATCCTCATCTATCCTATACTCTCCCTCTTTCTGTGGATTCACGCCCAAAAAGTGTGTAACCTCATCCAAAGTCTTTACTATATGGTATCTGCGTGTCTGCACATTTACCAGTGCCATGGATATATAGATGCTTGAAAGCGATGAATAGCTGCTAAGCTTCGCTTCCTTATTCGACTTTGTGAAGGAATTGCGCAGCTTAAGCAATGATATGAGCAGGGTTCCTATCATATCCAGGAATGTGGTCAGTCCGAGAGTATCACTTTCCGGTGGATTATCCACACCGAAAAAGCCCTTTATCTCATCCTTGTAACGGATTGGACATACCACCAGGTTTTTTACATTTTGTGCCTTTAACAGATTGTAAGAGCCCCTGTGCTCATCCTTTATCTGCTCTATATCTGTAATAATGATATTTTTTTCATTGTCAAAGGCCTGATACCACCAGCCTATTATGTCCATATCGACATTCTGCAATTCATGTATCTCCGGCACTATTCCATCCGCACACCACTCATATGTATTTTTGGTAACATGCTTCTCATCACAATCCTCAAATATATATATGCGGTCAGAACCGATGTGTTTTCCGAAAAATCTGATAAACTCATTAATCTGCTCATCCGGTGTATCATAGTTGAGTGCAGATCTGAGTGCCTTATTTATAACAAGCTCGTATTTTATGATTGTCTTCATACCTGCTGCATCCTCGTATTGTTACTTGTATATTACCCGTATTATTCAAAACCACCACACACATTCGCAAAACTGCACGATGTCCGCGCTTAACAACATTATACCAAATTTTTTCAAAAATGCACATAAATCATGGTATTCTTACCATTATTTTTTTCTCTTTATTTTCAATCATCGTAAGCACAGGAATGTGCTTTTTTCTGAGTGCACGTATAACAGGATACGTCTCAAATGCGTTTCCTTCCACATACACTGCCTCCGGTCTGTACTTCAAAATACACTTTACCTGCTCCTTTACATATGCCTTCCACTGTGGCTTCTCCATCAGCACCTCTGCATATGCTGTCTCACTGTCAAGCTCTGTTAATTCAAGCTGCGCAACAGGCATTGCATCAACATGGCAGATATGCACACCCTTTATGCCTCGTGCCTTTGCAACATTCATAAGCTGCTCGTTAGTCTGACTGTCACATGCCTTCGCTGCAGTATCTCCTTTACTGCCATACCATACTATCACAGAGCTGTCTTTATGAAGAGAAAGCGCCTTTTCGCATGCCTTTACAGCTTCATCCTGCTCCTTTACAGTCATGATAAAGCCTCCCTTATGACAGAATATCGCACCGGGAATTCCTGTAGCATTTACAAGTTCCTCACCTTCAAGCCCCAGCCACTCTGCCGGAAAAGAACACTTGTAATTCATCGAGTATTCTCTTTTCTGCGGCTGTATACAAAAGCCACCTCTGTTTGACGGAAAAATAACAAACGCAATATCCGTCTCACTCAGAGCCTTCTGACACGGTATAAACTCCGGGAGCACCAGTATTCTGCTTGCCGGATCGTGCTTTGCAAGCACCTCCTCCACTCTCTTATCGGCTCTCTCATTGCCACGGTATCTCTCAAATTTGTTTTCCAGTATCATGCCTGCTACGCTTACCGCCTGAAAGAAAGCCTCATCGCTGCCACCCTCATAATCCCATGACGGATTGAAATTGCCTATAAGTGTTGCAAGCTCGTTTTTCTCACCTGTGTTGTCATTGTTGTCGAGTGGCTGGACAAATGACTCATCAAATTTCACCGCAAGCTCCTCACCTAGAATATCCGCTCCAACAGCCTCCCACAGCAGGCCAAATGCCGCATACGGCACACCGTTTTCCCTGATTCTGCTGTCCTTCTGATGATGGTCAAACTCACCACGCCCTATATCAAAAACTATTCCCGTGAAATCATCAGGCACACTATTGCCCCTTGTTATGCTGATCTCAGGGTTTATATACAAAAGCAGGGCTGATGAGAACACATCATCTGCGTGAAATTTGCCGCCATGTGTAAAGGCACAGGCATCCTTTTGTTTTATCTGCTCTATTAATCTGCTCATTTTTTAACCTCATATGTATTCTTTTACGTTGTGATAGCTTATAACTCTTTAATCATAATTGTAATACTCAAAATGTCAATATAATTGATGCTAAAACATCAGTTGACATAAAGTGCTGTCTGTATTACTATATATAATACAAATAATACATTTATATCACTTACAAATTTTGTCAGATTACAGCCTGCTAATAAATATCGATACATTTCAAGCAGGCTATGACATATAAACAGTAAGATACAGGAGGTTCACATGATAATAGAACTCGACATGTCAAGCAGCACCCCGATATACGTACAGCTTAGAAACCAGATTGTAAAGGGAATAGGCAAAGGTGAGCTAAAGACCGGCGAAAAGCTTCCAACCGTGCGCCAGCTGGCAAGCGATGCCGGTGTAAACACAATGACGGTCAATAAAGCCTATCAGATTTTGAAAAATGAGGGATTTATCCGCACAGACAGACGGCTCGGCGCTTTTGTGTCCGAATCCATCGCAGATGATACCGATTTCACTGAAAAGCTGGAATCAGAGCTTGAGCTTTTAAGTGCTGAAGCCTGTCTCACCGGAATGAGCCGCGAGGAATTTTTATCAATGTGCGATAAAATGTATTCACAAATGAAACCATGCACCGCTTAGCAGAGGAGGCTGACTATGGAAATTATCATGTTTATTATCTTTATAGTTACAAACCTTTTTATCATACTATGTATGCAATTTGCGTACACACACGCCTATAAATATGAAAATGGCATGTATCTCAATGTACATATTCCATCATCTCACAAAGAAGATGCCGAAGTAGCCGAAATCGTCACCACCGGAAAACGCAAAATGAAACACTTTCAGATTGCCAATGTGATTATCTCCATTGCGATATGCTTTATTGTTTTTTTTAACATTGCCGTTTTTGTTCTGGTATATATTATCTGGATGTTTGCATATATCTTTGGAATTATTCATATTCCAAACAGCTCCCACCGGAAAATGTATGCTCTGAAAATACAAAACGGATGGATAATAGAAGCCCAACGTAAAAAGGTTTATATCGACACCTCACCAATAGATGTGGACGATGATGAATACTGGAAAACCGGCTACTACTATAATCCCGACGACAAACATATTCTCATTGAAAACCGCATGCAGTCTGGCAATTACACGTTTAATTATGCTAAAAAAGGCGCGTGGATTTTCACAGGAATCACCTGTGCAATAATAGCCGGCTGTATCATCCTGGTGTTTGTCTGCATGCTTCCTTTGATTAATATACAGGAAAAAATCACTCTGACAAACAATAACCTTACTATTTCTGCCGGTGGCTATACAAGCGAGATTGATGTAAATGACATCACAGAGCTTAAGCTTCTGGACGAGCTGCCGGATGACAGTTTCCTGCGTACAAACGGAGCCTCTACAAACAGCTATGATATCGGCAGGTATGAAGGACGCACCCTTGGAAAATGCAGCCTGTATGTATTCGACGGATACTCTCCTATTCTCATGATAAAATCGGATGATACACTGGTGTTTGTTAATTCTAAGGAAGATGGTGAGATAGAGGGGTTGTATGAAGAATTAAGTCAATAAATTTGTTCTTTTTATGTTATACTGTAATCGTATACCTAAAAAGAAAGCAGGCAAAATCTATGAAAACACGACAAGAAGCATTAGACTACGGCTTATCATTTCCAAATACATATCAGGAAGCACCATTCCACGACCCAAACTGGCAGCTCATCCGCGTAAAGGACAGTAAAAAGGTTTTCCTGTGGACCTACGAGCGCAATGGTTTTATCAACTTAAATGTCAAGGTATCTCCTGCATGGCGAGACTTCTGGAGAGATGCCTTCCCATCGGTCATCCCCGGCTGGCACCAGAACAAGGACAACTGGAATACTATCATTCTCGATGGCAGCATACCGGATGATGCTATAAAAAACATGATTGCAGACAGCTATGACCTTGTCACCTATAATCCGACCCGGCTCATATATGAGGCTGTAAAAAGGATTCCAAAGGGTTGTGTTGCCACATATGCACAGGTTGCTGAGCTTGCAGGCAATAAAAAAATGTGCCGGGCTGTCGGCAATGCCCTGCACAAGAATCCCAATCCTGATGAAATTCCATGCTACAGAGTGGTAAATGCAAAGGGTGAGCTGTCAGGGGCATTTGCCTTCGGCGGAGCCGATGAACAGGCTAACCGTCTAAGAGCAGATGGCATTGAGGTCATAGACGGCAGGGTTGACCTTGATAAATACGGAATACGGATTGTAGATGATGTTATATATGCAGCTTCCGAAACTGCGCCGGTGTCATCCCTGTAAGTTTCCTGAACATGACGATAAAATGGCTGGCATCTGAGTACCCCACATCAGATGCTATATCCTGCACCTTACGCCTGCTGTTTATAAGCAGTAACTCCTTGGCTTTGTTGATGCGGTAGTTGGTCAGGTACTCATACACCGAGCAGTTCATAAACTCCGTAAAAACACGCGATAGATATTGCTGCGATACAAATACACCATCAGCAAGCTCCTTGGCACTGATATCGTCCATGTAGCTTTCCTCTATAGCATCTATAACAGGCTTTATAAAACGTACATAGCTTTGATCATCATTATCGTGTGTGTGATTAGACTGGTCTGATAGCAAAAGCATGATGCCATAACAGTCGAGTGAGAGCATTTGCGTATCACTGGAGCGTTCCTTAAAGTCTTCTACAGCCCTGTTAATCGCTTCCGACACCTCCATCCCCTTATTCTCATCAATCAGCCGGTATTCCTTTTCATCAAACATTTCCCTGAAGGCTGCCGCCATTGTCCCTGTAAAAGTGGCAAACTCTGTTTTCCAGGGCAGGCTATTGCCGGATGAGATGTTTTTATTGTGATAGGAGTGTGGCACGTTTGGAGCAATGAGAATCCCCTGCCCTTTTTGTAGCTCAATCGTATGACTGTTTGACAAAATATTGTCTGAAACAGCCTGATTTCTGCTGTATACCGTCACCTCACCCACACCCTCCTTCGTCTGTAAATAATGGTACAGCGGATACCCCTCCGGGCGCGTCACGCTTTCCTGCTCCCAGTCATTACCGACAGAGTCGAATTGAAACGGTTCTCTTGCGAAATTGCTTCCAAAATAAATAGGCATGATTTCTCCTTTCAAAAACGGTTTAGTTTCAGAATGTTATATAATTTGGTTTATGATGTTATACTATTTTCCGTAAATCTATTATATGATTAGTGCATAAGGAAACACATTTATAGTTTAAGAATATCATAATATTGGGGTTAATACCATAACGGAGGAAAAAAATGCAGTCAAAATTCAAAAGAATCCTTTTCGGAGGAGATTACAATCCAAATCAGTGGCCTAAGGAGGTCTGGGAGCAGGACATGGCATACTTTAAGGATGCCCATATCAACAGTGCCACAATCAACGTTTTTTCATGGGCTAAAATACAGCCGTCTGAGAATGAGTATAATTTCACAGAGCTCGACGAAATAGTTGATATGCTCTCAAATGAAAACTACGACATCGTCATGGCAACATCCACAGCAGCATTGCCTGCATGGATGGTCAAAAAATATCCTGAGACGATGAGCACCGACTACGAGGGACGCCAGCATAAATTTGGAGCCAGACACAATTTCTGTCCGAACTCCCTGGTATATCAGAAGTACGCAAAGGCTCTTGCTACAGAGCTTGCAAAACGCTATAGCTGCAATAAAAATATTTCTGTATGGCACATCAATAACGAGTACGGCGGATACTGTTACTGTGACAACTGTCAGAAGCAGTTTCGTGTATGGCTCAAGGATAAGTACAAGACTCTTGATGCCGTAAATGATGCCTGGAACACAGAGTTCTGGGGTCACACCTTCTATGACTGGGATGAGATAGTCGTACCTAACGAGCTCAGCGAGGAGGCCTGGGGTGGCATGACAAGCTTTGCCGGAATATCAACAGACTACAGACGGTTTTACTCTGACAGCATGCTGAACTGCTATAAGCTGGAGCGCGATGCAGTAAAAGCTATCATTCCCGATGCACTTGTCACAACAAACCTGATGGGTACCTTCAAGGGGCTTGACTATTTCAAGTGGGCAAAGGAGATGGATATCGTTTCGTGGGATAATTACCCTGCATACGACACACCATGGAGCATGGTTGCAATGACTCACGATTTGATGCGAGGTCTTAAGGATGAGCCATTCATGCTCATGGAGCAGACTCCAAGCCAGCAGAACTGGCAGCACTACAATTCATTGAAGCGTCCGGGACAGATGCGTGCACAGAGCTATCAGACCATAGCCCACGGTGCAGACACTATCCAGTTCTTCCAGCTCAGACGAAGCAAGGGTGGCTGCGAGAAATTCCACGGTGCTGTAATAGCACATGTCGGAACAAACGATACAAGAGTATTCAGAGAAACCGCACAGCTTGGAAGGGAGCTTGAAAGCTTCGGCACAAGGACACTTGGCACACGTAATAAATCAGATGTGGGAATCATCTTTGACTGGGACAATTACTGGGCACTTGAGTACACAAGCGGACCTACACAGGACCTTAAATATGTTGACCAGATTCACCACTATTATGAGTATTTTTACAACAAAAATATCTCAGTCGATATGATTCCGGTTGACGGTGATTTTTCAAAATATAAGGTGATTGCCGCACCTGTTCTGTACATGGTAAAGGAAGGCATGAAGGAAAAGCTTGAGCAGTTTGTGAAAAACGGCGGTACTCTCATCACAACATTTATGAGTGGTATTGTGGACCAGTCTGACAACGTGCATCTGGGCGGATATCCGGGACCGCTTCGCGAGATGGCAGGTGTCTGGGTTGAGGAAATTGACGCGCTCGCACCGGAGCAGTCAAACACTGTAAGCTTTTCGGATGGAAAAGAATATAAATGCAATCTGCTGTGCGACCTGATGCACCCGGAAGGTGCAGAAGTACTCGCCACATATGAAAGCGATTTCTATGCAGGAATGCCTGCTGTCACAAAAAACAGCTACGGAAAAGGCCATGTATACTATGTTGCCACACAGCTTGAGGCAGCCGGACTTGCAAGGGTGCTTGATGAAGCCACAAATGAAGTGTCTGTATCAGGTATCATTGCTGAAGAGACGAGTCTTGAAATCACATGCCGCGAGAGCGAAAATACACGCTTTTACTTTGTGATGAATTTCACTGATGAAAAGCAGACTCTCCCTGCAAGCCTTGCAGGAATGGTTGACATGATCACCGGAGAAGCAGCTAAAGAGGGCGATGTGATGAATAAGTGGGATGTGAAGATACTTCAGGAAGCACTATAAGAGGGCCTTATGCATTAAAACATATAGTAAGCTACACAAAAAGCTGCTGCATTTTTGTATCATTCACAACCGGCAAAATCCCGGGTTGTCCGTACACACCTTAGTGTGACAGACAACCCGGGATTTTAATTATTAAGCATAGCTATATTTTATTTGTAAAAAATATTTCCAAGCATAAGATCCTTCTTGAAGTTTCTGATTGTTGTATCATTGTCGATAAATACAGCCTCAATACCCATCATGGCTGCCCACTCGCCCATCTGCTCAGCAGTAAGGTCATATGTGAACGCTGTATGATGTGCTCCTCCTGCAAGTATCCATGCCTCTGCACCTGTGTAAAGGTCAGGCTGTGGTGTCCAGAAGTTTGTTGCTACAGGAAGCTTTGGCATAGGCTTCTCTGTCTTCTTGCAGTCAACTGTATTGATAATGAGACGGAAACGGTCACCCAAATCAACAAGTGATGTGGCGATACCGGTGCCCTCCTTTGATGTAAATACAAGTCTTGCCGGATCCTCTCTGTCACCCATTGTAAGTGGCTGGCACTTGATGCTTATAGGACCGTCTGCGATTGATGGACAAATCTCAAGCATATGAGCCTCGAGTATTCCCTCTTTGCCCTTCATGAGATTGTAGGTGTAGTCCTCGAGCATTGATGTACCCTTGGCATCCTTCTTTCCTGCTGTCATGATCTTCATGAGACGAACCATTGCTGCAACCTTCCAGTCTCCCTCAGCTCCAAAGCCATAGCCCTTTTCCATGAGACGCTGGATTGCAAGTCCCGGAAGCTGCTTTAATGCTCCAAGATCACCAAAGTGTGTTACGATTGCCTGATAATTCTTCTCCTCAAGGAATCTCTCAAATCCAAGCTCAATCTGTGCCTGTACCGCTACATGCTTCTTGAACTCCTCAGGATCTCTGCCCTCAAGCAGGATATCGTATTTGTCATAGTACTCATCTACGAGTGCGTTTGTATCTGACTGTGAAACTGCTGCAACAGACTCTGCAATTTCATTTACAGGGTAAGCATCCACTTCCCAGCCAAACTTAATCTGAGCCTCTACCTTGTCACCCTCTGTAACAGCAACATTTCTCATATTGTCAGCTACACGCATTACACGGATGTGACTGCTCTCTACCACACCGACTGCTACACGCTGCCATGATGCAATCTTTTCCTGTACCACAGGATCTGACCAGTGTCCCACAACGACCTTTCTCTCGATACCCATACGTGTAACAATGTGTCCCCACTCTCTGTCACCGTGAGCTGCCTGATTCTCATTCATGAAGTCCATATCAATCGAATCGTATGGAATCTCCTCATTGTACTGTGTATGTAAATGAAGTAACGGCTTTCTGAGCTCCTTGAGTCCTAAAATCCATGACTTTGCAGGTGAAAATGTATGGCACCATACGATAACACCGGCGCACTCATCATCTGTATTGGCCTCGTTGAAGGTCTTTCTGATGAGCTCATTTGTGATGAGTGTCGGCTTCCAAACCACCTCAAAAGGAAGCTTTCCTGACTCATTTAATTTGGCTACAATCTCCTTTGAATGTGCTGCAACATTTGCAAGGCACTCATCTCCGTACAGGTCCTGCGAGCCGGTGCAGAACCAGAATTTGTAATTTTTTACTGCTAACATAGTTCCTCTCCTTTATTTTGTTGTTTTTATTTACGTTTGCTTGTTTTTATAAATGTTTTCCATTGCAAATATATAATAACTCAAATCATTATATATTAGAACAAGCTTTTATGTTTATTTTTTGGTTTTTAATAGCAGTATTTTAACTATTTTGTTATTATTGAATACCTTCTTTTCTCAAAGTCCATTTCTGACACTTATATCCAGTCGATTCCCATTGTCCAACAGAAGCTCCATCAGCTGTAGAATTATTCGCAACCTCCAAATATTTTCCACTATTCTTATTAATTATAAAATAGTAACCATCACCAGTTTCAACAAACTTCCATAATTGCGATGCCCTATTACTATATTTACATTGTACAGCTTTTGCTCCATTTTCTTTACTCTGATTTTCTATTTCAAGATATAAACCAGAATTCATATTTTTAATTCTATAATAGCCATTTCCTGCATCTTCAAATGTCCATTTCTGACACCAATTATTTGTAACCCCCCATTGTCCTGCATCCGCATTTTCCGTTATCAATGCGCTTTTAATTTCAAGATACTTTCCACTATTTTCATTTTCAATAACAAAATCACTATCAGTATTATCAATCATTATACAATCCATCTCTGCAAAACCCACATTTTTTGTAAACCTGATTGAATTGACACCTTTTTTTAAATAACATGTAAACTTTGACCATTGATATCTATCCCAATTTACTGTAACCGGATAATTTATAGTACCAATTGTTGTTCCGTTGACTGTCACAGTATGAGAGGCTTCAATTGTCTCGCCATTGGAATATCTTACTAAAATAGTATAATTTCCACTTTTTGATACTTTTATATTTTCAAAATCAACAATACTGTCTGTTTCGTTAATATAACGAACCTCCTGACCATTTGAAGCATCAACTGCACTCTCAGCCTTAACATTTGATAACTTTGCTTTTTCAGCTTCATAAATTGTTCCATTAAGTGGAAGTGTACCAACTCTTACATCATTTAAATTATAGCTCACACCTTTAATTGTTTTCTTATTACCAAAATTTTCAACATTTGTTGCTTGATATAAAACACCATTATCAGGACTCACATCAAAGCTCTGACTAAATCCTGAAAAATATCCGCCTGATGTATCGCTAGCGTCATAAGTAACAGCCATAGGTAATCTCTCCCATGCACCCTTACCCAGATTATAATTCACATAAAAATTTTGTCCACCATTTATATTATCACTTGAATCAGTTGCCCATTTTGCAGATATAATAACCATACCATTGGGTCCACCAGCATCTACCCATTTTACATAAGGGGATGAACCAATACCTCGTCCGTTACTAAGTGCAACTCTTGTTCCTAAGCTACCTTCGTCCCATGTAACCCCATCATCCGAAAACTTACAGTATACTATAGCATTATTCTTACTAATACTTGGTCTATTAACAACTTCATATGTTGCAATATATTTACCATTTGGCAGCGAACTAACTGTAATCATACCTGGTCTGTCTTTTTTGTTTGTTATTGCTGCCACATTCGATAATGAACTCCAATTCTTACCATCAGACGATGTTTTAAACGAAACTGCTTGAAGGACACCATTTGCTTTCTGTCTCTCATCCGAATAATAACAAACCAACCTTCCATCCTTGCTCAGATTCAGGAATGGTTCCCATACTGTAGTAGTAGTAGATGTAACACTAGGATCATATGTACAAGGTCCTCCATTATCAACTTCACTTAAAAAAGACCATGTCTTTCCACTGTCCAAACTCTTATAAATAACAATTCTTGACTGTTTATAAGGATCATCATCAAATATATTACCTGCTAACAAAATAGTTCCTGCCGGCATATCACCGACTTGCTTTGGAAGTTCATACAGGCATGGCTGTGATGTACGTAAAAGTCCATATTCTTTATCATATACATTAGAAATTAATTTCCAACTGTTTCCACTGTCTGTGCTTTGATAAATTGGATAAACTTGTTTTGAAACTTTGTTACCATTAACCATTACCGTAACTTTTTTTAACTGATCAAATGTACATAATAAAGTTCCATTTGAACTTCCACTGTTTTTTAAGCATATAATTCTAGAATATGTAGCCCCTCCCGGATCAAAAGTAGAACTATTATCCGATTTATAAACAAGTGCACCATTTCCATCAATTTTTGCCTGTACAGGCAAAACGCACGCACAAATAACAACAATTGCTGTTAATGTTGAAATTATTCTTTTAAATAGTTTTTGCATATATATTTTCCTCCCAAAAACAATACCGTTCTAAAAATTATTCTCATAATCAAAAACCGGATTACCTTCTATATCCCAAATTATCTTCATTCGATAAGCATGCCTATTATGATCATAAAGAGGATCTCCAATTATTTCATTATACTGTCTTGCATGATAAATCATTATATCATTACCATTTTCATCCTTAACAAATGAATTATGTCCTGGACCATATATCTGTTTATCAATATCAGTATTTAGAATTGGCTTATATTCCTTCTTCCATTCATGTGGATTCAATAGATTTTTATTTTCATCAATACTTAGCATACCCATGCAATAACATTCTCCTGTTTCACTCGCTGAATATGTCAGAAAAATTTTACCATTATGCTCAAGATATGCCGGTCCTTCATTCACCCAAAATCCTACTCTCTCCCATTCAAAATCAGGTGATGTTAACAAAACTTGTGGTGTAGCTAATTCTGTGGCTGATTTCATCTGTGCAATATATAGATTAGATATCTTTTTTCCAATATTTACTTTCTCAGCCCACACACAATACCTCTTACCTTTATTTCCAAACACAGTCATATCTAAAGAAAAATCATTAAAAGAAAAATCATCATTCCTCTTAACTAAACCTAATTCTTTCCACGAATCATTAACAGGATCTTGCCCTTCACACTCCAAAACATATGGTCTTATAGCCCATATATCATCAATGTCCCCTGCTGCATAATAAATAAACCATTTATTATCCAAATAATGAAGTTCCGGAGCCCATATATGTACACTCATTATTCCGCTTTCATGTTTTCTCCATATAGTTACTTCCTCTGCATCCTTCAGTCCGATCATTGTATCACTATGACGTAACACTATTCTGTCATACTCTGGTACGGAGGCTGTAAAATAATAACTTCCATCTATATGTTTATAAATATATGGATCTGCCCGTTGTTTAATAAACGGTTTGTTATAACTTGTTTCAACAAAATTATTCTTATTCATATTTTGAATCTCCTTGAAAATTCAGGAAATATGAATGCAGTTACTACAATGTATCTCTATCCAAAACTTTGTGATTTAAATATATAGACTTCGGTGAATAATCCTCAGATTCTATCTGTTGTATAAGTTCAACTACCGCAGTAGCAGCAACTCCTTCAACATTCGTAGATACCGTTGTAAGCTTTGGAGAAATATATTGTAAAACACTTATATCATCGAATCCCATCAATCCAAAATCTTTTGGAATCTCATAGCCTTCTTTAGCAGCCCATTGCATTATCATAAGAGCATAACTATCTCCAGAACATAAGAAAGCTGTCTTTTTATTTAAACCATCCTTACAAACAGACTGAACATCTTGTAAAAAATTTTCTCTGCCTATCACATTCATTTCTACATCCGGGTACATTCCCATAGCAGCTCTAAACCCTAATTCCCTCTGCTCATGTGTGTAAGTATTTTGTGTCTCTTTCATCTCTAAAGGTGGACAAACAAATACTATTTTTTCATAGTCTTTTGATACAATATGTTTTACCGCATCCATGGTTGCAACCATTTCATTTACCTGAACAGTTGTTATTTTTCCTGATACCTGATTGCCAATACACACCACTGGAACATGTAATGATAAGAGAAATTGTTCAAAGCTCTCGCCTTTATTTATTGGGTTTATCAATATTCCCTCCATCTGTCTCTCGGCAAGACCTTGAATAAGTTTTTTCTCCCATTCAAGGCTATCGTCACAAACTACTATATTAGTAAAATACCCTCTTTTATCTGCCTCTTTATTAATTGTGTTCAAAGACTGTACAAAATACATATTTTCAATATTAATAGTTACAACACCAAGCGACATAGTTCTTCCATGATTAAGACTTCTAGCAAGTAAATTTGGTCGGTAATTATTATCCTTTGCGACCTGCAGTATGCGTTCTTTTGTTTCCTTTGATACACTTCCGCCATTTAATGCTCTAAGTACCGTAGTTCTGGAAACACCACACTTTTCTGCTATCTGATTTACTGTAATTGCCATATACATATCCCCCATACAAAATATTATAAACTCATATATACATTAACTTAAAACTAATATGATTATATCATGAATATCATGGTTTCTACAATGAGTTGTCTCTTTTCTCTATATCATTCCATAATTTATAGTATTATTTTATTTTTATTCTGACCATATTAAATGATAATGGCTCTAATTCTATTTTCACCTCCTGATTATTAATTTTTGCATTATTGACTGTTTTAGGTTTGACTGCCTCATGATTATACTGATTTGTCATCTTTTTATCATCCGCTGTCATACTTATGCTTTCAATCACTTTTTCTGACACAAAATCTGACAATTGTAAAGAAATCACCTGTTTACTAAATTCATCACGATTAACTGCAAAAAAAACTAATTCATTTTCTTCTTTATTCCAAACACTCAGACTATCTATATATGATACTTTTGGAAACTCTTTACAGCTGTAAGCGGGACCATCACTCATAGTTTTCATCACAATACCTTTTGCATAGTTTGCAAAATAATAAAAAGGATAGTATATTGTCTGCAACCAGTGATTTCCTCCCTTTTCAGTCATTATGCAAGCACTTATGTTAGTAAGTAAAGACTGGCATGCAATTTTAATTGCATCTGCATTCCTAAGAATAACCATCTGCATCTCTGCAAAAAGCAAAGCATCTTCAAGAGTATATATCTGCTCACTTATTGCAGGGGCTATCTGCCATGGTTCTTCATTTAATTCATTATTAACAGTATTGCTAGGTACAGCCCATACTCCCCACTCATCAACACTGAATTTCATATCTTTTTTTGACTTCTTTTTCTGTTTTATGACCTGAGCTGCGGATCTAATAGTATGGATATATTCTTCCATGTCAAGCGATTGAGCAAGGAATCCCGGTGTTCCCTTTTCCTGGCCTGCATAATACTGATGTAACGCAAGATAATCTGCAATATCATATGCCTTATCAAGCACTTCCATATCCCATTCCGGATAAGTTTCCATGCTTGACAATGAACTTCCGCAAACAATTAATTCAATTTCCGGATCTATTATCTTCATCACTTTTCCTGTCTCTGCCGCAAGTTTTCCATATTCTTCCGCTGACTTATGTCCCACCTGCCAGCTTCCATCCATCTCATTTCCAAGACACCAAAGCTTTATACCATAAGGTTTGTCTACTCCGTGCATTTTACGTAAATCGCTATACTCTGTACCACCCGGAAAATTACAATATTCCAAATAATGTGCTGCATCCTCAACTCCACGAGTTCCTAAATTCACTGTAAAAATAGGATTAATATTAGCTTTCTTTGCCCATTTCATAAATTCATTTGTTCCAAATTCATTTGTCTCAATGGATTTCCAGGCTAATTCTATCTTATGAGGTCTTTTTTCTTTAGGTCCAACTCCATCCTCCCAGTGATAAGCAGAAACAAAATTTCCTCCCGGATAACGAATTGTAGTTACATTCATTTGTTTTACTTGTTCTAACACATCTTTTCTAAATCCGTCTTCATCAGAATTAATATTATCCGGCTCATATATTCCTGAATAAATAACTCTTCCCATGTGCTCGAGAAAAGAGCCAAATAACCGAGAATCCACCTTATCAATTTGGAAATTTTTATTACATATAATCTTTGTAATTTCCATATTATTCAACTCCTATCCTTTTAATCCGCCACTACTCATGCCTTCAACAAAATACTTTTGTCCAAACATATATAGAATAAACATTGGAAGTAATGAGACTAGAGCTCCTGCAAATGCAGCTCCATACTCTATTGTATTCTGTCCGATAAACAATGCCAAACCATTTGCAAGAGTACGCATTTCTGTACTACTTGTAACAATCATAGGCCATAACAAGTCATTCCAAGATCCATTTACGCTTAGAATAACAAGTGTAATTACAGCTGGCTTCACCTGTGGAAGCATTATCTTCCAAAAAATACCAAATTCTGTTAAACCGTCTATTCTTGCAGCTTCTGCCATCTCTTTTGGAATTCCTGTAAACGCAGCTCTCATCATAAAAATTGATCCTGCAACAGCTACTCGTGGAATTATAAGACCCCAATATGTATCATACATTCCCATTTTATATACAACCAAGAATAACGGAACCATAATAACCTGAAATGGAACCATCATTGTTGCAAGTGTCATAAGAAACGAAGCTGTTTTGCCCTTAAAATCATAAAATGCATATGCATATCCCGCCATACTATTCACAATAACCGCTAACGCTGTTGTTGCACCTGCATAAATTACAGAATTCATGATGTAACGAATAATATCTATTCTTCCTTGTACATCAACAAAATTTTCCAATGTAAATGTTTTCGGAATAAATGTAGGTGGCCATGATATAATTTCTTTCTCCGTTTTAAATGCACTTAATGTCACCCAAACAACTGGCACCAAAACCATCATAGCTATAATTATTAGAATTAAAGCGACTGGTATGTTAAAAACAAACCTGCCAATGCCTATTGTTTTTTTCTTTTTCATATCATCAGTCCTCCTTTACCATTCTTTTATACATCAAAACGGTAATGAACATGATGATAATGAAAAGTACCACCGACATTGCCGATGCATATCCCATACTTGAGTTTGATGAGAATGCTCTGGAATATATATAACTAACTGTTGATTCTGTTGTATAATTTGGTCCACCATTTGTTGTCACATATATAATATCAAAAATCTGAAGCGCTCCAGCAAATCTCGTCATCATAATATACCAAAATGTAGGCCTTATAGAAGGAACTGTTATATTAACAAATTGAAGTATCTTTCCTGCACCATCCATTTGTGCTGCTTCATACAACGATGGTGATACTTGCTGAATTGCTGTAACATAAATTATTGCTGAAATACCAAAACTTCTCCATATTGATATGAACGAGATTACAAAAATTGTAAGTCCCGGAGTATTCATAAAGTTAATTTTTCCTAATCCCATGGACTGTAATACAGCTGTTATAAATCCAATATTTGAATGAAGAATCATTCTCCACATAATGCCAATTACAGTTGCAGAACAAATTACTGGGAGGAAATACACTGCACGTAAGAACTTATTTCTTTTATTATTTTTACTTATAAACGCCGCAATTATCAAAGCACCCAACACTTGAACAGGAACTTCTATTCCAGTAAAAATTGCTGTCACCTTCAAACTGTTTATAAATCGCGGATCATGAAATGCTTCAACAAAATTATCCCATCCTATAAATGTTGCATGATTCATTGTAATCGGTACATCAAAAAAACTTAATCCAAACGCCATAATTAAAGGAATTATACTGAACAATATCAATAATACTATTGATGGAGCTATAAACAGATATGCACTTCTGGATGGCTTATTCCAATACCTTTTGATTTTTTCCATCACTTATTCCATCCTTTCTATTCGTAAGGGTGACTATTTAAGCCACCCTTACTTGTACTATAATTTGACAATTACCGCTATTTGTTATACTTATCAACAATTTTCTGAGTTGCTTCCTGTGCCTTTGTTAATGCCTCCTCAACTGATGAATTACCAAATGCAACTGAATTAATCATTTCCGGAATAACATCTGATAATACTGCATTAATTCCAGGGAAATTTGAATCAACTATGAAATCTGTTGGTGCTTCAGGATTTGCGGCTGACATAGCACTAAGTTTCTTATTAGCTTTATACTCATCATTATTCTGCACTGAATATGTATATGCTGGGAAACCATTCTTAAGTGACCACTCTAATGCCGGACTACTTCCATCTTTGTCCTGTGTATTCCACCACTCAATAAACTTGTAAGCAGCTTCCTTTTCAGCATCACTTGCAGCTGTTGTAATTCCAAATCCGATTACTTCAACTGAATTCATATCACCTGCATCGCCTTGTGGAATAAGACCAATACCATAATCAACACCAGCTGTATCCAGACCTGCTGTAACCCATGGACCACCAACTGTTATTCCGACCTGACCCGCACTTACCATCGAATCAGTATCAGCCTCTACCGGATTATCCCCCTTATCGATCATATCTTTATACATATTAAGGAATTTCTCATAGCCTGCATTATTTTCAAAATTAGCTTTCCACTTGCCATTGTCATCTGTTACAGCGAGTCCGCCAAACCTCTGCATAATATGTGCAATCTGATATGCATAATCGTATGAAATACCTGAGCCATATATATTCTTACTAGAATCAGTTATCTTAGCAGCATCCTTTGCCCATTCATCCCAATTTGCAGGAGGTGTTTCAGGATCAAGCCCTGCCTGCTTAAATAAATCTTTATTCCAGTACATATAATAACCCACTACCTGAAATGGTACAAAATACGTTTTGTCATCATCTGAACAATAATCCAAATATGATTGGATAAAATCCGTCTTATCAAGATCTGTTTTATCGAAAACATCACTTACATCTTGTAAATAATCCCCATATGTAAAACGATAGGCACTTGAGCTTAGTATCATTGTCGGTCCCTCACCTGCAGCAAATGCTGTAGAAAGCTGACTATCAAAATCCGATGAAATATCCATTTTAACTTTTATTCCATCCTTGTTTTCTTTATTAAACTTGTCAACCATCTTTACAAGCATATCCCCGTCTGCTCCTGTAAAGCTATTCCAAAAAGTAATCTCTGTTCCTTTTGATGAGTCTGACTTTTTGTTTTCTGTTGCATTGGTTGTTCCTCCACATCCAACAAGTGATGTAACCATCAACGCTGACAACCCCAATGCCATAATTTTCTTTAACTTAATCATATAGTCTCCATTCCGGAATACCTGGAGCAATCTACCTCGTCAGGTATCTTCTCCATACTTCCTCTATTTGCTTGTTTTGTACACGTGTACGTTGTCTTATATCCATAATATAACTCCGCCATCTTGTATTGTCAATATGCATTTACATTTTTGTTGTTTTTGTTATTATTTTAGCGGTTTTTTTGTTTATTTTTCATAATTTTTCATTTATATCCATTTGTACTCGTGTACATATTAAGTTATAAAAAAAAGACAACCACATCTCGGCTGTCCTTTTTTTAGTAATTATTAACTTTATTTGTAGAAAATATTTTCAAGCATAAGTCCCTTCTTGAATTTTCTGATTGTTGTGTCATTGTCGACAAATACAGCCTCTATACCCATCATGGTAACTCACTCATCCATCTGCTCAGCTGTAAGGTCATATGTGAACACTGTATGATGTGCTCCTCCTGCAAGCATTCATGCCTCTGCACCTGTATAAAAGTCAGGCTGTGGTGCCCAGAAGTTTCTTTAATACTCAAAGATTGCCAAAAGGTGTAACGATTACCTGATAATTCTTTTCCTCAAGGGATTTCTCAAATCCGAGCCCAATCTGTACCTGTACCGCTACATGCTTTTCAACTTCTAAAAATTTCTACGCTCAAGCAGAATGTCGTATTTGTCATAGTACCCATCTACGAGTGCGTTTGTATCCAACTGTGAAACTACTGTAACATACTCTGCAATTTTATTTAAATAGTATGCATCCATACCCTCATCTGATTAAGTCCTCGATTTCCCCACATATAATATGGTATAGCCCTTGCTATTACAGACTTTTGTCTAGGTGGTTTCTCAGAATATAGCGCATCTGAGCCTTCAAGTCTCACTGCAGGAATATCTAAAAGAACCGCACCCTTTAATATTCCCTCAGCTTCTGTTTCAATCTGTGCTTCATTAAGCCTTGACACATCTATCATCAGACTCTGCACATCATCATCATTGTCCACTCCTTCAAAAGCGTACACTACCGGACCTCTTTGCAAAGCTGCACATCCTATGTCCTCTCTTACCTTTGTATTGGCATATATTACACGGATATCCATATTGAAGCTGATTTCTATAACATCGTTATCATGCCATTTATTTTTTATATAAATATAGCCATCCCTATAAGAATAGAACACATCTGCTTTTGCCTCACTATTCTCTTTTAACCTCATGCCATTGAGTGTCACCTCAAAGCTCTTCAGATATCCCGGAATATGTATTGCAACGGCAAATTCATCGCCTGTCTTCGGCGTAATGCTGTATGAAACATGTCCATTCCACGGATATTCACTGACAACCTTTATATCTGCTTTTTTAAGCCGAGCCTCCTGACCGATGAAAAGATGTGAATAGATTACATCATCATCCTCATCCCACGCATATCTGCCCAGAGATGTAACCATACGCACAAGATTCGGATGACAGCATGCACATGCATACCAGCCCGGTCTTTCAGGAATGACATGCTTATAGCCAAATATTTCACCTGATACTCCTGGATTTACCTCAAGCGGATTCACATAAAAAAATCTCTTTCCATCAAGCTGCATTCCACTTATAATTCCGTTGTATAATTCCCTCTCCATGGCATCTGCATATTTGCCGTTTTTGTTCATTTTAAGCATCTGCTTTGCAAAGAAAACAAGACCTATCGATGCACAGGTCTCAGCGTATGCCATATCATTCGGCAGCTCATACTCCTTCGTAAAGGCCTCTCCCTCCACTGTTGAGCCTATACCTCCTGTTATATACATCTTCTTTTCTGTCATGTTATTCCACAGTCGCTCACAGGCAGCAAAAAGCTTTTCATCGTGCTCCGTTGCTGCCAGATCTGCCATGGCTGTATACATATAGACAGCACGCACACTGTGTCCTACCGCTTCTTCCTGTTCATAAATGGTAGCATGGCTCTGGTTATACTTTATATCCTTAGGAACCATTCCAAAGTGATTCCAATCACGCTTTGCGGCTTCCTCAGCAAAAAAAGCAGGATTTTTTCCCCTCTCCTCAAGAAAATATCTCGCCTGCTTTTTGTAGGCCTCATTTCCTGTTGCATGATACATGCGCATCAGACCTATTTCAACCTCCTGATGCCCCGGTATTCCGGGCAGCTTATCAGGCCCGAATCTGTCTATGATGTGTCCCGCCATGCCTTCCATAACCTTAAGCAGCTTATCCTTGCCGGTAGCCTCATAATATGCGACAGCAGCCTCCATCATATGACCTGCACAGTACAGCTCGTGACACTCAAGCAGATTCTGCCATCTGTGCTCAGGCTCTTTTATTGTGAAATATGTATTCAGATATCCATCCGGCTGCTGTGCTGCAGCGATAATATCTATAATGTCATCAGCTCTCTTTTCAAGCGCAGCATCAGGCTTTATTATCAGAGAATATGCTACTCCCTCAAGCCATTTTGCCACGTCACTGTCCTGAAAGACCATACCGTAAAACTCGCCCTGTGAAAGGCCTGCTGCAATCTTAAAATTCTCTATTGCATGACTTTTTTCCACTCCGGGCTGTCTGTCATTAAGCACATCTTCCTGAAACGGAATGACAACATCTGTCACAAGCTCCTGCATATGTCCCCAAAACGGATCCTCTATTTTTATATTCTTTAAATCCATATCCTACTCTCTCCATATAAAATACTTCAACCAGCAAAATTGACCAGCCAATATTTGCAAGCATCATAAAAAGCGATTTTTCTTTTAATACATAACTATTCAGAACCACTTGAGGAACAGGAAAACCTGCTTTTTATTCCACGTGATTCTGAATAGCTGTTTTAATATTATTTCGATAATCTAAGTGTAACAACACTGCATGCCGGAAGAGTAACCTTCACACCGGTCTGTGTATTTTCATATGCTGTGAAATCCTTCTCATACACTACCTCAGGTGCTTCAAAGGTATTGTGTGCATCCATGGCACCTTCGATGTATCTGGCCTCACTTACACTGTATTTGTCACCCTCATTTGTAAGCATAATATCAACATCCTCTGACGACTCAAGAGAATTGTTTGTAAGTGTGACTGTAATCACTCCATCCTTATCCTCTGATACAGACTCAAAAACCTTAGGAAGCTCATTCTTTCCAGAACCAACAGTAGCTCCTCCTACAAGAGAGCTGTCCAAAAGAGCTGCGCCCTGATGATGTCTCATCATATGGAATACATAATATGTAGGTGTCTTTATCATCTTATCGCCGTCTGTGAGCATTACAGACTGAAGCACATTTATAAGCTGTGCAATACATGCCATCTTGACACGGTCGGAATGCTTGTTGAAAATGTTTAATGTCATACCTGCAACAAGCGCATCACGCATTGTGTTCTGCTGATATAAGAATCCCGGATTGGTACCAGGCTCCACATCTGACCAGATGCCCCACTCATCAACAATAAGACCTATATTCTTATCAGGATCATACTCATCCATTATGGCTCCATGACGATTGATGAGCTCCTCCATGAAATATCCTCTCTTAAGAGTCTGATAAAAGATATCCTCTGTAAACTCTGTTGCACTTCCCTTGATATTCCAGTCATCCTCAGTCTCAGGAAGTGTGTAATAATGAAGAGATAATCCATCCATCAGACCATGGAGTTTCGGATCACAATGGTCAAAGCATGTAGCCATAACCTTCTTTGTCCACTCATAGTCATCCACATTTGGACCACAGCAGATTTTATTGATTGGCTGATTGCCTGCATAATTTCTGACATAAGTCTGGTATCTGCGGTATTCATCTGCATAATGCTCAGGACGCATGTTTCCACCACATCCCCAGTTCTCATTTCCCACACCGAAGTAGTCAATAGTCCATGGGTCTTCGTGTCCGTTTTCCTTACGCAAATCAGCCATAGGTGATACTCCGTTAAATGTGATGTACTCTACCCACTCACTCATCTCGCGCACTGTTCCGCTTCCTAAATTTCCGTTCACATATGTCTTACAGCCTAACTGTCTGCAAAGCTCAAAAAACTCATGTGTTCCGAAGCTGTTGTCCTCAACTACACCACCCCAGTGTGTGTTGATCATCTTTTTTCTCTTCTCCTTAGGACCGATACCATCCATCCAATGATACTCATCTGCAAAGCAGCCGCCCGGCCAGCGGAGCACAGGTATCTTCATTTCCTTTAATGCATCTACAACATCAATACGCATACCGTTTACGTTTGGTATATCTGAATTCTCCCCTACAAATAATCCCTCGTAGATACATCTTCCGAGATGCTCTGAAAAATGTCCATAAATCTCCGGAGCAATTGTACTCTTTTTATTCTCATTATTTACAATAATTTTTGCCATATTTTCTCCTTTATCTCTTATACATTTATCCTGCTCTGCCATTGTTGCACACATAAGTGCACTGATTGTTAATGTGTTTTGCTTATGCACATAATATACATGAGAGTAGCTGCAATGTCAATATTTATTTTAGATTATTTTAAACTATTTTACATATTGTTTAATAATATCTAAAATTTTATTTTATTTTCGTTTTGAAACGCATGTAAGTTATACATATTGCACAATATATTTAAATAATTTTAAAACCTATTTCCATATAGCTTAAAACTATACAATAATATATTGACAACATAGGAGCTTATTCCTATAATTAAAACATGATTTACACACAAGAACTCGTTGTTAATTTTATAAAATATTTTAGGAGAATCTATATATGATACATATCACATCATTAGACGATGGTCTCGAACTGTTTAAAGCTCTCGGCTCTGATATTCGTATCCAGATTTTAAAAATTCTGCTCGAGAATAACCAGATGAGCATGAATCAGATTGCAAACGAGCTAAACATCAGCAATGGAGCTTTAACCGGACATATAAAAAAGCTTGAGGAGTGTGGACTTATCTCCGCCTCAAACGATTCATCCGGTCACGGCAACCAGAAGCTGTGTTCACTGATTCAGGATCGTATATTAGTAGAAATTGAAAAACCAATAGACTTAAGTAACGTATACAACACATCCATCAAGGTAGGGCAGTTTTCATCTCACAATATCTGTCCAACCTGTGGCCTGGCTACATCCTCATTTGTGATAGGAGAGCTCGATGACGCGCGTTACTTTGACCATCCTGACCATTTCAATGCAGACATTATGTGGTTCACAAAAGGCTATGTGGAATATGTAATTCCAAACCTCATTCCACGTAATCAGAAAATCACCCAGCTTTCACTCTCAGCCGAGATAAGTTCTGAGGCTCCGGGCATCGACAACGACTGGCCAAGTGATATAAGCTTTTACATCAATGACACTCTTGTCGGCACCTGGACCTCTCCCGGTGACTATGGAGATGTACGCGGAATGTTTACCCCTGAATGGTGGCCTCAGAACTGGAATCAATACGGTCTACTCAAGCTTTTAGTCATAAATCATAAAGGCACCTTCATAGATGGTCTCAAGATATCAGATATCACAACCTCTGAGCTAAAGCTTGACTACACAAGCACCATCCGCTTCCGCATAGCTGTCGAGGAGGATTCTGCCCATGTCGGCGGACTCACAATATTCGGAAAAAGCTTCGGTAACTACGATCAGGACATTATTGTATCCATCAATTATGCCCCTCTTGACACTGAAAAAAACACTAAATAATAATAAAATGACTGCGGAAATCAAAACCGCAGTCATTTTGTTATTATTTTATTTGTACTACCACTTTTTATGAGGGCAGTGCGAAACGCCTGTAAGTGCCCGAAGCTCCACATAACAGCCGCAAGCATTACAAGTCCCGGCATTTAGCCTGTCACACGCCTTGCACACTGCAAGCCTTGCCTCATACTCTTTTTCCGGCACTCTGTCCTCGCCCTTTATCGCATCAACATATTTTTTTATCATTGCTGCGTCGGCCTCTGCCATTTCTCTAAGCAGACACTTCTTACATATCAGTTCCATGTGATGTCCCCTTTCTTTTTGCCTTATCAGTTATACGAAAACACAGGTCGCCCAGCATTTATAGATTTAATATATCAGATAAAAACCTATAACACAATATGCATTTTAAATTTTATCAAATTATTTTACATTAATTAAAACATTAAAGTTTTTATATGTATACAAAGTAGAAGAAAGGACAACCGTATCCCGGCTGCCCTTTCTTTTATTAGTTTATTGTTATATTGGGGAAAATGTAAAAAATGATAAAACCAAACTATTTTAAATACTTATAAAAAATCCTTCACTGATGCATAAATGCCCTCTGCATCAAGTCCGTATTTTTTAAGCAAAGCTACAGCCGGACCTGACTCACCAAAGCAGTCCTGTATGCCTATTGTCTTTACCGGTGTTGGTGCCTTACGCGAAAGTGTCTCACATACCGCGGCTCCAAGTCCTCCTATTACAGAGTGCTCCTCCACGGTAACCACCCTGCCGCATTCCTTTGCTGCAGCTACAACAAGCTCCTCATCAAGAGGCTTGATAGTGTGTATATTTATGACCTTTGCATTTACGCCATCTGCTGCAAGCTTTTCTGCCGCTGCAAGTGACTCTGCCACACACAAACCGGTAGCTATGATAGCTACATCCGTGCCCTCACGGAGTGTAACACCCTTTCCGATTTCAAATTTATACTCTGCATTGTCATTTATTATCGGTGTTGCAAGACGGCCAAACCTCATGTATACAGGGCCCTCATGCTCATAGGCTGCCTTTACGGCGGCTCTTGCCTCTATATCATCGCTTGGGTTTATTACAACCATGCCCGGAATTGCTCTCATGAGTGCAATATCCTCGTTGCACTGGTGGGTGGCTCCATCCTCTCCTACCGAAATACCTGCGTGTGTCGCACCGATTTTCACATTAAGATGAGGATATCCAATAGAGTTTCTCACCTGCTCAAACGCACGACCTGCCGCAAACATGGCAAATGAACTGGCAAATGGCACCTTTCCCGTAGCCGCAAGTCCTGCAGCAATGCCCATCATGTTGCACTCTGCGATACCACAGTCTATGTGATGATCTGGAAATTCCTTTTTGAAGATGGCTGTCTGTGTGGCAGCCGCAAGGTCAGCATCAAGAACATATACGTCATCGTGCTCCTTTGCAAGCTCTACAAGTGCATTTCCGTAGCTGACACGTGTGGCGATTTTCTTTACTTCTGACATAATGCTTCACCTTCCTTTCTCAGATCCTCCATGGCAACTGCATACTCCTCATCATTTGGAGCCTTGCCATGCCAGCCGACCTGATTTTCCATAAATGAAACACCCTTGCCCTTTACGGTATGTGCTATAATTGCCGTCGGCATACCCTTTGTATTTCTTGCCTCTTTAAATGCGTCAGCAATCTGATCCATGTCATTTCCATCCTTCAGATCAATCACATGGAAATTGAATGCCTTGAATTTCTCACCAATAGGATATGGTGAGCACACCTGATCCACCGGTCCATCAATCTGAAGTCCGTTGTTATCAACTATAACAACAAGGTTATCAAGCCTTCTGAAGCCCGCAAACATGGCAGCCTCCCAGACCTGTCCCTCCTGAATCTCGCCATCGCCGAGAAGTGTATATACTCTGTAATCATCATTTGTAAGCTTTGCAGAAAGTGCCATGCCCACTGCCGCAGAAATGCCCTGTCCGAGCGAACCGCTCGACATATCCACACCCGGGATATGCTTCATGTCAGGATGTCCCTGCAGATATGATCCCAGATGTCTGAGTGTTTTTAAATCCTCAACCGGAAAATAGCCTCTCTGCGCAAGTGCAGAATAAAGTCCCGGAGCCGTGTGTCCCTTTGAAAGCACAAAACGGTCTCTATCCGGCTTTTTAGGATTCTTTGGATCAATGTTCATCTCCTCAAAATACAGATATGTAAATATATCTGCTGCAGAAAGTGAGCCGCCCGGATGTCCCGCCTTTGCAGAATGCACAGCCGTGACGATACCCTTCCTGACTTCATTTGCTGTAATCTGAAGCTCTAATTTGTTCATTTTGTTCTCCTGTTAAATCTATGACATGAAATAAAATATTTATACCGGTCTTTGGTTTATAATATCTAATCCCCAAATACAGCTCTGTAATCAGCCTGGAACTTCTCGATTCCCTGATCTGTAAGCGGATGCTTTGTCATCTGCTCGATAACCTTGTAAGGAATTGTTGCGATATCAGCTCCTGCAAGTGCACAGTCTGTGACATGAATCGGGTTTCTGATTGAAGCTGCAATAATCTCTGTGTCATATCCATAGATATCAAAAATCTCTGAAATCTGTCTGATCAGCTCAATGCCCGGCTGGCTGATATCATCAAGTCTGCCAAGGAAAGGTGAAACATATGTAGCACCTGCATTTGCAGCAAGAATTGCCTGATTTGCTGAAAAAATAAGAGTAACGTTTGTCTTGATGCCCTCAGATGAAAGCACCTTGACAGCCTTAAGTCCCTCAACTGTCATAGGAATCTTAACTACCATGTTTGGATGGATAGCTGCGATTTCACGTCCTTCTTTTATCATGCCCTCTGCATCAACTGTTGTGGCTTTTACCTCTCCGCTTATCGGTCCGTCAACGATAGATGTGATTTCTTTAATTACCTCATTGAAGTCTCTGCCCTCTTTTGCGATGAGTGAAGGGTTTGTTGTAACTCCACAGATGACTCCCATATCGTTTGCTTTCTTAATGTCCTCGACATTTGCTGTATCTACGAAAAACTTCATTTAATAATACCTCCGCCTTATATAATTTGTGTTTGCTTTTATTTGTTGATATAAATATAACACTTTAAAAGAAAAAATGCAATAGTAAAAGTAAATAAAAGTAAAAATAAATATAATTAAATGTCATCAAATAAAAAAAAACATAAGCAATCGAAAACACTGGCTTTATTTACTTATTTGAGTTATTATATATTTATGCAATGCTTTGTGATAAAAATATGTACGCAAAAATACAACAGAAATCAAAAGAAAGAGGAAAATCTATGCTGCAATTAGAAAGACAACAAAAGATTCTCGATTATTTAAAAGAAAACCGCAAGGCCACCACCAATGAGCTCAGTGAACTGCTTGGTGTATCGACCACGACAATAAGAACAGATTTAAACCAGATGGATAAGGAAAAGCTTCTGACAAAGACTCACGGCGGTGCTATCTACAAGGATAAAACCCATGACATGACTGATTTAACCTCGAGGGCCTACCTGTTCCATGACCGTGCCCTGGAAAACAAGGAAGCTAAAGAGGAGATTGCAAACGAGGCGATAAAGCTCGTAAGTGACCATATGTGTATATTCCTTGATGCCAGCTCCACAGCCTACACTCTCGGCATGAAGCTTTCAGGCTTTACAGAGCTGACCGTCATCACCAATGGCATCAATCTGGCTTTAGAGCTAAAGGATATCCCCGGTGTCACAGTCATCCTGACAGGCGGTATCGTAACCAGTGCATCCGCTTCCATAGAAGGACTGCTTGGCGCTGATTTACTCAAAAAGATACACACAGATATCGCGTTCGTGTCAGCAAGAGGCTTCTCTGTAGAAGACGGACTGACTGATTTCAGTATATACGAGGCTGATTTAAAGCACATGTGTATCAAGGCCTCCGCTAAAACTGTGGCTCTTGTAGACCACACCAAGTTTGATACCACATCCATATCTAGCTATGCATCGCTTGATGACATCAATATGGTAATCACCGACTCCGGTATCTCACCTGAGACAGCAGATATATATGAGAAGGCCGGCACTGATATTGTTATATCCGGAATATAAATGAGACAATATAGCCATATAAAAGTAAAAGTATAAGTACAAATATAACTATAACTATAAATATAAGTACAAATATAACTATAACTGTATATATAGATCCATTAAAAATGACACGCAACGTTTTACGCTGCGTGTCATTTTATAGTTGTCTTATACGCTTAAAGCATCAGACTATCTTATATGCATTTCTACCCTTTTCCTTCACATCATTGAGCACTTCATCCACCGTCTTGAACAGCTTTGAAAACTCATCCGGCACCTTTACATCCGGGGCGGTAACATATGCCTGTGATACAGTCAGATACTCATCCACCTTAGAGCTCTCATGAAGTATCTGTTTTTTGGCAAGCTCAAGTCTTATATGCTCGGCTATATTTTTAATGATATCCTCATCCGTTTCCTGCAGGATTATGTAGAATTCATCGCCATAGAAATGATACCCCATTCCCTTATCTTTGATGCTCTCATTTATTATGGATGACAATTCTTTTAGCACTGCATCACCGGTGACTATGCCACTGTTTCTGTTAAATGACTTGAAGAAATCTATATCCACTACTCCAAACGTGATTCCTGCACCATCTGAATCCTGATTTTTGCTCACAAGCTTTTCAAAATCGTTTCGCATCTTGAACTTATTGCCCATGCCTGTAAGCATATCTGTGTAGTTGAGTCTGACTGCCTTACGGCGCTCATACTCAGTCTCCTGAAGCTGAAGCTTAAGGTCGATTGTATCACCAAGACGCTTTATCTGCTCCTTCACCTGCATAGAGTGGAGATTTGCGTAATATACGCACAGCTTGTTGTACGCCTCTGTATCACCCATGGCGCTCTCATATTTCATCCACATCTTGACACAGGTCTTCTGGAAAAACAGATTTTCTGTTTCAATAGCAAAGCGTTCATACTCCACAATAACCTTTTTCCATGCATCGAACTCTCCCATATTCATAAATAGATTGCAAAGGCTTAGTATCTCAAGTACATAATTGTCAGAATTGATATTGTTTATCGCACCCTCAACCAGCTCTTCCACATGATCTCTGACCTCATCCTCATTTCCCATCTTCCATAGCATATGTGCCTGTGACATATCTATCAGAAATCTGTTTTTATCACTGCCAGCTATCTCATTAAAGAGTATCGCGTCAGAAAGATGCTTTTCTGCCTTTTCAAACTCATTAATTCCCGTGTATGATATGCACAGATTCAGATGAAGCATGAGAAGCTCCTGATAATAGCTATCCCTCTCTCCATGCAGCGGTGGCTTGCACAGCTCCAGTGCTTCGTTGAAATATCTGATAGCCTTTTCATACAATCCAAGCTCCATATAGAGTGAGCCTATATTATTGTTTACAAGCATGATTATCTCTGTTGAGCACTGCTCCACAGCTACATCCATAGCCTCTAGGTAGCAGTCAATTGACATGCTTAAGTCTCCAATAGATGCATATATGACTCCCATAAAATTGACAGTCTTTGCCATCTGCTCATATGCGCCACAGCTCTTATAAAGACCGGCTGTCTCCTGTGCCTTATTCTCTGCCAAAAAAAGCTTATTCTCGCCAAATAAGGCTGCTGCCTCATCCATACATCTGTCTGCCTTTTGCAATATACCCATAAAAACCCTCCTATAGATGACAATACAATCTATTTCTCAGCAAGATACTGCTTATATCCAACCTGTTTCAGTTTCGCATCCTTTGCTACAACCTGAGCCTTCATATCTGCTGTATACTTTTTGATTTTCTCAAGGATTGCATCATCACCTGCTGCGAGTATCTTTGCTGCAAGGATTGCTGCATTTTTCGCACCGTCAATTGCAACTGTGGCAACAGGCACTCCAGGTGGCATCTGCATGATTGAGAACACTGCATCCATTCCATCCAGATTCTTTCCTGAAAGCGGTACTCCGATAACAGGAAGTGCAAAAAGCGCTGCACACATTCCCGGAAGTGCTGCTGCCATTCCCGCTCCTGCTATTATTACCTTTACATCTCTATTCTCAGCGCCTCTTGTCCACTCAATAAGCTCATCCGGCTCACGGTGTGCCGAGATGATGGTGAGCTCATACTCTATGCCGAGCTCTTCAAGCATATCTGCCGCCTTACTCATCACCTTTAAATCTGAGTCGCTGCCCATAACTATTCCAACCTTTGCCATTTTATCCTCCTTATACATCTAACAATTATTTGCTTTCTGCATCAAGCGTATCGAGCGGTTTGTTCAACTCTTCTACGCCCTCAAGCACAAATCTGCCATCTCTTATTATATCACATGTTGAGCCATCGTGTCGAATAACTGTGATGGCTCCAAGCTCATCATATGGTATTGTGATATCCGTGTGGCAGTTGAAATATGCCTTTGATATATCCTCTTTTCTGCGGATGGAAACTGAATTGTCCCTGGCAATGATTGCTTTTCCGTCAGGGTTGTATGTCATATTGTCCTCATCGTATGTGTAGCAGGTATCACCCACTGCAAAGTGCGGTCCTGTCTTCTCTGCTATGAGAATAGGCATCTTTGCTGCGATATCGTATACTCTCGCCATACGGTAGGCTGTCGTATTGGTGCCTATGGCAAACTCACCCATAGGCAGTGTGTCATGATGGAAAAGCACATTGTCTGATATATACTTTTTGTTTTCTTCCTCATCCTCAAAATTGGTGCATGTATATTTATCAATCATGCCATCCTTAAAGTCGATTTCCAGATTAAGGAAATTAAGCTCATTGAGATATACCTGACTGACATGCAGCTTGCCGTTTGTGCCCTCTAACACCGGTGAAGTAAACACCTCTCCGACAGGGATATTTACATCAGCCACACAGTTTTCAAAAGCCGTCTCCTTTGAAGGCTCCTTAAGCTCATGAATCTTGACATACAAATCTGTCCTGTTGCCGTTTGTTCCGACGATATGCACCCTGTCTGCTGTATCGAGCACATCTATAATTTTCTGCTGCATATCTCTGTAGAGTGCATAATCAAGAGTATTAATCTTTACAGTCTCCGTAAAAATTTCCTTATAATCAGGTCCGATTGCAGCACACGGATAGGCAATAATCGTAAAGCTTCTGTCCTCGCTGTGGATATAGCTGTTCATATACTGTGAGCGCACGCTTGTCATATGGACTACAAGCTTCTGCTGCTCATCATTAAAGTGCGCAGCCTCCTTCTTTGAAACCGGAGCAAACGGCTCCTCTCCAAATATCTCTATGACAGCCGGTCCTCCACATTTACATGCTACATCCTTCATTCTCTCAAGTGCATTGTGCATGCACTCAAGACGGTACTCCACATATGCCTTGTCAAGCCACAGTGCCATATCCTCCTTGTGGTCATAGTCAAACTGCTTGTTGACCGATGTGGAAAATGGTCTCATGGCAGGCTTCATACCCATTTTCTCAAAATTCTTTAATGCTGCTCTTATCATACGCTCAAAACCAAGCGGATAAATCACCTGAACTACTGACTTCTTTGAGATATCCTTGTTGCAGGTAATAAAGCCAATGCGGTACCCTTCCGTATAGGTATCTGCCATGGCCTGTATCTCCTCATCTGAAAATGAAGCCAGATGCGCTCTGCCGGCGCGCTCATTCTCTCCGACATACAGTCCGTAGGAATACAGATAATCATCATTTGACAAATCTGCCTCATTTACAAGCTCTGTATAGTAATCATAAGCCGAGTCAAGGAGTGCTCTGTTGTCATCCTCTGCAAAAATCTCCTCATAATCATGCATGAACGAATATATACAGCCCCTTATCTCATCAGGACTCAGCTCATTGGCATTCTCAAAATAATTGTAAAGCTCTACAATAAGCTCTGCATAAATGCAGAGATACTTTATATCCCCCTGATAGATATGTGTAATGCTTCCGGCAATTTTTGCATATACAGCCGATAAAAGCTGACCATACTCATCTCCGAGCACCTTTACGGCATATGCCGGGTTGGCATAGCTTTTCTCGTAATTTTCTTTATCAAACTGTGAATAGAATAAATCGTTAAATTCTTTATCTGCGCTATGGTTTTTAATAGTGTTGATGCACTTTGCCGCACTTCTGAAATAATCTGCAAAAGCCGGCTCTATCGCAGGCTCTCTGATAATCTGTTCTATCCGCTCCTCCACAAGCTCTAATCGCTCTGCGTAAAGCTCATTGGAGAGTTCATAAATCTCTTTATAACTCATATATCCCTATAATCTTTCTATTTTATAATTCAAATATTCATGACAGTTTTATAGCACTATTGATATAATATGTGCTAAATAATAAAGCCGGCAGCATACGTCCCACCCCAGCTGAGCACCGCTATAAGTGCAAAAAACACTGCCAATCGTGGAAATGTCATGAATGATTCCTCATCAAAGAGGCTTCTTATGGCAAACCCGAAATCTGCCAGAGATATGCCAAGCATCAGTATACCGGCACTGCCATAGTACATAGACAGATTGCCATCTCCTCTGAATGCCGCATTCAAAAAAACTATATATACAATCTCTATGAGGATAGCCACAACAAGTGCAGCTATCCCCCTCTTAGATTGCTTCTTTTCCGTAAACTTATACCTGTTACGTTTTCTTCTGCCAAGCAATTTATATTCTCCTATTTGCAGCCGTACTGCTTATAGTACTCATCTATAGCTGCTTTGATTGTGTCATCAATAACTACTCTGCCATCATGCTCTCTGTTGTAGAGATACTCTGTGACCTCTGCCATTGTGACGATTGCCTTGCCCTCAAAGCCGTACTTCTCATGGATTTCGTCAAGCGCACTCACCTTGCCGCCCTGTCCGACTTCCATTCTGTTAAGGCTCACTATAAGGCCTACGATTGTGACATCAGCAGCCTCTCTTACCTTTGGAACTGTCTCCTCCATTGATTTGCCGGATGTGGTGACATCCTCTATCATGACTACTCTGTCGCCATCCTTAAGCTTGCTTCCAAGGAAGCCTCCCTTGTCTGCACCGTGATCCTTTGCCTCTTTTCTGTCTGAGCAGTAGCGCACCTCTTTGCCATAGAGTTCATGGTATGCGATAGCTGTTACCACTGCAAGCGGAATTCCCTTGTATGCAGGTCCGAATAATACATCAAAGTCATCTCCGTAGTTAGCATGGATAGCCTTTGCGTAGTACTCTCCGAGTCTCTTAAGCTGTGAGCCTGTCACATATGCTCCCGCATTCATGAAAAATGGTGATTTACGGCCGCTCTTTAATGTGAAATCACCAAATTTCAGCACGTCACTCTCCACCATAAAGTCTATAAATTCGCTCTTGTAGCTTTCCATTGTATGTTAATCCTCCTGTGTGTTTTTCTTTAAATTATCTTTGTCAATTTTACCACATTGGGGCGTGCTTTTCAACGTGGAAATTGGTGGGGGATTAGATATACTCACTTGTGTTTACGATCACGCCGTCATATACCAACTGCTTTTTGATAAACTCCGCAGCCTTGTCCACATCTCTGCCGTTTTTGTTCCATTCCTTTGTGAACTCAACTTTGTCGGCTGCAAGCTCCTTCTCCTGCTTTTGGCTGATGAGCAGAAGTACGAGTATTCCGGCATGGCTTAGGTGCTTGACTACATTTACGAAGTCCTCACCCTCCTTTGGTGCGTAGAGATAAGTATGGCGTCCGTCTATATTTAAGGCTTTCTCGACATCCTCCACAAAGCCGCGGTTTACACCATCCACTCCGTCTACGAATACGGCGGTGATTGCCTTCTGGCCCTTGATTGCAGCTCTTACGTTTCTGTCTACTCTGCCCTCGTAGAGACCGCTTTCCTCTGTGTGTACCTCTTCAACCACACCACAGGCAGATGTCATATCAGTCACACGGTCGATTAAGATGAACTCACCGAGTGTCTTGTGATTTTTGAACTTATCGCAGACTATCTTGTCCGAGAATGCAATCTTTACAACTGCTATCTCGTTCTTTTTAAGCTTGTCGGCAGGCTTTTCCTCACCTGTGTTTACGTCGATGGTATGCTCTATCTCTGTTACGATGCCCGGTATTGACTTTGTACCAAGCTTGAAGAAGAAATTCTTTCCCTTAAAGAGCTCATCGTCATCCATCCAGAGTATTGTAGCTGTGATAGATGAAGCAACCTTTGCTCCTGAACCGATTGTGAGCACGCAGCCTCTTGATACGTCCACCTCTCTGTCGAGCTGGATTGTAACCGGCTGGCCTGTAAATGCGCTATCGCTTAGCTTATCACCCACATGGATGCTCTTTACATGGGCCGTCTCATTGCTTGGCAGTGTGGTGATTTCATCGCCCACCTTTACCTCTCCGGCCTCTATCCGGCCCTGGAATCCACGGAAGGTATGGTCAGGACGGCAGACTCTCTGTACAGGCATGTAAAAGCCCTCTTCCTCGTTCTCATCCTTTATGTCAACATCCTCAAGGTATGATAAAAGAGCAGGTCCCTTGTACCATGGGATATTCTCAGACTTTGTTGTGACATTGTCACCCTCTGTTGCAGAAACAGGAATGATTACTACATTTTTTAGTTCAAGCTCCTTTGTAAGCTCAATAATCTGCTTTGTGATTTCATCGAAACGCTTCTCGTCGTAGCCTACAAGATCCATCTTGTTTACAGCAAATACAAAGTAGTTGATTCCCATGAGTGCGCAGATTCTTGCATGTCTTCTTGTCTGAACCAATACGCCCTGCTTTGCATCTATTAGAATTACCGCAAGGTCTGCAAAGGATGCACCTACAGTCATGTTTCTTGTGTACTCCTCATGGCCCGGTGTATCTGCCACGATAAAGCTTCTCTTATCTGTTGTGAAGTAACGATAAGCCACATCGATTGTGATTCCCTGCTCTCTCTCTGCCATCAGTCCGTCGAGGAGGAGTGAGTAGTCGATGGCGCCGCCACGGCTTCCGACCTTACTGTCAAGCTCCAATGCCTTTTCCTGATCTGCATAGAGCAGCTTTGAATCGTATAATATATGTCCGATCAGAGTTGATTTTCCGTCGTCCACGCTTCCGCATGTAATAAATTTAAGTAATCCGCTCATTTTAGAAATATCCCTCCCTCTTTCTTCTTTCCGTGCTGCCTGCCGCCTCGTTGTCTATGACACGGGTGGTTCTCTCTGAGGAAACAGCACTGAGTGTCTCATCAATAATCTCATCAAGTGTATCCGCTGTCGACTCCACACCCCCTGTCAGTGGATAGCAGCCGAGAGTTCTGAAACGTACACTCTTCATCTGGATTTTCTCTCCCGGACGAAGCTTCATTCTGTCGTCATCTACCATGATGATGTTGCCGTCTCTGTATACAACAGGTCTTTCCTTTGCAAAGTAAAGCGAAGGAATCTCAATATTCTCTCTCTTTATATACTGCCAGATATCCTTCTCTGTCCAGTTTGACAGTGGGAAAACACGTACCTCCTGGCCCTTTTTGATTCTGGAGTTGTATAGCTTCCACATCTCCGGGCGCTGGTTCTTTGGATCCCATGCGTGGTTTTCATTTCTGAAGGAGAAGATTCTCTCCTTGGCTCTTGATTTCTCCTCGTCTCTTCGGCCGCCGCCAAACGCTGCCGTAAAGCCGTATTTGTCGAGCGCCTGCTTGAGCGCCTGTGTCTTCATGATATCTGTGTATGCTGAGCCGTGGTCAAATGGATTGATGCCCTGCTTTACGCCATCCTGATTTATATATTCAAGCATCTCAATGCCTTTTTCCTTAGCGATACGATCTCTGAATTCTATCATCTCACGGAATTTCCAGGTTGTATTTACATGTAAAAACGGAAATGGCGGCTTCTCCGGATAAAATGCCTTCATTGCAAGATGAAGCATTACCGAGCTGTCCTTTCCAATTGAGTACAACATAACCGGCTTCTCGCACTCTGCGGCTACTTCACGTATTATGTATATTGCCTCTGCTTCGAGTTCGTCAAGATGTGATAATTCACCCATGTCTGTTACCATCCTTTTCTTTAATATTTATTGGATTCCTTCTTGTTGATAAGAATCTCTTCCTTGCTTCCGTCGCGCTTTTTGATATCCCAGGTCAGCGTGTCCGGCGTGCTTTTTACTGTCATGAGACTTCCCATGCCTCCTATGTCTGCTCCAAGATAAAGAGCAATAGCGCCAAAATGACATTCCTTGATGCATGAGGCACAGCCCCAACAGTCCTTAGGATATTTGATAAAGGCTTTTTTCTCTGAGTCCTGATATATCAGGCTTCCGGGGCATACACTTGTACACATGCCACAGCCCTTACACTTTGCTTTATCAATCATTATGCTCATAACGCGCCTCCCTTCCGACAAGCTCTCTGTAAATCATATGAAGCTGCCCGTTTTCGTATCTGGAATTGACGTATTTCATCCAGTCATCACTCTTGCCCGGATAATCCAGATTCTCGGCAAAGCTGTGCCATCTGGTCTCCTTTCTCGCACCAAGATGTGCTATGACCGAAAGACATACCGTAAGCCTCTCCTTAAGCTCATATATGAACATAAGCTCATGCATATCCGATGCATATAAATCACCGGTCAGCTCTATCAGATGATTTATCTTTTCCTTTGCCAGGGCAAGCTGCTTGCCGTTGAACTGATAATGTGTGGAAATCCCGCCTGCGTAGTTGTCCATGACCTTCTGCATGGCTTCCTCGATAGCCTCTGTTGTAAACATCTGAGGCCTTTCAGTGAGGAAATGGTCGTACTCGACTGCTTTTGCGTCAAGAGCCTTTTTCTCATCAAATGCCGATGTGTCAAAACTTCCATCTGAGGTATCTGCATCAAGCTTTGAAACCATATCTATCGCAGCGATTTCACCCTCTACCATGGCTCCTGTAACGTATTTCTGTGGACATCCTCCTGCCACATCTCCTGCGGCATAGAGTCCGTGGATTATGGTTTCACGCTCGGTATTTACCCAGTAGCCGCTCGCTGTGTGCCCACCTACGATATACGGCTCGGTGCCCTCTATCTCCACATTCTGCTCACTTGGATTCTTACCTGCCTCCACCCACTTGAGTGTCTGGCTTGGTGCCATGTTGAGATATGCCTTTCTTAATGACTCATCCTGCTGTGGAGAGATGCCTTCTGTCCTTAAGTAGCAAGGGCCTCTTCCCTCGAGATTTTCCATGACCGTTCCGTATACACGCTCTGATGTGGTGAGGCCGTATTTTGTCTCGTAAACCTCTCCAAGAGAATTGACCTGCTTTGCCCCGACTCCCTGTGCAATTGTTCCTGTCGGTGCGATTGTGTCCTTGCATCTGAGTGCGATAAATCTCATCTCAAAGGTGGTCATCTCTGCTCCGCTTCTTATACCCATCGCATATCCGGCGCCTGTATTAAACGGTGGATACCACATCTTGTGCCTTGAAAAGCCCGGATTGTTTGGTCTGTATAAACCGGCCGCTCCGCCTGTGGCACAGAGCACCTTTTTAGCCCTGATTTCATAGGCTGTAGCATTCTCGATTGAAAATCCGTATGCCCCCTCTATGGTGTTGTTCTCAACTATATAGTCCGTGATATTGATTCTGTTTATCACTGTACAGTCCGTAAGCTTTGATACAGCTTCTGCCAAAAGCGGCTTCATGTTCTCGCCGTTTATCTTGATATTTCGGTTTCCTCTTGCTACATACTCACCGTTTTCATCCTTTAATATGACAAGTCCAAGCTTTTCCATCTTGTCCGTCACACGGTTTAAGCCCTCTGACATAGTCATGAGTAAGTCTTCCCTTACTATGCCGTCAGCATCCTTTTTTGCGTAGTCTACATAGTCCTCAGGCTTTCTGCCCTTTACTATGTATGCATTTATCGCATTGACACCTGCTGCCAGGCATCCGCTTCGCTTTATGTTCGCTTTCTCTGCAATTATAATCGAATAATCCGATTTCTCACGGATAGTGAGCGCTGCATAACAGCCCGCCGTGCCACCTCCTATTATGAGGATGTCCGTGTGTAGGATTTTTTTGTTTTCTATCTTCATTTATCTCCCTCTGCTTCCTCTTTCAATCACAAGCTTTAGACTATTCCTATATCTAAATGTAGAATACATCCTGCTCCTGCATCTCGCTGTTTTCCATCAGGTATGTTTTCTCTTCATCAAATATATACAGCCTGTAAATCAGCACATGTACTTTCTCGCCGACTGCTATCAGGTCCTTTTCAAGTGAACGCTCGCCGACCACCTCGATGCCGTTTATGCTGACTGTAATATCCATCCTGTTTCCTCTGAATACCACATCTGTAACGATGCCCTCCTCTGCCGCTGACTGATAGCGGTCTAAGTTTCCACTCTTTGATATCTTGATAAACTCAGGTCTGATTACCGCCTTGTCGGCATTTTCTATCCTGTCAAAGCCCTTTAGCCTGTCATAGTTTTCAACGACTGTGGTGTGTCCTATAAACTGCGCCACAAAAGGTGTATCAGGCGACTTGTAAATCTCAAGAGGTGTACCCATCTGCTCTATCGTGCCGTGATTTGTGATAATGATTTCATCTGCCACCTCAACAGCCTCATCCTGGTCATGTGTGACGAAAATACTTGTGATTCCAAGCTTTTCGACCAGCTCCTTAAGCCATGTACGAAGCTCACCTCGCACCTTTGCATCTATCGCGGCAAATGGCTCATCCAGTAAGAGCACCTGTGGATTCGGCGCCAGCGCCCTTGCAAATGCCACTCTCTGACGCTGTCCTCCGGAAAGCTGATTCGGATATCTCTTTTCAAGCCCCGATAAACCTGTCATCTCAAGAAGCTTTGTAACACGCTCCTTTATGAGCTTTTTCGGCATCTTCTGAAGCTCCAGCCCAAATGCCACATTGTCGTATATTGTCATGTATCGAAACAGCGCATAGTTCTGAAACACAAAGCCTATGCCTCTCTTCGAGGCCGGAATATCATTCACTCGCTTTCCATCTATATATATGTCACCTGAATTTGGCGTCTCAAGCCCTGCTATCATACGAAGAAGTGTTGTCTTGCCACTGCCGGACGGACCAAGCAGCGCCACAAGCTTTCCCTTTTCCACTCCAAAGCTCACATTATCGGATGCCAGGAAGTCTCCGTATTTTTTGTATATATTTTTCATCTCAACGTACATATACGTTATCTCCTTCCTGCTTTTCCCTTGCAGCAGATTTTATTAGTGTAAATCATATTTTCCAAGCATATCTCAGTGTAATTTCTTAAATTTATGCTCAACTATATTTCTTGCAAAAAGAATGATTAATGCAATAATTAACAGTATCGACGATACAGCAAATGCCGATGTTATCGAGCTGTCTGTGCCCGACATATACAAGGCATCAATCTCAAGCGGCAGTGTAAATGTCTCGCCTCTTGTCTTCGAGAGCGCATTTACCGCACCGAACTCGCCGAGAGCTCTCGCCGTACAAAGTATGATTCCATAAATCAGGCTCCACTTCATCTGCGGAAGTGTTATTTTCCGAAATATCGTAAAGCCGGATGCTCCCATCAGCGCTGCGGCTTCTTCCTCATCCTTTCCATCTGCATTGAGCACCGGTATAATTTCCCTTGACACATACGGAAACGTGACAAATATCGTGGCAAGCACAACTCCCGGTATTGCAAAGGTAATTCTCACATTCGTGCCGAATATCTCATTGAACCATCTGATAACCGGATAAAACCACCCAAGCCGTCCGAAGGTCATAAGATACGCAAGTCCTACGATGACCGGAGAAATAGAAAACGGTATATCAATAAGTGTAGCAAGCACCTGTTTTCCTTTAAACGAAAACCTGGTCAACAGCCACGCTGTCCATATTCCAAAGAATGTGTTGATAACTACCGCAAAAACTGTTGCTATCAAAGTCACCCTAAGTGCTGACAGCACGTAGCTTGTGGAGATAGCTTTCATATAAAATCCAAGCCCCTCCTTTAAGGCACTTGCCATCACAGAAAAAAGCGGAACTACAAGCATGACAAATATGAAGAGCACCGTGACGGTGACGAGTATTATCTTTGTGATCTTTTTTCTTCTTTCAAGCTTTACCTGTTCGGTCATCGCATTGTGCTCCTTTCCTGTTTGTATGCATCGCATTTGATTTATATGCAGCCTTCTACAACAAATTAGTGCGCTGTGACTGTTTAACCTGCACTATGTTTACAAATAGCAGCAGTAAAAATGATATGACAAGCATCACGAGTGCTATGGCAGTTGCGCTAGCATAATCTATATAGCTAAGCTTCTGCATGATGACGTAGGATACCACCTGCGTCCTGTGCCTTGCACTGTTGCCTGATATGTAGATGACGCTTCCGTACTCTCCTATTCCTCTGGCAAAGGCAAGACCAAAGCCTGTTAAGAGTGCCGGGCGAAGCTCCGGAAGTATTACCTTAAAAAATGTCTTAGAGGGTGTGGCGCCAAGCATATAAGCGGCCTCCTCATATGTATTATCCATCTTTTCAAGCACCGGCTGTACAGCTCTTATTACGAAGGGAATGCCTACAAAAACAAGTGCCACAACTATTCCTGCCTGTGTGTAAGCTACATCTATTCCAAGCTTGCCAAGGCCCTTACCAAAAAAGCCTGTGCCTGAGTACAGCTTTGAGAGCGTGATGCCCGCAACCGCTGTCGGCAGTGCAAACGGAAGCTCTATAAGTCCGTCAAGCAGCCATTTCCCGGGAAAATCGTACTTCACAAGCGTCCATGCCACGATGAGTCCAAATACCACATTTACGATTGCTGCGATAAATGATGAGGTGATGCTTGTGATAAAGGCATTCCTCACATTCTCCTTCATGATAAGTGCCACGAAATCGCCCGGCGATATCTTTAGCGAATACACAAGCACTGATGCTAACGGAATGAGAACGATGACTGAAAGCATCGTGACCACTATTCCAAGCGAAAGATGGTAGCCCGGTATGACTCTGGTCTTTATGTTCTTTGATTTAGTTTTCTCTTTTGCTGTTTTATCAGTTGCCGTATATTTCATCGAACATTGCTCCATCATCGAAATATGTCTTGTAGGCTTCATTCCATCCGCCGTAATCCTCTATGCTCCAAAGCCTGATATTTAAATCAAACTTGTCGGAAAACCGGTTTAATATATCCTGATTGGCTGGTCTGTAGCCGTTTTCGCCAATCAGCTGCTGTGCCTCATCACTATAGAGATACTGTAGATATTCTTTACTTACCTCTTGTGTTCCGTTGCTCTTTGCATTGTCATCCACAATAGCAACAGAGGGCTGTGCTAATATGCTGACGGACGGATTCACTATCTCATACTTGCCCGGATATGAATCCATGGTCGTAAGTGCCTCGTTTTCCCACGCTATGAGCACATCTCCCTGACCGTTTTCCACAAATGTGGTTGTTGAGCCTCTCGCACCCGAATCCATAATTGTGACATTTTCATACAGCTTCTTCATAAACGATTTCTGTTCCTTTAGGCTGTCATAATTTGTCTTCGCATAGCTTAGCGCTGCAAGAAAATTCCAGCAGGCTCCGCCACTACTCTTTGGATCAGGCGTAATCACATCCACATTCTTTTTCACCAGGTCATCCCAGTCACTTATATGCTTTGGATTGCCCTTTCTTACGAGTAAAACGATTGTTGATGTGTATGGTGCCGAGCTGTAAGAAAACTCATCAATCCAGCCCTTATCAATTAAGCCGGTATTTTGTATCAGGTCTATGTCATGCTCAAGTGCCAGTGTGACAACATCTGCATTACAGCCCTCCACAACCGAGCGCGCCTGTGCTCCCGAGCCGCCATGTGACTGAATCACATTTATCTTTTTGCCGTGCTCGCTCTCATAGTAAGACTCGAATATTTTGTTGTATTTCTCGTAAAACTCTCGTGTCGGATCATACGACACATTGGTTATGGTGACTGTGCCGTCATCCTTCCTGCCTGAGCAGCCTGTCAGAAGAAGTGACAGAATCATCACTGCAGGCAGCAGGGCTGCCGTATATTTTTGTATGTTTCTCATGTATGTTTCTCATTTTTCATGTTACAGTTTCCGGCAAAGCAAGCTTATGCCGTCAGTTTATATGTCATTAATTTACCGTAAAAAGCGGTGTGGACAGGTATCTTTCTCCTGTATCCGGAAGCAGCACCACGATATTCTTTCCCTTGTTCTCAGGTCTTTTCGCAAGCTCTGTTGCAGCATATATTGCTGCTCCTGAGGATATGCCAACGAGAAGTCCATCGCTCTTTGCAACCTCTCTTGCCTTGTCAAAAGCGGCCTCATTCTCCACCGGAATCACCTCATCCACTATATCCATGCGCATGACCTTTGGAATAAAGCCTGCACCGATTCCCTGTATCTTGTGAGGCCCCGGTCTTCCGCCTGAGAGTACCGGTGAGCTCTTTGGTTCAACAGCTACTATCCTTACATCAGGATTATGGTCTCTCAATCCAAGCCCGGTGCCTGTACAGGTGCCGCCTGTTCCGACAGATGATACAAAGATATCTACCTTTCCATCTGTATCCTCCCAGATTTCCTGAGCGGTTGTAGCTCTGTGGATATCAGGATTGGCCTGATTCTCAAACTGCTGTGGAATAAAGGCATTGCCATAATGCTCTTTAAGTCTCTGCGCCTCATCAATTGCACCCTTCATGCCCTCACGCCCCGGTGTGAGCTTTATCTCTGCGCCAAGCGCTGTGACTATTTTTCTTCTCTCAACGCTCATGGTATCAGGCATTATAAGTATCAGGTGAAGCCCCTTTGAGGCTGCCACAAATGCAAGTCCGATTCCGGTATTGCCACTTGTCGGCTCTATGATTATTGTGTCCTGATTTATCTTTCCATCCTTTATGCCCTGCTCTATCATAGCTGCCGCCACCCTGTCCTTTACACTTCCAAGTGGATTGAAATACTCCAGCTTTGCTATGATTTTTGCTTCAAGCCCAAGGGCTTTTTCATAATTGGTCAGCTCCAGAAGCGGAGTGTGACCTATCAGCTCAGTGAGCTGCTTTGCAATTTTTGCCATTGATATTACCTCTTTTTTGTTAATGTTTGTTTTGAGTATGTTATGAGTTTGAGCTTAGTTTGTATGGCTGGGATTTCCTACCATTCAAATATGATTTCTAAGTTATTGATATGTTACCACTAATTGATATTTTTGTAAATGTAATTAGGGTTATTAATATTTGTTAGCGGGCTATAAATTTTATTGATAGCAGATAGACGACTGCGCAGCATGGGAAGACACGCCGATGGTGCACAGTCTCATGTTTCCTCGCCTAGTATGAGTAAATACTGCCACAGACAGAGTTTATAAGGCACGGAAAATCAAACGCGCTTTTTACCTTTATAGCATTCTCTATGCTGTGTTGCTTGAACGAGTATTTTCCGTGCCACCTTTTGTCTGTGGCGCATATAACTCATACACGGCTCGTCAAAAATCGACCGTGCACCATCGGCGTGTCTTCCCATTCTGCGCAGTCGTCCGTCTGGTATCGAACTTACCATAAAAAAAGAGTTCTATCATTCGCAGACACAAAGTCTGTGAAAAATAGAACTCTTTTTGATCTTCCTTTAGCTACTTACGCTTGTTCATTTGCTTTATCGGTTCTCGTGATATACTTGATTCCAACAAAGGTTCCAATCAGGATAAGCGCTCCTATGATAAAAGGTACTACAGGATTTCTGACAAAGCCTGCTATGATGTAGGTCAGACATGATATGGCAGCCACAAGCACAACGTACGGAAGCTGTGTGGACACATGGTTCATATGGTTGCACTGGGCTCCGGCAGATGCCATGATGGTGGTATCGGATATCGGTGAGCAGTGGTCTCCGCATACTGCACCTGCCATGCACGCTGAGATTGAGATGATCATCATCGTATGGTTTGTGCCTGAGAAGATGTTTACTACTATCGGTATGAGTATACCGAAGGTGCCCCATGAGGTTCCTGTTGCAAAAGCAAGGAAGGCTCCCACCAGGAATATGATTGCCGGGAACAGTCCAAGGAGCGGTCCCGATACACCTCCCACCAAGCCTGCGACGAATTTATTGGCACCAAGGCTTTCTGTCATGATCTTTAGTGTCCATGCAAAGGTCAGTATAAGTATTGCAGGTACCATCGCCTTAAAGCCCTCAGGGATTGAATTACAACAATCCGTAAAGCTTAGCACCCTTCTGATTGAGTAAAAGCATATGGTGATTATCAGTGCAAAGAAGCTTCCAAGCATGAGACCGGTTGACGCATTGCTGCCTGCAAACGCATCGACAAAGCCTGTTCCGTCAAAAAAGCCTCCTGTGTATATCATTCCTATGATGCAGCTTATTATGAGCACAAGAATAGGAAATACAAGGTCTATAACCTTCCCCTTGCCCTTTATAACATCCTGCTTTGCCTCCGCATACGGCCTGTCTCCTGTGGTAAACAAATCACCCTTTTTGGCATTGGCTTCATGCTTTGCCATCGGACCGAAATCTACCTGTAAAACAACAAGTGTCACCATAGCGATAATAGTAAAGAGTGCATAATAATTGTATGGAATGGCCTTTATGAAAATAGAAAAACCATCCTCTCCCTTTACAAAGCCGGTAACCGCGGCTGCCCACGATGATATAGGTGCAATGATGCATACAGGCGCTGCTGTGGCATCTATCAGATATGCAAGCTTTGCTCTTGAAACCTGATGCTTGTCGGTGACAGGGCGCATCACACTTCCTACTGTCAGACAGTTGAAGTAATCATCTATAAATATGAGTACTCCAAGTATTATAGCTGAAAGCTGGGCACCAATCCTTGTCTTTATGTGCTCACTCGCCCACTCTCCAAAGGCCGCCGAGCCGCCTGCCTTGTTCATCATGCTCACCATAACACCGAGCACGACTAAGAATATCAGTATTCCCACATTGTCCGAATCCGATAGCACTCCAACAAGTCCGTCCTCGAATATGTGAAGCACTGATCTCTCAGCCGAAAAACCCGGCTGAAATGCATTTCCATAAAACAGTCCGCCAATCACTATTCCAACGAATAATGAGCTGTAGACCTCTTTTGTGATAAGTGCCAGAACTATAGCCACAACAGGTGGAACAAGTGCCCAGACTGTGGCATACATAGAAGGCACGTATTCTGCTGCCAGAATCATTATTTTATCCTCCGTCTATCCTTTATGCTCTATCTGTCAACCGCGCCGACAAGCTCTGAAATATCCTTTACTCCATACCTGTCCATATACTCTGCGATGCCATCCACTATCTGCTCTGTGGTCTTTGGATTTACAAAGTTTGCTGTGCCGACTGAAACAGCCGTAGCTCCGGCAAGTATCATCTCTATAGCATCGGCAGCATTTGTGATACCGCCCATTCCGATAATCGGAATATTGACTGCATGTGCTGTCTCGTAAACCATGCGCACTGCAACCGGATGAACCGCCGGACCGCTCATGCCGCCTGTCTTGTTTGCTAACACAAAGCTTCTTCTGTTTATATCAATCTTCATGCCTGTAATTGTATTGATGAGCGAAACCGCATCAGCTCCACCGGCCTCTGCCGCCCTTGCTATATCTGCAATACTTGTGACATTTGGAGAAAGCTTCATGATAACAGGCTGCTTTGCATATTTTTTTATCTCGCTTGTGATTGTCTCAACACCCTTTGGATCTGTTCCGAAGGCAATTCCGCCCTCCTTAACATTAGGGCATGAGATATTTATTTCCATCATATCAATAGGCTCATCCGCAAGACGCTTTACCACATCAAGATACTCGTCAAGCGAATGACCGCATACATTTACCACAATCCTTGTATCAAACTGCTTTAAAAAAGGAATATCCCTCTTGCAGAAAAGCTCGATGCCGGGATTTTGAAGTCCGACTGCATTGAGCATGCCGCCGTACACCTCTGCTACTCTAGGTGTAGGATTACCCTCCCACGGCTTATTCGCAACACCCTTTGTAGTGACTGCACCAAGTCTGTTTAAATCAACAAACTCGCTGTACTCTGCACCGGAGCCGAATGTGCCGGATGCAACTGTAACAGGATTTTTCCACTCAACACCGGCCACATTTACTGACATATTACTCATTACAGCTCCACCTCCTTCGCGTCAAAAACAGGTCCCTCTTTGCATATACGCTTGTTTTTTACATTGCTGTGAGCATCCTTGTCCTTTGTCTTGCATACGCAGGCAAGACATGCACCGATTCCACATGCCATGCGCTCCTCCATTGATACAAAGCAGTCCATATCATGCTCTGCAGCGTAAGCTTTAAGTGCGCGCAGCATAGGCATAGGTCCACATGCATAAATCACGTCTGCCTCAAGAGCATTCTCCTTTATCGCATCGATGACATTGCCCTTTGTGCCGACACTGCCGTCCTCTGTGGCAACAAAGGAAGCTGCCTGCTCCTTAAACTCATCAAGCAGGAAGGTATTCTCATCGCGGTAGCCCATGACGATGTTCATATCGCATACTGCTGTTTTACTTTCTGCACCTTCCATTGCTGTCTGTCCCTGATTGCTTTCTTCACCCGATGTCTGCACAATGCCTGTATTTATATCCTTGGCAAGCTGCAGCATAGGCGGCACTCCGATTCCTCCGCCGATAAGAAATGCCTTCTTTCCCGGCTGTACTGTAAAGCCGTTTCCAAGAGGTCCTAAAATCCTTACCTTATCGCCCCTGACAAGCTTTGAAAACTCCTCTGTTCCAGTGCCTTCACCTGTCACACGGTACACGAGGCGGATGGTGTCATCATCTCTGTTTATGCCGCAAAGGCTTATCGGACGTGGAAGCAGCTTACTCTTATCGTTTGAGTAAACCGATACAAACTGTCCTGCCCTTGCCGCCTTTGCAATTTTGTCTGTCTTAAGTGTGAGGTCATAGATGCCATTGCCGAGTGAGCTCTGGTCAACTACAACTGCAATCTCCTCAAATTTCTCTGCCATTTTATCTCCCTGGTTTCGTTTGTTAATATATTTAAGCTTTCTGAATAACTTATTAACGATTTGCAAGTGCTCCTGAGATATCCTCAATCATATCCTCAACTGCCTTGCGTGATGCATCTGCAAAATTCTCTGCTGTGATGCCCATATCCTTGTACTTATCCTGCTTGTATGCGCAGATGATTCCACGTGATGAATTGACGATTGCGCCAAGTCCGTCCTCATTGAAGAAATGAACAAGGTCTGCACCCTTGCCACCCTGTGCACCGTAGCCCGGTACGAGGATGAAGCTCTTTGGCATTACCTTACGAAGAATCTTACCCTGCTCAGGGTATGTGGCGCCGACAACCGCACCTACATAGCTGTATGAATCACCCATGCAGTCAGCTCCCCACTCTGCAACCTTCTCGCCTACCCACTCATATAATGGGCGACCGTCAATCATACGGTCCTGGAACTCGCCGCTTGATGGATTAGATGTCTTAACAAGAATGAAGATACCCTTCTTCTCCTCCTTGCATACATCTACGAATGGCTTGATGCCGTCTGTTCCAAGGTATGGATTGACAGTGGCAAAATCCTCATCAAAGGTAGAATAGCTCTTGCTGCCGATCTGTACCCTTCCGAGATGTCCTGTAGCGTATGCCGCCGACGTTGAGCCGATATCTCCACGCTTTACATCTCCGATAACCACGAGATCCTTCTCATGACAGTAATCCACTGTCTTCTGGAATGCCTTAAGGCCATCCACTCCAAACTGCTCATACATGGCAATCTGTGGCTTTACAGCCGGAATCAGGTCATATGTGGCATCCACAATAGCCTTGTTGTACTGCCAGATAGCCTCCGCTGCACCGGCCGGTGTCTCTCCAAGCTCATCAAATGCCTTCTTTGTGATGTGCTCAGGCACATATGAAAGCATCGGGTCGAGACCTACTACGATAGGTGCGTTTGTTTTCTTGATTTTGTCTACTAATTTGTTGATCATTCTTTCGTCCTCTTTATGCGTATTTTATTATACAGACAGATATTGTGATTATTAAATATCTGCATACAGTTATAAATATTTTATAGCATAAACTAAATTCTTGCAACCAAAAATATAATAGCAGGGAGTATAGCATTAATTACTGCTATACTCCCTGCTGATTTCATCTTTACACTCCCACAACCTCATCAATCATCCTAAGCTCTTCCTCAGAGAAGCCAGTGCCCTCCATAACCTTTAAGTTTTCAAGAATCTGCTGTGGCTTTGAGGCGCCGACAAGCACACTTGTCACGTCATCATCCTTTACCACCCACTTGAGTGCCATCTGTGCAAGTGTCTCACCACGTTTTGTGGCTATATCGTTTAGCTTCTTAATCTGCTCGATGTGTGGAGTGAGCTTTTCCTGATTTAAAAAGCGGCCGTCTGTCTTTATACGGCTATCCTCCGGAATACCGTTTATGTAACGGTCTGTGAGCATGCCCTGTGCGAGCGGGCTGAAGGAGATGATGCCCTTTTGACACTCTCTTGCTGCCTGCTTCAAGCCGTTTTGCTCTATTGTACGGTTGAAGATATTGTATGAATTCTGGTTGATGATAAACGGACATTTCAAATCAGTAAGAATCTCGCAGGCTCTCTTCATGGTCTCGCCGTCATAATTTGACAGTCCGACATAGAGTGCTTTTCCGCTTCTTACTATCTGGTCGAGTGCTCCCATTGTCTCCTCAAGCGGTGTCTTTGGGTCCATTCTGTGATGATAGAAGATATCCACATAGTCGAGTCCCATTCTCTTAAGGCTCTGATCAAGGCTTGCAATCAGATACTTGCGGCTGCCCCAGTTGCCGTATGGTCCCTTCCACATATCATAGCCTGCCTTCGAGCTGATGATGAGCTCATCGCGGTATGCTGACAGATGTTCCTTCAGGATAAGTCCGAAGTGCTTCTCTGCGCTGCCGTATTCAGGGCCATAGTTGTTTGCCAGGTCAAAGTGGGTGATGCCGTGGTCAAAGGCTGTGAAGCACATCTGCTTCATGTTATCATACGATGAAAAATCACCGAAATTGTGCCATAAGCCAAGTGATACAACAGGAAGCTTCAGTCCGCTCCTGCCGCATCTGTTATATTTCATTGTGTCATATCTCTTTTCGTCTGCTGTATACATATTTACCTCCCACATAAATACATGATATGAGGGTCAAAAGGTATTTTGACCCTCATTTATGATAAATAATTATACTACAGCAGACTTGATTTTTCTATTGTTTACTAACGAAACTTTTCTATATTCCTAATGCTGTGTAAATGTTCAGAAATCAAATAAAATCCTCCGTCAGCTTTCCGTGCTTCTCATAATTTGTCACACGCGCTATCTTGTTTTCATCATCCACAAACACTACCTTCGGATGATGCTCCTTTGCTTCCTCAGGTGTCATCTGTGCATAGCACATGAGTATCACATGGTCACCGACTGCAACCTGTCTGGCTGCTGCGCCGTTTAAGCATATCATGCCTGAGCCCGGCTCTCCTGCGATGGTGTAGGTCTCGAATCTGTTTCCGTTTTCCACATCGACAATCTGAACCATCTCATACTCTAAGATGCCTGCTGCCTCAAGCAGCTTTGTATCTACAGTGATGCTTCCCACGTAGTTTAAGTCAGCCTGCTTGACCACTGCTCTGTGTATTTTGCCTTTAAGCATTGTATAATTCATTTTTTATACCTCTTTTTCATATATCAATTTACTTTTTGACTGTCATGCTGAAATGATTTTCTAAATATCACTTTTATCCAGCAACAAATTATTGTTACTATTCTACTACGCGATAAAATTATCAATCAGCCTTGTCTTTCCGATATAGACAGCGATAGCCACGAGTGTTGTTCCCTTAATCTCGTCAACAGGTGTGATTGTGTCAAAATCGACCACATCCACATAATCAATTTTCGCAAGCGGCTCCTTGTTTATCTCTGCTGTAATTGCATCCTTTACCACTTTTGCGCTCTTCTCGCCTGCGTCTACGAGCTGCTTTCCGATTTTTAAGCTTCTGCTCAGTACAAGCGCTGCCTGTCTTTCATCTGCGCTCAGATATGTGTTTCTTGAGCTCTTTGCCAGTCCATCCTCCTCACGGATGATTGGGCAGCCGATGATTTCTGTGTCAACATTTAAATCCTTTACCATACGCTTTATGACCGCAAGCTGCTGTGCATCCTTCTGTCCAAAGTATGCGCGGTCAGGTGTCACAATGTGAAACAGCTTCAGTACAACTGTCTGCACACCTCTGAAATGAATCGGTCTTGTTTTTCCACAAAGCTCAGTTGTGAGACCATTCATATCCACATATGAGCAGAAGCCGTCTGCATACATCTCCTCAGCCTCCGGATGGAAAATAACGTCAACTCCCGCATCCTCACAAAGCTTTGCATCTCTGTTTAAATCGCGTGGATAGCTGTCTAAATCCTCTGTAGGTCCAAACTGCATTGGATTTACAAAAATGCTCACTACAACCTTGTCGTTCTCACGTCTTGCCGCATCGATTAAGCTCTTGTGTCCCTCGTGGAGGTAGCCCATTGTAGGTACGAAGCCTACACTTTTGCCCTCCTTCTTCCATTCCTTTACTGCTTCTCTTACCTGTTTGATTTGTCCATATATTAACATTTTATGTCTCCTTATTCTTTTATTCTTCGTAACAATTCTTCGTAACTAATACAGTTTGTCAATTATTGTCTCATCCATCTTAAAGGTATGCTCCTCACCTGGGAAACTTCCCTCCTCAACAGCCTTTTTGTAGGCTGTGAATGCCTCATTCATCTCTTTTCCGACCTGTGCAAACTGCTTTACAAATTTCGGCTTCATGTTTGCATACATGGCAAGCATATCCTGATATACGAGCACCTGGCCGTCGCAGTCTGCTCCCGCTCCGATACCGATTGTAGGTATGTTTATGCTCTCTGTGATTTTTTTGGCAAGTGCCTTTGGCACGCACTCGAGCACCACTGCAAATGCTCCTGCTTCCTCGACTGCGCGTGCCTCGTCAAGGAGCTTCTGTGCTGCTTCTTCACCCTTGCCCTGCACCTTAAAGCCGCCAAATGCGTTTACTGACTGTGGTGTAAGCCCTAAATGTGCACATACCGGAATTGACGCATCCACAATAGCCTTTATCTGTGGACATACCTCCTTGCCACCCTCAAGCTTGACAGCCTGCGCATGACCTTCCTTCACGAGTCGACCTGCATTGACCACAGCATCATATACTGATGTCTGATATGACATAAAAGGCATATCTGTGATGAGCAGTGTGTCCTTGATTCCCCTTGAAACAGCTGCACTGTGATGAATCATATCCTCCATAGTCACTGAAAGTGTATCCTCATAGCCAAGCACCACCATGCCGAGTGAGTCTCCCACTAAAATCGCATTGATTCCGGCCTCATCTATCAGCTTAGCAGTCGAATAATCATACGCTGTTAGCATCGTGAGCTTCTCGCCCTTTTCCTTTGCCTGTTTAAAAGTTACTACTGTATTTTTCATTGTCCAATCCCTCTGTCTTTCTGCAACAATCCGTTTTTTATAAATTCACGGTATTGTCAGCCTCTTAGCAATTCCATCATCTGAGTGTAATCCTTATCAGGATTCTTTTTTTCAGCAATTTTTGCCAGTTTTGTACCAAGCATTTTGTACAAACTGACATCATCGCTATCGTCATTTTGCATACATGCAATATGCTTTTTCACTGTTTCAATATCGTTTCTCTCGATTGGCCCGGTCAGCGCGCCGTCACAGCCTGCTTCGAGTACATTTTCGATATTGCGCATCACAAGCTGACCTGTGGCTCTTACCGCCTCATCCCTTGTAAAGCCACAGTCCTCCAAAAGAGTGTAGCCCATGTCAAGGACAGCAATCACCTGATTACTCAGAATACTCGCTGCTGCATGGTATTTTGCCTTTTTAGCGCCATCAATGCGGCATACCTCATTTCCAATAGAACTAAACAGCCCGGATATTGCTTCAACCGCAGCATCCTGTCCTTCCACTGTGAAAAATGCTTTATTTAATTGCTCATATGATGAAAATTTGTTACTGAACGGTAACATTGGATGAATTGAACAGCATGATACGCTCATGCTCTCCCTTCCGGAAAATGAATCGGATGATAATGCGCCACTGCAATGACATATAATCTGATTCCTTAGAGACAGTTCTTTTAATTGTTCCCAAACCGGTATAATAAATGAATCCGGTGTGGTGATAAATATAATCTGTGATTGATCCGCCAGTTGCTTTAGCGAATCAAAGCTCTCTGTCCTTGTAAACTCCGCAGCCTCCTTAGCTGCCACAGAATCCACGTCATAATAGCCTGCAAGCTCTATGTCCTTTGTCCTTAGGTATTTACCTATAGAACAGCCCACTCTGCCTGCGCCGATTATGCCTATTTTCATGCTACCACCTTCTTTCCAAGCCGGTCAGACCATTCCTATATCGCAGCCGATATAATCTCCGCCATGTGCCGTATGGCTGCGGTCGATTTATCCTGTGCGCGCCTGTCACTTTGCTGCCTGCTTCATATTCTGATACAGCAATGCGCTTTGGCCTTATTGTGTCTGCCGGATATGCTCTGTCATAAGGTGACAACACATCCTCCATGATACAGTTTCCTTCGAATACCGTTCGAAGAAAACTATACCACATTGACTATTATTTAACAATCCCTATTTTATTTTGCCTCAGTCATTACCAATTGACCTGCTGTTCTTCACTGCACAGTATTCGAAATGATGTGTTAGTCTGATTTGTTTCTGTCAAATCTGAGTTTAATCTATTCTGTGGCAGGTAAGATATTTTAAAATCACCATAATCCCCGGCAAATTTATTCAATATCTCATCACTTGTCAGCCATATATTTTCATCATATATTTTATTAGATTTAAGATAAGCTTCCAGATAATCAGCAAAGCCTCTATAGCTCTTCGGACTAATGCCGGTGCCAAAAGTGGTATATGTCTTTGGACCTGTCTGTTCTAATACTTTAATGTCACCATTTCTATCATAGAATTCCCTGCCTGTAACATTGCCACCGCTCACATTCTTTGAACAATACTTATATCCGTATTTGTTGTAATAATCTACTTTATATACTGTATTATTCCTGTCAATCCACTCGACTCTGCTGACCATTCTTTTCTCTATAGGATTCTTAAAATAGATGTTTGCCTTTTTGGTTTTATTATCATATATAGCACCATTTAGCCCATCTGCACGAACACTCCAATATTGAGGGATATCTATGAATGCATAATACCTGTCTTTTTCCTTAAGCACATCGTTTTTTTCAGATATGCCACAAAACAAATCTATGGCTTCTATTGTTTTGCATTCTTTAAATCCCACATTTTCTGCCAGCTCTATTATATTTTTCTCAAACCTATCTAATTCATCAATAATAAAAATCATAGGGCAAACCCACCCTCTGTATAATGTAAAAACCTCTGTGTTATAAAATAATTCTCACCATTTTCTAATCCGGCATTTGCCAGTATTTCCAGTCCATTACCATCGTCCGCATCCGCTGAAACTATATAGACCGTATTATCATCACAGATAATCTCATTCTTTTTTAAATGCTCATGCCATTCACAGCTATCGAAATTTCTGTTTAATAGCCTCATTGCATTCCTTATAGAGCTGTTCTCTCCACCATAGAATACGAGTCGTACATTGTTTTGAGTAGCTTTTTTTAGCAGCTTCTCCAGCATACCTGTTCTATCCACAATTCTGCCCATAGAATTACACAATAAGCCATCCTCCATCTGCTCTCCCCATGGGGTTCTCAGTATTGTGAAATAGTATGCTCTGTCAATTTCATTATTTGTATGCAACATCAACAGGGTTGCAGCATAATGATATATTTTTTTCTCTGCTTTCTCATTATTTTTTCTTGCCTCATCAATAAAATAATTCCATTTTTCATCTATCAATAAGGTTTCTCGGTGAAATGTAGAGCGAGAGTCCCGTTTGTAACCCAAGAGTCTCTCTTTGTAAATGAAAATCTCATTTTGTAAACGAGATTCCCGCTTTGTAAACGAAAATCCCGTTTTGTAAGCGAATTTCCCGGATTTTCATTTGTACATTGACATGTTATAATACGTTCAGCAATAAATTTGCACACGACAATAAGGAATCAATTCCCGTTCGAAATTTTTGTATTCGGAGAATCCATCCCTGTTTTGAAGTTATTCTGCTGTCATTGTTCTGGCGGCACTTTGCAAATTTATCTGTTACTTGTTGAGAAGTTTAGGCTTTAAGATGATGTTTTCGGCGGCAACCGGTTTACATCCAAGTTTCTTAAGTATATCTTCTCCGTAATAAAAGCTGAACGTTTCGTATGGGCTACGGTTGTTCAGCTTTTTCCTTTTATAGGAATTGATATGATCCATCATCAGAAAAATATCTTTCTGTGTAAGATCATCAAAACTGCTTCCTTTTGGCAGAATGCGGCGAATCAATTCATGGTTCACTTCGCAGGCTCCTTTTTGATAAGGTGCACTTGGATCACAGTAAAATACATTCGTTCTGTTGCATGGAATCGCATCACGTTTTTCGATCGCTTTTGGATTTGAAAACTCACTTCCGTTGTCTGTGAGAGTAACTGGGAATAAACGCGAAAAAGCTTTGCTTCCAAGTACTTTATCCAGCAGATTTATAATCTGTATAACAGTAGACTCCGGATTACTTTCAAGAAACTTCTGGAAATCGCTATAGTTTCTACCAATACGACATCCTCTGTCTACCTTGAACTCAGGCTGTTTGTAACGAGGACGATATTTCACCTTACGAGGCAGGTCGATGTTCCGTATATCAAAAAGCTGGGCATCAACATAATTATACAATGTTTTTTCGCTGCACATGATTTCATCTACATGCTCTATATAAATCTGATGAAGTGACTGTCCATTTTTGATCAGCGGGCTTATGATTCCATTTATCCTTGCTATATCATCCTCATTGGATAAAATGCCCGTTCTGGATTCCGAAATAGACTGATATGCCATCTCATGAGCATCTGACGGATCATAAATGCGTTTTAACAAGGTGCATTTAGAAAGCTGGCTGCAGCCATTACATACATATGGCGGTTTTGTTTTAACAGAACAGATATCCTCTGCAAAATCCAGGCAGTGCAATGTACACTCGGAACATAGACTACATTTATACGCTGATTGATGCGTACAACTGTTTCCGCACAGCTTTTTTGCTTTGCATGTACTGCGATGTTTACATGGATTATAAGGATATCCCGGACGACCACTTTTCTTATCATAGGAATGCTTTTTTATTTCCTTTGCAATCGTGGTACGATCCTTGCCTAATTTATTTCCTATAACTCCAAAGGAGACATTCTCCTGAAGGAGTTGTGCAATAACTAATCGATCTTCATATGTTAAAAACTTTGACATGGTAGCTCCTTTCCAGCCGCCAGAAATCAAAGCATAGCAAAAAAGAGACCAACAATCCAGTCAGTCTCTTGAATTTGTAAAGGAAAATCCATGCCCTTCCTTTGCACTCATTACTATTAACTTTTTAAATCAGTCTGAGATGTGGGTATGGAATCTCAGATTACAATTGACGCAATAAGGTTTCTCCGCTGAATATGGAATTTAAAGCATCCTGGTCAGGAAGCCATGTCCGTGGATTATCGTTCAGATAATCCATAACCTGTTGAAACAGGCTTCCATTTTTCCTGATATTGTCAAGATTCATGCAAAGAACACCCGCATTAAAATATCTGTCACGAGTTGTCTGCCCTGCTGCTACAGCGTATGGAGTTCCCCAATTTCTTATTGTCGAACAATCCTGAGCAGCCGCCAGACAATAATTATCTATATTTAGGTTCCATAATTCTTCAATATCTGTATTTACAAACAAATCAGAGTCCAAATATATTATTTTTTTCAAATCCGGCATAATATCGGGCAACATAATTCTGAACATTGTTCCAATTGTAAATCTATTCATTGAATCAGCCAATGAGCCAAAAATGTCTGGATTAAAATGATGAAATTCTATGCCGTTTCCACTATTATCAGCAATAAGACTCAGCTTATTTTTATTCATTTCATTCAATGTGTCATCATGTAATATATGAAAAACTATTGGTGCTTTTGTATTTTCAACAATAGATTGCATCGTTGTTCCAGCCCAGACACTGTAATTTCCATCCTTATCATGTATACCAAGACAGATATGTATTGCATTATCTAAAAAGCATACATTATCCATTTTTTTCGCAGTTGCTCTCAGCTTTGACATTCTTTTCAATACCGCATCATCTGAAAATAACCTCACATATGGATTATTAAATATATCCGGTTCACTATTTAGGAACTCTTCTTTGCAAATATCCAATTCTTTTTTTAGAAAATTTTCTATTCTATTGTATGACTCAAGATATTGATGCCATAACAAAAATGACTGTATTTCACAGTGACACTGCTCAATTACATTTCCCAGTTCTGCTTTTCTGCTTTGAATAGCCCGCCTTATATGATCCATAATAATCTTAGCATCCCTGATCTTTGCATTGCTAATTTCAGAACGTATAATGCCCCCTGTATTCTCAAAGTAATAGTATAATGTCGATTGCACCTTACAATATTTCTTTGCAAGTAACACACAAAGCATGGAAAAATGCGTATGCTCATAATATACATCTTCTACGAATCTGAGATTATGTTCTCTTATGAATTTGGTCGAGTATAGCTTTGCCCATGCTGTTACATTAGTAAATCCGGTCAGACCTATAATGAGATTTTTCCTATTATCAACATTATCCAAATCAAGCCTTTGAATTTCAAAATCACTTGCTTCTAATACATTCGGCTTAGCTTCTTTAAAACACGATACGCCACACTGTGCCACATCATAATCGTCCTCTGTCATTCTATCATGCAGCACCCTGAGCATATCCGGATGCACATAATCATCTGCATCCACAAATGCGATATATTTGCCGGTACAGATATCCATTCCCAGGTTACGTGCACCGCCGCACTTTCCTTTTTTCTGTATTTTGAGAGATATAACTTTCTCCGGGTATTGTCTTTGTAAGGATTCTAATATAGACCATGTATTGTCTGTTGATAAATCATCTATGAGTATCACTTCGAGATTTTCAAAGCCATATGTCTGGCTGTAAATTGAATCAAAGCATCTCATAATATATTTTTGTACATTGTAGCATGGAATAATTACTGATATCTTGTCCTTACCATTCATAACATTTTCTCCATAATAATATATAAAATAATCAAATTAAATCTTCCTCTAATTATGTAACAGCACCTTGCAGCTTTTCCAACCTATTTGTACTATTCCCTTTACAACTCACAAACTATACTGTTCACATGATATTTCTCTGCTGCTCTCGGATTTTTCTTTGCGAACTGGCGGTTGATTCTCTTTTTGACTATCTCGCAGTCCTCACGCTTTAATCCGATGAGCATGATAAGAAACTGCACCTTTCCATACGAGGTATATATGTCACTGTAGCGGATTGATTCACCAACGCACTTCTTGAGCTGCCTTGAATACTTGTTTATCTTTGTCTCGCTCTGTACCTGTCTGTCTTCCTCGTCCTCGAGAGTACAGAGCATGAGATACACAGGTACCCTTGTGCGCTTCATAATACGGATGGACGCCTGGTATATTCCCCTGAATACCGGATAGCTGCAGAAATATCCGCCTCTTTCTGTTTCCTCCTGCTCGTTCATGCCCTCCTGGATGTTTTCCAGTATCTCATGTGCATGATTCATCTGATTGCTGTATTTCTCAAGTATTTCCAAGAGTTTTGATGATGGATAAATACCGCACTCCCTGAGATAATAGTCCACGACATCCGTGTATAGTTCTTCCGCCTCCTCATAGCGCCTGGTCTCTACCATCGCCTCCATGATGAGCTCCTCCCACTCATTGAACGGGTCGACCTTTGCCGCATATACTCCGAGCTTCTCCAGCCCCTTGAATTGTTTTCTCTTTCGCAGTATGTACGCAGCTTCATTTATGATTTTCTCAAACATAGTGTGATAGCGTCTGGCCTCCTGTGCTATCCACGTCTCGCCCGTATATGCCGCCAGAAATTCACCCTTGTACAGATATAGTGCTTTTACGTACAGCTCAAGCAGTCTGTCTTCTATTTCCTTTGTCTGCTCATCGCACACTGTCTCTGCACTCTCTGGCTCCTGTTGCATCTGTTTTTCCAGTGCGCAGGCTTCGTTATAGAGATTTTCAAACTCTGCTGCATCCTCTTCTATCTCTATATCCGGTGTCCAGTAATATATGCCTCCCTCCAAATATATGAGGTTCTTTCCCGGCAGTCCGAGCTGTGCGAGCTTTTGCTTTGTCTTGTATACAATAACTCTTAGCGCTGTGTGAGGTGCATCTATATCACGCTCACCGATTACTATTTCCTCGAGCTTATCCTTTGCTATTCCGCAGTCAGAATAGTGTATCAAAGCCTGCATCATGCGGTTGAACTGGCTTTCCTTATGCATTTTTTCCGCCACAAATGGTGCTCCGTTATAGTCCATTCTGAAATTGCCAAACATCTGTACCTTGATTTTATGCGTCATAGGCGCCTCTCTTCCCGAGTTTTATAAACATGCTTATTTACGGATTTATATATGGTATGCATTGATGATACCTTTTGACCCTTATTTCATATTATACAACAATTCCACTCCTACTGATAACAACGACAATTTACATAAACAGTGTCAAAACTCGTACTTGACAATTTTCGTAATATATGCTACCAATGCTCCCTGAATATAAAAAAGATCCTGCAAGAAAATCTCACAGGATCCGGCTTTTCAGATATATTAAATTAGAAAATAGCATTTACAATTGTTGAACCAATGGCTGTTGCAAGGAATGCCAGTCCACACACGAGTGGAAGCTTATTGTCATCCTCTTCTATTGCCCTTACTCCAAAGAATATGCTTACATATCCTACTACACCCGCAAATGTATGCAGCCAGCCGCTCACATTGCCAAAGAACTGGAATGGGATTATGTCGATGATTGCTGCCACAAGGATAATCGGAAGGTATACTGCATCATACAGACATGCTGCTGAAAGTGTCTGTGCAAATGTCACCTTTTTATCCTTCTGCACTGCGTTTAATACAACCAGAATAACTGCTGCCAGGATGAGTACTCTCACTGCCTCTCCTACGATTCCTGAGAAGATTCCCTCAAAGAAGCTCGCCGGGTAAAATGAGAATCCAAAGCCGCCTATGCTGCCAATTACACTTGATAACAGATATACTACAGACAGCACTACTTCTACTATGGCAAATAAGCCAATAAATATAAAGCCTGATGCCATATTTGCATTCTTTACAAAGTCTGCTGCAGCCTGTGCCGGCTTCTTAACAAGACCCTTGTAGAATGTGATGATAGATGCCACATTCTTGTCATTCTGCAGCTGCTGTCCTGCTGCACTCACCTGCTGTGTGAAGTTATCAAACGCCTGCGACTGTGCGCTGCCCTGTGGCTGTCCATTGAACTGTCCCTGTGGCTGTCCGTTGAACTGTCCCTGTGCACTGCCCTGTGGCTGTCCGTTGAACTGTCCCTGTGCGCTGCCCTGCGGCTGTCCGTTAAACTGTGCCTGATGTGCTGCATTATCTGCCTGTGCATTGTTGTCCTGTGTCTGATTTGGTGCCTGTGGCTGTGCCTGCTGACGACATGTGCATACCTCATCATCAGCTAACTGCCTGCCACAATTTGTACAGTATTTCATAACTGAAACCTCCTTAAAATAATTAATAAACTGCTGATAATTATATTAGCATTTCGGATATTTAATAGCAATATTTATTTGATATTTATTTCATATTATATTATGATTATTTATAATCATTCACATTCTACAGAGGAATAAACATGCCACAAACACTTAATATAGCTGTATGCGAGGACGAAGCTGCAGAGACCGTGCTGCTTTGTGATATTCTCAACCACAGCGATATCCAAAATACATACACTGTCTTTACGGATGCAGATTCTTTTCTTGCCTCATATGAGTACGGAAAGTATGACCTGCTGCTCATGGATATATACATGAAAGATTCCATGACCGGCATCGAGGCTGTCTCCATAATCCGTGAGACAGATGCCGATATCCCGGTTGCTTTCATCACAACAAGCACGGAGCATGCCTTGGAAAGCTACAGGCTGTCTGCCATCGGCTATATCGAAAAGCCGGTTTCGGCAGCTGAGCTAAGTAACATTCTTCACCTTGCCATGCTGAAGAAATCCGATGCCCCGTCTCTTTATGTGAAGAGAAACAAGAGTATGGAGAGGCTTGCCCTTTCTGATATCATGTACATAGAGCAGAGAGCCAGGCAGATTTTCATACATTTAAAAGAAAATGAGGAAATCAGCTGCTATGAGAAGCTTTCAGAGCTTTCAGATCAGCTGCCCGCTGAGCTGTTTTTTCTGCCGCACAAAAGCTACGCGGTAAACCTGTCGTATGTCACACGCATTGATACTTCACTCAAATGCTTCGTGATGGCCGATGACACAAATATCCCTATCAAGAGAGAGCTCTCCGGCAAAGCCAAAAAAGCTCTGGAGAGATACTACTTTGAGCACACCAGAGGGCTTAAATAAGGCACTTTCCTATTGATTTGATATGAGCTAGACTGTCAAAAGTAATACACTGCAAGGAGCCCGGATTATGAAAAAAATTAGCGCTATACGAAATATTCCCTATCTGACAATTATACTGCTTACACTGATTTGCATACTGCTTCTTTCCTCAAAAAACATGATTATGAGCCAGGCGAGCTATCCTGAAGCCACTATCGTAAGTTCTGCCTATGCTGTAGTGGATGGCTCGGATTCAGATAAAGAAGAAATCACATTTCCACATACCTTTAAGCACCTTTCGCCGCGCACACATGTCACCGTCACCACACATATCAACCTGAACAAGGATGATCCTATCTACATAAAAACAGTCTATTCCCCTGCGAAGGTCTATCTGGACGATGAACTCATATATGAGTTTGGCCGGGCCGAAAACTATCCATCCTATATGAAGGATCCCGCAACCGAGGGGTACCTGATAGGCACTGACGGTTATTCGGGTGATACAGAGCTTCGTATAGAGTATCTGTCTCCTGTTACCAGAAGCTCGCTTACGGTATATTCTCCTATCTACGGAGCATACAAATCCTTATTTTTCACTCTGTTAAAGCTGAATAAATGGTCATTCTTTATAGCACTGCTTGAGCTTGCCGCAGGTGTTTTGTTTATATTTATCTCACTGATGCTTTTATGCTACGATAAAGAGGTTTGCAAGATGATATTTCATTTTGGATTCTTCTCACTCATGGCCGGCATGTGGTCTATCGGCGAGTGCAACTACACAGGTGTCATAATCAAAAACCCTACACTGCTTTATCTGTGTGCTTTTATAGGGCTTTTCTCGCAGATGATTCCGCTGCTGTATTTCTGCAGGCTTGCAGTTGGTTTTAAGAATGACAAGCCAATTATAGTTATCGCGAAGCTCCTCACCGTGCTTGACCTTGTCGCTTGTGTCTTACAGCTTAGCGGTACGGTTGCACTATCCCAGAGCATGTACGTGTTCCATGTCATTTTGCCTCTCATACTTTGCTTCCTGACTGCATACATCATCCTTGAGGCTGTTCGCAGCCAAAACAGCAGGGCAAAACGGCTGATGGTTCCGGTATTCATACTGGCACTTGCTTCATGTGCTGAGATAATCAATTATCATTTAAAATTTGTGGCCTCATTGTCATTACTGTACCAGATTGGAACTCTGCTTTTCATTATAATCATGGGAATTATAATGGGGCTTAATATAAGCGATATGCTCATGATAAAACGTGAGAATGAAAGACTCATATTCGATATGAATCTCCTTGAGCATTCCCTGTTGGAGCAGAAGAAATATAATTCGCTCATCACAACAAACGAACAGCTTTTTAAGAAGCAGCGTCACGATCTGCGTCACCAGCTGGTTGCAATAAAAGGCCTCGCAAACACTGAAAATAAACAGCTGAATGAATACCTGGATGCCCTGATCCACAGCATACCATCTGCGCCTGCAAGCTATTGCGAAAACAGGGTAGTCAATTCCATTCTGTCATACTATAGTGCCATATGCAGAAATGAAAATATCGCTCTTGAGACAAAGCTTATTGTTCCGGAAACCGATGATGCGGCCTTGGACAATGACCTGTGCCTGGTATTTGGAAATCTGATAGAAAACGCTATAGAAGCCTGCAGACGCATGGATACTTCTGATTCTTTGAACGAGAAATCATCGCACTTTATCCGACTGCATGCCCACGTACACTATAAGACACTTATTATTACTATGGACAACAGCTTTGACGGACATGTTACCATCCAAAACGGAAAATACCGTTCTTCTAAGAGGGACGACTATGGTATAGGTCTGTCATCCATCCGCTCTGTTGCCGGCAAATATGATGGTGACGTTGCATTTGAAGCAGCTGATGGTATATTTCAGTCATCAGTATACCTTCAAATATATAAATGACACACTAAAATCATTAATTTATATTAATGCTTCATACCTAAATTTCATTTTCAGAGCCCAACTAACTTATTGTATATAATGTATACATATGCTATAATAATAAAAGAATTTTGTGCATTATACACATATGGAGTTTTAATTTATGATAGAACACACGATATACAAGGAATTTATTGATAAAATTTCAGAATTATCAGACGGGATATATCCTATCATCACCGACCTGGATAATGACTTATCATACGTACCGGATAAGACAGCTGATTTTTTCGGCTTTGAAGCCGGCGAGCATACCTGCTTCTTTGAACAGCTGAGCTCTTGTGTCAACGACGTTGACCTGCCGGAATATAAGCAGGAAATCCGCTATCGCTTAAATGGCGAAAAACCGGATGATATATTTTATGTCCGCATGGGAAAGCATACCAAAGAATATATGATGGGATTTTATTCTGATATTTTTACCGGTGATGACGGACACCGCTACCATGTCCTCGTGCTCAGAAACGAAAATACCCTTCCGGATATCGACCCATATACATATCTTTATGGTCAGTCAAAGTTTGAAAGAGACATCAACGGCTATATCATGGAAAACAGGTCTGTAGCCATAATCGAGGTGGAGATAGGTCATATAGATGAGTTCAATATACTGTATGGTTCCAATTTCAACACTGCAATCCAGCGTGAGCTTGCGCTCAAGTTCATCGACATGATGGATGGCAGCACCGCTACCTACTATATGAATAATTGCAAGTTTGTATTTGTGGTAAAGGAAGCAGACCGTGCCTTGGCCAAGGCCTTCTATCAGAAAATTGCCGATACAATAAAGTCCATGTATTTCTTTAAATGCTTTAAATTTGAGTTTGATATATATGCTGCGTGTCTGATTCTCAAGGATTATGATGGTGATACCTCAACTGTCATCAGCAAGGTGGAATACACTCTAGACCGCGCGAAGGAGCTTCACAGCCCTGATTTGTTATTTTTCAATGATATGGTCAGGTTCAATGGCAGCTCGCATATAGATATCATGAAAATCATTCATCAGTCGGTTATCAATGGCTGTGATGGCTTTTTTGTAGAGTTTCAGCCCATTGTAAAAGCTTGCAATGGTGAAATAATGGGTGCTGAGGCTCTGGTGCGCTGGAAAAAGGAGCCTTTTGGCACGGTGCCACCCGGACTGTTTATCGACTGGCTTGAGGATACCCCTGCTATGTATGAGCTCGGAAATTATATCATGAGAACTGCAATAAGCGCAGCCAGTAAATTTGCAAAGATAAAACCCGACTTCTTCATCAATGTAAATGCATCCTCAGAGCAGCTTGAAAAGGAATGTTTTGTGGAAGATACTCTGGCAATTCTTAAAGAGTATGATTTTCCACCTTCACAGCTGTGGATAGAGATTACAGAGCGATGCAGAGATCTGCCTATATCTATGATAAAGAAAACCGTCACTGCATTCAGGGAAGCCGGAATCCACACCACTATGGATGACTATGGCACAGGAAGCTCTTCATCTCAGATGATGCTTGAGCTTCCTGTAGAGGGTGTCAAGATAGATATGTTCTTTGTTAAAGACATTCTCGAGGAGAAAAAGAAGCAGGCACTTGTAATCGGAATGATTAATTTTGCCAATGCCGCAGACTTAAAGATATGTATTGAAGGCATAGAAAATGATAACCTTGAGAGCTATCTCAGGCAGTTCGACGTCACCTGCTTTCAGGGCTATCACTACTCTAGGTCTATCTGTCAGGATGAGCTTATGAAGCTTCTTATAAAGCCATAGTCCTGGATATTACTCAAGATTTTCCTTAAATACTGTCAGTGCGCCATTTTTCTTTAAAATCAGCATGACAATTGCTGCCACTATGCTTCCGGCCACTGTAGAGATAAGGAATGGCACTATGTATATAAACATGCCTTCCGGCTGAATAAGCATCACGTATTTTGCAAGAGGATACGCTGCCAGTCCTCCGAGTATGCCTGTGCCAAGCGCCTCTGCAATACATGTCGGTATGATTTTTTTGCTGAATCTGTACATCAGTCCACAGCACAGAGCGCCTACCATGCTTCCCGGGAATGCCATGAGACTTCCAAGTCCTGTCAGGTTTCTGATAATACTCGCACAAAATGCCACACCGACACCCCATGCAGGTCCTAAAAATACTGCTGCGCATATATTTACCATGTGCTGTACAGGTGCACATTTGCTGCCGGCAACAGGGAAGCTTATTAAGCTTCCTGCTACGGCAACTGCCACAAGCACTCCTGCCATGGCAATCTTTCTGATTGAAAGAGTTCTTTTTTTAGTATTCTTTTTACTTTCCATTACTACCTCACCTTAAAGTATATCGTAACTGTTCAGTACCTTCACAGTTGCGAGTCGTTTCTGTACTGAATAGTTATAGTATATCAATATACTCTCCTGCAAGCGCCTTGTTCATGCTTCGCACTGCACAGAACTTACCGCACATACTGCATGCCTCGCTGTGGTCATCCTCAGGCAGACGGTCATCCCTGATTGCCTTAGCTGTTTCCGGATCAAGTGCACATGCAAACTGTGCATCCCAGTCGAGCACACGTCTGGCATCTGCCATCTTATCATCTATATCTCTGGCTCCCGGTATTCCCTTTGCAATATCAGCTGCATGAGCCGCAATCTTTGACGCAATAATTCCCTGCTTTGTATCCTCCACATTTGGAAGAGCAAGATGCTCCGCAGGTGTCACGTAGCAAAGGAAAGCTGCGCCGTTCATTGCTGCCACTGCTCCACCGATTGCTGCTGTGATGTGGTCATAGCCCGGTGCGATATCTGTTACGAGAGGTCCAAGTACATAAAATGGTGCTCCCATACAGATTGACTGCTGTACCTTCATGTTTGCTGCTACCTGATCAAGCGGCACATGTCCCGGTCCCTCTACCATGACCTGTACGTTGTGATCCCATGCACGCTTTGTGAGCTCTCCAAGTCTTACAAGCTCCTCTATCTGGCATACATCTGTTGCATCTGCCAGGCATCCCGGTCTGCAGGCATCTCCAAGCGAGATTGTCACATCGTGCTCCTCACAGATTTCAAGTATCTCATCATAGTGCTCATAGAAAGGATTTTCCTCTCCTGTCATGCACATCCATGCAAATACAAGGCTGCCTCCACGGCTTACGATATTCATCTTACGCTTATGCTTTTTAATCTGGTCTATGGTTTTTCTTGTGATTCCACAGTGAAGTGTGACAAAGTCCACTCCATCCTCTGCATGGAGTCTGACTACATCGACAAAATCCTGTGCTGTAAGTGTTGCAAGATCACGCTGATAGTGGATAACACTGTCATAAACAGGCACTGTTCCTATCATTGCAGGACATTCGCTTGTAAGCTTCTGTCTGAATGGCTGTGTGTTGCCATGGCTTGAAAGATCCATGATAGCCTCTGCTCCAAGCTTTACAGCGCTCATGACCTTCTGCATCTCCACATCATAGTCCTTGCAGTCTCTTGACACACCGAGGTTTACATTGATTTTTGTGCGAAGCATGCTTCCAACGCCCTCTGCATCAAGTGACTTGTGATGCTTGTTAGCAGGAATAGCTACCTTTCCGCTTGCAACAAGCTCCATCAGCTTGTCTACATCCATCTTTTCTTTCTTTGCTACCTTTTCAATTTCAGGTGTTACGATGCCCTTTCTTGCGGCATCCATCTGTGTTGTGTAATTACTCATTGTACTCTCCTGTTCTTATTGTTATTTGTATTATTAATTAGTAATTATTTCAAGATTAACGCTCCATGATTCATAGGACCGCTGCCGTGTCCCAGGTCAAGCATGGCTTTTAAACATGCCGTGACATATCGCTTGCCGTTATCCACAGCCTGCTCGAGCGGCTGTCCCTTTGCCAGGCCGCTGGCTATCGCTGATGAAAGCGTGCAGCCTGTGCCGTGTGAGTTTGGATTATCCACTCTTTTGGTCTCAAATGTGATGATTCGCTTTCCATCCCACAAATAGTCACACACGCATGCTGTGTCTGTGAAATGACCTCCCTTGCTTAAAACCGGACAGCCGTATTTATCATAAACAGCCTTTGATGCCTCTATGATGTCATCTGTGCTTTCGATCTGTCTGCCTGATATCACCTCAAGCTCAGGGATATTGGGCGTGATGATGTCAGCCAGTGGAAACAGCTTCTCCATCAGAGTGTTTGCTGCATTTTCTTCAAGCAGCCTGCTTCCGCTTGTAGCGACCATCACCGGGTCCAAAACTATGTTTTTTGCCTTGTATTTTACAAGACCTGCGGCAATCGCCTCAATCGTATCTACCGATGATGTCATACCGATTTTCACCGCATCCGGATAAATATCCGTAAAAACAGCCTTCATCTGTGCCTCGATAAAATCAGCCGGTACATTCATCACCGCATCAACTCCCATGGTGTTTTGTGCCGTGAGTGCCGTGATTACGCTCTCGCCAAACACACCGTTTGCAAGCATGGTCTTTAAATCGGCCTGCACGCCTGCGCCACCGCTTGAATCGCTTCCCGCAATTGTAAGTGCTGTATGCATATTTACGCTCCTTTCTACTGAATGTTGTGATTTTTCGTAACTGTTCAGTATATTCAAAATATTGTTTAATTACTGTAGTTATAGCAGTATGTCATACTGTGATTACAAAATTTTCTCGCATATTTCTGCGAGTTCCTTGGCTGCAGCCTTTATATCTGCGCTTGCAAATATCGCTCCTACCACGGCGATTCCTGCAATCCCTGTGCCCTTTAGCGTGACCGCATTGTCTGCATTTATGCCTCCGATTGCAACAACCGGTATATCGACAGCCGCCGTGATTTCACGCAGAAGCTCCTTTGTCATAGGCTTTGCATTGAGCTTTGTGGTAGAGCCAAACACGGCTCCGCTTCCCAGATAGTCAGCGCCATCAGCTTGTGCTTTCTTTGCCTGCTCCACGGTCTTTGCCGTGACTCCTATTATCTTGTCAGTTCCAAGAAGCTTCCTTGCCTCCGCCGGATTCATGTCATCCTGACCCAGATGTACTCCGTCGGCATCTATATCAATTGCAAACTGCACGTTATCGTTGATGATGAGCGGCACCTTGTGCTCATGACAGATTCTCTTTATCTCAAGCGCCTCATTATACTCATCCTTAAGCCCTGCATCAGAATCCGTACTCAGAATATCCTTGTCACGGATCTGAATCATAGTGGCTCCGCCCTCTATTGCAAGCTTCACATGCTCAGAAAGCCTCGCTCCGTGCAGCCACTGCCTGTCTGTTATAGCGTAGAGCTTTAAATCAGTTTCGTTCATATATACCTTTCACCTCTTATCCTGTTGTTTTCCAAATATAAGACCCATAACCTGCATACCAATTGTCTGTCATATAGCGATATTCACATCTGTTCATAATCACCATTGCATATATGATATACTGCATCAATCAGCCTGTCCCTGTATGCAGCATTTCCGGGCTTAATGAAATAACAGCTGTTTGTCTCTCTGCCATGCTCTGACATATCAGAGGCAGCAAGAGCGCCTGCACTCTTCATGCAGCTAAGTGCTGCCGTGACTGCACCGTATTTATCATCGCAATCAGCCGCAACAAACGCACAAATGAGCCCTGAAAGCATACATCCGGTGCCTGTCACCCTCTTCATCATAGGATGGCCGCCTGTGATGCTTCCTACCCTGTAATTATGCGTGTATCCGTCAGCATCCAATGCAACAGCATTCACTACACAATTATCCATCACACCGGTATCCATCGCATCAGTACTCATCAGACTTCTTTGATTATTGTCATAGCAATCAGCTTCATCACATAATTCTGCCACATAATCGGTCTCACCTGTAATCACACAGATACAGCCATATTGCAGGGCCGCCCTGCACGCAAGCGCCTTTGCATCAGACGCATCTGCCGTATCGGTCACTTCCACGCCGCCATCGCACCTGCCATGCTCCATAACAGCCTTGACCTCAGACAAATTGCCCTTAATCACATCCACATGCACCTCGTCAAGCAGGCTCAACACAAAATCCATCCTGAAGCGGCTAACGCCCACACCAACCAGATCAAGCACAATAGGAATGTTCTTTTTCGCTGCCATCCTCGCAGCAATGCGCATCGCCTCAAAGCGCTCCTCAGAGGGAGTGCCTATATTCAGGTTCAGCCCATCGCAGATACCCGTGACCTCATCCATCTCCTGCGGTGCCATAGCCATAATAGGCCTGGCCCCACATGCCAGCTCAATATTGGCCACATCATTGATAGTAACCATATTTGTGATGTTGTGAATCAAAGGACTGCGTGACTTAAGCTTTTCTATAAAATTATTCATCAGTATCTCTTTACAGCTATTCATAATCACCCACACATTCAAAAAGCGGATATACCGCCAATGAGTATATCCGCCTAAAAATCGTGCGATATTATCCTACGTTGGCATTATCCAAATCAGGTTATGGGTCAAGACACTACCAGTCTACTCTCAGCCGGCTAAACACCAGCTCCCCTGTTGTGTTTTAAAATTAAATCCAATAACAATGTAACTATCCAAAACAAGAAAATCTGCTGCTTACATGCAAGCATGACGCATCAGCTTTTTTTGTTCTCAGTGGTTCTGAATAGTCATTATATTTAATATAATACGCACTCCCCAATAAATCAAGCAAAATCCGCAAGTGTACTCATATTCGTACATCAAGCGCTGCTGGTCACACTGTCAGGTGTGAACAGTAACCATCAAACACAATCCCGGTAACACCGAGCCCCGAGGTGTTACCGTAGCACTCATTA